>Ga0193706_1001530_pt1 | contig 10207 bp, 13 predicted proteins | sample U3c1metaG_FD_160130 | JGI IMG/M metagenome (GOLD analysis project Ga0193706, IMG submission 160130) | Soil microbial communities from a riparian zone of the East river system, Colorado, United States - U3c1 | ecosystem: Environmental > Terrestrial > Soil > Riparian zone | place: USA: East River... | reverse complement strand
CCGGTGCCACCGAGCTGGCGCCGAGCGCCGCGATGACCAGCATGGTCGAACGAAAAGTCTTGGAAATCATGAGAACCGTAATCTGTGCGGTGAACCGGCGTCGCGGCTGTACAGAGCAAAAAAGCTCCTTCAGCGTTGCGACGATCCCCCGTCTGGCGTGGCACCCGCGTGGCCCGAAATGACTCGCGAGATGCCCCCCGCTCTTGTCTTGGTTGCTCGTTTCAGCGCGGCGACCGGTCGGGTCAACCTTTCGAGGTCGTTTCAGCGACGAATCGTTCCGCATCCGGGACGTCCAGTTCAATTAACCACAAGTCGCCGTCGCCGCGGCGCCGCTTTTGAAGCCATTCGGCAAGTGTGGCGCCCCCGGATTTGGGTCCGCTCAGCTGCCAGGCATAATTCCCGCCCGCGTTAAGCATCCGCTCGAGCACCGCGACATGGCGGCCTCGCTCGGTCACGACCAGCAACAGCGCACCGCGTTCGGCATCGCCCTTGGCGAGAATCGTGGCAAAACCGCCGTTCGCGGCGACTTTTCGCATCAGCGACGAGGCTTCGACCGAAGCGGCGAGCCGCGCTTCGGTCAAGGCGCGCGATAGCCCGCAAGGCCGGACAGGCCGATATGCGAACGAAGAAAGGTGCCGGTACCGCGCGCGCATTCCTGGCCACCGGCATCGACGATTCGCGCCTCGGCGACGAACACCCGGCGCTTGCCGCTGATCCAGCGCCCTTCGGCGCGCGCTTCACCAGCGCGTAGTGGCTTGGTAAAATGGAGGTTGAACGCGGTGGTGAGGAGAAAGCGGTCGGTCACCAGGCTGTTGGCGGCATAGAATGCGGCGTCGTCGAGCATCTTGAAATAGAGCGTGCCGTGCGCCGCACCGGCGGCATGAAACATTTGCGGATCGACGGTGAACGGAATCTCGCTGCGGCCCGCCTCGACGATGGTCAGTTGCGATTCGAACAGGCGGTTGACCGGCGCCGAGCGATACAGAGACTCGAGTGCGCGAAAATGCGCTTCGGCCCCGCTCGGCGCTTCAGGCAGCGTCGCGTTCATCGACCCCCATCAGCACCGCCACGAAGGCATCGCGCGAACGCGCTCCGCGCAATTTTTCGAGCGTCGGAGCATGGCGGATCACCCGGCTGATCGCGGCAAGGGCCTTCAAATGCTCGGCCCCGGCATCGGGCGGCGAAAGCAGGAAAAACACCAAGTCGACCGGCTGTCCGTCGACCGCCTTGTAGTTGATCGGCTCCGCCAATCGCGCGGCGAGGCAGTAAATCTGCGCCAGTCCGCCAATCTTGCCGTGGGGAATCGCCACGCCATTGCCGAACCCGGTCGACGCCAGGCGCTCGCGCTCGGCAACGCTGGCGACGATCGCCGTCGGCTCGATGCCCAATCGCTGGCTGGCGAGCTGAGCGAGTTGCTGGAGCAAGGCGCGCTTGTTGGGCGCGACCAGATTGGGCCGGATCGCCTCGAAATCGAGAAATTGGGCAAGCTGCATGATGACGCGCTCTGACTGAGCCGGGTTCGGCTGGAAGATTTGTATGAAAGCGTAAGGGGACCCGTCAGCTCGGTCGCGGCTCGACCCAGCCGATCGTCCCGTCGTCTCGTCGGTAGACCATGTTGTAATCTCCACTGAGGGAGTTTTTGAACATCAGCGCATTGGTGTTGCGCAAGTCCATCAGCATCACGGCGTCGCTGACCGATGCGTCGGGGATGTCGACGCGGGTTTCGGCGACGATCGGCGGGTAAGGCGAATCCTCGGCCTTTTCCTGCGGCGCGGCGAACACCGTGTAGGCGGCATTTTCGATATATTCCGATGCGCCTTCCTGCTTGTGGTCGCGCAGCCGGCTGACGTAGCGGCTGAGCTGGCGCTCGATCTTGGTCGCCGCCCCCTCGAACGCGATGTGCGCGTCATTGGCGTGGTTCGACGCCTTCAATACCATGCCTTGCGAAACCGGTGCGACGATATCGCAGGTGAAGCTTTCATGGGGGCCGCGTCCGAAGGTGACATTGGCGGCCACCGCGCGCGAGAAATATTTGCCGGTGATCGCACCGATGCGGCTGCTGACGTGGGAACGCAAAGCGTCCCCGGTATCGACCTGATGGCCCGCGACCCGAACGTCCAATGCCTCAGCTCCTTTTACAATCGAAGCGGTGCGCGGTTAGGCCGCGCTTCGTTCCTGCGTCAACTCGCGATCGCCCAAGCGGTGCCATAAGGCATCGCTCAACTTGGCGATAAAGCCGCGATGGCGCTCTAGCTCCTCGAACGAAGCCTTGTGTTCGCGCGCGGGCCGGATCGCCCGTGACGCGAGCCCGGTGCCGACCGGTTGCGCGGGCGCGGGTGCGGTCTCCGCGACCAGGCCAAGCCCGATCTGACGGCCGCCGGTCAGCTCGACATAGACCTGCGCGAGAAGTTGCGCGTCGAGCAGGGCGCCGTGCTTGACGCGCTGGCTGCGGTCGACGCCGAAGCGGCTGCACAAGGCATCGAGGCTATGTTTGGCGCCGGGATGGCGCGACCGAGCCAGAACCAAAGTGCAAATCATTCGGCTGAGGCAGATCGGATCGCGGCTGCAGCGCGCGAGCTCCTGATTGAGAAATCCGAAATCAAAGCCGGCATTATGAGCGACCAGTGGCGCGTCGCCTATAAACTCGAGCAATTCGGCGGCACGGTCGGCGAACAGGGGTTTGTCCGACAGGAAGATCGCCGACAGTCCATGCACCGCCTCGGCCTCGCTCGGCATTGCCCGCTGTGGATTGAAGTAAGCGTGAAAGTGACGGCCGGTCTCGCACCGGTTGAGCATTTCGATGCAGCCGATTTCAACCAGCCGGTCTCCGCCAGCGGGGTTCAGCCCGGTGGTCTCGGTGTCGAAAATAATTTCCCGCATGGCCGCGCTTATCGTCCCTTCGCGATGCCGAGACAAGCGAGGATCGCGTCAACCTGGCGCGACGTGGCCTCGATCGGGCCCCCGCTGTCGATCACATAATCGGCCCGCGCGCGCTTTTCGGCATCGGGCATTTGCCGGGCCAGGATGGATTCGAACTTCGCCGCGGTCATTCCGGGGCGTTCAAGCACGCGCCGGCGCTGAACGTCGAGCGGCGCGGACACCACGACTACCGCGTCGAACGCCTCGTCCCCGCCGGTTTCGAACAGCAAGGGAATGTCGAACAGGGCTGCCGGCACTTTCTGGTGATCGAGCAGGAATTGCGCGCGCGCGGCATGGACCGCGGGATGGACGATCGCTTCCAGCGCGGCGAGTTCATCAGGTTCGCCTAGCACTCGCGCGCCGAGCGCATCGCGATCGACCACCCCGGCTTTTGTGGTTCCCGGAAAGCGCGCCTCGACGGCATCGACCAGATCTCCGTCCAGGCCTTGTAACCTGCGGACCTCGGCGTCGGCGTCGAACACCGGCACGCCGCGTTTCGCAAACATCGCCGCGACGGTCGACTTGCCCATGCCGATCGACCCGGTCAGCGCGATCCGGATCATGTGCCAAGCGCCGCGAACAGAGCGGCGTCCTGGTCGCGCGGAGGCTTCGCTTCGAACAGCAAGGGAAAGCTTTCGGCGGCCTGCTCGACCAGCATCGCGAGCCCATTGGCGACGTTGAGGCCGCGGCCCCGCGCGCGCTCGATCAAAGGAGTGTCGGCCAGCGTGACGAGATCGAATACCCAGCCATTTTTGGGCAATCGGTCGAGCTCGCAACAAAGGTCGGGGCGCCCCGGCATGCCGAGCGGAGTGGCGTTGATCAGCCCGTCGGTATCGATTGGCGCATCGAACGGGCGCGGCTCCTCGTCGAGACCGAACTCGGCCGCCAATTTGCGCGCTTCGCCCATGTCGCGCGCCTCTATGATCACCTTGTCGATTTTGCAAAAACGCAAGCCCACCAGCACCGCGCGCGCCGCTCCGCCGGTTCCGAGCACGGTGACGCTGCCCATTGCCGCGCCCGCCCCCTGCAATCGTCGAAAGATCGCGATGACCCCGCCGATGTCGGTATTGGCGGCAGCCAGCCTGCCGTCGCGCGGAACGAGCAGATTGGCGGCGCCGGCGGCGACCGCGCGGTCGCTGGGGTCGTCGGCCTGCGCGACCGCGTCGAGCTTCAGCGGCATGGTCACATTGCACCCGCGCCAGTCGGGATCCGCGCGGCGCTTGGCGAGGTAGGCGGGCAAGTCGGCGCGGGTCACCAATGTTCGGCGATATTCGGCGTCGATCTTCAGGGCCTTCAGCCAGAAACCGTAAATTACTGGCGACCGGCTGTGCGCGATTGGGTCGCCGATGACTTCGGCATAGATCGTCATGACTCGATCAATCGGCGAGCCCGCAAGGCGCCGAGCAGCGGCAGCAGCGGCATTCCGAGAATGGTAAAATAGTCGCCGTCGATTCGCTCGAACAATTGCACGCCGCGCCCTTCCATGCGGAACACGCCGACGCAATTGCCTACCTCGGGCCATTCGGCGTCGAGATAGGATTGGATGAAAGCGTCGGACAATTCGCGGACATCAAGTCTGGCGCTTTTGACGTCGGTCCAGTCGACCTTGCCGCCATGTGCAAGAGCTGCCGCGCTGGTCAGGATCATCGGCTGACCCGAGAAGGTCCGCAGATGCGCGGCGGCCTCCGCACGGTCGCGCGGCTTATCGAACCCGCGGCCGCCGACGGTGACCACGCTGTCGCTGCCGATCACCCAGTCGCCCCGACGAAGCGCGCTGACGGCGACCGCCTTGGCAGAGGCAAGCTCGGTCGTCAGGCTCGCCGCGTCGCCCTGATGCGCGGCCTTGACCGATGCTTCGTCGATACCGGCTGGCTGGACCTGATACGCAACCCCGGCGGCATCGAGCATGGTCGCCCGGATCGAGCTGGCAGAGGCAAGGATGAGCGCCAATATATGTTCCTGTGGAAAAGCCCGCGCGCAGCCTAGCGCGAGGATGGGGATTGGCCCAGCGGGTCATTCGCCCCACGACTTTCGAGCGATATCCAAGCTTTCGTCCCCGGCTCGGCAAAACTATCCCCAGCCTGTGAATCATGGGAGGTCGCAGGATCGACTCGCCTGAATGCCGCAAGACTCCGTGCGGCGCGCCTGTTGGCAAAAGCGGGGTGAATGCTTAAGCCCCGCGACCCGCCCGCCATCTACATCTTCATAGATTCTTATATATTCTTAATAGGAGAATAGAGGTGGCGTCCTTGCCGGCTGATCGTCCGCCATCGAAGCTCGCGGACAAGCCGTTGCTCACCGTTCTCAAAGGCGAGCGGCGTGATCCTCCGCCGATTTGGCTGATGCGTCAGGCGGGGCGTTACCTTCCCGAATATCGCGCACTTCGAGCGGACAAGGGAGGGTTCCTCGATCTCGTTTACGATCCAGCCGCCGCGGCCGAAATCACGCTCCAGCCCTTGAAGCGCTTCGCCTTCGACGGCGCCATTCTGTTTTCGGACATCCTCATCGTCCCGTTCGCGATCGGCCAGAATTTGAGCTTCGTCGCCGGCGAAGGGCCGCGCCTGACCCCACCGTTATTGGATGCCAGGCTCCACGATCTGACCCCGGTGCTGAAGCGCCTCGAACCGATTTACGACACCGTCGCCAATGTGAAGGCCGAGCTTGACCCTTCGACCACCTTCCTCGGCTTCGCTGGAAGCCCGTGGACGGTGGCCACCTATATGATCGCGGGCCAAGGCAGCCGCGAGCAGGCCGAGGCGCGCAGGATGGCTTATAGCGATCCGCAAGCGTTCGCCGCGATCATCGAAAAAATCGAGGAGGTGACGCTCGATTATCTTTCCGGGCAGATTCTCGCTGGCGTCGATGCGGTGCAATTGTTCGACAGCTGGGCAGGAAGTCTCGCGCCGGCCGAATTCGAGCGCTGGGTGATCGCGCCGACCGCTCGTTTGGTGGCCGGGCTGAAGGCGCGCCATCCGGACATCCCAATAATCGGCTTTCCCAAGGGCGCGGGCGGAAAGCTCGCCGCTTATGCGAGCGAAACCGGGGTCGACGCGATCGGCCTCGATGAGACGGTCGATCCCGTCTGGGCGGCGAAGGCGCTGCCGCCGGGATTGCCGGTCCAGGGCAATCTCGACCCGCTCGCGTTGATTGCCGGCGGGGAGCGGTTGCAGACCGCGGTGACGCAGATCATTGACGAGCTTGGCGACCGGCCGCACATCTTCAATCTGGGCCACGGCATTCAACAGGACACGCCGATCGCCCATGTCGAGGAATTGCTGGCGATGGTACGAGCGCGCTGATGTTGGGAAATATGAATGGCTGGCTCGGCGCGGCTTATCCGTGGGTCAAGGCGGCGCACATCATCTTCGTCATCTTCTGGATGGCGGGCCTGTTCCTGCTGCCGCGCTTCTACGTCTATCATCACGCAACCACTCCGGGCTCGGCCGAGGATCGCGCGTGGACCGAGCGCGAGGACCGCGCGCGGACGATCATTCTTACTCCGGCGATGCTGCTGGTGTGGGCGTTCGGGCTGATGCTCGCGGTCCATCTCGGAGCGTTCGGGCAGGCCTGGTTCAGCGCGAAACTGGCGCTGGTCGTCGCCTTGACCGGCTATCAGGGTTGGCTTGGGCTCTACGGCCGCAAGCTCGCCGCGGGCAATCGGCCGCTCGAGAATCGAACCTTGCGGATCATGAATGAAGTGCCCGGAATCGCCACCGCGCTGATCGTCGTGCTGGTGGTGGTTCGCCCCTTCTGATTCGAGTCGCTACTCCTTGACTATTGGCGAGGGCGCACTTAGGTCGCCTGCTCAAGACGGCTGCTCCGGCCCGTGCTTTTGGTATTCGCCGGTGTATCCCTGTCGTCCCTGTCGCGGCGTCCTGCCGCGTTGACCAACTCCCCCAATGTTCGACCTTCCCCATTTCACGCCAGCAAAAGCGAAATCGATGCACCTCAAGGATCTCAAGAAAAATACTCCCGCCGAACTGGTTTCGATGGCCGAGGAGGCCGGCGTCGAGGGCGCGTCGACGATGCGCAAGCAGGATCTGATGTTCTCGATCCTCAAGGTCCGCGCCGAAAGCGGCGCCGAGATCATGGGCATGGGAACGATCGAGGTCTTGAACGACGGCTTCGGCTTCCTGCGTTCGCCCGAGGCCAATTACCTCGCCGGGCCCGACGACATTTACGTTGTTCCTAGCTTGGTGCGCCGCTTCGGCCTTCGCACCGGCGACACCATCGAAGGCGAAATTCGCGGTCCCAAGGATGGCGAGCGCTACTTCGCCTTGACGCGGATTACCCAGATTAATTTCGACGATCCCGAAGCGGTCCGCCACCGGGTCAACTTCGACAATCTGACGCCGCTCTACCCCGATTCCAAGCTGACCCTCGACAGCGCCGACCCGACCCAGAAGGACAAATCGGCGCGAGTGATCGATATCGTCTCGCCGCAGGGCAAGGGCCAGCGCGCGCTGATCGTCGCGCCGCCGCGTACCGGCAAGACCGTGCTGCTACAGAATATCGCCCGGGCAATCACCGACAATCACCCCGAGGTGTTCCTGATCGTGCTGCTGATCGACGAGCGCCCCGAGGAAGTTACCGACATGCAGCGATCGGTCCAGGGCGAGGTCATCAGCTCGACCTTCGACGAGCCCGCTTCGCGCCACGTCCAGGTCGCCGAAATGGTCATCGAGAAAGCCAAAAGGCTGGTCGAGCATAAGAAGGATGTCGTCATCCTCTTGGATTCGATCACTCGCTTGGGCCGCGCCTACAACACCGTCGTGCCGAGCTCGGGCAAAGTGCTGACCGGCGGCGTCGACGCCAATGCGCTGCAGCGGCCGAAGCGCTTCTTCGGCGCCGCGCGCAACATCGAGGAAGGCGGCTCGCTGTCGATCATTGCCACCGCGCTGATCGACACCGGCTCCAAGATGGACGAGGTCATTTTCGAAGAGTTCAAGGGCACCGGCAACAGTGAAATCGTGCTCGACCGCAAGGTCAGCGACAAGCGCATCTTCCCGTCGCTGGATGTCGGTAAGTCCGGCACCCGCAAGGAAGAATTGCTGGTCGATCCGGCGACCCTGTCGAAGATGTGGGTGCTGCGCCGGATCCTGATGCAAATGGGCACGATCGACGCGATGCAATTCCTGCTCGACAAGATGAAGGACGCCAAGTCGAACGAGGATTTCTTCGCTTCGATGAACCAATAGAGCTGAGCCGGCAAATCCGGCACGCTTCATGCGTGTCGGATCGGCCGCCGATGATCGAGTAGCCCGCCATGTTCAACTTCTCGGCCATATTCACCGGCAGCGGGCTCGCCAGCCTCGGTCAGATCATCATCGGCGATCTGACCATGGCCGGCGATAACGTCGTCATCATGGGCTCTCTGGCGTCGGGCCTGGCCGAGAAGGATCGCCGCAAGGTATTGTTGTTCGGCGTTGGCATGGCGCTGATCTTCCTGATCGGCTTTGCCCTGATCGCGACCCAGCTGCTGCAGATTACCGGCCTGGTGTTCGCCGGCGGGCTGTTGCTGCTGTGGGTCGCCTACAACATGGTCCGCGAGCTCAAGCCCTCCCCGCTGGTGGTTGCGGACGATCCCGACACCCCCGATGTGGAGGGGCCCCCGGCCAGCAAGACGCTGCTTCGCGCCGCCGTCCAGATCATGGTCGCCGACCTCAGCATGAGCCTCGACAACGTATTGCTGGTGGCATCGATCGCTCGCGACAATCCGGCCTTGCTGTTCGTCGGGCTGACCTTTTCGGTGCTGCTGATGGGATTCCTCGCCAATTATGTCGCCAAGCTGATTCAGCGCTACCACTGGATCACCTACATCGGCCTGGCGGTGATCCTCTATGTCGCCGTCAAGATGATTTACGAAGGCTGGGTCGGCGGCGAGCATGTGCTGGGGTTGAGGACGCTGCTCCCCCTGTAGTAGGCGCCGACGCATGGACTTCGCCTCGCTCCTGTCGCCGGACTCGATCGCCGTCTTCTTCGAAATATTGGTGATCGACGTGGTGCTCGCCGGTGACAATGCGATCGTCGTCGGAGCGCTCGCCGCCGGCCTCCCGCCCGAACAGCGCAAGCGAGTGATCCTGATCGGCGTCGCCGCCGCCCTGGTGCTGCGCATCGCCTTTGCGCTGCTGGTTACCCAATTGCTTCAGATCGTCGGGCTGATCCTCGCCGGCGGCCTGCTCCTCCTGTGGGTGGCGTGGAAGATGTGGCGCGAGCTTCGCGAAACCGCCCATTCGGCCGGGTCGCCCGAGGTCCATGGCGACGAACGCAGCGGGCTGAAATGCCCCAAGAGCTTCGCCGGCGCGGCCTGGGGCGTGGCGGTCGCCGACGTCAGCATGAGCCTCGACAATGTTCTGGCGGTCGCCGGAGCGGCCAAGGATCACCCGCAAATGCTGATTTTCGGCCTGGTGCTGTCGGTCGCGCTGATGGGCCTCGCCGCCAACTTCATCGCCAAATATATCGAGCGCTACCGCTGGATCGCTTATGTCGGCCTGGCCGTGATCGTGTGGGTCGCGGGCAAGATGATCTGGGAAGGCTTCCATCAGGTCGCGCCGGTGGCGATGCCGATGCTCGGCTGATGCCGAGGGGGGACTGCTCGACGATCTTCGCGCTATCGAGCGGTCGGCCGCCGGCGGCGGTGGCGATTGTCCGGACCAGCGGGCCGCAGGCACATGATGCGGCGCGGTTGCTGACCCGCCTGCCCGCTCCCCGCCAAGCCGCGCTAAGGACATTGCGCGAACCATTTGGTGACCGAATTGTCGACCAGGCCTTGGTCCTGCGGTTCGACTCGCCGGAAAGCGCGACTGGCGAAGACGTGGTGGAATATCAATGCCATGGCGGCCGAGCGGTGGTGGATGCCGTACTTGCCGCACTCGCTTCGATAGACGGTTTGCGCCAGGCCGAGCCGGGCGAATTCACCCGACGCGCCTTGGCCAACGGGCGGATCGACCTGACCGAAGCCGAGGGGCTTGCCGATCTGCTCGAAGCCGAAACCGAGGCGCAGCGCCGTGCCGCGCTGGCGCTGGCGAGCGGTGGGCTCAAGCGCCAGATCGAGATGTGGCAATCGAGGCTGGTCGAACTCTCGGCGCGCGCCGAGGCGTTAATCGATTATGTCGACGAGGACGAGGTTGCCGGCGGCGATGAACAGCTGTCGACCGATGCGCGCAAGCTTGCCGACGAGCTTGCCGAGTGGCTCGCTCGACCCCGCATGGAGCCTTTGCGCGATGGCATAAGAGTCGTCGTCGGTGGGCCAACGAACGCCGGAAAGTCGAGCCTTGTCAATGCTATG
>Ga0193706_1001529_pt1 | contig 10208 bp, 8 predicted proteins | sample U3c1metaG_FD_160130 | JGI IMG/M metagenome (GOLD analysis project Ga0193706, IMG submission 160130) | Soil microbial communities from a riparian zone of the East river system, Colorado, United States - U3c1 | ecosystem: Environmental > Terrestrial > Soil > Riparian zone | place: USA: East River... | reverse complement strand
GGCCTCCCTTCGCTCGCCTCTCCACGAGGGGGCAAGGGGCCGGCGGGCGGATTCTCTCCCCCCGCTGCGGAGTGCCGCGAGCGCGCCTTTGCGAGAATGCCTGCAATGGCCCTTCCGAGCAACGATCAGATCACGGACCGCCTGCGGGCGGTCATCGACCCCGAGCTGCGCAAGAACATCGTCGAGCTGGGCATGGTCCGCTCGATCGACGTGCAGGAGAGTGGCCGGGTCGAGGTGATCGTCTCGCTGACCACCGCCGGCTGCCCGATCCGCGCCCACTTCGAACAGGCCGTCGCCGGTCAGATCTCCGATCTGGAGGGCGTGACCAGCGTCGGCGTCGGCTTCGACGTCCTCTCCGACGAGGAGAAGGGCGACCTGCAGAAAGCGCTCGGCCGCGGCAAGCTGCCGGAGGGCGCGCTGGCCAAGGTCAAGAACGTGATCTGCGTCTCCTCCGGCAAGGGCGGCGTCGGCAAGTCGACGATGACCGCCAACCTGGCCGCGGCGCTGACCGCCGAAGGCCACCCGTCCGGCGCTCTCGACTGCGACGTCTACGGCTACTCGATCCCGCGCATGCTCGGCGTCAATGCCAAGCCCGAGGTCAACGGCGAGCGCAAGATCCTGCCGCTGGACTCGCCGAGCGGGGTCAAGGTGATGTCGATCGGCTTCTTCGTCGAGGAGAACGCGGCGGTCGTCTGGCGCGGGCCGATGCTCCACAAGGCGATCCAGCAGTTCCTCGAGGACGTCGCCTGGGATGAGCTCGAGTACCTGCTGCTGGACTTGCCGCCGGGGACCGGCGACGTCTCGATGACGCTCGCCCAGCTGCTTCCCCAGGCCAAGTTCGTCGTCGTCACGACGCCGCAGCCGGCGGCCCAGTCGGTCGCCCGCCGCGGCGCCGAGATGGCCGCCAAATTCGACCTCGAGATCCTCGGCGTGATCGAGAACATGTCCGGCTTCACCACCCCCAGCGGCGAGCGCTTCACCATCTTCGGCGAGGGCGGCGGCCAGGAACTGGCCGACGAGCTCGACGTGCCGCTGCTCGGCAAGGTGCCGCTCTCGGAGCCGCTGCGCGAGCACGCCGACTCCGGCAACCCGCTCGTCACCGCCGAGCCCGAAGCACCCGCCTCACAGGCGATCCGCCAGGCGGCGCGGGGCATCATCGCGGCGACGCCGCAGGATCTGCCGGTGCTGCAGGCGACGCCGAGTGCCGCCGAAGCGCCGCCGGTCGGCGGCATCCCGCTGCCCGTCGTCCAGTAGGGCGCGCCCGGGCAAAGCCCGGGCAGAGGAAGGCCGGCAAGTCGTGCGGAGGAGCGCGGCGACGCTACGCTGGCCACGTGGATCACGACTTCGACTGCGTTGTCATCGGCGGCGGAGTCGCGGGGCTGAGCGCCGCTCTGGTGCTGGGGCGCGCCCGCCGGCGGACGCTCGTGCTGGACCAGGGCCGGCAGAGCAACCTGGCGGCGGCGCACGTGGGTGGGCTGCTCGGCCATGACGGCACGCCGCCGGGAGAGCTCTACGAGCTGGCCCGCGCGCAGGTCGCCGCCTACGACGCCGTCGTGCTTCGCGACGTCGAGGCGGTCGACGCCAGCATCGAGGACGAGGGCTTCGCGGTCGTGCTCGGCGGCGGCGGCAGGGTCCGGGTGCGCGCGGTCGTGCTGGCGACCGGCATGTCCTACGAGGTGCCTGACGTTCCGGGGTTCGCGGAGCTGTGGGGCGGCGCGGTCTTCCACTGCCCGTTCTGCCACGGCTGGGAGGTGCGCGACCGGCCCGTGGTCGTCTACGGCGCCGGCGAGATCGCCGCTCGGCAGGCCACGCTGCTGGCCGCGTGGACCGACGACGTGACGGTCGTCGACCCCGCCGAGGTGGCGGGCCTGCGGGTCGAGGACGGCGCCCTGCGGGCCGTGGTGCGCCACGACGGCTCCGAGATCCGCTGCGACGGCGTGCTCCTGCACGCGCCGCTGCGCCGCCGCGGTGAGCTGCCCGAGCGACTCGGGGTCGAGCTCACCGACAGCGGTCTCGTCGCCGTCGATGCGGAGATGCGCACGAGCGTCCCCGGCGCCTACGCCATCGGAGACCTCGCGGTCGCCCCGCCGCATGTCGCGACCGCCCTCGGCAGCGGTCAGCTGGCCGGCACCGTCGTGACTCGTGACCTGCTCTTCGCCAGCGGCTAGGTCCAAGTAAAGCCGCTGCTCACTCACCGCCGCCAGACAAGCGGCAAGCGGCTCCTACGCGGCTTTGCTCTTGTAGTAGTTCGCGTTGATCTCGGCGTATTTGGCCCACTCGGCCGGGAGCTGGTCCTCGGCGAAGCAGGCGTCGACCGGGCAGGCCTCGACGCAGGCATCGCAGTCGATGCACTCGTCCGGGTCGATGTAGAGCATCTCTACCGAGTCGTAGTCGGGCTCATCCGGCGTCGGGTGGATGCAGTCGACGGGACAGACCTCGACACACGAGTTGTCCTTCTGGCCTATGCACGGCTCGGCGATGACGTAGGTCATTCGGGGAGGTTCTCCTAAGTCTGGTTTCCGGGTGCCAGCCGGGTGCCCCCGGCCAAGCGCTGGCGCTCATTTTACGGATTGTGCGACGCGAGCCGAGGTTCCCCCTCGTGGCCAGGCGACGAGGCCGGAGAAGATGGGTCAATTTAGGACGACCAATAGACGATCGATCTCGTATGGTGCTGGCCCGGTGCCTCGTCCCCACCTCTCACTTGCAGCTGTCGTGCTCGGCCTGCTCGTTGCCGCGCCAACCGCCTCTGCTCTCGAGGAGCAGCCGGTGGCCGCCGTGCCGGCCACCCCCGCGACCGTCTTCTCGCCCGACCGGGTGATCGTCCAGTGGGCCTCGAGCGCCGGCCACGCAGACAAAGTCGAGGCGCGCAGCGAAGCCGACGTCGAGTTCAGGAGCGATCTCGGCAACCGCGAATTCCAGCTGGTCAAGGTGGAACCCGGCCAGACGGCCGACGAGGCGGTGGCGGCACTCGAAGCCGATCCCAAGGTCGTCGTTGCCGAACGCGATGGCTTGCGGTCGCTCGACGGACTCCCGAATGACCCGCTGTTCGGCCAGCTGTGGGGCCTGCGCAACCTCGGCGGCACCGGCGTCGACGGCTTCTCCGGCGCAATCGCCGGTGATGACATCGGCGCGACGGCGGCCTGGGACCGCACCGTCGGCTCGCCCTCGACGGTTATCGCGGACATCGACAGCGGCTACCGCTTCAACGACCCCGACCTCGGCCCGGTCGCGTGGACCAACCCGGGTGAGATCGCCGGCAACGGGATCGACGACGACCACAACGGATACATCGACGACACCCGCGGCTACGACTTCGTCGGCGTCAGCGCCGACTCTCCCACCTCCGACAACGACCCGACCGACGACAACCTCATCTCCGGTGGCCACGGGCTGCACACGGCGGGAACCATGGGCGCGGCCGGCGACAACGGCGTCGGCATCGCGGGAGTCGCCCGCAACGTGCGAATCATGCCGCTGCGGGTCTGCGCCAACCAGGCGGCGAGCAGTGAAGGAAGGTGCCCCTTCTCCTCGATCCTCGCGGCGATCAACTATGCGGGAGACATGGGCGCGCGGGCGGCGAACATGTCGCTGGGCGGCAACACCTTCACCCAGACCGAAGTCAACGCGATCGCGGCCCACCCGCAGACGCTCTACGTGATCTCGGCCGGCAACGACGGGGGCGACAACGACGGCGGCGGAGCGGCCCCGAAAGGCCACCACTACCCCTGCGACTACCGACCGACCGTCGACGCCTTGCCCGCCGTGCCGGGTGCGATCGACAACATCGTCTGCGTGGCGGCGACCGACCAGGCCGACGGCCTCGCCAGCTTCTCCGACTGGGGACTGACCGCGGTCGACCTCGGCGCCCCCGGCACCTCGACCCTGAGCACCTACTCGGGGCAGGAAGCCCCGATCGAGGACAACTTCGAGAGCAATAACTTCTCGACTCAGTGGACCGTGGCCAGCGCCGGCTTCGGCCGCGCCGCGAGCGGCGACGGGCCACTGACCTCCTTCGGCATCAACGACTCCCCCGGCGCAGCGCCGGCAGCGGGTTCAGTCCACGAAGTAACGCTGACGACGGGTGCCGCGCTTCCCGCCGGCACCGGAGCCTGCACACTCAGCGGTAAGCGCTACCGCTCCGGCGGCAGCGGCGGCACGTTCTTCTACCAAGTGCTCAGCGACAACCTCTCCGCTTTTACGAACACCGCGTCGACGGCCAGTCCCGCCTTTGCGATGGAACCCTTCAATACCGTGCCGATCAACGGCCTCGGGGGCCATGCCGTGAAACTTCGCTTTGGCTTCACTGCCGGTCCGAGCCCGACCGCGACCAACGGCATCTGGTTCGACGATCTCGAGCTGAGCTGCTACGCGCCGCTCAGCGCCCCGCTGAGCTACAAGTTCCTGCAGGGCACCTCGATGGCCGCGCCGCACGTGACCGGGGCGGCAGGGCTGCTGTTCTCGCTGAGGCCGGCGGCGAGTGTGACCGAAGTGCGCAACGCGCTGCTTGCGGGTGTCGACGCGACCCCCTCGCTGACGGGCTTGACGACCACCGGCGGACGGCTGGACATCCCGAAGGCCCTCGACAGCCTCGAGGGCGACGCCGTGGATAACGTCGCGCCGTCGAAACCGAGCCTCTCCGGCACCGTGCCAAGTCCGGGGGCCGACGACAACAACCCCAAGATCAAAGGCTCGGCAGAGGCTGGCGCGACCGTCACCCTGTTCCAGGGCCTGGCATGCGCGGGGCAGCCGATCGCGACCGGGACCGCCGCCGAGCTTGCCGGCACGGGGATCGGCGTGACGGTGCCGGACAACTCGATCACCTTCTTCACGGCCGCCGCAACCGACGCGGCACGAAATAGGTCGTTCTGCTCCTCGCCCACGTCCTACCTGGAGGACACGCCGCCACCCGAAGAAGGCGGCGGAAGTGGTGGTGGTGGCAACGGCGGAAGCGCGGGCGGAAGTGGAGGCGGTGGTGGTGGTGGTGGAGCCGCTCCTTCGCCCGGCGGGCCCACTCCCACCCCTCCCCCCTCCACCTGCAAGGTGCCGAAGCTGGCCGGCCTCTCGCTCTCCAAGGCCAAGTCGGCCCTCGGAGGGGCGCATTGCACGCTCGGAAAAGTCACCCAGCCGAAGACCAAGACAGGCCAGAAGCCCGGCGCCCTGGTCGTCAAGTCGTCAAGCCCGGCCGCGGGCGCAACCGCATCCGGCGCCGTCAGCCTCACCCTCGGGCCGAAGCCGAAAAAACACCACCGCTAGCATCGCCAGCTCATGCTGCTGCTGACGGGGGCAACTGGGAGCATCGGGTCGCGGCTGCTGCCGCTGCTGCTGGAGAGCGGCGAGGACGTGCGCTGCCTGGTCCGCGAGCCGCGACGGCTGGGGGCGCGCCGGGTCGACGTGCAGATCGCCCTCGGGGATCTCGGCGAGCTGTCGGATCCCTACCTGGTGCGGCAGGCGCTGCGCGGGGTCAACACGGTGATCCACCTGGCGGCGACGATCCGCGACCAGCCACCGAAAAGAATCGAGGAGCTGAATGGGCTGGCGACGGTGCGCTTGCTTCGGGCGGCCGAGCGCAGCGGCGTCGAGCGCTTCCACTTCTTCAGCGCCCTCGACGCCTACGCCGCCCAGCGCACCCGCTTCTTCCGCGCCAAGTGGCTGGCCGAGCAGGCGGTCGCCTCCTCGCCCTTGCAGACGACGGTCTTCGCGCCTTCGATCGTCTACGACCACAGCGACCCCTGGATCACGCTGCTGCGGCGCTTCTCCTTCCTGCCGGTGCTGCCGGTGTCCGGCGACGGGCGGGCGGCGTTCCAGCCGATCTGGGCGGAGGACGTGGCCCGCTGCGTCGGCGCCGCCCTGGCCGGCGAGGCGCGAGCGCGCTACGAGCTGGCCGGGCCGGAGACGCTCACCTACGACCAGATGTCCGACCTGGTCAGCCGCATCGCCGGGCGACCGCGGCCGCTCGTCCACGTGCCACTGCCGCTGATCCGCTCGAGCTTGATCGCCCTCCGCTCCGTTGTCGGGGAGGCCGTGTTTGCAACCTGGGAGGAGGCCGAGTTGATGGAGGTCTCCATGGTCAGCGAGCGCGGCACCGCCGACGTGCAGGCGCTCGGAGTCGAGCCGCGAAGGATGAGCGATGTCCTGGAAGGTCCTACTGCGTAGAGCTGTCGCGTTGGGCGCCCTGAGCGCGGCGCTGCTGGCCGGGCAGGCCTCGGCGATGACCCTGGTGCCGCCGAAGCCGAACGTCTTCCTCGGCGTCAGCGACCGGGGCAGCACCACGGAGTTCAACGAATTCGCGGAATTCACCGCCAAGCACCCGGCGCTGCTGCAGACCTTCCACCCCTGGGGCAACAGCCTCAACGCCGCCTACGAACGCTGGCGCGAAACCGGGACGCGACCGATCCTGGCGATCTCGACCGCCGACGACCAGACGCTGGCGGAGCTGATCACCCCCGAGCAGATCGCGCTCGGCTACGGCGACGACTACCTGTTGCAGCTCAACGACTTCTTCGCTTCGCACGGGCTGCCCGCCTACATCCGCCCGCTCGGGGAGCCGAACCGCTGCCTCAACGTCTGGTCGGCGGTCAACTGCGACGGCACTCAGAAAGGCGGCGAACACTCGCCCCTCTGGTACAAACAGGCCTTCCGCCGCATCGCCGCGATCGTGCGCGGCGGCCAGACCCTCGAAGGCATCAACCTGACCCTGGCCGAAATCGGCCTGCCGCCGCTCAACCGCACCAAGGGACCGGCCCCGGAAAGCCTGCCGGCGGCGCCGGTGAGCATGGTCTGGAGCCCGCTGCCGGGTGGCTCGCCGCGGGTCAAGGGCAACTTCCCCGGCAACTACTGGCCGGGCAGCCGCTGGGTCGACTGGGTCGGCACCGACTTCTACTCGCAATATCCCGTCTGGGAAGACCTCAACCGCTTCTACACCGGCAAACAGTGGCGCGGCAAGCCGGTCGCGATCACCGAGTGGGCGGTCTCGGCGATCGACGAACCGCGCTTCGTCAAACAGCTGATCGCCTGGGTGGTCAAGCGCCAGCGGGTGCGGATGCTCGTCTACTACAGCGGCTTCGGCGCCGGCAACCAGTACGAACTCGGGCTCTACCCGCGCACGTCGAACACCCTGCGCCTGAAGATCCGCCGCGCCAGCTTCCTCTCCTACGCCGACTACAACGCCGGCCTGCTGCCGCCGCTACCGCCGAAGCCAAAGAAAACGAAGCCGAAGCCGAAGCCGGTCCCGACCCCGGTCCCCACGCCGACGCCGACCCCCACCCCAGAACCCGTTCCCACGCCTGAACCAACCCCGGAACCGGTTCCCACCCCGTAGTCCCTGCGTCGACGGGCCGATTTCCCTCCATATGGGCGTATTTTCGGCCCATCAACCGGAGGGCACGAGCGGGATGGGGCGCCGGGAGAGGAGGATGCGCAGGGTCCGGGCCAGTTCGTCGGGGTCGTCCCGGACCTGGCGCCAGGTACACCGGACCACGTCCCATCCGGCGAGCTTCAAGCGCTGGTCGCGGCGGCGATCCTTCTCGAAGGCGGTGACCGTGAGATGGGAATAGCGGTCATCTGATTCGACGATCAGGCGGGCGTCGCGCCAGAGAAAGTCCGCCTCTACTTGGACGCCGTCGACGACCAGGGGGACGTTCACCCCGGGAAGCGGCAGGCCAGCCTGGCGGCAGAAAGCGAGGAACATGCGCTCGAGCTCTCCGCGGGCACGCTCGTCTCGTGGATCGTGTTCGGCGATGGCCTGTCGTAGCCGCGCGACCCCACGCCGCCGACCGCTGCGCTTGATCAGCTCCCGCACAGCAGCAAGGTCGAAGATCCGCTCGACTTCGGCCTGGGTGACCGCGTTTCGGAGCTGGCGGGGTGAGACGACCGCGGCCAGGTCGAGCAGGGTTCGCGCCACGCTCGTACACGGGATGCCCCGCACCTCCGCCCGGTCGACCGGGCGGAGGGATCCGTCGCGGTGCGCGTCGATGCCGGCGGGCGATCGGCCGCGGCGGCCCGGCGCGGTCACGTCGATCCGGTTGCGGCTGTCGCTTCGCAGCTTCCAAAGCGCCGCCGCCGAGCGATGCGAGAGGACGGCGCGCGGGCCGCAGGCGATCGTTGCCGACATCCGGTGGCCGTCCTGAGACAGACGGGCGTGGCCTACCGCGTATACGCCCTGGTAAATCGGGTGCAGCCTTCCGGCGACGACTCGCTTGTCAACGAGACGCGGATCGAGCCCCATCTCCACCAACTGCCACACGGCAATCACCCCGTGCTGCCGCTCCGCCCGGTCGGCGATCGCCCGGTCGGTCCCGCCGCTTCGCGCTCGACGGGCCGATCTCCCTCCATATCGGCGTAGTTTCGGCCCATCAACATCCATCGGCTGAGGGTGGCGGAAGAAGGCGCGCGGGTGGCGCGCTGAAGGTGGCGCTTGTGGGGCGGAAGTGTGCCGGGATAAAAAAAGAGGCCCGGGTCTCCCCGGGCCTCTCGAAAAGCCACACGCCTGAACGGCGTGGTTACATCATGCCGCCCATGTCTGGCATGCCGCCGGGCATGCCGCCACCGGCTCCGCCTTCTTCGGCGGGCTCGGCGATGATCGCCTCGGTGACGAGGATGTTCTTGGCGATCGACGCCGCATTCTGCAGCGCCGAACGGGTGACCATGGTCGGGTCGATGACGCCGGCCTTGATCAGGTCGCCGTACTCGCCGTTGGCCGCGTTGAGGCCTTCGCCGGGCTTGAGGTCACGGACGGCGTTGACGACGACCGAGCCCTCCAGGCCGGAGTTCTCGGCGATCTGACGGACCGGCTCCTCGAGCGAGCGGTGGATGATCCGGGCGCCGGTGCGCTCGTCCGGGTCGTCGACCAGCTTGTCGGGGTCCAGACCGGACTGGGCGTTCAGCAGAGCAACGCCACCACCCGGGACGACGCCCTCCTCGAGGGCGGCGCGGGTCGCCTGCAGCGCGTCCTCGACGCGGTGCTTTTTCTCCTTCATCTCGGTCTCGGTGGCAGCACCGACCTTGACGACGGCGACACCTCCGGCGAGCTTGGCGAGGCGCTCCTGGAGCTTCTCGCGATCGAAGTCGGAGTCGGTGTTCTCGATCTCCTGTTTGATCTGCTTGATCCGGCCTTTGATGTCGTCGCCCTCACCGGCACCGTCGATCACCGTGGTCGTGTCCTTGGAGACGACCACACGGCGGGCTTTGCCGAGCTGAGTGAGCTGGGTGTTCTCGAGTTTGAGACCCATCTCCTCGGTGATGACCTCGCCGCCGGTCAGCACGGCGATGTCCTCGAGCATCCGCTTGCGGCGGTCGCCAAAGCCGGGAGCTTTGACGGCGACACCGGTGAAGGTGCCCCGCAGCTTGTTGACGACCAGGGTCGCCAGGCACTCGCCCTCGACGTCCTCGGCCACGATCAGCAGCGGCTTGCCGCCCTGCATGACCTGCTCCAGCACCGGCAGGATGTCGCGCACGGAGCCGATTTTCTGGTTGGCGATGAGGATGTACGGCTCCTCCAGCACCGCCTCCATGCGGTCCTGGTCGGTGACCATGTACGGCGAGATGTAGCCCTTGTCGAACTGCATCCCCTCGGTGAACTCCAGCTCCATGCCGAAGGTCTGGCCCTCCTCGACATTGACGACGCCGTCTTTGCCGACCTTCTCGATCGCGTCGGCGATGACGTTGCCGATCTCGTCGTCGGCGGCGGAGATGGCCGCCACGCGGGCGATCTGGTCCTTGCCCGCAACCTCTTTGGACTGCTTCTCGCGGAGGTTGTCGACGACCTCGTCGACCGCCTTCTCGATGCCGCGTCGCAGGGCCAGCGGGTTAGCGCCGGCAGCGACGTTCTTGAGGCCCTGGCGAACGATGATCTGGGCCAGCAGGGTCGCCGTCGTGGTGCCGTCTCCGGCCACGTCGTTGGTCGCCGTGGCAACCTCGCGGACCAGCTGAGCACCCTGGTTCTCGAAGACGTCCTCTACCTCGACCTCGCGGGCGATGGTGACTCCGTCGTTGGTGATCGTCGGCGCGCCGAACTTTTTGTCGAGCACGACGTAACGGCCTTTGGGGCCGAGGGTGACCTTGACTGCGTTGGCGACGGCGTCGACGCCGGCCTGCAGTGCCCCCCTGGCCTCCTCTGCGTACTTCAGCTCCTTATGAGCCATGTGTATTCAGTCCTCCTTGGTTCTTCTAAGTCCGATGGACGAGGGCTAGCTGAGCTTCGCCAGCACGTC
>Ga0193706_1001528_pt1 | contig 10211 bp, 4 predicted proteins | sample U3c1metaG_FD_160130 | JGI IMG/M metagenome (GOLD analysis project Ga0193706, IMG submission 160130) | Soil microbial communities from a riparian zone of the East river system, Colorado, United States - U3c1 | ecosystem: Environmental > Terrestrial > Soil > Riparian zone | place: USA: East River... | reverse complement strand
GCGTGACCCTGGATCCCTCCACGTTGCTCGCATTCCGCGACGCGATCGACGCCGCATCGGAGCGCTTCCGCGACCGCCCGGATGACCTCGACCGGCTGGAGGCATTCGACGCTCTCGTGACGATGGTGCGCGAAGCGAACCTCACCGTCGACCTGCGCCGCGCGCAGAACCGCTACTACCGGATGCGCCACAGCGTCCGGCCCGCGATCGAGGCCGCCGGAAACGGCCACGCCACCCTGACCTGGCTCGAGCTCTTCGACTCGCTGGGCGCAAAGCTGTCGATCGCAGCGGAGTGAGGGGGGACGGGGGACGGGGTTCTGAGTTCTCGGTTCTCGGTTCTCGGTTCTGAAGTCAAGGTCAAGTATTCATTCTGGATTTTTACAGTCGCTCCCGCAGGTTCAACTCACACTCAGAACTCGGAACTCCGAACCAGGAACTGAGAACCGAGAACTGAGAACCGAGAACTGAGAACCGAGAACCGAGAACCGAGATCTACAAGCTGTTCTACCATTCGCCCGAGATGCACACCTCCGGAAACCAACCTGGCGATCTTCATCGGAATGCCGGCATCCTCCTGCATCCCACCTCGCTGCCGGGGAGCTACGGCATTGGCGAGCTGGGCGACCACGTCGTCTCCTTTCTCAACTGGGCGCAGAGCGCGGGGATGCGCATCTGGCAGGTGTTGCCTCTCAACCCTCCCGGATACGGTGGCTCGCCCTATGGCTGCGTGTCCTCCTTCGCCGGGAATCCCCTGCTGATCTCGCTGCAGCGCCTTCTGAAAGAAGGCCTCCTCGACGCCGACGACGTCGCGGACGTGCCGCGCGTATCCGACGAGCACGTCGACTTCGATGCCGTCATCCCGCGCAAGTTCGCCCTGCTGCGCACGTCGTGGAATCGCTTCAAGGTACGCGCGTCCCCTGAGCTGCACTCCGCGCTCGAGGCGTTCGTCGACGCGCCGGAGCAGAAGGAGTGGCTCGACGACTACACGCTCTACATGACTCTCAAAGAGCTCGCCGACGGGCAGCCGTGGTGGACGTGGGACGAGCCGCTGGCGAAACGCAATCCTGAGGCGCTGGAGCGCGTGCGCGACGAGCACGACGATGAGATCCGCTTCTGGATCTACACGCAGTTTCTCTTCTTCCGGCAATGGAACATCGTCCGCGAAGCCGCGCACGTGCGCGGCATCCGGATCATGGGCGACGTACCGATCTATGTCGCCGGCGACAGCGCCGACGTGTGGGGCAACCGCGAGCTTTTCCAGCTCGATGAGCGCGGCGAGCCGACCTTCGTCGCGGGAGTGCCGCCCGATTACTTCAGCGCGACCGGACAGCGATGGGGGAATCCGCTCTACCGCTGGGACGCGATGCGCGAGACGGGCTATCGCTGGTGGATCGCGCGGATCAGGACGAATCTCCGACTGGCCGACATCATCCGCCTCGATCACTTCCGCGCATTCGCCGCGTACTGGGAGATTCCGGTCGCCGAGGCGACCGCCGTGCATGGACGCTGGATGCCGGGCCCGGGAAAAGCCATCTTCGACGCGATCCGCAACGACCTCGGCGAGCTTCCCGTCGTCGCCGAGGACCTCGGTTTCATCACTGAAGACGTGCACGAGCTGCGGCGCGCGATCGGCGTGCCGGGGATGAAGATCCTGCAGTTCGCCTTCAGCCAGCACGACAACGTGCATGCCCCTCATCGATATGAACCGCAGACCGTGGTCTATACGGGCACGCACGACAACGACACGGCGCGCGGATGGTTCGAGCACGCACCCGACGACGAGCGCGAGAACACCCTCGCCTACCTCGGCTGCGCGAAGGGGGACGACGTCGCGTTCGCATTGATCCGCGCCGCGTACACCTCGGTCGCCGATACCGCCATCGTTCCCGTCCAGGACGTCCTCGGCCTCGGCTCGGAGGCGAGGATGAACACGCCAGGCGTCGAGGAGCAGAACTGGACGTGGCGTCTTCCGGCCGGCGCGCTGACGCACGAGCACGCGATCCGGCTGCGCCGGCTGGCCGCGCTCACGGGACGGATCTAGTCCAGATCTAGTCCCGCGTACACACGGCGACCGGGAACGTCGCGAACACGTCGCGCAAGGCGAGCCTCTCGCCTTCGACCACTTCGTCGCTGAATGCGTTGCGCCACCGGCCGCCCAGCTCGAGCGCGTGGTCGCCCCAGACGTCGGCGACAGGGATTTGTGGCGGCTGGATGAGCCGCGCGGTCAGCCGCGGCACGACGACCAGCACCTGGTCTTCTCCGCGCGTGAACGCAATCGCGTTGGGCGTGCCGGTGGCGACAGGCCGATAGCCGCCGCGGAACGCATCGAGGTGCCGCGCGCGCACCGAAAGCGTGCGGCTCGTGACGAACAACTTGACGCGCCCGTCCCGCCAGCCGCTCAGCATGTCCGGAACCGTTCCCGTGTTCCGCAGCATCGCCGTCCGCCGCTCGTAGTCCACGGGCCGGCGGTTGTCTGGATCGACAAGGCTGAAGTCCCAGAGCTCGGTTCCCTGATAAATGTCCGGCACACCGGGACTGCACAACTTGAGGACGAGCTGGGCGAGCGAGCCGAGAAAGCCGTGGAAGGCGATCCGCTCGTGGAAGCGCCGGAAGCGCGCCATGAACGGCTCGTTCGACAACATCGCGGTCGCGAAATCCTGCGTCGCCTTCTCGTAGTCGACCGCTGGTGAGAGCCAGCTCGAGTGCGTCTTCGCCTCACGCGCCGCCTTCTCCAGAAAGGTCCTCAGTCGATCTGCAACACCCTGTTCTTCGGCCGGATCGAGCGGCCACATCCCGAGGAGCGTCTGATAGATGAGCAGCTCCTCGTTCGCATCGGGAGTGCCGTCCCGCTTCAGCGACGCGTTGGCGCTGGTCCAATCCGCCAGCTCTCGCTGCCACTCCTCCGGAATCTCCGAGAGCACGTTGATCCGCGCGCGAACGTCTTCGGAGCGCTTCGTGTCGTGCGTCGAGGTGGCGTTCATGGTGTGCGGCCACTCGCGCACGATGCGGTCGTTCCGTGCGTGGAGCTCGGCAACCGGATCGAACTGCCCGGTGCGGCCCGGCTCGCCGCCGACCTCATTCAGCGAGATCAGCCTGTTGTAGTTGTAGAACGCCGTATCTTCGACGCCCTTGGCCATCACGCGGCCGGTGAACTGCTGCCAGCGCATGACGAACTCGAGCCACTTGTCGCGCTCGGCGGCGATGTACGCCGGCGGCTCGACGCGCAGGACCTTCTCCGCGAAATCGAACAGGCGCCGATCGACGGACGATGCGCGGCGTCGCGCCTCCCCGGCCGCCGCGTCGATGAACGCGCGATCAGTCTCGCTGACGGGGACCTCGCGCACATACGTGCGATAGACGGGCATGCACGAGGTGATCTCGACGAGGGCCGAGAGCAGCTCGCTCGGCGAGAAATCGCGGGCATTCCGATCGGCCACGGCCAGCTGCCCGAGGTGAGCGCCGAGGGCGCGCATCTCGCCATAGAACAATTGTTCGATGACCTGCTTCTTGCGTTCGTAGACGATGTCTTCGAATGAGCCGGTCAGGCCGGTATAGGAGTGATAGAGATCGGTCAGCTGGGCCAGACCAACAGGATCCACGAACACGCAGTTGACGGCATCGAGGAAGTCGTAGCCCGTGGTTCCCGCGCACCGGAACGATGGGAGGAGCAGCTCGCCCTGCTCGAGGATCTTCTCCACGACGACATAGAACTCCTCGGTCGCCTCCGTGGCCGGGTCGCCGAGACGGAGCTGCAGTTTGGTCAGGTAGTTCACCGGCTCGAAGAGACCGTCGATGTGGTCGACCCGCAGACCGGTCACCTTCCCCTCGGTGATCATGTCCAGGATGCTCCTGTTGCGCAGCTCGAACACTTCCGGGTTCTCCACGCGAAGACCGACGAGGTCCGTGACGTCGAAGAAGCGCCTGTAGTTGATGGTCTCGCTGGCGATGCGCCAGTAGGCAAGCCTGTAGAACTGCATGCCGATCAGGGCGTCGAGGAGATCGGCGTCGGCGTTGAAGCGAGCCAGCGTCGCGTCCAGAGTGGAGCGGAAGTCCTCCGATTGCTCGTGCACGCGCCAGAGCGTGTCCTTGAGAAAGCGGCTGTTCGCGATCAGGTTCTCGTTCTGCACGAGATCGCGGATCTCGATGGCCGGACCTTCGCCGGGCAGAGAATCGAGGCACTCCCGCAGCACCAGTTGATAGGAATGAGGCGCGACGGGCAGCCGCGTCTCGTAGTAGGAAATGAAGAATCCGTCGGCGTCGAATCCGAGTGTGAGCTCGCCGCTCTCGAGCGCCTCGCCGTATGGCTTGCCGAGGATGGGCAGGAGCACTTTCTCGTCGCGCCAGTCGATGTCGAAGAAATGCAGATACCGCGACTGCGCGCCGTTCTCGAGGACGCTCATCCACCACGCGTTCTCATGGCTCGCCGCCATGTGATTCGGGACGATGTCGAGCACGAGGCCCATCTCGTGGCCGTCGAGCTGATCGTGAAGCGCCGTGAAGTCGTCGGGCGTCCCCAGCTCGGGGTTGAGCATCGTGGCGTCGACGATGTCGTAGCCGTGCGTGCTTCCCTTGCGCGCGCGCAGGAGAGGAGACGAGTAGAGATCACTGATCCCGAGCTCGGCCAGATACGCCACGACGCGACGCGCGTCCTGAAAGGTGAACTGCGCGTTGAATTGAAGACGGTAGGTCGCGATCGGTACTCGAAACACCAAGCGCATGAGTGCACGAGGAATGCCCTGTGCGGCCGTCCCCCCTTATCCGCCTTCGGCACTTCGTAGGTTCCGTAGCGCCGGCGACGTTCTCATGCGCGTATGTCATCCCGAGCGTCGAGCGAGGGCGCGGGTGGCGCGAAGCTCACGCTGCGCGCCGCCCCTCCGCCCAGGATCCTACCCCCCGAACACGCCGAAGCCGCTGGCCGGGATTGAGACGCGTCCCTCTTCCACCCTGGCTCCCGTTTCGAGCATCGGCCGCCAGTGCGCGCGGTCGAACGGGATGTCCACCGTCTGCTCCTCGTCGCTGAAGTTGAACGCGATGAGGACCTGATCGACGTCGGTGAAGCGCCGGATCAGCAAGACCTGACGCTCGTCGTCGGCATCCGTGGAGAGTGCGTCGAGGTCGAGGATCCGCAGCGACGGGGACTTGCGCCGGAGCGTGAGGAGGTCCTTGTAGAACATCCTCATCGACGCGTGTTCTTCGCGCTGCATCGACGCCCAGTCGAGCTGCGATCGGAGGAACGTCTGCTCGTCGTGGGGATCCGGCGGCTGGCCCGCCCATGTGAAGTCGTCGAACTCCTCTCGCCGGCCTTTGCGCACCGCCTCGATGAGGTCCGCGTCGGAGTGCGACGTGAAGTACTGGAACGGTCTCTTCTCGCCGTACTCCTCGCCCATGAAGAGCATGGGGATGAACGGCGAGAGGATCACCGCTGCCGCGGCGAGTCGCGCCTTTTCAGGCGTCACCAGCTCCGTGAGACGCTCGCCCTGCATCCGGTTGCCGACCTGATCGTGGTTCTGGATCGAGACTACGAACTTCGCCCCGTCGCGCGTCGCGGGTTTCGCCCCGTATTTGCGGCCGCGGTATGTCGAGTGCTGTCCGACATAGAGGAAGCCGGCCTCCATGATTTTCGCGAGGTTGCTCACGCGCGGCGGAAAGCCCTCGTAGTACCCGTCCTGCTCCCCAGTCAGCAAGGTGTGCAGCGAATGGTGATAGTCGTCGGCCCACTGCGAGTCGAAACCGAGGCCGAGCTCCGACTTCGACATGATCACGCGTGGGTCATTGAGGTCGCTTTCGGCGATCGTGAAGATCTTCCGTCCGAGCTGCGCGGCCCGCTCACGCACCGCCTCGGTGAGGTCCTGCAGAAACGGCGCGGCGGAGTGATCGACGATCGCGTGCACGGCATCGACGCGCAGTCCGTCGATGTGAAACTCATCCACCCATTGCAGCGCAGAGTGGATGAAGTACCAGCGCACGTGATCCGACTGCGCGCCGTCGAAGTTGAGCGCGAGTCCCCAGGGCGTCTTGTACCGGTCGGTAAAGTACGGCCCGAACTCGCCGAGATAGTTCCCCTCCGGCCCGAGGTGGTTGTAGACGACGTCCAGCACGACAGCCATCCCGCGCTGGTGACAGGCGTCGACGAGCCGTTTCAACGCTCGCGGGCCGCCGTACGAATTCTGCGCCGCGCCGACGTAGGTCCCGTCGTAACCCCAATTGCGCAAGCCGGCGAACTGATTGACCGGCAGCAGCTCCACGGCGGTGATCCCGAGGTCTCTCAGCTCATCGAGCCGGCCGATGACGGCGTCGAACGTTCCTTCCGGCGTGAACGTGCCCACGTGCAGCTCGTAGACGACGTAGTCCTGCAGCGGAACGCCGCTCCAGCCGTGGTCGTGCCACTCGAACTCCGGCCCGACCACCTCTGACGGTCCATGCACGCCCTCTGGCTGAAGACGGGACGCGGGATCGGGACGCTCTTCTCCGTTGCCGAGCAGAACCTGGTAGCGCGTGCCTTCCGCGCAGTCCTCGATGACGGCTTCGTGATATCCCCTCGAGTCTTTGCGCATCGCCACGCGGCGCTCTCGCGGCGCGATGATGTGCAGTTCCACGACTTCATGCTGCGGAGCCCACACCCGGAACTCGCACCGCCCGCCGTCGAGCAGACGGGCGCCGAGCGGTAGTCCGAAGGGAGACGGACTCTCCGCCCGCGGGTCGCGCACGGTCTCAGTCTCTGACAATCGATGCCTCTTTCTTTTAAGGGGAAGCCACGACGTCCGGGGATGGCTCCTCTTCGCTCGACGAGAGCAGGAAGACGGCGCCCAGAGGCGGCAGCGTGATCGTCGCGGACCAGCGCCGCCCGTGCAGCGGGATCGGCACGGCGTCGACGCCGCCCATGTTGCCCTGCCCGCTTCCGCCGTAGATCGTCGCGTCGCTGTTCAGCACCTCGCGCCATTGTCCACTGCGCGGAACGCCGATCTGGTAGTTGTGCCGCGGGATCGGCGTGAAGTTCATCGCCACCACGACGAGCTCGTCGGGCCTGCTCTTCGATCGGCGCATCAGCGTCACGATGCTGTTCTCCGTGTCGCAGCAGTCGATCCACTCGAAGCCTTCGGGCGCCATGTCCAGCTCGTGAAGGGCGGGGATGTCGCGATAGGCCTTGTTGAGGTCTTCGAGCCAGCGGTTCACACCCGCGTGCAGCGGCTGCTCGAGCAGAGCCCAGTCGAGGCTCCCGTCATGGTTCCACTCGCGCGCCTGGGCGATGTCCGCACCCATGAACAGGAGCTTCTTTCCCGGGCTCGAGTACATGTGGGAGTAGAGCAGCCGCAGGTTGGCCATGCGCTGCCACTCGTCGCCGGGCATCTTGCCGAACAGCGAGCCCTTGCCGTGCACCACTTCGTCATGCGAAAGCGGAAGCACGAAGTTCTCCGTGAACGCGTACATCATCCGGAAGGTCAGGTCGTTGTGATGAAACTTCCGGTGGATGGGGTCGTTGGAGAAATAACGCAGAGTGTCGTGCATCCAGCCCATGTCCCACTTCATGCCGAAGCCGAGGCCGCCGACATACGTCGGGCGCGACACCATCGGCCACGCCGTCGACTCCTCGGCGATGACCTGCACGTCGGGGTGAGCCTTGTAGACGTCCTCGTTCACGCGGCGCAGGAACGAGATGGCCTCGATGTTCTCGCGCCCGCCGAACTCGTTCGGGATCCACTCGCCGGCCTTGCGCGAGTAGTCGAGATAGAGCATCGAGGCGACGGCATCCACGCGCAAACCGTCGATGTGGTACTCGGCGAGCCAGTACAGCGCGTTCGAGAGCAGGAACGAGCGCACTTCGTTGCGGCCGTAGTTGAAGATCAGCGAGCCCCAGTCGGGATGGAAGCCCTTCCGCGGATCGGAGTGCTCGTAGAGGTGAGTCCCGTCGAAGTACGCCAGCCCGTGCTCGTCCGTCGGGAAATGCGACGGCACCCAATCCAGGATCACGCCGATGTCGTGCTGATGGAGGACGTCGACGAGATACTTGAAATCCTGCGGCGTCCCGAACCGGCTCGTGGGCGCGTAGTAGCCGGTGACCTGATAACCCCACGAACCGAAGAAAGGGTGTTCGGCAACGGGCATCAGCTCGACGTGCGTGAAGTTCATCTTCTTCACGTACTCGGCGAGAGGCTGCGCGATCTCGCGATAGCTCATCGACCGCCAGGTCGCTCCGTCGTCGTCGGAGACGCGGCGCCAGGATCCGAGGTGAACCTCGTAGGTGCTGATCGGGGCCTCGTAGCCGTTGCGCGCTTTGCGGCTGCTCATCCACGCGGAGTCGCTCCACTCGTACTCGAGGTCCCACACCTTCGAGGCCGTGGCCGGAGGGATCTCCTGAAGAACCGCCATCGGGTCCGCCTTGTTGACGCGGTATCCGTTGAAGCGCGAGACGATGTGGTACTTGTACGTGGCGCCCTTGCCGATGCCGGGGACGATTCCTTCCCAGATGCCGGAGCCCTCGCGCGCCTGCAGCGGGTGCGAGTCGGGGTTCCAGTCGTTGAAGTCGCCGACGACGCTCACCTTGTCCGCGTTCGGAGCCCAAACGCCGAACCTCACGCCGCCTTCGAAGATGTGGTTGCCGAGCTTCTGCCACAGCGTCTGATGGGTGCCCTCGTTGAAGAGGTGCAGGTCGGAGTCGGACAGCAGGGACTCGGGACGCGCGGACGCCACGCCCGGCGCCGGCGCGGCCACTGGCGTTACATCCATCGCCGGCACCGCGGGCGTCTGAGTTGCCGATTTGTCTAGCGCTTTGTCGGGCGCTTTGTCTGCCGGCTGGCGATCGGGCATGATCGGGCCGGCGTCGCTCAACTCGGAGTCAGGTCTGGAAGTCACACCCCGCACGTTACCAGTGGACGAGGCCTCGCTGTCCACCGTGATGGGAACCGTGGGAACCACGTCGACGCCGAGAGTCTGCAACTCTTCGACGAACTGACTGGCGGGCGTCGTCTTCGCGGGAGCCGGCTTCTTCTTCGCGCCGGCCGGAGCCGCGGCCGTCCGGGACGAGACGCGGGATGCCGGAGCACTCTTTCCCGACGCACTCTTTTGCGCGGCGCTCTTCTGCGGCGCGCTCTTCACGGGCGCGCTTTTCACGGGCGCGGCGGGCGGCTGCACCTTCGGCTCTTCCGGCGGCACTCCCCCGCTGCCCTTTCCGCCGTCCTTCTTTCCTCGCACTGCCATTCGATTTTCTTCTCCAGTGAGACTCAGGCTACAGGCGCGAGAGGTAGCAATTCGTGCGCCCTTCTTACGTTCGATTGATGGGGATCCTGCGGAGAGCGCGCTCGTTTGGATGGCGATCGCGGCGCGCGAGATCGCGCAGCGCGGACATCCTCATCCCGTTTTCCGGTTTTGCAGCATCTGCGCCGCCACGCTGATGGCAATCTCATGCGGATGATTCGATCCGAGCTCGAGTCCGACAGGGCAGAGAAACGCCCTCGTGGCCTCTTCCGGAAGGCCGGCGTCGAGCACGTCCTGCCTCAGCCGCTTCGCCTTGGCGTTGCTGCCGATCACGCCGAGATAGGGGAACGTGCGCGTGCGCAGGATCTCGAGCAGGATCGGCTTGTCCGTGGTGTGCCCCATCGTCATGAGCACGACGAACGCATTCCCGGGCAGCTTCTGAACCTCCGCCGGCATGTCGGTGGCGTGCACCTTCGTCACCCTGGGCGAGACGGGCAGCCGCTCGAGCCACTCGGGCCGCGGGTCGATCACCGTGATGCGGCAGTCGAGCTTCGAGAGCACGTCCACGAGTGCGTTCGCGACGTGTCCCGCGCCGAAGACCACTACGTTCCACCGCGCGACGTTGAACGCCTCGAAGTAGACGCGCACGACTCCACCGCACGTCATGCCGATGTCTTTGTTGAGGCTCCACTGGAAGAAGCGCGTCTTCGGCGCCGTGTCGTCGGCGAGCAGCGACTGCGCCTCCTGGATCGAGCGAACCTCGATCTTGCCGCCGCCCACCGTGCCGAACACGCGACCTGCCGCGGTGACGAGCATCTTCGAGCCGCGGTCCTGCGGCGTGGAACCGAGCGTGTCCACGACCGTCACCGCGACGAACGGCGCACCAGACATGACCAGGTCGTTCTGGGCCTCGAAAAACGTGACAGGGAGCTGTTGACTCATTGACGTGTCGTGTTGTCGAGCAGTTGAGTTAACCTCCTCGAGTCTCGACAGCTTATCGCTCGCGTGCTCAATGTGAC
>Ga0193706_1001527_pt1 | contig 10218 bp, 9 predicted proteins | sample U3c1metaG_FD_160130 | JGI IMG/M metagenome (GOLD analysis project Ga0193706, IMG submission 160130) | Soil microbial communities from a riparian zone of the East river system, Colorado, United States - U3c1 | ecosystem: Environmental > Terrestrial > Soil > Riparian zone | place: USA: East River... | reverse complement strand
GGAGTATTACGATAAGGATTTGCCAGAATCGATTCGCGCAGGGCAGCGGCTCACCACGATGACTTCTGGGCAGAAGCGATTCCCGATCGCGCCGTCGAAATGGAAGTTCGAGCAGGCCGGCAAGTGCGGTCTTTGGATGAACACGCAACTACTTCCGCAAACTGCGAAGTGCGTGGATGACATGGCGATCATTCGCTCGATGCATACGGAGGCGATCAATCATGAGCCCGCGATCTGTCACATGCAGACGGGCTCGATGGTGAGTGGGCGCCCGTGCATCGGCTCGTGGGTGAGCTATGGGCTGGGTTCGTTGAATCAGAATCTGCCGACGTTCTGTGTGCTCGTGGCGGAGCCGACGAACAAGGAACAAATCCAGGCGATCAGCGGGCGGCTTTGGTCGAGTGGTTTTCTTTCAGGCGAACACGCAGGCGTTTCGTTTCGTTCGCAGGGAGACGCGGTGTTGTTCATCAATAATCCTCCGGGCGTACCGACGAATTTACGTCGCAAGCAACTCGATGGATTGCGCGCGCTCAACGAACTGAACTTCAAGAAGGTCGGTGATCCAGAAACACACACGCGCATCCAGCAGTACGAGATGGCGTTTCGGATGCAGGCCAGCGTGCCGGACCTGATGAACATCCAGGGCGAGAGCGAGGCGACGTACAAACTTTACGGTGAGGAAGCGAAGAAGCCCGGCACGTTCGCTTACACCGCGCTGCTCTCGCGCCGGTTGGTCGAACGTGGCGTGCGATTCGTCCAGATTTATCTGAACAATTGGGACAACCATTCGAACGTTGCGGGCCGTTTGCCGTCGCAGTGCAAAGACATCGATCAGGCGACCTACGGCTTGATCAACGACCTGAAAGCGCGCGGGCTTTGGGACAGCACGCTGATCGTGTGGGGCGGTGAATTTGGCCGCACCATTTACAGTCAGGGCGGGCTCACGAAGGAAAATTACGGCCGCGACCATCATCCGCGCTGCTTCACAATGTGGCTCGCAGGCGGCGGCGTGAAGGGCGGCACGATTTACGGCCAGACCGATGACTTCAGCTACAACATCGTCGAGAATCCGGTCCACGTGCGCGACCTGCACGCGACGATTCTGCATCTGCTCGGCATTGACGAAAAACGCTTCACCGTGAAATGGCAGGGCTCCGACATGAAGCTCACAGGAGTGGATGCCGAGGCTCAGGTGGTGAAGGACCTCCTTACCTAGAATGTTGCCGAAAGTAACTTCCGGTTCCTTTGCGTTTCTTGTGACTCGATGCGCTGCGTTGCTCGCGGGAAAGGCCGATGAACAAAGGAGATTCTGAACCGCGTGAAACAACGGCCTGCGGAGCAGATGGGGATCATTGCCTGTGTCGCCGGGAAAACTCCCCAACGTGATTCACGTGAAACACCGCGTCCATCACCGACTCCACAACGAATTCTGAAAAGAGGTTCTTTAGAATCCCCGTCGAGTAATCATCCTTGGCCATGACACGCAAATTGAGCTCCATCGCACCGAACTGGTGGGATTACACGACACTGGATCGCGAGTTGATCGAAAATGCCGCGCGGCTTACGCCGGAGCAGATGCTTCAGCTTTCGCGCCCGGGATTTCGCGTGGCGTTCTACGATACGCTGGAAGATTTCTATCTTGCCGAAGCATTGGAATACATCACGGCCTGGAAGCAAGCGACGGCCAGCGATCCAGTGGGAATTTGCGGACCGATCGGGCCGACGGAGCAATTGCCACTCGTGGCGCGGCTGGTGAACGAACTCAATCTGTCACTCAAGCACGCGCACTTCTGGGGCATGGATGAGTGGGTGATCGATGGAAAGGAAGTTTCTTCAAGTCACCCGCTCTCGTTCGAGAAAGCGGATCGCGAGATTTGCTTCGACCGCATTCGCGCTGAGTTGAGGATGCCAGATGCGCATCTGCACTTTCCAAAGGCTGACACGAGCTCCTACTGCCGAAGCTGGGACAGTGTGCGCTGCGCCGTCATGCAAGGCGGACAAGGCGACATCAAGCATTGGGCATTCAACGATCCGCCGAAGCGCGAAGGCAAATTTCAGGACGCGCCGCCGTCGCCCGCTGAATATCGCGCGTTGCCGACGCGCATGGTGGATTTGCACCCGATCACCATTGCGCAGAACGCGCGCACGTCAGGTGGCGGGAACATCACGATGGTGCCGACGCGAGCGATGACAGTCGGGCCGGTCGAGACATGGAAAGCGGAGAAGGTTTCGATCTGGCACGCAGGCAAACATGACAACCCATTCGGCCAGCGCCTCACGACCTTGATGATCGCGAAGCGCCTCCCGGACTCGGCCGTGCCGATGTCATTGCTGGCGGATCATTCGAACGTGCAGTTCAACTTTTTCCGCGGCGGCATCGGCACGTGTGATGTGGAGATGCACTGAAGCGTGGCGGGCAGGAACCTGGAGTGCGGTGACTTGTCACCGCTTATTTGTTTGGCGCCTCGTCGAACAGCAGCGCGACAAGTCGCGCCGCGAAAAAAGCGCCGCCGAGGAGGTGCACTCCAAAGCAGAGCTCAGTGCGCAACTGCCGGTGTTGCAGCAACCGGCTCGCGCTTGCGCGAGATCAGGTAGTCCACCGACCAGCGGCCGGCGCCGAATACCCCGATCCAGAACAGCAGAAACGCGACGAGTGCGGTGAACTCAAAGTACTGGCGCGGTTCCACCGTAGCCATGTGCGGCATGTAAACGTAGAACACTGCGCCGAGCAGAATTGGCAATTGAATCCAGGCCGCAAGCCGAGTCGCGAGGCCCGCCATCAGTAACGCGCCGCCGACCAGGTGCGCCGTGATGACATATTGCGCTGCGCCCGCGGGAGCTAACCACGACGTGCCCGAATTGATTTTACGAACAGCCCGGCTCCGAGGTAAATGCGCACGAGATCCCTGAAGAGGTCTTCGTGCGATTGAAGCCACATTTTACAACGCTCGATCTTTCCCATAACTCCTTTCCTCGCCGGAAGAATCCGGCGGGTTGATTGAACTAAGGAAAGGTAGGCGCGTTTCAAGGCCGCGCAACGCTGGAGACGGAGGAGTTTTTCCAGGTCTTAATCGTATTCTTGATTTTGATCCTCCTCTTCGACGCCAGGCGGAAGAGTAAGATCAGGATTACGAATAGAAGTAAGACACGAGGTCACATGCCCATGATTTCGTAGCCGGCGTCCACGTAAAGAACCTGGCCGGTGATCGCCGCCGCGCCATCGCTGGCGAGAAAAGTTCCCGTCGCGCCAAGTTCCTCCGGCAGCACATTGCGCTTGAGCGGTGCGTGGGCTTCGTAGTGCTTCAACATCTCGTTGAAACCGCTAATGCCGCGGGCGGCAAGCGTGTTCATTGGGCCGGCACTGATGCAGTTCACACGGATTTTCTTCGGACCGAGATCGTAGGCAAGATAGCGCGTGCTCGCTTCGAGAGATGCCTTGGCCACGCCCATCACGTTGTAATGCGGGACGACTTTCTTCGCGCCGTAATAGCTCATCGCCACAATGCTGCCACCTTCGGTCATCAGCGGCGCGGCACCGCGGGCCAGGGCCACCAAGGAATACGCGCTGATGTCATGGGCCACGCGAAACGCTTCGCGGCTGGTGTTCACGAACTCGCCCTCGAGCGCATCTTTCGGCGCGAAGGCCACCGAGTGCAGCAGCAGGTGCAGTTTGCCAAACTTCGCGCAGACCTCTGAGAACACCCGCGCGATGTCTTCATCCTTTGTCACGTCGCACGGCATGATCAGCGTGTCGGCACCGAATGCGCCGGCGAGTTCCTCAACGTTCTCCTTCAAGCGTTCGCCCTGATACGTGAAGGCGAGCCGCGCACCGGCCTTGTGCCACGCTTGCGCGATGGCCCATGCGATGGAGCGTTTGTTGGCGACGCCGAAGACGATTCCGAGTTTTCCTTTAAGCATAGAGATGAACCGTAGTTCGGCGGAACGAGTAGGAGTTTTATGCCGCACTGGCAAGGATGTAGTCCGGCACAACGGACCAATTGACTTTCGCTGCTTCACGCCGAACTTTTTAGCCAGGAGGTTGAAAATGAAACGGGCCGCATCGAACAAGATTCAACAATTGCAGTCGTGGATTCGCGGCATCGATTCCGCGATGCTCACCACCGAAGACCGGCTGGGCAACCTCCGCAGCCGCCCCATGGTCGCACTTGAGGAAATGCATGATGATGCTCTGTGGTTTTTCAGCGAAGCCAGCAGCCACAAGGTCGATGACATTCACGGGCATCATGCCGTCAACCTGGCTTACGCAGACGTCGCGAATGGCCGTTTTATCAGTGTGAGCGGGCGCGCGCGGGTCATCCGCGACCGTGCGCAGATGCGTGAATTCTGGAGCAGCAAGCTGAAGGCATGGTTTCCGAAAGGTGCGGACGATCCCGAACTTGTTTTGCTGCGCGTGGAAATCGGCGAAGCGGAAATGTGGCAGTCGCCAGACCGTGAGATCGCAGTAAGGTTGGAGATCGACAACGCGAGCCAGAATGCGCACGAACATCTGACCTTTGCGTAAGCCGTAAGCCAGAATTGGCTTGCCAGATTTTTCATTCTGTTTATTTTGCTGGTGCAAAAAAGCCACGCATGGCCGCCAGTAAGTTTTCAGAATCTGCATGAACAACGTCCAACGGAGGGCGTCTTGAGCCGCCCATTTTCTCCTCGTTCGCAGTCCCCGAGTTCATTCGTTCGAATCAACGGGAAGATTCGTGCTCGCGAAGTCCGCGTCATTGGCCAGGACAAGCAGCAACTCGGGATTCTTCAACTCGCGGATGCCATCCGCATGGCGCAGTCGCAAGGCGTCGATCTTGTCGAAATTGCGCCCGCCGCCAATCCGCCCGTCTGCCAGATTGTTGACTACGGCAAGTTCCGTTACGAGCAAGCCAAACGGGAAAAGGAGTCCAAGAAACATCAGCACGCCAACAAGGTGAAGGAGGTGCAACTCAGCCCACAAATTGACCCACACGACTTTGGCGTGAAGCTGACGCACGCGATCGACTTTCTGTGCGAGGACATGAAGGTGAAGGTCACGCTGAGATTCCGCGGGCGTGAATTGGCGCACAAGGAATACGGTTTCCAGCAAGTGAAGAAGTTCGTCGTCGAGGCCGCGCCGTGGGGCCATCCCGATTTCGAGCCGAAGCTGATCGGCAAGGGAATCAACGTGATGATCAGCCCGCATCCTCGGAACAAACGGGCCAGGCACCCCGATGAAGTCACCCGTCCTGTGACGCCGCAGAATGGCCACGTTGTGGCTCAGATTCAGCCCAGGCTCCAAAGTCAGCCACAGCAGAATGGCGCTCAGCCGGCACAGCAAGGTTTTGCCAACGCCCCATTCGCGGCGCTCGAAAACAAGTAGTCAGTTCTTCAACCGACTTCGGTGAATTGCACTACAGTGCGCGCTCATGATTCGTCATTGCCATAACTGCGGGTGGGAATATCACCTGTCCGGAAATCCGGGCCGCGCCGAAACGTGCCATCAATGCGGTTCGGATCTGAAGGTTTGCCTCAATTGCATTCACCACGACCGCGCTGTCGCCGAGCAGTGCAAGGAGCGCCGCGCCGATCTCGTCCAGGAAAAACACATGGCGAACTTCTGCGAATACTTCGATATGAAGCGCGGCGTGTGGGCAGGCAAAGGCGCGAACAAACGCGAAGACGAAGCACGCGAGAAGTTGAAGAAGTTATTTGGCGATTAGCCACGCCGTTGGCTGACCGCTGATGGAAGTTCGCTTCAAACTTCGAACGATCGAACGCGCTGAAAAGCTACTTGTAATGGCGCCCATCCCAGGGCGAATGACAGCACGCCGAAGCCGCTCAGGCAGCAGATGCTGCGGATGAAAAATTCTCCGGTTGCCGGCTGCGCCCAGGGCGTTCCGAAACCCAACAACACGACCGACGCGAGAATGTAGAGAAAGCTCAGCACAAGACAAAACGTCCCGCCAAAACCGCTCACGATTTTGCCGGGATTATCCTCGCGCAGATTCGGGTAGAGCACGCCCAGGCCAACCGCGAGGCCATTGAGCGTGAAGCTCATCACGGCCACCGCGACGGTGAAGAAAAGTGTGCGAAACAAATCCATCTGCAGCATGTTACATTAGAGCTAGATCAGTCCGAGCGTCACCGAGAGCGAAAGTGTCACCGCCATGATGTACTTTGTCTTCACCACGCGAACGAGACCGAGCGGCGCCATGCCGACAATCCAGAGACGTTTCCCTTCGAGTGAGAACTGGGGGTAAACAAAACGCGTCGTGATGGTCGCGAGGTTCAGCGAGCACGCGCCCAGATTCAGGAACGCGACGAGGTTCACCCAAAACGGATTCGTAAGCTGTTGCGCGAAATGGCGAAGGTTCACGATATAAACCGCGAGCAGACCGAACAGCATCAACGATTGCCCCCATTGCGTGGTGTCGCGCCAGAACATCCGCGCGTCCTTCACCACCACGGCACGGATGTCACTTGGGATTCCGGGAATGAGCGAAATTAATCTCTCCAGTCGTCCGGGCAAGCCTTCACCGAGTTGCTGGCGAATCTGCCAGAGCTGAAACCATTTCCAACGGCGGAACACGCTGCTGCGGCCCTGCACCGCCGAAGCAGCGGAGCAAAAGAAGCGTCCGGTTTGCGTGAACGCCAGGGTGCCGAAGAACAGAACATTGCTCAACAACACGAGCATGAAGAAGGCCGCCGCGTGGAGTGCGCCTTCTGTCCAATCGAGCACGCTTTGCGAAAGCCAGAAGCTGGGGAGAAACCAATGTTCGGCGAGTTTGGTTCGCGTGAGCATCTTGTCCATCATTCCGATGACGCGTGTTTCCGAACTTTCCTCCAAAGTGTGGTCGGGCTTCAGCCAGAAGGCGACAATCGCGACCAGCACGGCGAGTAGCACGAGCGCGCCGATTTGAAAGACGCGTCGATCCATGTGCCGCGCAATCACCAGCGCGAGACAAGAACCGATCACTGCCGGCAACATGATAAAGAGCGCGACCAGAACTACGGTTACGGGATAAAAATGCCACGGCACCTGACGCGTCATGCCGTACGCGGCGAGGAACGGTGCGATGAGAAAGAGGAACGCCCACGAAGCAAGCATGGCGGACTCGATAGTCTTCCACTGGAAAACAGTCTGCGCGCTGAGTGGCAGGGTAAGAAGGGCGGCTGTTTCGCGATTGCGGAAAAAATTAGTGTAGCTGATCACCAGATTGCTCAAAACCAGCAGCACGAAGAGCAGCGCGAACAGCAGGTAGAGCAACCGTTCCAACAAGACAGTGCCAAGGCCTGGAAACTGCGATACGAACGTCAGCCCTTTGAGGAACAGCCAAAAGGCCAGCGCCAGATAGCCGAACATGAACATCACGATGACCAGTGTGAGCAGTCGTGATTGATGGCGAAGGCCCTTGAGCCGCCGCCAGCTTTGCAGCGCGTTGATGCGGACCAGCAGGCTCAAGGGAGCTGGTGCGAAGGCGTCTTTCGTCTCGACGGACATCGGAGTGAGTAAACGTTGTCGAACCGCGAAAGTCGAACGTCGAGAGCCAGACTCATGCGTTCGACGTTCGACCTTCGGCGTTCGACAGTTTACCGTCCGCCTCGCGAATGAAGTTCGGCACGCTCGAGTTACGCTCCAATTTGTTTCTCTCGCCACTGGCGGGTTACACCAACCTGCCCTTCCGCCTCACCGTGCGCGAAGTCGGTGGGCTCGACCTTGCCACGACCGATCTCGTCAATGCGCGCTCGCTCATCGAGAAAAATCCCAAAGCCTTCAAGCTCATCGAAACCTCTCCCGCTGATCGTCCGCTCGCGGTGCAACTCTTTGGCTCGGTGCCCGAAGAAATGCGCGACGCTTCATTGATGCTCGAAGAACGCGGCATCGCGTCCATCGACATCAACATGGGCTGCCCCGTGAAAAAGGTCGTCAAGGTCGGTGGAGGCTCCGCGATGATGACTGAGTTGGACAAGACCTCCGCACTGGTTCGCGGGATGGTGAATGCAGTGAAGATTCCCGTCACCGCCAAGATGCGCCTCGGCTGGGATGACGACAACATCACCGCACCTGACCTGGCTCGTGCGTTGGAAGATGTGGGGATCGCCGCGATTTTTGTTCACGGCCGCACGCGCGAACAAGGGTTCAGCGGCACGGTGAACCTTGCGGGCATTCGCAAAGTCGTCGAAGCCGTAAAAACCATTCCCGTCATTGGCAATGGCGACGTGACGACGCCTGAAGCTGCCATGCACATGTTCGAGGAAACCGGATGCAAAGGCGTGAGCATCGGGCGCGGCGCATTTTACGATCCATGGATTTTCGTACGCACACGACACTTGCTCGATCACGGCGAGTTGTTGCCCGAGCCCGCCTTCGAAGAACGCGTGCGTGTGATGTGCCGGCATCTGGATTTGATGGTCGAAGTGTTCGGCGAGGAACACGGATGCACGATGTTCCGCAAAGTCGCGCCGTGGTACACGAAGCGATTCGGCCCTGCGAACCTGTTCAACAAACGCGTCGTCCACGTCTCCTCGCGCGACGAGTTTCACGCGATCCTGCAAGACTACATCCGCTGGCGCGAACAATTCATCGACGAGAAGGGCGAATTGAAGCCGCAGTATCGTCCCGCGCCGATGATCGCTTCATTTATGGAAGTACCGGCCAGTGCCGCCCGCCAACACATCCCCGTACCTAGGGGGCCGGTGGAGGTTTGGTGAGCGGTACATCTGGAAAAAAGCTGCCGGGAGTTATCAAGCCGGGGGTCATTTGCAGGCAGAGAAGCAACACTCCGCCCTTTACACCACTTCCACCGGGCACTTCGGCAACGCATCGAGAAACGCCTGGCCGTAGCGCTTGCTGAGCACGCGGTTGTCGAGCACGACCACGATTCCGGTATCCGACTTCGTGCGGATCAGGCGGCCAACGCCTTGCCGAAATTTCAGGATCGCTTCGGGCAATGAGAAGTCGCTGAAGGAATTTCCGCCGCGTGCTTCGATGGCTTCGATCTTCGCCTCGATCAGCGGATGATCCGGCACCGCGAACGGCAGCCGCGTGATGATGACGTTGCTCAACGCTTCGCCGGGCACATCGACGCCTTGCCAGAAGCTGTCGGTGCCGAAGAGCACGGAATCCACGTCGTCCTTGAACTTCTCCAGCATCGTCGTGCGCGGCGTGCCAGTACCCTGGATGAAGCAGGAGAGCCCGATCTTGTCGAAGAACGGTTGCATGCGTTCTCCGACTTCCTGCATCAGCTTGTAGCTGGTGAAAAGAACGAACGCTTTGCCGTGGGTCTGGCGGATGAACTTCTCGACATTCTCGATCAACGCGTCTGTGTAACCGCGCTCGCGCGGGTCGGGCATCTTCGAGGCGACGTAGAGCTTCATCTGCCGCTCGTAATCGAAAGGCGAACCCACTTGCAGCAGCGTCGCGCGTTCACCGCCGACTTTGCGCGCAAAGTAATTCATGCCCGCCGATTGACGTTTTCCCGCGCCGCTGCTCGCTTCGGCAACCGCAAGTGTCGCGCTTGTCATGATCACCGAAGTCTCGGAGCCGAATAGCCTCGCGCGCAAGTACGCGGCGACATCGATGGGTGCTGCGTTGAGCGAGAGCGCTCGGTGCGCCTTGCCGGTTCGCTCGACCCAATACACAAAGTCATCCGAACTCTGGCTCAGAAATGTCGCGAGCCCTTCGCGCAACTCAGACAAGCGGCGATTGCACTCCATCAACTCCTGCCCGGTATCCTTGTCTTCGCTCGTCTTGATGAGTTCGCTCACCGTTTCGCGCAGGCGTTGCACCGGCAGGGTGAGCTTGTCATCGACAAGGTCGGGTCGGCGAATGCGCAGTTCCGTCCAGGCACGACGTGGACCGGGAGGCGCTGAACGGGCGCGCGGATTTGTCACCATCTCCTCATTCTGCCTCGCCGCGAGTTCATCGCATGCCTGCTCCACGATGTTGAAGAACTCGTCTGCGACGGAGAGAACATCGGACACGAGTTTCACCGCATCGCCGCGGCGCAGCGTGGCCAGCAGACCTTTTTCGGTGCGCGGATTCCAAAGACGATTCAGCGCGTAGCGCAGTTGCCCGCTCGAAACACTCACGCCGATGTGCTTGGCCGCGACGTTCTCAACCGTGTGCGCTTCGTCAAAGACGAGGAAGTCATTCTTGAAAAGCACGCCGCCCTCTTGGTCTTCATCGACGCCCGGCAACAGCGTGAAGAACAGCGTGTGGTTCAGCACGATGATGTC
>Ga0193706_1001526_pt1 | contig 10225 bp, 9 predicted proteins | sample U3c1metaG_FD_160130 | JGI IMG/M metagenome (GOLD analysis project Ga0193706, IMG submission 160130) | Soil microbial communities from a riparian zone of the East river system, Colorado, United States - U3c1 | ecosystem: Environmental > Terrestrial > Soil > Riparian zone | place: USA: East River... | reverse complement strand
AGTGCGCGTGACCCCCCGTCTTCGCTGATACCGCTGTCGTGGCCACCGAAAAAAACTAGCTCGTTTATGGCGTTGCCGCGAGTAGCTTCGGTTAAGCGAGGCTGCAGCGTGCCTGGTAAATCGAGGTGAAGCCGGAGAGAAAGCCGTTGCGCGCGGCGCGCAGGTAGAGGCGCCAGACGCGGACCCGTTCGGGCCCGGCGAGGCGGATCGCCTGGTCGAGGTTGTCGTCGAGGTTCTGGGCCCAGTGGCGCAGGGTCTCGGCGTAGTCGAGCGCGAAATCCTCGACGTGGTGGGTGACGAAGCCGGCCCGTTCGAGCGCCATCAGGTTGCGCGAGAGGTGCAGGGGGGCGGCATCGGGGAAGACGTAGCGCTCCGAGAAGGCGCCCGCCTCGGCGTCGGTGTGGCGCAGGCGGGTGATGCCGTGATTGAGCAGCCGCCCGCCCGGCTCGAGCAGGTCGGCCAGGGTCTGGGCGTAGAGATCGATCTGGGAGGCGCCGACGTGCTCGACCATGCCGATGCTGGCGATCGCGTTGAAGCGCTCGCCGGCGAGGTCGCGGTAGTCCATGACGTGGATCTCGACCCGGTCGGCGACCCCGGCCTCCTCGGCCCGCTCTCGCGCCTTCTCGGCCTGCGGGGCGGAGAGGGTGATGCCGACCACGCTGGCCCCATGCTTGCTCGCCGCCCAGAGCGGGAAGCCTCCCCAGCCGCAGCCGACGTCGAGCACGCGGTCGCCCTCCTTCAGCGCCAGCTTGCGGGCGACCGTCTCCAGCTTCTCTTCCTGCGCCTGCTTCAACGTCGTCGCCCCGCGCGAGAAGATCGCGCAGCTGTAGACCATCGTCTCGCCAAGGAAGAGCTCGAAGAAGTCGTTGGAGACGTCGTAGTGGTGGCGCACGGCGCGGGCGTCGCGCTCTTTGCTGTGGCGCTTGCCGCTGGGGCGCAGCTCGGCCTGCGGTCGCGGTGGGGGCTTGGCGATGCCGGCAGCCCGCACCGCGCCCAGCAGCAGGGCGCGCTTGTCGGCGCCTTCGAGGCTGGGTGGGTCCCAGCTGTCGAGCAGCGCGATCACCGCGTCCATGTCGTCGACCTCGATCTCGCCGCTGACGTAGGCGCGGCCCAGCCCGAGCTGCCCCGGCGCGCGCAGTACGTGGGCGGCGGCGCGCGGAGAGCGCAGGTAGAAGGTTGGCCCCGCGCCCTCGGTCGAGGGAAGCTTGGTCCCGTCCCAGAACTCGACCGCGAAGGGTCGCTGAGGGATGCGCGCTTCGATCTCGCGGCGCAGTGGGGCAGTGCTGGAGAAGGCCAAGGCCGCATGACTTTACCTTTCCCCGGTCCCCCAGACCGTATGATCGCTCCGATGGCAAGCAGCGGCGTTCTACCCTCAGATATTCAGCCGGTCGCCAACGAGACTCGCGACCGCATCATCACTGGGCTGGTCACGCTGGTTCCGTTCGTCGCGCTCGGCTTCGCCGGCTGGCAGGTCTGGGGCGAGGCGCTGCACTGGAGCGACGTCTTCCTCTTCTTCGGCATGTACCTGTTCACCGGGCTCGGGATCACCGTCGGCTTCCACCGCCACCTCACCCACCGCAGCTTCAAAGCGAAGAAGTGGCTGCACGGCCTGCTGGCGATCCTCGGCTCTGCCGCGATCGAGGGGCCGGTGATCTCCTGGGTCGCCGACCACCGCAAGCACCACGCCTTCTCTGACGAAGAGGGGGACCCGCACAGCCCCCACGTCGATCACGGCCACGGCTGGAGCGGTGCGATGCGCGGCCTCTTCCACGCCCACATGGGCTGGTTGTTCATCCACACCCAGCGCGGCAGCAAGGAGCGCTTCGCCCCGGACCTGATCGAGGACCCGACGATCAACTGGGTCGACCGCACCTTCCTGACCTGGGCGATCGGCGGGCTGCTCCTGCCCTTCGCGCTCGGCTGGATCATCGGCGGCACCCTCTTCGCCGCGGTCACCGGCTTGCTCTGGGGCGGCCTCGTCCGCGTCTTCGTCCTGCACCACTTCACCTACAGCATCAACTCGCTCTGCCACGTCTTCGGCAACCGCGACTTCGAGACCAGCGACGAGTCGCGCAACCTGGCGCTGATCGCGATCCCGACCTTCGGCGAGGCCTGGCACAACAACCATCACGCCTTCCCCACCTCCGCCACCCACGGCCTCGGCCGCTGGCAGCTCGACCTCTCCGCCGTCGTGATCGACTCGCTCGAGAAGGTCGGCCTGGTTTGGGACGTGGTCCGCGTATCGCCCGAGCGCAGGGCCGCCAAGGCCGCTTCCTAGCTAGCTAGGGCACTTCCTCAGCTTCGAACCAGTCGATCCAGTTGCCGCAGCTGGCGGCCAGCGGCACGGTGCGGTGCGGTGCGGCTCGCACGGCGACCAACTCGCCGAGCTGGGCGCTGCCGGAGTAGCCGCTGAGCTCCTGCAGGGTGCTGGGCTCCGATGCGGTGACGGTGAAGTGCACTCGGTGGCCGTCGCTCGCGACGGTCCCGGCGGGCCAGAACTGGCCGTTGCTGGCGAGGCTGATCGTGCTCGGACGCTGCCCGTCGAGCCCTGCCTCGAGCGGCTGGCTGAAGCCCGGTGCCGAGAGTGTCAGGTCGAAGGGCGAGAAATACTGCAGCGAGAGCCGCCAGCGCCCGCGCGGCAGGGGCAGCGATTGCGAGGCCCGCCCGCCGGTCTGCAGGGCCGAGTCGGGGCTCCAACCGGCCTTGGCGCCGATCGCGACGCTCGGGAAGAGCCCAGCCCGCCCAGGGCCGGCGGTGAGGATGCGGATCTCAGGCGAGGCGCAATCGGCCCGGGCGCCGGCCTCGGTTCCCTCGAGCAGCACGTGCCTGTTCTCCGGTGTCGGCCCCGTGCGCTTCCAAAGCAGGTAGGAGGGGGTCGCGGCGACCCGCTTGAACCCCGGGGGCGCTTCGCTGTTCCAAGCGGCGTGGCCGGTGATCACGTAGGGAAAGCGTTCGAGCGTGCCGTGCGAGAAGGAGTCGAAATCGATCGGGCTGTAGGCGTCGCCGGTGTCGAAGGGCTTTTCCGGGTTGGGGGAGACGTCGGCGTCGGGGAACTCGACCAGGGGCACGTGGGTGTCGGCTCCCATCAGCTCGTAGGCGGCGTAGCGGTCCTGGCTGGCGAAGAGCACCGGTTCGCCGCGCAGGGTGGGGATGAAGGCGCGCAGCTCGGAACCGTGGCCCGGAGGTCCGATCGGAGCGTCGCGCAGCACCAGGAGGCTCGAGTACACCGCTCCCGCCACGAACACCACCGCGACCGCGGCCCAGACCGGCCGCGCATTGCTGCGCCGCCCCGCCTCGAAGAGCAGTGGCCGGATCGCGATCAGCATCGCCAGGGGGGCGGCGATCATCAGCGCCTTGGCCTGGGAGTACTCGCCGCTGCCGGCCAGCGCCGCGAGGTAGAGCACGGTGCAGCCGAGCAGGGCGACCGGCACGGCGAAGTCGCGCCGGCGCAGCCACCAGACGCTGCCGCAGAGAACCGCGATCGCCGCGATCGCGGTCGCCAATCCGGTCAGGTGCGCACCGCCGACGGCGTTGAGCCGGTAGTTGGAGGCCGGCCAGACGCCGAGCACCTCGATCGGCGAGACGGGCCCGTAGGTGTTCGTCCCGGCCACCCGGTTGAAGCCGTGGATGAAGGCGTACGGACCGACCACCGTCAGCACGGCGAGGCCGACGAGCACGGCGACGATCAGCAGGCTCGCCGGCTGGCGCAGTGTCGACCACCATGACCGCGGCCCCAGTGCACGGCGCAGCCCCGGCACGGTGAACGCCCAGAGGGCGAAGATCGCCACCGGCCAGGCGAGCCCGGCGAAGCTGTAGGAGAAGAAGATCCCCGTCACCAGGATGAGGCCGACGAGCGCAGAGCCGAGGACGGGCGCTCGCCCGTCGCCGGGCCGGCGCTCGAGGCTGTGGAGGAGGAGGGCGAAGGCGAGGACGAAGAGTGCCTCGCCGGTCTCCTTGAAGGCGCCCTGGGCGAAGTAGGAGGCGCCGAGGTAGGGGATGGCGACCAGGACCGCGGCGAGCACACGGCGCAGCGGCCCGAGATCGTCGAGCGCGGTCAGGGTGACGAGCGCGGTGAGGATGCCGATCGCAAAGATCTCGCCGACGAAGGCCTGGCCGAGGCCGATGCCCGGCAGCGCCGCGGTCGCCGCGGCCAGAGCGTGCGGGCCCAGCGGGTAGCCGGCTTCGGGGGCGGGGCCGAGCCCGCTGCGCAGCCACTCGGCCCAGGCCAGGTGCAGGCCGAGGTCGTTGTTGAAGCCGACGCCGACGATGCCCCAGCGAGCGCTGACGGCGAAGGGGATCGAGAAGGCGAGGGCGACGAGGAGGGCCACCGGCCAGCCCTCGCGCAGCAGCGACGCGCCGGGCTCGCCGCGGGGCTGCCACCAGAGCAGGGCCGCCGCGGCAAGGACGAGCACGATCAGCCCGAGCGTGGCGCTGGTCGCGTGCCCGGGAGCGCGGGCGAGGAAGCCGGTCACCGTCAGCACGGCGCCGAAGCCGACCGCGGGCGCCAGCCAGCGCCGCGACTCGCCTCCACCGGCGAGGCCGAGGATGGCGCGTCCGACCAGCAGCGAGGCGCCGCAGATCAGCGCCGCCGAGGCGTAGGTCCCGATCATCAGGGGCCGGAAACTATGGCAGCGAGGGGCGCTGGCGCCGCCTCGCTCAGTACTTCTCGGCTGCTCGCTCCAGGGTCGCGCGCAGGTTCTCGCCCCGCAGGGGGTTGTCGTGCCCGGCGCAGACGACCTTTGGTTCGAGGGCCGCCAGTTTGCGAACGGACTCCTTTGCCTTGGCGTGATCCCAGGCCCAGGCCGGGTGGGGCACGCTCGCCTCCCCCTCGGGCAGCGGCTTTCCCAGCCGGGTCGAGTCGATCAGGTAGATCGTGTCGCTGACGAGTGCCAGGCGGTCGCTCTCGCGCCAGAGGCCGATCAGGCCGGGCGCATGGCCCGGGAAATGGATCACCCGAAATCCCGCTATCTCGTCACCCTCCGAAACGACCCCGGCGATCTTCACCGCGCCGCCGTCCCAGCGCCGCAGCAGCATCGGATAAAGCCAGCGCGCCGGTGCGGGCAGTGCCTTGATGTCCATATATGAAGCGATTGCGGCACTGCTTTCGGCGTCGCCGATCTCGTCGGGATGGCAGAAGACCGGCACCCCCATCGAGGGCGCCGTTCCGCGGTGGTCGGCGTGGGCGTGGCCGAGCACGACGCGCTTGACCCCGCCCAGCTGCTCGGCCGCGGCCTTGCTCTGCTTCGCCATCGCCTTGGTGCCGGCGTCGAACTGCACCACCCCGTCGCCGTCCTCGAGGAAGTAGATGTTCATTGCCTTGCGCGTGTCCCCGCGCAAGAGCCAGACCCCGTCGGCGACCTTCTCCATGATGAGATCAGCCTAATGCCTGTTCTCTGGAAAGCCGGAATGGCGGTCTTGCTGATCTGCCTGCTCGCCTCGATGGCGATCGCGATCTACCGCCTGACGACGACGCCGACCGAAATCCTCGGCGACGGCTTTCGCGGTTTGCCCGTTCGCGCCCACGACTCCCGTTAGTATCGGCCGCGTTCAGCGACCGAGTAGAGGAGGCGGCGTGTTCACTCGCATCGTGGTTGGAACCGACGGGTCGGATACGGCCGCCGAGGCGGTCCGCCAGGCAGTCGACCTGGCCAAACTTGCCGGTGCCCAGCTCAACATCGTCAGCGCCTACGCGCCGGTCTCGAAGCGACAGGTCGAGGGCGAGAAGGAAGGCGCCCCGCCGGACGTCCAGTACGAGATCGGCCCCCGCGAGGACGTCAACCTGATCCTCGCCGCCGCTGCGGCGGCGGCCCGTCAAGAGGGGATCGAGGTGAAGACGCATCCGGCCGAGGCCGACCCGGCCGAGGCGATCCTCAACGTCGCCGAAGAGACCAAGGCCGACCTGATCGTGGTTGGCAACAAGGGCATGACCGGCGCCCGCCGCTTCCTGCTCGGCAGCGTCCCCAACAACGTCTCGCACCATGCGCCTTGCAGCGTGATCATCGTACGAACCACCTGACGGCCTTTAGCCGGCGCGTTCGGTTGCTGCGCCCGCATCGATCAGGCCGGCGCCCTGGCGCGTCGCCGGTTGGCCCAGGTCACGGGCCGTGCGACGCAGGCGCTTTGTCACCGCGCTGACGCGTCCTGGGGTGCGTTTGTTCTTGACCGTGCCGCTGGCCAGCACCATCGCGGCGACGCCGGAGACGTGGGCGGCTGACATCGAGGTGCCGATGTAGTTGCCGGGCTCGCCGAAGCGGAGGGTGCTGCCCGCTTTCAGGGTCACCTGGTAGATAGAGCCGGATGAGATCGAGGCGCAGCCGGCAAGTGCCGGCCCCCCGCCCGGGGCGATCAGGTCGACATCGCGTCCGCTCAGCGAGTAGGCGCCGAGGCAACCTCCTTCGGTGCTGCCGCCGACGCCGATCGTGTGCGGGCCCGTGGCCGGCGGGGAGACGCAGGCCTCGGAGCCGAGGTTGCCCACCGAGGCGACGGCGATGACGCCGCGGTGGTAGGCCTGCCGCAGCGCTTCGTCGACGCCGGGGACTTCGCGGGCGCAGCCGAAGTTGAAGCTCATGTTGATCACGTCGGCGCCGTTGGCGGTTGCGAAGCGGATGCCCTTGGCGATCTGGTCGGCGCGCCCGCGACCCTGGGCGTCGAGCACCCGTACCGGCATCAGCTTTGACCGGAAGGCGAGGCCGGTGAGGCCGATGCCGTTGTTTGTCTTCTCGGCGATCGTGCCGGCGATGTGCGTGCCGTGCCCATTTTCGTCGAGCGGCAGCCGGTCGCCGTCGACGAAGTCATGGCCTTTGACGAACTGCCCGGATGTGAAGTCGGGACTGCGGCGGAAGCGCTTGCCCTGCGCGCGGTAAGCGATCCCGGTGTCGAGCACGGCGACCGTTACGCCTTCGGCGCCGGGCCGCCCCGCCGCTGCCAGGTTCTGCCAGGCGCCGAAGGCGTCGATCCCCCCGGCGGACACCGGCAGCAGCGGCGTGCCGATCCCCTCCCAGGGCAGGAAATTCCACTGCCTGGCGACCCAGCCGCCCGGCGGGCCGGGCGGGCCGCTGATCGGCCCGGGGTCGTTGGGCGGCTCTTCCGCGACCACCGACGCGGTCGCGATGTAATCGGGGGCCGCGTACTCGACAGCCGGGTTCTCCCGCAGTACCGCCGCCGCCTCGCGCACGTTGGTCCGCGGCGGCAGCGCCACGGTTCGCGGGCGCTCGGAGCGGTTCAGCTTGACGATCAGCCGGTGCGGCACGAAGCCATGCGCGGCCGAAACGCCGACCGCCGCGCGGGCGGGGACTGGCGCCAGCATCAGGGCCGCGAGCAGGGTCGCGGCGGCAGTCGGAAAGCGTCGATTCATAGTGGCTCTACGCTCGCAAGTCCCTGCAATCGGGCGAGCTCTCCCCTAACACCTGCCCGCCGACGAAGTTGTAGTCCCACATACTCCCCTATGTATGCAAAGCGGCGCCGCAAAGCCCCCTTCTGAGCAGATGATGGCGCTCGCGATCGAGCGTGCCCGTGAGGCGGAGCGTCATGGCGACGTGCCGATCGGTGCCGTGGTCGCTCGCGACGACGGGCCGCTCGCCGCCGCCGGCAACGAGCGCGAGCTGCGCGCCGACCCCACGGCCCACGCCGAGATCCTCGCGATCCGCGCTGCGGCGGAGGCGCTGGGGGGCTGGCGCCTGCCCGGCACGACCCTCTACGTGACCCTGGAGCCCTGCGCGATGTGCGCCGGCGCGATCGTCCTCGCCCGCATTCCCAGCGTCGTCTTCGGCGCCGCCGACCCCAAGGCCGGTGCCGCCGGCAGCGTCCTCAACGTGCTCGCCGAGCCCGCCCTCAACCACCGTCCCGAGGTGACGGGCGGCGTGCTCGAGGCCGAGTGCGCCGCCCTGCTGCGCGAGTTCTTTGCGGCGCGACGAAGCGGAGAGGGTGGGATTCGAACCCACGAGACGGGTTAACCCCGCCCACGCGATTTCCAGTCGCGCTCCTTAAGCCACTCGGACACCTCTCCGTGGTCGCCCAAGGGTATTGCTTTGACGCTCGCGAGCGGCTATGCGACCGCCGTCTGCGGAGTCGCTTGCGGCAGCGGCAGTGGCAGCACGATCGCCTCGCCCTCGCCGGCCGGTATCGCCGGTCGGTGTCCGCGCAGGCGCTCGTGGTTGCAGACGACGTAGCACCACTCCATCAGCCGCATCCGCGAAGCGGAATCGATCTCGGTGATCGTCGCGCCGACCAGGTGGCGCCCCTCGGCCTCGCGGCAGGAGCGCACCTCGACCTGGGCCGCAACCTCGTGCGCTTCGCCCGTGGCGTCCTCGAGCTGGAGCAGGATCGCCGGCTTGACGCCGACCGCGAGCGGGGTGTCGAGGACGAGGCCGACGCCGGCGGCGCTGGCGTCGATCAGGCGACCGCTGACGTGGCCCTCGTCGGAATAGCACTCGGCCGCTGCGTCGCCCTCGAAGCGATAGACGACGCGGCGCTGCTGGCGGCGGCCGACGGCGAAGAGGGTACGCAGGATGCGGCGCATCTCAATCAGGCCGAGCAGCGGCACGATCACGGCGGCGATCCCGGGCAGGTCCGGCAGCGGTCCTACCCCAGCCAGGTCGAGCAGGCGCAGCACGGTCCCTGCTCCGACCACGACGGCGCAGGCCAGCACGAGGCGCAGCTTGCCCACGGCCTCGATCCCGCCGCCGCCGGTGCCCTGCTTCGGCGTCACCCTGAAGGCGGTGTGTCCCGGGCGGAAGATGCAGCGCAGGGCGCGGGTGTAGATCTCCATCGTCAGCAGCTCGTAGTGGGCGGTCTCGCCGATCTTCATGTAGCCACGGGCGAGGGCCGAGCCGGTGCCGAGGTTGAGCGTCACGTAGGGGAGCCATAGCGCGGCGAGCGCCACCACACTGATCTTCATCGGCAGCTCGCCGGTCCACATCACCAGGCCCAGCGTCGCCATCAGCAGCAGCCGCATCGGCGGCGCCAGGTAGGCGAAGAGGCTGGCGAAGTAGGAGAGGCGCTGCAGCGGGCGCAGCTCGGAGGCGCGCAGGGGGGACTCGGGCAGGGTGAAGACGGCGAGGTTGCCGCGCGCCCAGCGATCGCGCTGCAGCAGGTAGCCATCGAGGTCGTGCGGTGCCAGGCCCTGGACCAGGACCTCGTCGTGGTAGCGGCTCTTCCAGCCCTGGCGCTGCAGGCGGATCGTTGTGTGGAAGTCCTCGGCGATCGTCTCGGTGGCGACGCCGCCGATCTCGAGCAGCGCCTGGCGGCGGATCAGCGCCGACGAGCCGCACCAGTAGGCGGCGCCATGGCGGTCCTTGCCGGGGCAGACGACCCGGTAGAAGAGCGATTGCTCGTGGCGGTCGACCGCGTAGTGCTGTGCCGAGTCGTGATTGAAGAAGTCGTGCGGGCTCTGCACCAGCGCCATCCGCTCGTCATCGAAGTAGCCGACCAGGGCGTCGAGCGTGTCGGGCATCGGCACGTGGTCGGCGTCGAGCATCAGCACCAACTCGCCCTCGGTGCGGGGGAGTGCCGCGTTGATGTTGCCGGCCTTGGCGTGCGAGTTGTCGGGACGGGTCAGGTAGCGCGCGCCGGCGATCCTGGCTAGCTCCTCCATCTCCGGCCGCCGTCCGTCGTCGAGCAGGTAGGTGGTGTGGGGGTAGGTGAGCGCGCGGCAGCCGGCCAGGGTCGCGGCGACCACCTCGTGGGGCTCGTCATACGTGCAGACGTAGACGTCGATCGAGCGCCCCGGGGTTGCGGGCGGGCGTTGGGCGGAAGGGCGCGACCAGGAGAACCAGGCCAGCGTGCCCAGCGCCCAGAGCCCGTAGATCTCGGTCACCAGCAGCATCCCGTAGGCGACCGGGCTGGCGCCCTGGCTGCTCCAGCCGATCCGCCAGGCCAGGTAGCCGACTCCCCAGAGTAGGGCGACGATCGCCAGCGATCTCAGCAGCAGTGGGTGGTGGTCGAAGAACTGCCCGAGCCGGGTCTGGGCCTTGTTTTCCACGCGGCTGCATCGACGCAAACTCGCGGGTTCTTGAGCCCGGCACGCTCGCCCGCCGCCCCTCCGAGCCGCCCGACCGTAAAATCAGCCCTGACTGAGTCCCGGAGGGGTGCCGGAGTGGTTGAACGGGGCAGTCTCGAAAACTGTTGGCGTCGCAAGGCGCTCGTGGGTTCGAATCCCACCCCCTCCGCTTTCAAGCCGACGCCCGGATTGAACCCTGGGCCGCTTGACCCCGGTCAAATAGCGATC
>Ga0193706_1001525_pt1 | contig 10236 bp, 6 predicted proteins | sample U3c1metaG_FD_160130 | JGI IMG/M metagenome (GOLD analysis project Ga0193706, IMG submission 160130) | Soil microbial communities from a riparian zone of the East river system, Colorado, United States - U3c1 | ecosystem: Environmental > Terrestrial > Soil > Riparian zone | place: USA: East River... | reverse complement strand
CTCTCCGGGCTCGCGAATCGGAAGAGCAACAGATCCAAGCGCACCATGGCCTGGAACAGAGCCCATCCATAAAGAAAGCGCCCTCCGAGAATGGCGTTGGAGCGCCCCGACATCTCCAGCCCCAACCCGCCGATCGCCAGAACGATGGCCGGCGCGATCCCGGCGAACGAGCTTCCCCCTGAGGGCCGCGTGGCGTTGATGTAAAGACCAAGCAGCGCAGCTATTCCCGGAATTGCGAAAACCAGGCCTGACAAGATCTTGTTGCTCGACGCGACGACCTCTTCCCAATACCGAGAAAAAAACGGTTCCGTCATGTAAGCGCTGAAGTAGAGCACCAACATGACGAGGCCCAGCTTGAAGACGAAGCGCTGCGGAAGGGGTGTCGAAGACGAGCTCGCTGCCGCTCGGGAGCGCGCCTGTTTTTCGGCTCTCGCGGCCTGTTTCGACCAGGCGACGCAGAGCCCGACCTGCAGCAAATCTCCCGCCGCCATGACCACGAAAAGCCAGGGCGCATCGAGCCACTGGAATACGACGCCGCTGAGAAGTGCGGCGAGGATGTTCCCGAAGTAGACGACGAACGCGAGAAGGCTGATGATTCCCAGCTGTTCGTCCTTCGCTTCGAGACTCATCACATAGGGGTAGACCAACAGGTAGCTCGCCTTGATCGCCAGCATCAAAAGGGACAGCGCCCAGAACGGCGCGATGGACTCACAGGCGGCACAGGCAAGGCTGAGGAGCGCCGCCAAGCTCTGCGTGGCGATGAGTAGACGGATGACCGGAACCTTCTTGGCCACTAGCGCCCAAAGCGGAAGGGACAACAGCACCGTAAGGCTCGACGCCGCAATGTAGAGACCGATCTGCAGCGGGTCGAAAATGCCGAAGACGGTCGCGAAGTACTGCGGATAGAACGGGTGCAGCATCGAATCGCCGACGACCGCAATCGCCGTCATCAGTAAGAGGAAGAGCTTGAGCTTCATGTGGCCCTCGGTTCCCGGACCTCGTGAACTGTCACCGCGTCTGCGCGATGCTCCGCCACCGCGCGGCGCGACGACGGCAACGGCCGAACAGGTTTTGCTTCCAATGCCGCCGGCGACGGGTCCGGAACGGCAAAGGTCGTAAAGGCAGTACGCCGCGGTAATCGATAAACCTCGCGGCCGGCCATCGCATTGAGGATGGTGCCGTTGCGGAACGCGCAGATGCCGAGGTCGGGCGCGGCGACACCGTGACTATGGAGATCGGCGTTGGCCACGAAGATTCGTCCCGTCACGTCGGGATCGAGTTCGATCGAGTAGTCGGCGCGCACCACATACCGGCCCCGCTCGTCTCGCCGAATGATGGACTCGAGCGGGGCGAGGAACTTCGGCCGGCGTTCGCAATAGCCAGTGGCCGCAATCACGAGATCCGTGCGGTGGTCGAAGGATGATCCCGTGTCGCGCTGGTGGCAAGAGAGGACGATCTGCCCAGAAGGGTCTCTCACCGCGGATTCGACGGTGACACCACAACGCAGCTCCACCGGTTTCGCGCTGGGGACGAGCTCTCGCTGGTAGAGCAGATCGTGGATGTCCTCCAACGTTCGCGAAGAGATGCCTTTGTAGTGCTGCCATTGCTCGCGAACGAGGCGATCTTTGACGTCCTGGGACAGCCCGTGGAAGTACCGCACATAAGCCGGCGTCGTCATTTCCAAGACGAGCTTCGTGTAGTCGAGCGGCGCGAAGGAGGCGGTGCGGGTGAGCCAGCTCACGGCGGGCCCGCCGTTCGCATTGCGTCGCAGCAGATCGATGACCACTTCGGCGCCCGATTGGCCGGAGCCCACGACAGTGACGTGTCGCGCGCGTTCCACGTCGATAGTTCGATGCAGGTAAGCCGCTGAGTGAAGCAACTTCTCGCTGGACAGTGGTCCCAACGCTTCTGGCACCACGGGCTCGGTGCCGATTCCGACCACCAAATCGCGCGCGAGCGCGGAGAAGGACGAGCCGTCTCCGCGAGCCCCCCGCACCGTGAAACGCTGCGAGGCCGCGTCCCAAGCGACGCTATCAACACGATGTGAAAACTGCACCGACGGCAGCTTGGCGACTGCCCAGCGTAGGTAGTCTTCGTATTCGCGCCGCGTGGGGTGAAATTCTTCGCGAATGTAAAAGGCGTACATTCGATCGACGTCGTGGAGGTACGCGAGGAACGAAAGCGGATGCGTGGGGTCAACGAGCGTCACCAAGTCGGCGAGAAAACTCAGCTGGAGCTTGGCGTCGTCGAACATGAGCCCGGGGTGCCATCGGAGCTCGGGCCCCCCGTCGACCGCGACGAGATCGATCCCTGCCGCTGTCGACGCCAACGCGGCGAGGCCGAGGTTGAACGGCCCGCAGCCGATGGCGACGGCATCGTGCGTCGCACCGAGGTCGTCGGAGTTGCAAGTACCATGACGCGAGGAAGGGCGAACGCTCATGCCACGCGCTCCTCGCCTCGTTCCGCCGCGCGGCCGGCCCGCACGACGGCCTCGACGATCGCATCCATGTCTTCGCGCGTCGCGTTCGGATTGAGCAACGTCAGCTTGAGACAGACGCGATGGCGTGACCCGTCGCTCGCCAAACGGACGGCCGTGCGGCCGATCAAGGCCCTTCCGGTTTCGAGAAGTGTTCGTCGGATCGAACCGTTGATTTGGTCGGTGAAGTCGCCGTCGCCGACGCGGGCGAGGCACCGGTATCGAAACACCACTGTCGTCAGCTCAGCCGGCGATACGATCTCGAGATCAGGCTCTCGCCGAATCCGCTGCTCGGCGTAGCGCGCCAATTCATGGCAGATGTCGACCATACCTCCCAGGCCGCGGCGTCCGTAAGCGAGTAGTGTGGCCGCAATCTTGATGGCGTCGGGCCGACGAGTCGTCTGCAGACTGCGCCCCAAGAGACCGCTCAACCCCGCTTCGGCGTCGTCGCGTGGATTCAGATAGGCGACCTCGCGATCCAGGGCCGCGAAGACCGCATGGTCGGCCACCAAAAGGACGCTTGCGGCGGCGGGCTGCCACCCCAGCTTGTGCAGATCCAAGGTAATGGAATCGGCCAATCCGATGTTGTCCATGTGCGCCGCCAGGCGATCGGAAAAGAGCGCGCCGAAACCGTAAGCTGCGTCGACGTGCAGCCAAATGCTGCGCTCTTTGGCGATGGCCGCAATCTCTTGCAGCGGATCGAACGTACCGAAGTCGGTCGTGCCGGCCGTCGCGACGACGGCGAGCGGCGTCTCGCCGGGCCCCATCGCGCGTAGTGCATCCTCCAGCGCGCTTGCCCGCATACGGCGGCGCTCATCGGTCGCGACCGCGCAGACGGCGTCTTCACCGAGGCCGAGTGCTGCGCACGCGCGATGCACGGAGAAGTGCGCGAGCTCCGAGCAAAACACGCGCGGCTTCGGCAGCGCGGCCACCCCTTCTCGCCGTGCGTCGACACCGCAGCGCAGGGCGGCCGTATCGCGCGCCAAGAGGAGGCCGAGCAGGTTCGACATCGATCCCCCCGGCGTAAGAACGCCGTCGGCGTGCGGCCCCAATCGGGCGAGGCGCGCCAGCACGCCGATTAGCCAACGTTCGACGGCGATTGCGGACGGTCCCGAATCGTACGTATCGAGCGACGCGTTGCTGGCACTGGCCAGCGCATCGGCGACGACGGCGATGGTAAGCGGAGGCGGTTGCAGATGAGCCGCGGCATGGGGATGAGAAAGATCGAGCCCGTGTCCCACGAGCACGGTCGCAATGGACGCGAGCGCGGCGTCGGTACCGACGCCGTGGTTGGGGAGCTCGGCTGGACCCAAGAGAGACGCCGCGCTCGCCAAGACTTCCGCGCTCGAGCCCACCGGCAACGGACCCGCGAAGCGGTGCGCGCGGAGCGCCGCGTCGGTCGTCTTGGCCAACATACGCGACAGCTCATTCAACCCTTCGGCTGATCCCGCCAAAAGGAAGGGCGAGCTGTAGTTGCGGCGAAACGTTTCAGCCGCTCGGCTCGGTCGAGCTCGTGTCTCGTCCAGAGTCTCGCCGGCCAATCGCGGGGCGCTATTGAATACGGGCGATTCTCGCGTAGCTTCCATGCGTCATGCTCTCCGAACTCCGTCGCTCGCGCGAAACGCGAGCTTGATGGGTCGAGGCGCTGGACGCTGGGTCGCTGGCCGTATCGGTTTTGTGCTGTTCGTTCATCCGTCCTGATCCCGTACCCCTCGGAGGGGTTTCGCCGGGGCTCAGGACGCGTGGGGTCTCAGGCCGCTGTTGGCAATGACTGTGAAATGACTTCTTACCTACGTCGAAGGGTTCTCTCGCAATTTCGTCTCGCGGGGCAACATCACCGTTCGCTTGCAGCGACGGCACTTGAGCTCGACGCGAACTCCCAAGTAGCGCGCCATGAGGTTCCCGCATTCGCAGCGAAGCACGTCACCATCGCGTGGCGGCGAGCTGCAGTCGCATGCGTCGCGTTGTTCGAGACGCTTCGGTGGGTTGGATCGCTTTTCATCGGCCATGGGTTGGTTCGGCCCTCACCATATCGATATTGATTTGCATTTTCAACTTGATCGCAAAAAAAAGGGCTTCGATGGCCCAAGACAACGGATTCATTATCACATCTAGCGCGATGCGGGCGAGGCAACGGTGTAGCGACGCGTTCGCAGGAGCAATAATCCGAGCGCTGGAGCGGTGTCAAGTGACTTTGTGTCGACCTCGGCCCGACGAGCCGACGGCCCAAGAACGCAAAGTCCGAGTCTAATCGTGCCCGCCCGAATCGGCGTGCCCCGCAATTTGTTCAGCTAGGAGCGCGTCCCAATCGCTCACGGGACGGTGCTGCAGCAGCCACATCCCCGTTGCAGCATCGGGCAGAGCCACAAAGAACCCGGTAGGCCAGAGCATAGCTGTGACCGGAGCAATGGCATGAGCTGAGGCCGGTCGGGGCCGGCGAGGCCTCGATGATCGCGTAGGGCGCGTGCTGGATGGATGGCATGTACGCGCAGGTTGCAAAAAGAGGAACGATGGGTTCGCTTCCGTCAGGTACCGCGGCATCGGGCACCTCGCCGTCGGCGTCGGGCATCGATGCATCGGGCACCGCTCCGTCGGAATCCTCGGTGCCCGCGTCGGCGGGATCGGCCGACTCCGTCGTCGCGTCCTCGATCTCGACATCGAGGGTCGTGTCGGCAGCGCTGCCGCCACCGTTGGCCTCAGGAACGCTGGTCCCGTCGTTGACCGAGCCGTCGACTTCTGGCGGCTGACCGCCATCCGCGGGATGCATCTGGGGAGATGCTCACGTCGGTCGCTTTGGCGGCCTCGGGGATTACCGCTCCGTCGCCGAGTGCAGTCTCTTCGCCTTCCGTTACCCGACATGCGGGAATGGCGCTAACCAGCCCTGCAAGCAAAACGACCAAGATGGTCCACCGGCTTGGCGCAGTTTCGACTCTGATGGCTTGCCAAACTCGCATGGATCTTCTTCGGGCATTAAAAATGGGTATCAAGCGATAATCCAATCGCAACCGCTCTCGCTTAACAGCCGCGCGCGGAGCGCATTTACACGGCTTTCAACTCCGTCGCGTAGATTCGCGACCGGGTCATTTCCGATAGCGGATAGCACGTTCGCGGTGTCTCCAAATGGGCCTGCGGCGCCCCAATCGTCTTTTCGCGATGGTCGATACGATGGCAGCCATCGTCGAGAACTGCTGTGGACCCGTCAGCATCACGAGCGATCCGATGAGCGGGGGCCGAGGTTCCTCATCGACGTTCGTGAGCACGAGCCGACGCGCCGAGTCGGAAGAGGCGGGCACCCGCGCGACGGACGGCTTCCTCGAGAAGATCGAAGCGACGCATGCCGGAGGTATCGGTATGCACATCGGGCAATCGGACCAGGACCTCGATGAAGGCACGCCGCAGACCAACAAGCCGATGTTTTCGGCGCCTTGGTTTTGACATTTCGACCACCTCGGGGTGTCTTCGACATTGGGCGGCCGGGTGAGGTAGGGGTAGGGACTCGGCGCCGGGAGGTACCCCCCAATGGTCAAGCATCACCGGAGTCATGGCGGGCTCGGCGTGTTGGCGCTCCTCTCTGCGGCGGAGGTTTCGGCTGTCACAATACGACGCTCTGCGAGCCCGGATCGGCGCCGCTCGGACAACTCGTGGCTTCGCGCGTTTCGGAGACGTATCTCGCGCGCGTGGACGAGGCGGGCGCTGACGTCCCACACATCGCGCGCGAAGCCGAGACCACCATCATCACCACCAAGACGTATTTGAACGAGAGCGAGGATGGAAATTGCATCTCCACTGGCAAGTATTGCCTCGGCGGCTCGAACTTCGACCGTCGCATGACGATGCCTTTGATGAATTCTGTAGCGGACACGACGTTGTCGGAAAGCCAGTCCGCCTTTCAGATTGTGCGAGGTGAATTCCGAGTTGTAGGTATTGGCAAAGGCATTGCCATTCAGGATTGCAGCGAAACCGCGCTACGAGCGTGCAATGCCGGGCTCGACGCCTACTACAACCAGCAGCGCGTGGTCCGGCCGCCCATCATGACGTGCCGCATGGCCGACTACCAGAACACGTGCGAACCGGGAGGAAGACGGCCGCGCGTCCCGATCGCAGCTGCGCCGGGTGAACCCGTACCATCTCCCGAAGATCAACTGCCCGCTACATGGATCGCCCGACTCGGTGATGCAAGAAGCGCCCCGTCGCCATTCGGGCGCTCATTCATTTCCACTCCGACACCATCATGCGATCCCACCAGGGCGCCGACGACCCGTCGGTGAAGGGAGTGCTCGATCAGATCGTGGAGCCGCTGACGATGGTCTATGTCGAGGGGAATCTCGAACGAAGCACGCGCGTCCTGCTCATTCGGTTTCTCGGCGACACGCGCGATGCGCGCGCGGGCCGAGCCTTCATTCATGCGTTCCACGGCTTCGCGACGGCAGGGGGACCCGATGAAGAGGATGTGCAGCATGCGGCCGCCGCCGTCGGGGCACTCAAGTTCGAGGAAGCTGCGCCCGCGCTGGGCGAAGCGTTCGCCAAGGTGAAAGCCGGGACGCCCGGAGGCGCCGCGGCATCGAAGAGCATCCGGCGAGCGATGCTCCAGCTGAAGAGCGCGGCATGGAAACCACTGCTGCTCGAGAAGATCGGTGCCCCGATGGATCGGCCGCCACGTTCGGCCGACGCCGATCAGCTTGCGCGCTACCAAGCACAGATTTTTTGGCAGCAAACGTCGGCCGAGCTATTGGGCGCCTTCGGCGACGCCTCCGCCGTCGCTCCCCTTCTCAAAGTGCTGATGGAGAAGGACAAGGCCGAGATCGGGGGGCCGGCGCTTCTCGGCATCGTCAAAATAGGCAGAAGCGCCGTTCCCGTTCTCATTGACGTCCTTGCCGGACGGGACGCACAAATGGTCGAGTATGCAAAGCACAACGCTGCCGACGCTGGCGGAAACGCGAAATCGTACGTAGCTGCATCGGCTGTCGCCCTCGGCGCCATCGGGCGTTCCGACGCGCGAGCATCGATGATTCAAGCGCTCAAGGCTTCCGACGAGATGAACCGCGCGGTGATCGCGCGCGAGCTCACGGCGCTCTATCCGAATGCCGAAGCCATCAAAGCATTTCAAGCTGGCTACGACAAAGTGCCCACCACCGCGCGCATGTGGCCGTCGATCGTGCCCGCGCGACCGGCACTGCTCACGGCGTCCGCTCGATTCTACGACTCCGAAACCGTGCCCTGGCTCCTCACGCAGGCTAACGTCGCCAAGGACAAAGACGAAGAGACGACGAGCGCCGCTCTGATGACTGCCATCCTCGTCATGAAGAAGGCGCACGTCACCAAGGTGAAGCTCGTCGTCGACAAGATCGGTGGCGAAAAAGTAAAGCGCGCCTTCCAAGACGCGTCGGAGCTGCTCGGCACATGCGCAGAGGACGTCGAGTGCTACCTGTCCAAATTGAACGACGATGACGCGAGCAACGGATTCGTGGGCGCAAAAGCAGCTCATATGGTCGGCATGCTGGGCGGCACCCAAGCGGCGATGGAGCTCGTCAAACGGTTACCGGCTCTTCGCCGGGAAGATGTGCGTACGGCGGCCGTGCTCGCCATCGATCACGCCGTGCAGACGGACGCCGCGACCGTCGCCGATGCTTTGCAGAAGCTCGTCGAGGACCGGTCGAGCGACGATGTGGCGTCGACCGCCGTAAAGCAGGTCGTGTACCGACTCCGCGCGCGCTGAGCCGAAACCGGCGGACGGCGACTATCCGCCCGACCTTTTGTCGTGCTACCGCCGCGAGTAAGGCGGCGCGCTAGGGGGCGCGATCGCAACCGACCCTAGCTCCCGGGTGGCTTCCTCGGCAAATATGTAGGCATGTACGCGCTGGCGCCGGATGCGGTCCGACGCCGCGTCCGCCCTGTTCGATTGGTTCGACTACGAGAGGCAAGAATGAAACCCCAACGAGACGAGAGCGCTAGGCGCAGACTCGCCCCATCACTCCTCTGGGTGGCCCTGCTCTGCGTCCTTCAGCTTTTCGCCTGCTTGACGCCGCCGCCGTCTAACCCGTCGGACGCCATCCCCTCCGACCCGTCGATGCTGCCCGCCGTGGAGAAGATGACGGAGCTCGACGCCTGGTCCGCGACCGCGCGCATGAGCCCCGGCATCAACATCGGCAACACACTGGACAACACCACTTCGTGGGAGACTGGCTGGGGGAATCCCCTCATCACCAAGGAATTCGTTGCGAGCCTGGCTCGTCTCGGGTTCAAGACTGTCCGCCTGCCGGTGGCCTGGGAGACCTATGCCGTCAATGGCCGCATTCGGCCCGATAAAATGAGCCGCGTCCGCGAGGTGGTCGACTGGATCACCGGCGCCGGGATGTTCTGTGTGATCAACATCCATTGGGACGGCGGTTGGATCGATTCAGGATCGAAGGAGAAGTTTCCGAACACGTTCGCCACCTTCAGTCCCCAGGCGGAGAAGAAGTTCCGTTCGTATTGGGAGCAGATCGCGACCTTCTTCGCAGGAAAGAACGAACAGCTGATTTACGAGGCGCTCAACGAAGAAACGAACTTCAGCAATGAAGGCTCTCCCGATAAGGATTATGCGACGCTCACGCGGGTGAATCAGATGTTCATCGACACCGTCCGCAGAACGGGCGGCAACAACTCGAAGCGTTTGCTCATCGTCGCCGGGTACAAGACCGACATCGCGCAGACATGCGGCGGCGCGTACAAGATGCCGACCGACACCGTCTCCGGCAGACTCTTCATCTCCGTGCACTACTACACCCCCTGGCAGTTCTGTGGGCTGACTGAAGACGCCGATTGGGGCAAGATGATGGCGACATGGGGGAGCCCCGACGACGTGAAGCAGCTGGAGCAGCTGTTCGACAAGATGAAAGACTTTTGCAGCCGCAACGACGTCCCGGCCTTCATCGGCGAATTCGGCGTAACAACCAAGAACAAGGAGGCCGAGTCACGCGCTCGCTGGATGTCGGCGGTGCAAAATGCGGCGCTCTCCAGAAGAATGGTCCCGGTGCTCTGGGACACCGGGAACGATGTCGCCCGTCACGCCCCCTACGCGGCCAGTCCCGAGCTGCTGCAAATGCTGCGCAGCCATCAGCCGTGAGACGCCCTACTGCACGCCAGCGCGCTCGACCGTGTTCACATCTCCAGAGTTGTTGTGGCCGCCGATTGCGTAGAGCCAGGGGGGCGCGAGCAAGAAAACCGCGCCGGCGCGGGGAGTCGAAAGGGTGATGGTGTTGCTTACGGTAAATGGACCGGTCACCTCCCCGTTGGGATTGATAGTGCCCTGGTCCACACTCGCCAGCGCACCGAGCACGTCGTTGGTACCACCGATGGCGTAGAGGGTCGCTCCGAACGCGAAGGCCGCGAACCTGTAGCGCGCCACGGCAAGGTAAACTGAGGGCAAACTCGTGAAAGTCCCACGAAGGCCGTTCAGATCGAACGGTGCGCGCTCGAAGCTAATCAAATAGCCGAACGCCGAATCGGCGTCGGTGCTGACGTCCGTCGCTCCCCCGAGGACGTAGAGCCATCGTCCGACGGTCGCCAGTCCAAAGCCGAGACGTTTGGTGAAAAGCGTGATCCCTGGGACCGGGTTGAATGTCGACAAGTCGCCATTGGAGCTGAATGTCGCGCTCTCGAGACTGTCGAGCGCCGTGGTGCCGTTGCCACCCATAATGTACTCGTTGTGGCCTATGACTGCGCTGCCGTGGGCCCCTCGTGCCGTGGTCAACGCCACGCCTGAAACGGTGACGAAGGGA
>Ga0193706_1001524_pt1 | contig 10240 bp, 6 predicted proteins | sample U3c1metaG_FD_160130 | JGI IMG/M metagenome (GOLD analysis project Ga0193706, IMG submission 160130) | Soil microbial communities from a riparian zone of the East river system, Colorado, United States - U3c1 | ecosystem: Environmental > Terrestrial > Soil > Riparian zone | place: USA: East River... | reverse complement strand
TGGATCCTCGACGCTCTCGGGCTCCACGCAACCGGTGGCTACGTTGCAGATCTGCGTGTCGGGCAGTTTGTATTTCCAGAGCGGCTGCCAGGTGAAGGCCGTGCCCCATGTCACGCGCTCGGAGATGCCCACGTCGAACAGCAGTCGAATCGTGCCTTCGTGCTCGGGAAACGCCGGAGAGCCGAACTGGTCGTCAATGAGGAGCCGCCCTTCGGGGTCGGTGCGGCGGCGCGCCAGCTCCGAGTTGGTCGGCACGATCGAATTCGTGAACGTGTGCGCGTACCCCAAACGCAGCGCCGCGGTAGCAGCTTGCAGCAGCTTGCTGCGAGGACCTGCCAGCGGCACGTCCTGCGCCACGGTGAACGATGCTCCCAGGCCGAGCACGGTGCCGTTGCGAGAGCTCACCTTCGACGTGGGAAACGTCAAGATGGGTGCCCGCAGCGATAGCTCGGTGCGGTAATCCGAGGAACGGTAAACGGTGCGCGCGAGCGACGCGAACAATTGCGCATCGGTCAGACTGGTTTCCCCGCGCTCGGTCGTGACGTCGCTGTTCGTGAATTCGTGAAAGACGCCGATCTCACCGCGCAGGCTCACGTTCTGGAGCTCGTCTTCGTACAAGTAGTAACGCGGCCGGAACAGCAGCGTCATGTCGTACGAAGGGTTGCGCGTCTGGATGTCTTTGCCCACGCCCACGGTTTCGGTCGAAACGGATTGATCGAGCAGCAAGGTCGATTCGCGCCAGCGCAAGACCGTGACGTCATCCCGAGCGCCGATGCTCGTGGGTTTGGTTCCCGTGTCGGACGGTGACGCCGGCTCCGTTCCCCAGCTCAGCGTACGCTGCGGTGCTCGCGGCGTTTGGCCCGCTGAAGTGGGCGGCTCGGGCGCGGCCGGTGCGTCCCGAGGAGGCTCGGGAGTGCTCTGCGCCTGCGCCGGCAGGGCGGCGGCAAGACCGACGAGGGCGAGGCCCAAGCTCAGAACTCGCCGGCGCATGCCGACATCATGGCTCAAGTGGACCCACTCAGGAACAAGGCAAAAGTCGACGAATGGAAATGCCGCGCGGCGCTCTGCGTTCGGCCCTCACCTGCCGGACACACGGAATTGTGATGCGAAGTTCTGATTCAGCACACTAGGATGACCCCATGGACGCGGCTCTGCCGGCCACAGAGATTACCGCCCTGCTCGGACGCGGCACGCACTTCGAAGGCAAATTGTTCTTCGAGGGGCGGGTGCGCATCGATGGCAGCTTCAAGGGCGAGATTCGCAGCGCGGATGTGCTCATCATCGGGGAAGGCGCTGAAATCGACGCCGAGATCGAGGTAGGCACGGTGATCATCAAGGGCGGCAGCGTGTCGGGCAATGTGCGAGCAGCTCAGGCAATCGAGCTGTACGTGCCCGCAAAGGTCACGGGCTCGCTGCACTCTCCGGAGATTTTCATGGATAAAGGCGTGCAGTTCTCCGGCACCTGCACCATGGCAGCTCTCTAAAACGAGCCGAGCCCGAGCCCAAACGTCGAGTGAAGCCGAGCGCGGAGGCTGATCGCCCGTGCCCATCCGGCTGCCCGTTCCGGTGCGCAGAGTGTGGTGAATTTGCGCCAGTTTGGTCGCGGCGTTCTCGGGCGCATTCGAATCAAAGCACGAACTGCTCCGTCAAACCCTGGGAAAATGCCGATTTGCAGCGCAAACCACGCTCCGTACCCGCGGGCACGCAGCGTGCACAGGCGGTGCGTGCGCCGAATTGCGAGCGCATTCGCGCGCCAATGGCTTAAAAATGTTCGGTTCTAGTATCAGGAAATCTGGAGGGAGCTTGTCAATGAAAGCGTCGCGACGTGGGCTCGGTCTGAGATTGCTCGCACTGGCTTTGCTCGTGGGGGTGCCCGCCTCTGCTGAACCCAATGCCGAGCAAAAGCGCTTGATGAAGAAGCGCGATGCCGAGCGTTATCAGGTGGATGCAACCGGAACCAGTATTCGCGGCGGTGCCGCGCGCGTGACGGTGAAGGCGCCTGTGAAGGTCGTGCAGAAGACCGTCATGGACTTCAAGAACTACGGTGACTTCATTTCGAAGTTCGAGAAGGTACGCGTGGTCGGCAAGGAAGGCGACAAGACCGACGTGTACCTGCAAGTTCCGATTCTGAAGAGAGCCGCCAAGATCTGGGCGGTCCTGCGCTTCGAGCCGCCGAAGACCGTGGACGGCTGGGAGGTGGTCGACGCGCGCATGGTGAAGGGCAACATCAAGCGCCTCGATGCGCGCTGGCGCATCAAGAAGATCGACGACGAAAACACGCAGCTCAACCTGGAGATGATCATCGTGCCGAAGATGCCGGTGCCGGGCTCACTCGTGACGGACGAAGCGTCGTACGCTTCCGATGTCGCCGTGATGGGCGTGCGCGATCGCTCCGAGCAAGTGCATACCGGCAAGAGCAAGTGATTCGATTGACGAGGGCAGCGCTGCTGCTGCTCGGCGTAGTGAGCTGCAGCCGCAGCCCCGTGCCTTCCGAAGCACGGGCGCGCTCCGCGCCATCTACCCAGCCGACTTCTGCATTCGACTCGAGGTCTGGCCTCGCGTCGAGCGGCGAACCACCGCTCGACGCGGAGGGGTGTGCGGCCGACGTTTCGCCGTCCGGCGGAGCCAAGCAGCGTCTCGCAGAGCTCGCGCGTCACTGTGCGTCCGGAATGCATCCGCTCGGCGCGGAGCGCGCAGCGCCGCTCGGCGATGGAGCCAGTCGAGAGTTCGCGTTTGCCGTCGCCGATGCGAGTCGCTGCGTGCGCGTGCTCGCGGCCGCAAGCGCCGGCCTGCGGGCGCTCGAGCTCGAGCTCGTCGACGAATCGGGCTACTCGTATGGCCGGGAGTCCCCGAGCGGCTCGCTGGCGCTGCTCGGGCCGCATGGACCAGTGTGTGTCCGGCAAAGCGGGAGCTACCGCGTGCTCGCGCGGGCACGTGCCGGCCAGGGCGAGATCGCCGTGCAGCTCTATCAGGTCGAATGAGGTCGATCGGCGACGGACGTGCGCCTGCTCTCGATGGCGCGGAGCGCTAGATCGCGCACGCCCCCAACGCACAGAGCACACCCCATCGCCCAAAACGGCCACGAAAATTCCGGCGGCGGACGCAATGATCCGAGCGGCGTCGGAACGAGCAGTGGCAAAAGCAGCGTGACCGCCAGACCCACGCCAATCACGGCGCGCAGCGCTTGCCGATCGCGCCTGGCTGGCGCTACACGGCGGGCTTTGGCTAGCTCGTAAACGAAGCCGGCCAGCGCGGCGAGCGCGACCCAGCCGTTCACTGGCAATACGCGCTGCAGCGCGTTCTCCGCACCGAGCTCGAGCGGAGCCGTCGCGGCGCCGAGCGGCGTCAACACGAAGCGAGCCACCTGCACGGGAGTGGCTTGCCACAGGTGCAGGTTCAGCACGACCAAGCACGGCACGGCCAGCGCCAAACCGATGCCGACGAACGAAGGCAACAGCAAGCGCCCGTGTCGCCCGTTCCGCCATGCGGAACCCCAGTGAGCTAGAGACAGGTGCAGCATGCACACGAGGCCGACCCAGAGCGCGCTGCGGGCCACTGCCAGCGCGATTGCGAAAGCCAGCGCGGCAGTCAGCGCACTACACTGCCGTTGCCGAGCGCTGCGCTCTGCTTTCAACGTGCCTAGATAAGGCGCGAGCACGAGCAAGAGCCAGCCCACGTTGGCCGCCGCGCTCCCGACCAGCAGGCTGGGCGCGATTCCGGCGAACAGATAGGCGAGCGCGCCCGCGCCGGCCACAGCCACCAGCGCATCGCGTGCGCGTAGCAAGATCCCGTAAAGTAAGACCGGGCCAAGCGCGCACAGGACGAGCCATGGCAGCCGCGCACAGGTCACCGCAGCGAGCAACCCAATCCGCCCCAAACTGAGCTTCGCCCATGCCGCGAGCAGTGCGAGCAGCGTGGGCTCGCGGCCAGTATCCTGCAAAAGAACGCGCGCCGACGGTGCGCTCAGCTGTCCGATGCCGTCGGCTGCAACGGCCTGGACGACCGGCTCGAGCGCAGCGACGGCCTGAAGACGTGGTCCCTCGTCTGCGAAGGCCGCGCGCCGTTCTGACAGAGACAGAACGAACACCGCCCAGCCGAGAAACACGAGCAAGCCGATGCACACGCGCGCGTGCCGCGCTCTCACCCGACCGAGCCAGCCAGAGCCGTGTGAACGCCTCACGTCGAGGGTTGTACCGCGATCCCTCGCACGTGTGATAGGTGAGCAAACCGTGGTGCGGCGAGTATTCGGGGCGCTGGTGGCCTGCGCGAGCCTCGGCTTGCTGCTCAGCACGTGCACGCGCGGAGAGGACGAAGCCCCACGCCCGAGCGAAGCCGCGTCCCAGCCGACCGCGCTCGGTCCTGCCGCGCCGAACGCAAGCGAGCTCACGAGCGAGCGCTCCAGCGACGCAGCAACCGACGCGAGCACCCGAGCGCAGCAGCAGGCGAAGAGCGCGGGCCCAGCTGCCTGTCCGGAGGACATGCTGCTGGTGGAAGGCGACTTCTGCCCCGAAGCTCTGCAGATCTGCAAGAGCCATCACGCCGAATACAGCGCCGACCATTCGACGAGCGAGCGCTGCCTGCAGTTTCACAAACCCAGCCGCTGCCTGAGCAAAGAGCGCCTGCGCATGCGCTTTTGCGTCGACCGCTACGAGTGGCCCAACAAGAAAGGTGAAAAGCCGCTGGTGCTCGTACAGTGGACGGAGGCGAAGCACGCCTGCGAACGCATCGGCAAACGCTTGTGCGACGAATCGGAGTGGTTGTTCGCCTGCGAAGGCGAAGAGATGCTCCCGCACGTATACGGTTACTCGCGCGACGCGACGAAATGCCAGATCGACCGGCCCTACCGCCGGCGGGAAAAGGCACTCAAACGTTACGATGCGTGCATGAAGGACCCGGAATGCAAGCGCCTGTTCGACAAGATCGACCAGCGTGAACCCGCTGGCACGTTCGACCAGTGCATCTCACCCTTTGGCGCCTACGACATGAACGGCGGCGTCAACGAATGGGTCCACGTCCCCGAGCGCAAGTACCCGCTACGCTCCGGGCTCAAAGGCGGCTGGTGGGGTCCCGTGCGCAACCGCTGCCGCCCGACGGTGCTGTTTCACAAGGAAGACGATTGGGGCTACGAAGCCGGCTTCCGCTGCTGCAAAGCCGCCGCGGCGCCCACACCATGACTAAGGGGCGGCCATTTTCTGGATCAACGGCGCGTATCTGGGATCTTTTCTGAGCTCAGGAAACTCGCTCTGCGTCTTCGAGCGCCGAATCCAGTCTTCCACCGCATAGTGGCTGCGCAGAAAACGCGGTCGCTTCAGGCTTTTCGCGGTCGTGAGCGCCTGTTCGAAGTTCTCGTAGCAAGGGTCGACACTGCCCTTCATGCAGTGGGCGCGCGCGAGGTTGTAGTAGAGCTCCGCGCTGTCGTTCCATTGCCGTTTGGACGTTTCCAGTTGGCGGATGGCCGCGTCTGCGTCGTTCGCGCGCAGACTGGCGAGCGCCGCATCGAAGCGCATGTAGTAGTGCTCGCCCTCCGGCAGCTTGCAGCCGGCGTCGTGGAGCTTTTCCGCTTCCGCGTAGTAGCGCAGCGCCGCTTGCGCGGCTTGCTTGTACTCGGCCGCCTTGTCGAAGAGCGCCGCGTCGCCGCGCCACACGCGCAGCGTGGAGCTGTTCGGATAACGCGTGAGCAGCTGCTCGAGTAACGCTTGCGCCTTCTTGTATTCGGCGTCCTTGAAGGCGCTGATAGCCGGTCGAAACTCGGCTTGGTTCGGATCGATGCTCTGTCCGCCAGGGCACGGCGGTCCGACCTTGGCGCTCGGGGCGGGCGCTCCCAGCGTCTCCTTCTTCTGTTTGCAGCCAGCGAGAACACACAGCAAAACCGCTGCGCTCCCCCAGCACAGCAGAGCCGCGCGGAGAGTCGGCCACGCCGAGTTGCGTGCGCCGCAGCGCCGCGGCATGCGGCCCGCACGAGGCGAAAAATGCCCGGCTCTTTCCTTCATTCCGCCCGGCCGCGTTAGCAAGCCCGGCCGGCGACGTGAAGCTCAAAACAAGTTTCGGAGGGGCAGCGCCCGCTAGTTGAGCTTGCGCGGCGCGTCAAGGCATGGCCCAATAGCGGGCCGTCAGAAGCCGCAGGTCTGCGGCGCATTCTCCGTCTAAGATAGGCCCGTCATGACCTTCATGTCTCGCCCCCATACGCCGACATCGGCCCACACCGCCATCTACTCACTCAGGGGGAACTCATGAGCTTGCCGAAGAAGTCGGGTCTGTACGACCCCCGGTTCGAGCACGACGCTTGCGGTGTTGGCTTCGTCGCCAACGTCAAAGGCACCGCCTCGCACGAGATCGTGAGGAAGGGCGTCGACATCCTGCTGAACCTCGTTCATCGCGGAGCCTGCGGTTGCGATCCGCTGACGGGCGACGGCGCGGGTATTTTGATTCAGGTACCGCACGCGTTCTTCGAGAAGGAGTGCGCCAAGATCGGTATTCGCCTGCCGGAACCGGGGCAATACGGCGTCGGATGCGTATTTTTGCCACGACACAAGGGGCAACGCCGGCGCTGTCAGCAGATCCTCGAAGACAAGATTTTCGGCACCGGACAGAAATTGCTCGGCTGGCGCGAAGTGCCGGTGAACGAGGACGCGCTCGGTCCGATGGCCCGGGAAAGCGCGCCCATCATTCTGCAAGTGTTCATCGGATCCAGCGCGGCCACGCAGGCGCAGTTCGAGCGCAAGCTGTTCGTGATCCGAAAGTGGGCCGAGCGCACGGTGCGTGAGAGCGCACTGAGCTCCAAGGATTCGTTCTTCATCCCGAGCTTGTCGTCGAGCACGCTCATCTACAAGGGCCTGCTGCTCGCCGAGCAGCTCACCGGCTTCTATCGCGACCTCGACGATCCCAGCATGGTGAGCGCGCTGGCGATGGTGCATCAGCGCTTCAGCACCAACACGTTCCCGACCTGGGAGCTCGCGCAACCATTCCGAACGCTCGCGCACAACGGTGAGATCAACACGGTGCGGGGCAACATGGCCTGGATGGCCGCGCGCGAGCAGCTTTTCGACGGCAGCGTGTTCGGAGAAGACGTACGCCACATTCTGCCGACCATCACGCCGGGCGGCAGCGACTCCGCCATGCTCGACAACGTGGCCGAGCTGCTCTTGCACGCGGGCCGCTCACTGCCGCACGTCATGATGATGCTCGTCCCCGAAGCCTGGGAAAATGACGAGCAAATGCCCGCGCACAAGCGCGCTTTCTACGAATATCACTCGTGCCTCGTGGAGCCGTGGGACGGCCCGGCTGCGCTCGCCTTCACCGACGGCAAACGCATCGGCGCCATGCTCGACCGCAATGGTCTGCGCCCGGCGCGCTGGACGCTCACCAAAGACGGCATCGTAGTGCTCGCCTCGGAGACCGGCGTGCTCGACTTTTCCGCGGAGAACATCGAGCGCAAAGGTCGCCTCGAGCCGGGCCGCATGTTCCTCGTGGACACGGACGCCGGCCGCATCGTCGAAGACGACGAGCTGAAAGACGAGCTCTGCCGCAAGAAGCCGTACGGCAAGTGGCTCCGAGAGAACAAGATCTCGCTTCACGAGATCGAGCTGCCGCCCAACAGCAGGCCGCCCCCGCCGATCTCGCAGCAGAGCACGCTTCTGCACTGGCAGAAGATGTTCGGCTACACGCAGGAAGATCTGCGAATGCTGATGTCGCCGATGGCCCACAAAGGCGAAGAAGCCATCGGGTCGATGGGCACCGACACGCCGCTGGCCGTGCTCAGCGATCGCCCGCAGCTGCTCTTCAACTACTTCAAGCAACACTTCGCCCAGGTCACCAATCCCGCCATCGATCCGATCCGCGAAGAGCTCGTGATGAGCCTCAAGAGCTACATCGGCGGCGAAGGCAACATCTTGTACGAGCTGCCGGATCAGGCGCAGCAGCTCGAGCTCGAACATCCGATTCTCACGAACACCGAGCTCACGAAGCTCCGCGATTCGCACCTGCTCCACGTGCGGCGTCCGCCCACGATTCCCATGCTCTACCCGGTTTCGGAGGGCGGCTCGGGCCTCAAGGCGGCGCTCGACGAACTGTGCCGGCAGGCCTCGCTCGCCGTGCTCAACGGGCACGGGCTCATCATCTTGAGCGATCGCGGAGCCAGCGAACACATGGCGCCCGTGCCGAGCCTGTTGGCCACGGGCGCGGTGCACCATCACCTGATGCGCAACGGCACGCGCGTCAAAGTCGGCATCATCCTGGAGACGGGTGAAGCGCGCGAGGTGCATCACTTCTGCCTGCTGCTCGGCTTCGGTGCCGGAGCGATCAACCCGTACCTGGCGTTCGACAGCCTGCATCAGATGACGCGCGAGGGTGCGTTCCCGGGCGTGAGCGATCCGGAAGCGGCACAGAAGAAGTACGTCAAAGCCATCAACAAAGGCTTGCTCAAGGTGATGAGCAAGATGGGCATCAGCACGCTCCGCAGCTACCACGGCGCGCAGATCTTCGAGGCCATCGGCCTATCTCCCGAAGTCATCGATCGCTACTTCACGGGCACGGTGTCACGCATCTCGGGCATCGATCTCGACGTGATCGCGGAGGAGTGCCGTCTGCGTCACGTGGCCGCACACCCGAAAGCGGTGCAGCCCAGCCGCCAGCTCGACCTCGGCGGGCAGTATCACTTCCGAGCTCAGGGAGAGCGGCACTTGTGGAGTCCCAACACGGTCGCGGCGTTGCAACGCGCCGTGCGCGTGGACGACGTGAAGAGCTACAAGGAGTACTCGGAGCTCATCAACGACCAGGCCGCAGGGCTCATCACCTTGCGCGGCATGTGGGAGCTCGCGCCGGCGGAAAAACCGATTTCCATCGAAGAGGTGGAGCCCGCCAGCGAGATCGTGAAGCGGTTTGCTACCGGCGCCATGAGCTTTGGCTCGATCAGCGCCGAGGCGCACGAGAACCTCGCCATCGCGATGAACCGCATCGGCGGCCGCAGCAACACCGGCGAAGGCGGCGAACGCGAAGAGCGCTACCAGCGCGAAGCGAACGGCGACTGGCGGCGCAGCGCGATCAAGCAAGTGGCGTCGGGACGCTTCGGCGTCACCACCTACTACCTGGTCAACGCCGATGAGCTCCAGATCAAGATCTCGCAAGGCGCGAAGCCCGGCGAAGGCGGTCAGCTGCCGGGTCACAAGGTGGACGAGATCATCGCCAAGACGCGCCACTCGACCCCGGGCGTCACGCTGATCTCCCCTCCCCCGCATCACGACATCTACTCGATCGAGGATCTGGCGCAGCTGATCTTCGACTTGAAGAACGCCAATCCGCGCGCACGCATCAGCGTCAAGCTGGTCGCAGAAGCCGGCGTCGGCACCGTCGCGGCGGGCGTCGCCAAGGCACACGCGGACGTGATTCTCATCTCCGGCCACGACGGCGGCACGGGCGCGTCTCCACAAACGTCGATCAAGCACGCCGGCACCGCGTGGGAGCTCGGCCTCGCCGAAACCCATCAGGTGCTCGTCAAGAACGATCTCAGGAGCCGGGTGATCCTCCAGGCCGACGGCCAGATGCGCACGGGACGCGACGTGGTCGTCGCCGCGCTGCTCGGCGCGGAGGAGTTCGGCTTCGCCACGGCACCGCTCGTCGCATCCGGCTGCATCATGATGCGCAAGTGCCACCTCAACACCTGCCCAGTCGGCGTGGCCACGCAGGATCCCGAGCTCAGGAAGAAATTTACGGGCAAGCCCGAGCACGTCGTTCGCTTCATGTTTTACGTCGCGGAGGAAGCGCGCGCGCTGATGGCCGAGCTCGGCTTCCGCAGCATTCGGGAGATGGTCGGCCACAGCGAACGCCTGCGCCCGCGCCGCGATATCACGCACTGGAAAGCCTCGCGCCTCGACTTTACGGACGTACTCGCGCCCATGGAACCCAAGCCCGGCGTGGACGTATACAAGACGCGCGAGCAAGACCACGGGCTCGAGAAGACGCTCGACATTCGGCTCATCGAGCTGTGCAAAGACGCGCTCGAACACAAGCGTTCCGTCGAGGTCGAGCTGCCCGTACGCAACGTACATCGCACCATCGGCGCCATGCTGGCGGGTGAAATCGCGCGCCGTTTCGGTCAGGACGGCCTGCCCCCAGGCACGGTTCGCCTGAACTTCAAGGGCACGGCCGGACAGAGCTTCGGTGCGTTTGCTACCTCGGGCATGCACCTCTCGCTCGAAGGCGACGCCAACGACTACGTGGCCAAAGGCATGAGCGGCGGCGTGGT
>Ga0193706_1001523_pt1 | contig 10243 bp, 6 predicted proteins | sample U3c1metaG_FD_160130 | JGI IMG/M metagenome (GOLD analysis project Ga0193706, IMG submission 160130) | Soil microbial communities from a riparian zone of the East river system, Colorado, United States - U3c1 | ecosystem: Environmental > Terrestrial > Soil > Riparian zone | place: USA: East River... | reverse complement strand
CGTCGACGAAGAGGACGTCGATGGGGGCGGCGTCGGCCAGGGCCTCGTCGAGGGTGGCGGCGAAGTGGCCGGTCCGGGCCTCGACGCGGGCCTCGAGACCGAGGCGCTCGTGGAGGTCGCGGGCCACGGCGTGGCGCTCGGGGCTCAGGTCGAGGGTGATCACCCGGCCCCCGCCGCCCGTCTCGAGGGCGGCGGCCAGGTAGGCCGACGAGATCCCGACGGCCGTGCCCATCTCGACCACCGACCGGGCCCCGGTGGCGGCGATCAGCGCGGCCATCGACTGGCAGCGGCGCATCGACGTGCTGTCGCGCCGGGCGACGACGCCGAGCGGCTCGCCGGCCAGGTCGCTCCGGTCGGCGTGGAGCCGCTCCCGCTCGGCCTCGATCCGCTCGCTCCACACCGCCAGCGGCGCCGTCGGCCGGGCCCGGTACGCCACCGCCACGGCGCGCGCCATGTCGCCGTGCCCGGCCCGGCGCAGCCGGATCTCGGTGCCTGCTCGGTGGAGCGCGTTGCGCGCCTTCTTGGCGATCGCCGCCATGCCCGTCTTCCCGGTCCGGCTAGGAGGACGGGACGGGTGGGTCGCGCCGGAGGATGCCCTCGGCGCGGGCCGGGGCTCGCAGCGGCGCCAGCAGGCCGACGGGCGTGCGGGCCGGGGCGATGGTGCGGTGCACCCCGTCGACGGTGGCGCCGAGATGCCGGCCCCGCAGGCAGTCGAGGGCGTCGCGCGGGCTGACGTCGATGGTGACCAGCGCCGGGCGGAACAGGCCCCAGTGGCGGTCGGGCACGACGACGGGGCCGTCGGAGCGGGTCTGGAGCAGGCGGTGGGGCATCACCATGGGGACGCCGAAGCCGCGGCCCCGGGCCTTCACCGACAGGTCGCGGTCCTCCCACAGCAGCTGACGCACGCCGTCGCGGGCGAACCAGCGCAGCTCGCCCTGGGTGGCGGGGATGCCCCAGCTCATGTTGAGCCCGACGACGGCGTCGGCCTTGTCGACCACCGCCACCACCGCGCTCCAGCCCACGTGGGCGCCCAGGCGGGCCGGGACGAGCACCATCAGCTGGAGGAAGGGGCCGACGGGCGAGTCGGTGTAGCGGACGGCGGCGATGGCCGTGGGTCCGGGCGCCCGGTCGATGCCGTCGGGCAGGGCGAGGGCCGGCCGCTTGCACGACAGGGCCACGAGGGCCTCGCCCCGGAGAGCCCAGGGTGCATGCGGCGGTGCCGTCACGGTGGTCACCGTACCCCCCGCGACGACCAGCCCGGGCAACCGGGCCCGGCTCAGCCCAGCGGGGCCACCTCGTCGACCCCGATCGCCTCCTCCAGGTAGGCCAGCATCCGCAGCACGGCGGCGTCCGCGTGCTGGGGCCCGATGACCTGGAGACCGACCGGCAGGCCGTCGTCGGTCCGCCCGATCGGCACCGTGCCCGCCGGCGACCGGGTGAGGTTGAAGGGGTAGGTGAACCGGACCCAGTTGGGGTCGTGGGCCCCGTCGATGGTGCCCATCCCGTCGGGCTCGGGGACCCGGGACGCCACCGTCGGGGTCAGCAGGAACGAGACGTCGTGGAGGAGCGTGGTCAGGGTCTGGTTGAGCTGGTGGCAGGCGTCCTGGGCGGCCATGACGTCGACGGCCGAGATGCGATCGGCGGCCAGCTCGATGCCGTAGCGGATGGCCCGATCGAGCAGCTCCCACTCGGGGGTGCCCCGCAGGTCGCCGAGGGTGCGCAGGTGGGAGACGGAGGTCAGCACCATCCAGTCCCCGACGGGGTCCTCGGGGAAGACCGACGGCTCCTCGATCACCTCGCAGCCGGTGGCGGCCAGCCGCTCGATGGCCGCCGCGCACACGGCGGCGACGCCCGAGTCGACCGGGGCGTACCCGAGCGTCGGCGACCAGGCCACGCGCCGCGGCGGGTGGGGCTCGTCGAGCTGGGGCCGCCAGGCGGCACGGGGACGGGGCAGGCTCCGCAGGTCCGTGGGGTCGGGGCCGACCACGGCGTCGAGCACGGCGGCGGCGTCGCGGGCCCACCGGGTGATGGGGCCCTTGGAGGACAGGTCGGCCCACGACGGTGGTGTCGGGCCGCCGATCGGCACCCGGCCCAGCGACGGCTTGAAGCCGGTGAGGCCGCAGATGGCGGCGGGGATGCGGATCGACCCGCCCCCGTCGCTGCCGCTGGCCAGCGGCACCATCCCGGCGGCGACGGCGGCGGCGCTGCCCCCCGACGAACCGCCGGCCGACCGGCCCGTGTCCCACGGGTTGACGGTGGGCGGGCCCAGGCCGTTGGTGGTGTCGCCCTTGCAGCCCATCTCGGGCGTGTTGGTCTTGCCGACCACCACGCACCCGGCGGCCTTGAGCCGGGCCACGAACAGCGAGTCGGTCATGGCCGGGGCGTCGTCCCGGCTGAGCACCGAGCCGTGGGTGGTGACGAAGCCGGCGGCGTCCTCGAGGTCCTTGACCCCGATGGGGATGCCGGCCAGCGAGCCGACCTCCTCGCCCCCGGCGAGACGGACGTCGACCAGGTCGGCGTCGGCCAGGGCCAGCTCGGCGTCGACGGAGGTGAAGGCGTGGATGGTGCCGTCGACGGCGGCGATGCGGTCGAGGGCCGCCTGGGTCAGCTCGCGGGCGCTGACCTCCCGGGACCGGACCTGGGCGGCGAGGCCCTCGACGGTGTGCTCGCGGAAGTCCATGCGCCCGACCCTATGAGCGACCAGGTGGCCGCGCCGGGGCGCACAGCCGCCAGCGCTCAGTAGCCCAGGTCGACGTCGACCGGGCCCAGCAGCTCGTCCCCGGCGATCCAGCGGGCGACGTTGGCCCGCACGCGGGCCGAGAGCAGCGGCACCGCCATCTCCGGCGTGTTGCCGACGTGGGGGGTGATGGTGCACCGGGGCTCGGCCCACAGCGGGTGGCCGTCGGGCAGCGGCTCGGGGTCGGTGACGTCGAGCCCGGCGCTACCGATGGTGCCGGCGGCCAGGGCGGCCACCAGGTCGTCGGTGACGACGTGGCCGCCGCGGGCCACGTTCACCAGACAGGCGTGGTCGGGCATCCGCTGGAGGGCGGCGGCGTCGATGATCCCCGTGGTCTCGGGCGTGAGGGCCAGGGCCAGGACGACCCCGTCGGCGTCGGCCAGGGCGGCGTCCAGCCCGTCGGGCCCGACCGTGCGGGCGGCGCCGGCGAGCGGCTGCGGGTCGCGCCGCACGACGGTGGCCTCGACCGCGAAGGGGGCGAGGAGCCGGAGCAGCTCCTCGGTGATGCCCCCGCCGCCGAGGATCGTGACCCGGGCGCCGACCAGGTTGCGCCCCGCCGGCCGGGTCCACGACGACGCCTGGGCGTAGACCCCGACGTGGCGCAGCCCGCCCAGCAACAGGGTGAGGGCCATCTCGGCCACCGGGGTGGCGTAGACGCCCTTGCCGCACGTCCACCGCCGGTCGTGGTCGAGGATCTCGACGTAGGTCTCGATGCCGGCGAACGGCAGCTGGACCCAGCGCACCTGCGGGTGCTGTTCGAGCAGGTCGTGCAGCGCCTCGGGGTGGCGGGGCGAGGCCCACACCACGCCGTCGGCCGCCGCGGGGCCGACCAGCCGGCCGCCGCCCGCCTCCACCGCCTCGGCCAGCCACCCCGGCGTCCGCCCCTCCGGCCCCAGGTGGATGGCGTTCCTAGTAGGGGCCATCGCAGCAGGAGTCGCGCTGGAAGCAGATCGTGCAGCGGTAGTGCGCGTGCTCGGGGGTCATGGGTCCGCCGCAGTGGCCGCACTGGGTCGAGAGGTCGCAGGCGGCCGGGGCCGGAGCGCTCGACGGTGCGGACGCGGTCGTGGGGGTCGACGAGGACGACATCCGGGCCACGCTACGACGGCACCCGACCGCGGTCGGGGACCGCAGGGAGTGAGACTTGACCCGTTGGTCAGTCGGGCCGTCGCGGCCGTAGCCTCGACCCGATGTCGATCCGCCCCTCCGAGCCCGCCGACGCCCACGGCGACATGGAGGACATGGAGGAGGTCGAGGACGTCCTGCTCGAGGGCGACCGGGCCTTCACCCCCGGGACGGCCCGCTCGGCCTGGTCGCACCCCCGGTTCCGGACGATCTACCTGGGGGCCTTCGCCTCCAACATCGGCACCTGGATGCAGAACGTGGTCCTGGGCGCCCTCGCCTACGACCTCACCGGATCCGGCGTCTTCGTCGGCATCGTCACCGCCGCCCAGCTCGGTCCGCTGCTGGTGCTGTCGCTGGTGGGCGGGGCCCTGGCCGACGCCGTCGACCGCAAGAAGATCCTCGTCACCTTGTCGGTCGGGCAGGGGATCGCCTCGCTCGCCCTGGCCGCCGTCGCCCTCGACGAGTCGCCCAACAAGCTGCTGCTCGTCGGTGTGGTGCTGGTGATCGGCTGCATGAACGCCCTCTACGCCCCGACCTTCAGCGCCGTGGTGCCGATCCTGGTCCCCCGCCGCGACCTGGCCGGCGCCATCTCGCTCAACTCGGTCCAGATGAACGCATCCCGGGTGGTGGGCCCGGCCATCGGCAGCCTGATCTTCGCCAACTTCGGCGCCTCGTTCGTCTTCCTGATCAACGCCATCAGCTATGGCGCCGTGATCATCGCCCTCACCCGCGTCCCGCTCCCCGAGCCGAAGTCGACCGGCACCCAGGGCCTCCACCGGCTGCTCGAGGGCATCCGCTACGCCCGCGGCCACCGCGAGGTGGGCCAGGCCATCCTCGTGATCTTCATCTTCTCGCTGCTGGCGCTGCCGTTCATCACCCAGATGCCCACGCTCGCCGACGAGAACCTGGGCCTGGCGGCCAAGTCCGAGGCCTACGGCCTGCTCTACGCCGCCTTCGGGCTGGGGGCGGTCACCGGCGCCCTGTCGATCGGCACCCTGTTCGCGGGGCGGGACAAGGCCACGCTGACCCGGGTCGGGCTGGTGGTGTTCGCCGGCCTGCTGGCGGTGTTCTCACTGCTCCGAGCGGCACCGCCCGCCTACCCCGTGATCTTCGCCGTCGGCGCCGCCTACTTCGCCGTGATCACGTCGCTCTCGACCGTGCTCCAGGAGCACCTCGACGACAGCGTGCGGGGCAAGGTCATGGCCCTCTGGATCATGGGCTTCGGCGGCACCGTGCCCTTCGGCGGCCTGGCCGGCGGCTGGATCGCCGAGCGCACGTCGATCACCACCATGGTGCTGGTGGGCGCGGCCGTGGCCGTGGCCCTGGCGGTGGTGTTCGACCTGAGGCGGTCGCCGGAGCCGGCCTCGCTCAGCCCGGCGTCCAGCTGAACAGGGCGTAGATGCCGTCGGCCGTGCTCGGCACCAGGCGTCGGCTGCTGACGAGGGCGAGGATCTCGCCTCCGGGGGCGACCGTGACCGCCCCGCCGGGAGCGACGGCGAAGGAGACCTCGCCGCTCGCCAGGTCGAGCCGGTAGACGTCGCCCGCCTTGCCCTCGGCGCCCCGCCCCGGGATCTGGTCGACGTCCCCGTTGAAGTAGGCCGTGGCCCCGTCGCCGGTGAGCTCCAGGATGATGTTCGGGTCCAGGTCGACATCGGCGGCGGGGCCGCCGGTCCACCGGCGCCAGACCGAGGGGTACGCCTCGTCGTGGGAGAGCCGGCGGTAGTGCACCGTGGTCCCGTCGTCACTGACGGCGAAGTCGCGGTGGTCGTGCACCCACGACTGGTCCATGACGCTGACCGCACCGCCCTCGTGCCACAGGAGGGCCTTGCCGATCCCGGTCGAGAGGGGCTGCTCGTAGGCGATCACCGAGCCGTCGGCCGAGGTGGCGACGTCACCGTTCAGGCCGACCGGGACGGCGGCGATGCGCTCGGCCACCCCGGTGGCGACGTCGACGCGCCAGATGCCCTCCTGCGCCGGGTCGCCGGACGGCCGGGACACCACCAGCGTGGTGCCGTCGTTCGACAGCGCCATCTTCACCACCGAGTGGGGGTAGACGAGCCGCGGCGCCCCGGTGCGGCCGACGACCCAGACCTGCGCGTCGAGACCCACGTAGGCGACCACGTCGCCGTCGGCCGAGATCTCGGGGCGGTAGCCCTGGGCGACGGCCTGGTCGGTGCCGTTCGGGCGCGAGACCCGCAGCCGGCTGTTGGGTTCCTGCGTGGAGACGTAGGCGATCGAGCCGTCGTCGGCCACGTCGACGCCGTAGTGGGACGCGATGTCGATCGAGGCCCGGGCCCCGATCGTCCCGGCGGATAGCAGGGCGACGCTCCGGAGGAAGGTGCTGGCCCGGCCGGTGGAGTCGCCCACCCAGACCGGCACCGTGACCGGGCCGGGACGCCAGCCGGGCACGCCGGTGAGCGACGCGCCCTGCCGCTCGAGCCCGCGCGGCAGGTGCGCCCCGAGCACCTCGGTCCCCGTGCCCCCGCCCGGGGCCAAGGTGGCCGAGTACGGCGTCGCGGGGGCGGCGTCGGGGAGGGGCGTCGGAGCGAGCGTGAGCCGGTCGAGGTCGTCGCGGAGCGCCCAGCGCAGCAACGTGACCGGAGCGTGGTAGCTCGCCGCCGTGACGATGCCCACCAGGCTGCCCCCGTCCGTGCTCACCTGGGCCTCCCGCACGGTCACGCTGGCGCCGGCCGCGCCATCGTCGAGGCGGACGATCTCACCCGACTGCCGGTCCCACGCCATGGCGTCGGCGGCCGCGCCCGGGGCGACGGGCTGGGTGTAGGCGACGACGCGGCCGGCGCCGGAGATCGAGGGCCGGTCGGCCGAGGCGGCGCCGTCGGAGACCCGGAGGACGGTGCCGTCGGATCGCGACCACACGTAGGCGTCGACGGGGGCGCCGTCGTCGGCCACGTCGTCGGGCACCAGGTCGGTCGCCGTCGACGTGAAGGCCACGCTGGTGCCGTCGGCGCTGATCCAGGGCTGGCCGCTGGGCCCGTCGCCGTCGGTGACCCGGACGGTGGTGCCGGCCGTGCGGTCGTGGAGGAAGACGTCGGGCTGGCCGTTGTCGTCCCCAGCGACCAGGTCGGTGGCGGCCGAGGCGAACACGACGAGGTTGCCGTCGCCCGAGAGCCGGGCCGCGGTGCTCGCGCCGTTGCCGGCCGTGATCGGGGCCGTCGTCCCCGCCGCCACGTCCCGGACGACGACCTGGGCCACCCCGCCGACGACCTGGTGGTAGACGAGGGTCGAGCCGTCGGGGGCCAGCGCCGGGTCCCGACCCCGGTCGGCGGCGTCCCAGCCCTGGGGGCCGATGTGCTGGGTCGTCTCCTCCCACCGGTCGACCAGGGCGACGCCCCAGTCGGCCATGACGACGAAGCGACCGTCGTCGGACAGGCTCGGCTGGGACCATTCGTAGCTCGGGCCGAAGAACGGGATGACCGTGCCCTCCGGCTTGCCCAGCAGCTCGGGGATCAGGGGGGCCGACGCGCCGGAGGTGGCGTCCCAGGCGGTCGGCGCGATGTCGTCGAGGGTGACGACGGACGTGCCGTCGCCCGACACGCCCACGTGGTGCGGGATGCTGTAGTACCAGCCCGGCCGCTGGCCCACCACCGTGCCCGGGCCGACGGTGTCGAAGCGGCCCCACGAGCGGGCGAGGTACTCGGGCGACACGACGAGCTCGATGTCGTCGACGACGGCGAGCCGGCCGATCCAGTAGGCGCGGCCGCCCGGCTCGGCGGCCCGGCCCAGCAGGCTCTCGTACAGGGCGTCGACCCGGTCGCCGCGCGCCTCGCTCGAGAGGAAGAACGACTTCGACATCCGCCAGCGGGGCAGGCCGTCCTCGATGGCGTCCGCCCAGTAGGCCCGCCCGTCGGGGTCGGCGGGGCGGTGGAGGATCCCCTCGTAGAGGGCGTCGACGTAGGCGCCGGGCGTGCCGCCGACCTCGGTGTAGAGCTCGTCGGAGGAGTAGATCGAGGCGGCCACGTCGGCCACCCGCGTGCCGCCCTGGAGGCGCCCGGACCAGTAGGCGAGGCCGCCGGCCTCGGGGTCGCGGCCGAGGACGTCGCGGTACAGCTCGGTGACCACGGCCTCCGTCCACGCCTGCGACCGGGCCAGCTCGCGGGCGACGGTGGCCCGCGACGTGCCCGCGGTCAGGCGGGCCACAGCGGCGGTCACATCGGCCTCCGGTGAACGGGCGCCCAGCAGGTCGATGGTCACGGCCCGGAACCAGCGGGCGTTGCTCACGGGTGCCGATGGCGTGGCGGCCGACGCTCGGGGCGCCGGGGTCGCCGCCGACGGCCGCGCCGCCGGTCCCGCTCCGGCCCCGACCACGACCACGCTGGCACTCGGCGCGACCAGCCCGATCACGACGGCCGCCACCACGATCACTGCTCGACGCCGCATCCGATCCCCCTCGGCTCCCCCAGACTGCACAGCTGACGCTACTGCGCCTTGGCGCCGATCGCGGGGGCTACGGAGCGGTCCAGGTGTGGAGCAGCCAACCCTCGTTCCCGCCGGCCTCGTCCAGCAGGTCCTGGTCGGTCAGGAAGAAGGCGGTGGCCCCGTCGGCGGTCAGGTCGACGGTGGCGGCTCCTGCCCCACCCTCCCGCCGGGCGACGGCCCAGTCGACCTCGCCGGTGGACCGCTCCCACCGGAAGAGGTCACCGACGCCGCTGGAGCCGTTCGGCCCGGCCCCGCCGACGTACATGACCACCGACCCGTCGGCCGAGACGCTCGCGTGACGCACCTCGATCCCGTCGTCGAGGACGATCGACGGCCCCGCGCCCTGTGACCAGAGCAGCAGCGAGCTGCCGGCCGTACCGCCCCGGGAGCTCTTGGCGTACACCACGTGGTCGCCGTCGGCCGACACGTCGAGCGTCGGGACCTCGAAGGGCGCCTGGTCGTCGATGACGGTCCGGGTCGCCCCCTCGAACCGCACGACCTGCCGGTAGCCCTGGGGATGGGGCTCGGTGGCGGCCACGACGGTCCCGTCGTCGGAGATGGCCACGGGGCCGACGGCATCGGTGGTCAGCCGGGTCGCCCCGCCCGAGGCCACGTCGACGAGGTAGGTCCCGGGCCCCTGCTGGCCGGGCACGACGTCGTCGGCGGCGGTGGCCACGACCGCCTTGGTGCCGTCGCCCGAGAGGGCCACGGCCACGGCGCCACCGCCCGTCCCGCGGGCGAGGGGCGTCGTCCCGCCCGGTCCCACGACGTAGGCGTCGGTGGTGTCGGCGACGTCGCCGGCGGTCAGCGGCGCCTTCGTGAGGAGGGCGATCCGTGTGCCATCGGCCGAGATCGACGGCTGCTCGCCCGACGCGACCAGGGCCTCGGTGCCGTCGGGGCCGCGCCGCCAGACCTCCCTGGTGTTGAAGGTCGGGATCCTCGTGTAGGCGACGGTGCCGCCGTCGGGCGTCACCGAGACCGGGTGGGCGCTGGCGTCCTGCGTCGACACGTAGGCCACCGTCCCCTGCGCCCGGATCTCGATCGTCGCCCGGCGCAACGACCGGCGGCCGGTGTCGTCGGCCAGCACGAACGTCGCCCGCGCCGGTCCCGGGCGCTGCTCCGGCGTGCCGGTGATGAAGGTGCCCAGGAGGTCGAAGCCGTCCGGCAGCTGGAACTGGGCCAGCGTGGCGCCGAGGCCGCCGGAGACGCCCGTCTCGACGTTGTAGGGCTCGTGGCGCACGGCATCGGGGAGCGGGTTCGGCTCGAACGTCAACCGCTCGACGTGGCGCAGCGGCCATCGGAGGTAGGTGTGGACGAACTCGGCCCGGGTGACGCCGACCACGTCGCCCCCGTCGCTGCTGACCTGGACGGAGCCCACGCTGGCGGGGCCGGGCAGCGGGGTCAGGTCGCCGGTGGACCGGTCCCACACGGTGGGCGTGCCGTAGCCCGTCGACGTGGCGCCGGCGGCGAAGGCCACGATCCGGCCGTCGCCCGACACCGAGGGGGCGGCGGCATCGGCGGTCCCGTCCGATGCCCGGCGGATGGCGCCGCTCGCCCGGCTCCACACGAAGACGTCCCGAGCGGGCCCGTCGTCGCCGGTGTCACCCTCGACCAGGTCGGTGGCGGTGGAGGTGAAGGCGATGGTCGCGCCGTTGGCGCTGATCCAGGGTGCGCCGCTGGGGCCGTCGCCGTCGGTGATCCGGGTGGTGGTGCCGGTCGACCGGTCGTGGAGGAACACGTCGGCCTGGCCGTTGTCGTCGCCGGCCACGAGGTCGCTGGCCGCCGAGGTGAACGTGACCCAACGGCCGTCGCCCGTCAGCCGGGGCATGCGGCTGGACCCGTTGCCGGCGGCGATGACCGTGTTGAACCCGGTCGCCAGGTCGCGGACGACGACGACGTCGGTCGCGCCGGTCGAACCCGTCGTCGCGTCGAAGGCCACGGTGCTGC
>Ga0193706_1001522_pt1 | contig 10245 bp, 2 predicted proteins | sample U3c1metaG_FD_160130 | JGI IMG/M metagenome (GOLD analysis project Ga0193706, IMG submission 160130) | Soil microbial communities from a riparian zone of the East river system, Colorado, United States - U3c1 | ecosystem: Environmental > Terrestrial > Soil > Riparian zone | place: USA: East River... | reverse complement strand
GCATTGCCATCTCGATGCCCGACCAAAACATCACCACGAACCTGAACGGCACCGTCGAAACGAACACGTTCTACATCGTGATGGATGAAGTGACCTACGGCACCGGCGGACGTTGGGGCAAATGGAGCGATGGCGGTGGCAGCAGCCTGGAACTGATCGATCCGCGCAGCGACAATCGGCTGCCGTCGAACTGGACTGACAGCGACGACACGGCCAAGAGCGTGTGGGCCACGCTCTCCGTCACGGGTAATCTTGATAATACCGCCGACGGCCCCAGTCAATGGGACGCGCTGCAACTCTATCTGCTCGATGCGGGCGAATGCCTCGTTGATAATGTGAGTGTCAGGATCACGGGGGTAGCGAATGGTTTGAACCTGGTGACGAATGCCGGATTTGAAAACGGCCTCGCGCCGCATTGGGTACCGCAGGGCGACCATCGTTACTCCTATTTGGAGAATACGGGTGATGCCAGTTCCCGTTCGCTTCACGTCGTTGCGCAGGACCGAGGCGACACCGGTGCGAACCGCATCTACACGCCGCTCATCGACGAATACACGACGAACGTCAGCGGCACGATCAGCGCGCGAGTGAAATGGCTGCGCGGCCGGCCCGAGATCATCTTCCGCCTCCGCGGCAATCACCTTGAACTCGCGGGTGTCATGAATGTGCCAAAAGACCTCGGCACTCCGGGCGAGCGCAATAGCCGTTTTGTGAATAACGCGCCGCCAGCGGTCACCGAAGTTTCACCAAACCCGGTGTTGCCCGGCGCCAATGATCCGGTCGTGATTTCGGCACGCGTCCATGATCCGGACGGGGTCGCGTCCGTTCAATTGGTCTATCGCCTTGATCCCTTCCCGCTTGGCTCGACCACATTGCCGATGAACGACAACGGCACGAATGGCGATGTGATTCCCGGCGACGGCACTTATTCGGTCAGACTTGCGGGCCAGCCTTTCGACACGATGATCGCCTTCTACGTCCAGGCAACGGACGCGGCGGGATCAGCGGCTACAGCGCGATTCCCGACTGGCGCGCCGACAAACGAGTGTCTGCTGCACTTCGGCGAGACGCAGCCGATTGCGAGCTTCGCGAGCTATCGCTTCTGGATGACGCAAGCCACCCTGAACGACTGGCAGACCCATGATAAGTTCAGCAGCGAATTGTACAAAGGCACGTTCGTTTACGGCAACAGCCGCGTGATCTATGGCGCGGCGAGCCACTACGCCGGCAGCCCGGCGCACTCCAAACTCTACGACTCGCCTATGGGTACGAACTGCGATTACCAACTCATTCTCCCGGCCGACGACGCGCTGCTTGAGGAAACATCGCTGCGCATTCAGGAGCCGGGGCTCTTCGGGGCCGACCGCACCTGCCAAAACGAATCGCTCGGCTATTGGCTGATCGGACAAATGGGAGTTCCCGCGCTCAATCGCCGCCCCATCAATGTGTTCGTCAATGGCCTTCGCCGCGGCATCATCTATGAAGACACGCAGCGCCAGAATCGCGGTTTTACCGAGCAGTGGTATCCCGATGCCAACGAGGATTTGAGTGATCTTTACCGCATCGGCTATTGGTACGAATTTGGGAATGATCCGATTCTGCACCGGAATGACAGCGCGCCGAGCCTGCGGCCGTGGACGACCACCGGCGGCGCAAAGAAGCTGGCCGTGTATCGGCAGATGTTCAACAAGCGCGGCGTTCAGGGTTCGCAGCATGATTACACCAATCTGTTCAACCTCGTAGATGTGCTGAACACCACTGCGACGGGCGACCAGTACGCCGCGGAAGTGTTTCCATGGATCGATGTACAGGAATGGGCGCGGTCGTTTGCCGCGGAACGGATTTTGAACAACACCGACCTTTACGGCGCGCGCCGTATTGTGAGCGCGACGGAAGATAAACCGGGTGCGCAGAACTCGTTTCTGCTCAAGCCGGGTGGCGACACATGGAAGTTTCTGATCTGGGACATCGACGCGGCGTTCCTCGGCTCGCCCGTCGATCCGCTGTTCGATTTCACCGACCCGCCGATTTCGAACATGTTCCTGCATCCATTCGTGTTGCGCACCTACTGGCAGGCGCTGCAAGACGCGGCGTATGGGCCATTGAAGCCCGAGAACCTGCATCCGGTCATGGACGCGAAATATTCCGCCTTCCAAAAGGTAGGTCTCGCTGCGGCGGCGCCGGACAAGATGAAAGAATTTCTCGGCATACGCCGTGATTACATCCTGCAGTTGCTGTCCGAAAACAGCCCGCCGTTTTCGATCACGAGCAATGGTGGAAACGACTTCACAAGTGGCAGCACGCTGGCGACTTTGACGGGCACAGCACCGTTTAATGTCCGAACAATCACCATCAACGGCATCAGCTATGAGCTGACATGGAGCAGTGTGACGAACTGGTCGCTGCGCGTGCCGCTCACGGGCCAGATCAATTCGCTCGCCGTGCGCGGCCAGGATGCAAACGGCAGCCAGATCACAAATGCCTCTCGCAATATCACAGTGTATTTTAATGGCCCAGTCGCTCGGCCCGAGGACAGCATCGTAATCAACAAGGTCATGCTCCAGCCCGCCGTCAGCAACGCGCACTACGTCGAGATCTACAATCGCTCGACCAACACGACGTTCGGCCTCGCGAACTTCCGCCTGCACGGCGTTGATTTCAATTTCAGCTCCGCCCACATCCTCGCCCCGCGCGGGTATTTGCTCGTGGTAAAAGACTTCGATGCTTTCGCCGCCGCTTACGGAACGTCCGCCAACATCGCGGGCGAATACGTGGGCGAGCTCGATCGCGATGGTGAAACGCTGTCGTTGATTCGGATGGCACAGACGACGAACGAGATCGACACGATTATTTCCAAGGTGAAGTTGAACATCACCGCGCCGTGGCCGACCCGCCCCGGGATCACCAATGGCGGAGTCGCTTTGCAACTGATCGACGCGTCACAGGACGAGTCACGTGTGAGTAACTGGGACGATGGTACCGGCTGGAAATTCTACAGCCGCACCGGCCGTCCTTCCAGTTCCACGGAACGGTTCAGCATGTGGCTTGGGAATTCCGGCGAAATGTTTATCGATGACATTCAAATCGTCCTGGGCACGGTTCCCGCCGTTGGACCGAACCTCCTTTTGAATGGCAGCTTCGAGTCGCCATTGAGCACTGGATGGTCGTTCACCAGCACGTATGGCGGAAACACTCGCGTCACAAACGTGTTTGCGAAATCCGGCACTAACTGCCTGTGGTTCGATCCGACGAAAAATGGAAACTCATCGACCGCGATGATTCAGGACACAGCGACAGAAATGTCGTCATCGAGCGACTACACCATCAGTTTCTGGTACAAGCCGTCGTCCAGCGCGGACAACCTCACCGTCCGGATCGGCAGCACTTCGTTCGGCACGGTGAATGTTCAACCTGTCACGCCACAGCCTGGAGCGACGAATCCGATGGAGCGCAGCGTCCTACCCGCAGCTTTGGATCAACGAAGTGCAACCGAACAACGTGAACACGTGGCTCGATAACACGGGCCTGGCCCAACCCTGGATCGAGTTGTTCAACAGTGGCACAAACACCATTCAGCTCGATGGGCTGTCGCTCTCGAAGAGCTACACGAACCTCAACATGTGGAGTTTTCCGGCGAATACGTTTCTCCAGCCTGGACAGTTCCGCATCGTATTCGTGGATGGACAACCGCTGCTCTCGGCGGGTTCGGTGTTGCACACGTCGTTCCGCCTGGAACCGACCAATGGCTCGATCGTGCTTTCCTCCTCAAATCAGATTTTCGACTACATCAATTACGGCAGCCTCGCGCCCGACCAGTCATACGGTTCCGCGCCTGACGGCCAGCTCTTCACCCGGCGCGCATTTTTCTTCCCGACTCCCGGCGCAAGCAACAATGCCGCGCCGGTGCCGATCGTGATCAACGAGTGGATGGCCAGCAACACGAAGACGATGACCAACCCGCTCACTGGAACGTTTGAAGATTGGTTCGAACTCTACAACGCATTCTCAGAGCCGATCGATCTCTCCGGCTACTATCTCACGGATGAAAAAGACAATGCGAACAAGTGGCGCATTCCTGCCGGCACAGTGATCGCGCCGCACAGCTTCCTGCTCTGTTGGGCGGACGACACGACGATCACGAACAACATCACGATCGGCAACGCGCTGCACACAAGTTTCAAACTGAGCAAGGACGGTGATTACCTCGCGCTTTACACGCCCGAATTGCAACTGATCGACCAAGCCGATTTCGGCGTGCAGACCAATGATGTCAGCGCGGGCCGGTTCCCGGACGGCAATGTCAACGGCGTGCATCATCTCATGCGTTCGGCCACGCCGCGCACGAACAACATCATCTCGGGAAATGGCTATGCCCCGGTGCTGGCGCAACCAGCGAACTTCGTAGTGTTGGAAGGCGAAACGGTGACCTTTACGAATCAGGCGACTGACGCGGACCTTCCGGCCCAAGTCCTGACCTTTTCACTTGCTGCTGGCGCACCGGAAGGCGCGCAGATCGATGCTGACACCGGTGTTTTCACGTGGCAGACCGCTGAAATTCACGGCCCCGGCATTCATCAGATCGGCATCGTAGTGTCGGACAACAGTGTCCCTCCATTCACGGACACCAATACCTTTCAGGTCACGGTGAACGAGAGCAACGCGCCGCCATCGATCAACGCGATCACGGATCGCACGACATACGCGGACACACTCGTCGCGCTCTCGGTCATCGTGACCGATGCAGATTTGCCGGCACAGACGTTCACCTACGCGTTGCTCACAGCGCCCGGCGGAGCGAATGTTGACGGCGCAGGCATGTTCACCTGGACGCCTTCAGTAGCGAACGCGGGAAGCACCAACGCGATCACGGTGATGGTCACTGACAGCGGCACGCCTTCACTCAGCGCGACGCAAAGTTTCCAGATCGTGGTGAACACCGGCATCGCCTGTCCCGGCCTGAAGGGCGATGTGACGCCGCGTGGCGCTCCGAATGGCGTGGTCGGGTCCACGGACTTCACGGTGATCGGGTTGCTGTATGCCAAGCTCGAGACTCCTTTGGATGCGTGCGAACTGGCTCGCGCGGATTGCGCACCAATACCGTGCGGCGACGGGAAAATTCTCTTGGGCGATTGGGTGATTGCGAGCCGTTACCTGTCAGGTGCCGATCCGGCGCCACAAATGTGCGGGCCCGCCGGGGCGGCTCCATTCAGCGGCGGTGTGGGAAGGTCCAAATCGCTCGCAGGCGCTACGGCACGCACTCTTTCGTTCACCAACACAACGATCGCGCGCGGCACGACGAATTGGTTTTCCGTAATCCTCGAGGCGCAGGGAGACGAGGTTGCGGTCGGTTTTAATTTCATCTTCGACACGAATCTGCTGACGTTCGTAACCGCGAAGCGCGGTTCTGACGCAGAAGGCGCAGCCAATTTGATCATCCAGGACACTGAACTGTCGCAAGGCATGATCGGACTCGCGCTGGAACAATATCCGGTCTTATTCCCCGCGGGACGACGCGAGGTTATTTCCGTCTGCTTTGAGGCCAAAGCCGGGAGCAACACGGTCAACACACCGCTGGTGTTTGCGGACGGCCCCGGGGTTCCGTTGGAACCAGACATTTCGGATAGCGATGGAAACAGGTTGCCCTTCGGCTATGATCACGGCAGCGCCAAGCTGGTCAGCGACACCGACTTCCTCTTCACCCATCTGGCGCGAGAGACGAACGGCGCGGTGAAGTTGCAGATGCTCGGACCGGCCGGCGTGTGGCAACTACAGAGCTCCTCAAATTTGTTGAACTGGGATCCGATTTCCCACCTGACGAACACCAGTGGCGAAGTGGAGTACCTCGACGGAGCGGCGACGAATGCGCCGAGTCGCTTTTACAAAGCGGTGAAGCAAGTGACGGAGAATTAGAAGATGAGAGATCAAATCAAAGCGACTTATTGCTGGGCCCTGCTGGTCCTTGGGGTGTTTCTTGCCCCTGCCACCTACGGGGCATGCACGTACGACATTTCGCCTTCGGGCCGTGGTCACGGTCATCCTCCAGCCACCCGCACCTTCGCTGTCACGGCCGAAACCAACTGCACCTGGACCCCCTCGAGCGGAGCGATTTGGATCACGATCCAGCCCGGTTGGAGCGGCGTCGGCACAGGCGTGGTGACCTACGCGGTGGCAACGAATGCGAGCATCGTTGGACGCACCGGAATAGTGACGGTTGCAGGCCAGACGTTTGAGGTTCGGCAGGATCCGACACCTTGTAACTACTCCCTGACGCCGACCACATACACTCACGGTTACAATTCTGCCCCCACTTCGTTCGACGTGACCGCAACTCCCGGCTGTTCATGGGGGGTAACCAACGACGCGCCGTGGGTCATTTTTACAGGTGTTACGAGCGGCACCGGGAACGGAACAGTCAACTACGCAGTTTTGACGAACACGACGCCGGTATGGCGCACCAGTATGGTCGCAGTGGCCACCGACACTTACACATTGATTCAAAAGGGTGCTGGTTGCGTTTACGAGCTTTCGCCCACCAACACGACCCGCGGCCATTCCCCGGTAAGCGGCACGAACTTCGTGAACGTGATTAACACTCAAATAACTTGCTCGTGGTTTGTCATAAACACGAACAACTGGATCACCATCTCGAATTCGTCCGGCACGAACGATGGATTTTTCATCTATACGCTCGCCACGAACGCTTCTTCGATTTCCCGCACCGGCACAGTTACGGTTTGGAATCACACGTTCCTCGTCGTTCAAACCGGCACACCTTGCAAAGGTTCGATTTCGCCATCCTCGTCAACTCCCGGAGCTGAGGCGGAAACGCGGGTCGTGGACGTCACTACTCCATTCGGATGCCCGTGGTCCGTCACCAACAACGTCTCCTGGATCACCGTGGTACCAATGAAGGGCACCAACAACGGTCCCGTGGACGTTCAGATCGCTGCCAACAGCGACAGTGTGGGACGGACCGGCACCGTCACCATCGCTGGTGATACCTACACGGTGAAACAGGAAGGGGCGAACTGCACTTATCGTCTCGACAGTACGAATCGTACGCACGGGTACGCCGCCAGAACCGACGACGTGGAGGTGCAAACGTTGAGTGTCTGCGTCTGGACAGTGGTGAACACGAACGCATGGCTGACATTTGCCGCTACCAACGGCGTCGGCACGAGCAATATTAGTTACACGGTGGAGGCCAATAGCCAGATCGCAGATCGCGCCGGCGTTGTCGTGATCGGCGGCCAGCAATTCTTCATCACCCAGCGGGGAATCGGTTGCCCGGCCAGTTTGTCGCCTGAGAATCGTGAGCATGGAAACGGCGCAACCAACAGGTTCGTCACCATTTCGATTCCAGCCGCATGTCCATGGAATGCCGTGACGACAAACTTGTGGATCACTCTCGCCACCAATGGTGGCGTGGGTGGCGGACCGCTCGACTACGCGATTGCCGCCAATACCATCGGCCTGCCGCGCACCGGCTACATCATGGTGGAAGATGCTGCGATGACGATCAACCAGTTGGCTGCGCCTTGCACCAACTCGATCACTCCGTCCAGCTTTACTCACAGCCCCGCGCAGGAGATTGGATCCGTGGCGGTAAATGGAACTGTGGCCTGCTCGCTGACGATCACGAATACGAATTCGTGGATCACGATTATCTCGGGGGCGGGAGACACGACCGGGAGCACCAACGTGATTTATCAGGTCGATGCAAATCTCAACGGCAGCGCGCGTTCGGGGGGCATCGCCATTGGCAACAAGAACTACACGGTGAACCAAAATGCCGCGACTTGTAATTACAAGCTGTCCCCTGCTCAGCGGTCGCATGGTGTGGGCGGTGTAGTAGAGGACACGCTCACGATTAAGGTCGCCACTCCTTGTCCGTGGTCTGTCATCAACACGAACCCGTGGATTGTTATCCAAAACCCAAGCGGCTTCGGTACCACCGATATCAGATACGCGGTCGAGCCGAACACATCGTCACCCTTCATGCGCTTTGGCACTCTGGTCGTCGAAGGCCAAACTTGCGTGATTACGCAAGCCGGCGTGATTTGCGCCTATTCCATGGAACCAGGCGATCGGACCCACGGACGCGGTTTCACGTCAAATTTCTTCACCCTTAACACGACGAGCGGCTGTGAATGGACCGCCAGCACCACGAATAACGACTGGGTTACTATTACCTCTGGATTTGGTGGCTCGAACACTGCCGACGTTGGCTATACCGTCCAGCCGAACACAAATCTCTTCGAACGCCTTGGTTTCATCCTCGCTGAGAACCAGATATTCACGATCACACAGCGGGCCTCGACCTGTGAATTTTCGCTCTCCCCCACGAATCGCAATCACGGCTACAGGGAAACCAACAACAGTGTCTTCGTCTCCACGACGGCTGGCTGTGGCTGGCTCGTGAACAACACGACTGACTGGATCACAATTCTTTCCGCGAACAACAACGGCACCGGCACCGTGTCGTATTCGGTGAGTTCGAATCTGGACGTCGCTCCACGCATTGGGTCGTTCACGGTGGCGGATCAAACCTTCGTCGTCACGCAAGCGGCTTATCTCTGCACGATAAAGCTGTCTCCCACCAATCGTAATCATGGCTTTGGCCAGACCAACAGAAGCGTTGATGTCACGGCTGGCCCGAACTGCGAATGGTTCGTGGACAATACGAACGACTGGATCATCATTACGTCGGGAGATGGCATCGGTGACGGCAGTTTCAATTATCTGGTGTCTCCCAACTACGGAAACGCCGCACGCACCGCGCAGATTTTTGTCGGCGAAGAATTGCTCACCATCACGCAGTCGGCTTCCACGAACGGCCTCGCCATTGAGTCGCTTCAGCGAGGGATCGCTGGCGACGTCCTGCTGAAGCTCAACGGAGGCCCGCCCGGAATCTGGGAAATCCTCGGCTCATCGAACCTGGTGATTTGGGACCGGGTCGGTTTTGCCACGAACGTTACCGGCAAGGTGGACTACAACATTCCGCCGTCTGGCGCGACGAACCGGTTCTATCGCGCGTTCCTGCCATGACCTGACAAAAACTCGCATGACAAAAAGGCTAAATGTTCTGTTGCGGACAGGGGTCCTGCTGTCGGGCGTGCTGCTGACGGGGCTCGGGCACGCGGCTGATCGCGTGGTGCGCGGGCAGGACATGGCGGTGACCCGCGGCGGAACGAACCAACTCTTCATCAGCTTCGAGACATTGGGCGATGAGTATGCCGTTGGCTTCTCGCTGTGTTTCGACACAAATCAACTTGCGTTCGTCGGCGCAGTGCGCGGCAGTTCCGTAAGCAACACCGTTCCACTGCCGGCCTTCACGACCAATTTCACCCGCGCTACCAACGGCGAGATTTCCATATTCATTCCGCTCAACATCACCACGCGACAGACGTGGCCGCCGGGAACGCAAAGCATCGCGGAGGTTCGGTTTCGCGCATTGCCAGGCAACGGCCCCGCAAGCACGACCGTCTCCTTTTGCTCGGTTCCAACGCCGAAAGAAGTGTCGAGCACGAACGGCGCGGGCCTGGCCACAGCATTCATCAACTCGACGGTGACAATCAATGGCCCCTGTTCCTACGCGCTGAACACAAACGAAATCTCATTCACTGATGTGGGCGGCTCAGATCTCGTCAACGTCACCACGGGACCGAATTGCGTTTGGGGCGTCACGAACACGAATTCGTGGATCATTATCGCACCGGACGCTGGTGGGACGGGTAACGGCACCATGATGTACGACGTGGAAGCGAACCCGAGCACCAGCTCGCGGACGGGTGTGGTCGTCATCGCGGGACAAGCATTGACCATCACGCAGTTGGGTTTCGTCTGTAGTTACCTTTTGTTTTCGACTGATGCCACTCACGATTACATCGTTGAGGAGAACACGATTGATCTTCTCACTCAGGACGGTTGCGAGTGGGATGTCACGACGACGAACACTTGGATCACGATTCTCTCGCTCACGAACAACACGGGCAGCGGAACCTTTACGTACGGGGTGACCAACAACGACACGGGGCTGATGCGCACGGGCACGGTGATGGCTGCAGGCCAACCAGTGACGGTCGTGCAGTTCGGTGCGCCGTGTATTTTTAATGTCACTCCGTCGAGTGCGACGCATGGGGCCGGCATTGGCAGCGGCCAGGTCACAGTCGCCGTGCCGCAGGGATGCGAATGGGAAATCGTGAACACTCATGACTGGATCAGTTTCCCGAGCACGACCTACCG
>Ga0193706_1001521_pt1 | contig 10247 bp, 10 predicted proteins | sample U3c1metaG_FD_160130 | JGI IMG/M metagenome (GOLD analysis project Ga0193706, IMG submission 160130) | Soil microbial communities from a riparian zone of the East river system, Colorado, United States - U3c1 | ecosystem: Environmental > Terrestrial > Soil > Riparian zone | place: USA: East River... | reverse complement strand
CAAAGCAAAGCATCTGGAGCGGCTGGGGCGCGAATCTCGTCGTCGGCGTGCCGGTGACGCTCGTGTTGGTCCTTGGCGAATGGATATTTCATCTCGTGACGGCGCGGTGGTTTCAATGGCTGGCGTTCGCGCTCGCAACGGTCGTGCAGGTGATCGGCGGAGCGCGTTTTTATCGCGGAGCATGGCTGCAAATCAAAGCGCGCAGTTCGAACATGGACACGCTCGTGGCGCTCGGTTCCACCACGGCTTACGGCTACAGTATCTGGGCGCTGATGCAGGGGACGCACGTCTATTTCATGGAGGCGGCGGCGATCATCACCCTCGTCAGCGTGGGGCATTGGCTGGAGTCGCGTATGAGCCGCCGTGCCGCGAGTTCTATGAAAAAGTTGCTCTCGCTCGCGCCCTCGGAAGCGCGACGGCAGACAACCGATGGACGTGAGGAATTCATTCCAATCTCTGAGTTGCGTGTCGGTGATGTGGTAGTGCTCCGTCCGGGAGAGCGCGTGCCGATCGATGGCGCCGTGCTTGAAGGAACGTCTTCCGTCGATGAAGCGATGCTCACCGGCGAATCGATGCCGGTGGACAAATTTGCCGGAGCGGTTGTTTACGGCGGGACAGTGAATCTCAACTCACGGCTCGTCGTGCGCGTGACGGCGACCGGCGAATCAACCGCGCTCGCCCAGATCATTGCGGCCGTTGAGCGGGCGCAAAACAGCCGGGCGAACATTCAACGGCTGGGCGATCGTGTCAGCAGCGTGTTCGTGCCGATCGTCGTCTTGGTCGCGCTGGCGACAGGACTTTGGTGGGGGCTCGCACCGGAAAGCGCGCGGGGCGCTTCACTCTGGCTTGCGACATTTCTCTGGCCGATCACGTTCGCGGATACGGCGCTGGCCCTCGCCGTTGTGCATGCGGCGGCGGTCCTGATTATCGCTTGCCCTTGTGCGATGGGATTGGCCACGCCAGTCGCGATCATGGCGGGCACGAATGCCGCCGCCGAGCGCGGTATTTTAATTCGCGACGGCATTGCGCTGGAGAAAGCCGGCACGATCGACACGATCGTTTTCGACAAGACCGGCACGCTCACGGAAGGCAAACCGACAGTCACGGCGCATCAACTGTTCACGACCAAATCCAATGTGCCGGAGTGGGCGGCATCGATGGCGGCGCATTCCAATCATCCGTTGAGCGCGGCGATTGCGAAGTGGAATGAAGCTCGAACCGCTGAGTCCGCGAGTTCCAGCAGACGCGCGGACGCAGCGGTCCGTGCTCCAATCGAACATGCGGGCGCTGGTCTTGAAGCGTCGTTGGACGGACAAGCCTTGCGCCTCGGCTCGCTCAACTGGCTCATGACTTCAGGTGTAGATTTGTCAGCGGCGCAAGCCTTCATCACGGAATGGACGAGCAGGGGAGCCAGCATCGTCGCGCTCGCAATTGGGCGGGAAATTGCCGCCGCCTTCGCCATTCAGGATTCACTAAAGCCCGGCATTGCTGAGGTCCTGCAATCTCTTCAACGCACGGGACACGCGGTGTATCTGGTGACGGGCGATAATCGGCGAACAGCGAACGCGGTCGCTCTCTCGCTCGGAATTGCGACAGACAACGTGGCGGCCGAGGTGCGGCCGGAGAACAAAGCGGAGTTCGTGAAATCCCTTCAAAGCCAGGGCAAGCACGTCGCCTTTGTCGGAGACGGCATTAACGACGCTCCTGCGCTCGAACAAGCGGATCTTGGGATTGCGGTCGGTCGCGCCACGGACATCGCGAAGATGGCGGCGGACATTGTGCTTTTGAAATCAGATGTGCATGCGATCCCGGAAAGTCTCGGACTCGCGCGTGCCACATTGCGGACGATCAAGCAGAATTTGTTTTGGGCGTTCTTCTACAATGCGGCGGCCATTCCGCTGGCGGCGCTGGGATTTCTTAGCCCGGTGCTCTGTGCGCTCACGATGGGGCTGAGCGACGTGGTGGTGATCGGAAATGCGCTGCGGCTAAAGCGTTGGCGCGGTTGACGCGGGCTCGGTATTGGTAACGCGTTTCTCGCCCTTCTTTTTTCCATCGCCATCACCTCTTCCACGCGGGTGCTTGAGCATCTGCTCGAATTTGTCGCGCTGGTCCGGACGTAACTCGACGATGATCTTCTCGCGAACATCGCGGAGTTCTCCGCGCCATTCGGGCTCGATGATATCCATGAGGATTTTCATGCGCTCACGGCTTTCGGCGAAGATTTTCTCCAGACGTCCAATTTGTTCGGGAGTGAGATTCAGCTCCTGTTTCATACGCGAGAGGAAGCGCTCCTGAACGATCATCGGGTTCGGTGGCGACACCGGCGTGCCAGTCGGAGGTTGCGGCGAATGAACGGGGCTGGGATTCCGGGCGATGAACGTGCCGGTGACAACGCCCGCGAGGAAAATCACCACCGTGGCGAGAATGACTTTCCAGACTTTCACCAGACGACATCCGGGCTGGCGCTCACGAGGACGGCGGAATCAAATTCCTGCTCGAAGTCAGGTTGCGCCTGCTGCTGTGCCGACCAGAATGTCCATACCCCGGAGAGCGCCATGATGGCGACGCACGAAACCGCGGCGCGCCAAAGTGCGTGACTCCACATGCCCAACGTATCGGCGTGATCGCTGAAAATGATGCGGGCCATGATGCGTTTCTCGAACGCGTACGGAACGCGATCATCCGGCGCGGTGCGTCGGGCGGCGGCGATCAGTTTTTGGTGCAACTCGTTCATAGCGGCGATCGAACAGACGGAGCCCTTAATTCTACGGTTACAGGTACTTGTCCTTCGCGATTCTCGCGAGACACTTTCTCATCTCAGCGCGCGCGCGGAAAGCTCGGACTTTCACCAGTGGAACGGACCAGCCGGTCAGTTGCGAAATCTCTTTGACTGATTTGTCTTCAATTTCCAGAAGCTGAATCACGAGTCGGGCTGGCGGCGACAGCAGGTTCATCAGGCGCTGCACGAGCTGGCGCGCGGCGTTCGAGTCTTCACTGACATCGGCCGGTGACGTGGCGACACGCTCGATCCAATCGTTTTCCTCAGTGGTCAGTTCGGTGAAGGTGTTTTCGCGATTACGCCGATGATGCCGCAAAAAATCGTAGCACGTGCGAACTGCCATCCGCATGAGCCAGTGCTCGAACGGAGCGTCACCGCGAAACGTCGAGAGCTTTTGAAACGCCTTGGTCCAGATTTCCTGCACGACATCTTCGATCTCGTCTTCCCGCCGGGCGTAGCGACGAGCTGTCGCGAAGAGACGTGGAGAATATTTGGTAACGAGCGGCTCGAAGCTCGCGATGTCGCCCTTCAACACCGCGGCAATGAGTTCCGCATCGCTGCGTTCCATTGGGGCGGACTGTGGCGACAACGGTTGATCCACAAAAGCAAAAGCGCTGCGGGTGCGGCGCTACCGCTTCGGTACGGCGGGCGCGTTGGTCTTGCCCGGATTGGGTTGATTGAAGCGTTTCAGGATTTGCTCGCTGCGCGAGAGTTCCCGGGTTTCCTGCGCGTTGATAGTGCCGTTGGTCTGTTTGCAACGCAGTTCGCTTAGTCGTTTCTCCAGGCGGCCTTTGAATTCCTTGCGCTTGGCCTCCTTCTTTTCCGGCGTGAGCTTATTGAACTCCTCGCGGTGCTTCTCTTCCTTGTTTCGATCTTCGGACGATCGTTTCTTCTTCTCGTCCTGATTCGTCGCGCCTTTGTCGGATGGAGAATCGAACGCGCCCGCGGAGCTCGCCGCCAACGCAATCACGACGACCAATAGAAAAGTGGTGAAGGCTCTGCGCATGACAAACACGGTCAATCAGACGTGCCGGGCAAATCGAGGTTACGCACTGGTTTACGCCGTTCGCACGATGCCGAACGTATCATCGAACTCCGTCGCAAACGCCGCGAGTTCGGCCGAAATTTTCGGCGGTTGCTGGGCAAACGTGCTGGCCCGCGACTGAACTTCCTTTGGGTTTGTTCGCGCCAGGCGGCTCAGTTCCAGTAACGGCCTGAGATGATCTGCCATGTCGCGCTGCAAGTTGCCCAGCCGACGGTGAAACAATGCAACCTGGTCCGGTGTTAACGTAACCGGCCCGGACGGCGAGCCGCTGGCGAGCCGTCGTGGGGCAGGGGGATCGATGTTTAACGCCTGCTCGAGTGATTGGGCAAATTGATCAAACTTTCTCGTGACCTTTCCCAACTGTTCGACCGCCGTCAGCGCCACGTCCTCAGCGGCTGACGGCTCGGCTTCCACAAGAACTTTGTTCCCGGCGATCACAAAGGAGATTTGCATCACCTCTTTGCCGAGTTGAAGCAGCTCACCGTGCAGGTTCTTGGCGGTCTCGACGCTTACGGTTGCGGGCGTGGCAGGTTCTCCCGGCGCGGCATTGTTGCGCTTCCATGTGTCGCGATACCAGGAAGGCTCGTTCGTGGGCCGAATGCCGAGCACGCGTTCGCATTCCAAGGCGAATTCCCAGGTTTTCCCCGCAATTCGCGGTGGTTGCTCGACGAGCGTTGCCGCCATGCGTTTCACCACGTCAGGGTTGTAACGAATCAACTCCGTGGCAGCCACGATGAGCGAGAGGCAGCCGTTGACGTCATGGCGATAATTGGAGAAATGCCGCGCGAGCTCTTCAACTTGCGGGACATCCAGCCAAACCGGTTCTGTGGGCAAACCCATTGGGCCCAAACGATGCGGGGCGTCTGGATCGAAAGCAAGCCGTTCCCGGTTTTGACGTTTGACACCCGGGGTTTTGCGGCTAGTCTCACGCGCCTGACTTCGAGGAAAACCGGCGAATACGCGCCTGCGGACCTCTTATGTCACCAGGAAGGAAGTGAATTTAGTTGACCGAGATCCGACTCAAAAAAGGCGAATCAGTAGATAAGGCGTTGCGCCGGTTGAAAAAGAAAATCGACCGCGAAGGCACGCTGAAGGAAGTGCGCAACCATCGGCATTTTGAAAAACCGAGCGAGCGCAAACGTCGCAAGATGAAGGCCGCCCGCTTTTCAGCCATGCTGACTGCGCGCTACGCTGATCTGTAATTCTATTTGAACACTTCAGGCCGGGTGCGGTCTTCTCTGCACTCGGCCTTTTTGCATGTATTCGCTATCGAGTTGCTGGAATTCACACCGTCATACCGACGGGCGCGCGATGCTGGAAGAAATCCGCGCCCTCGGTTTTGAATACGCCGAGTTGAGCCACGGTATTCGGATCAGCCTCCTCCCGGGCATCCTGGACGCCGTCGATGCCGGCGCTATCAAAATCTCGACGCTTCACAATTTCTGTCCCCTTCCCATGGGCATCGACCGCGCGGCGCCGAACGTCTTCCAATTCTCGTCCGACAATCCGCGCGAGCGCGAGAATGCGTTTCGTCACACCGTCAAAACCATTGAGACGGCCGCTCGACTCAAGGCGCAGCTCGTCGTTCTTCACATGGGATCAGTCGAGATGAAGGATTACACCGATCGTTTGGTCGAGTTGATCGTGGATGGGAAGAAAGACACGCCGAAGTTTACCAAGCTCCGTGATGAAGCATTGCGGAAGCGTGCGGACAAAAAGGAGAACTACGTTCGCGAATCGATGGCGATGCTTGAGCGCCTGGTACCAGTCGCAGAGAAACATGGTCTCCTGCTCGGCATTGAGAACCGCGAGGCCATTGAGGAAATTCCATTCGAGGAAGACACGGAATATCTCTTTCGCGATTTCGGTACGCCCGTCGTTCGCTACTGGCACGATATCGGCCACGCCCAGATCAAGGCGAACCTCGGCATCATCGATCACGTGCAGCATCTCGAAAATCTCTCGCCCGTGCTGGCGGGTTTTCACATTCACGATGTCGAATATCCGGGTCGCGATCATCGTGCTCCCGGAACTGGCGTTGTGGATTTCGGCTCGTTGAAGCCGTTCGTGAAACCGGACCAGATCAAAGTGTTCGAGATGAGCCCATCACTTGAAACCAGCGCTGTCATGGCAGGCGTGGCGCACGTGAAGGCGATCTGGGGCGACACGTGAGAGCCGCGAGGAAAATCTGGTCCAGCCTCTGGCGAGTGGCGATCGGCGGTGTGCTGTTGCTCTGGATTTTCCACTCCATCTTCGTCAATGAAGCCCGCGGCATCAGCAAACGCGTCGGCGAGCTTCAGCGAAAACAAGCCGCCCGCGCCATCACTGAGGTCGAAGCAAACGAGTTGGCGAAAAGCCCCATTCAGCTCAATTTCACTCAATGGCAGCAACTGCCGCGCGGCGACAAATGGCGCTTTGGTTGGAAGTATGGGCCGCCCGCACTTTGGAGCACGCTCCGCAACGTCGAACCTGTCGCGCTCACGCTTTCCGTGCTCGTTGTCGGCATCGCGATCGTTCTCGGTATCGCACGCTGGAGGGTATTGCTCAAAGCCGCGGGGTTCGAGTTGAGCTTCGGTCGCACCACCGAGATCTCATTCGTCGCGCACTTCTTCAACTCGATGATGCTCGGCACCGTCGGCGGCGATGTGATGAAGGCGTACTACGCCGCTCGCGAGACGCATCATCGCAAGAACGAAGCGGTCGTCACCGTCCTCGTCGATCGCGTGATCGGACTTTGGACCATGCTGGTGTTTGCTGCCCTGATGGTGGTGCCCAACCTGGAATTGTTCCGCGATTCCGGCATGCGCCGAATCACGGCTGTCATGCTGTTGATGACGGCGGGCGCGACCGGTTTCGTGTTCATGGCCTTCCGCGGCGGCGTCTCGAAAAGATGGTCCGCCGCGCGCGACTGGCTGCGACGTCTTCCCAAGGGTGATTTCATCGAGCGTCTGCTCAATGCGTGTCGCGCTTATGGGAAAGCGCCGCGTGCGCTCGTCATCGCGTTCCTGCTTTCGATGGCGGTGAATCTCCTCTGCGTCACGCAGTTCTGGATTCTCGCGCGCGGGCTGAACCTCGAAGTTTCATTCATCGCGCTCTGTCTCATCGCGCCGACAGTCGTGTGCATCGCCGCGCTGCCGATTGCCCCGGCAGGAATCGGTGTCCGCGAAAACCTCTTCGTCCAAATGCTCGCCATCCCGGCCATCGGCGCCCACGCAACATCGTCGCTCTCATTGTCGTTGCTGGCACTGGCGGGGAGTTTGTTTTGGAGCGTGGTCGGCGGGGTGGTCTATATGATGTTCAAGAAAAAGCATCATCTCGCGGAGAAGGAACTGACGGTCGAAGCGGAAAAGTAGCTCGCTCCTTCTGCTTTCACCTTCAGCGATCGCGAGGCCGTTGTGTTACTGGCCGCGCTCGTGTAACTGGTTTGCGTGCGCAAGACCGCCACCGAGATCGTCCGTCGCCTTCAAGCCGCCGGCTTTGAAGCGTTCTGGGTCGGTGGATGCGTGCGCGACTTCCTGCTCGGGCGCGAGCCGCAGGACTTCGACATCGCCAGCAATGCGAAGCCTGAGCAGGTCGAAGCGCTTTTTCCTAAAACGATTCCCGTCGGCAAACAGTTCGGCGTGATGATCGTCGTCGAAGGAGGACACGAGTTTCAAATCGCCGCGTTCCGCGCCGAGGCCGATTACAAGGACGGCCGTCGTCCCGAGCAGGTGCGCTTCGCCAATGCGCGCGAAGACGCCATTCGCCGCGACTTCACCGTCAACGGCATCTTCTTCGATCCAATCACAAACCAGCTCCACGACTGGGTTGGCGGCGCGGAGGATCTTCGCGCAAAGCTGATCCGCACCATTGGTTCACCCGAAGAACGATTCGGTGAAGATCATCTGCGGTTGCTGCGCGCGATTCGTTTTGCCGCGCAGTTGAATTTCGAGATCGAAGCGAACACGTGGAAAGCGGTTCAAACCAACGCCGAGAAAATCACGCGCGTGAGCGCCGAACGCATTCGCGACGAGCTGATCAAATTGTTCACTCCGCCGCACGCCGTGCGTGGCCTCGATCTCCTGCGTGAAAGCGGCCTTATGGCGCATGTCTTGCCGGAAATCGTTCCTACCATCACGTGTGAGCAGTCGCCCGATTTTCATCCCGAGGGCAGCGTCTTCAATCACATCCGGTTAATGCTGGAACACCTTCCGCAAGTTGCCGCCGATGAATGTAGGAGACGAGGTGACGAGTCTCTAACTCCTTCCGAGCAACAGTCAGGGACTCCTCATGTCGTCTCCTACGCCGAATCTCTTCCTTGGACCGTTTTGCTTCATGACATCGCAAAGCCCGAAACCGCGAGTCGCGGCGAGGACGGCGCGATCCACTTTTACGGCCACGAAAAAGTCGGCGCGGACATGGCCGAGCAAATCCTGACGCGACTGAAATTTCCTCGAAAGCAAACGGACGAGATCGTCGCTGCTGTCCGTCATCACATGCAGTTCAAGGATGCGCCGCAGATGCGCAAGGCCACGTTGCGCCGGATGATTTTGCGCGAGACGTTCCCGTTGGAACTGGAATTGCATCGCCTCGATTGCCTCGGATCACATCGACGTCTCGACATCTATGATTTCATTCGCGAGCAACAGGCTGAATTTTACAAGACGCCGGAACTGCATCCGCCGTTGCTTACGGGCGCGGACCTGATTGCGCTGGGAATGAAGCCGGGGCCGGAGCTTGGCGCGATGCTGCACGCGCTGCGCGATGAGCAACTGGCTGAAACGTTGCGGACTGCGGACGAAGCGCGCGCCTGGGTGAAACAGCAGATGGAAGCGAAGCGCTGACGAGACTCAGGCCGCGGCTTTCTTCCGACCCGCCATCATGAAATCGAGATAGTACGCGATGCGCCCTTTCATTTCCTGGCGCGGAACGATGGAGTCTATCAGCCCATGATCGAGGAGGAATTCGGCAGTTTGAAATCCTGGCGGCAGCTCGGCTTGTGTCGTGTCCTTGATCACGCGCGGCCCGGCAAAACCAATCATCGCGCCTGGTTCCGCAATGATCAAGTCGCCCACGCTGGCGTAGCTCGCCATCACGCCGGCGGTCGTCGGATGCGTGAGCACCGAGATGTAAGGCAGCTTCGCCCTCGCATGATACGCCAGCGCGCCGCACGTTTTAGCCATCTGCATCAGGCTGAACATCCCTTCATACATGCGCGCGCCGCCGCTCGTCGAAACGATGACCACGGGCAACCCCTTCTCTGTGCCCGTTTCGATCAGGCGCGTCAGTTTTTCGCCGACGACCGATCCCATCGAACCGCCGAGAAAGGCAAAATCCATCACGCCCAGCGCGAGCTTTTGTCCGTCCAGCTTGCCGACGCCGGTGATCACGGCGTCCCTGAGCGATGTGCCGCGCTTGTATGATTCAAGCTTGTCCTTGTAGCTCGCCACGCCGGTGAACTGGAGCACATCCACACTCTCCATCTCGGCATCCATTTCCTCGAAAGAGCATGTCTCGACGAGCGAATGGATGCGTTCGCGCGCGCCGATGGGAAAATGGTGCCCGCACTTCATGCAGACCTTCAGGTTCTCATCCAGCTCCTTGTCGTAGAGCATGGTGGAGCACTTCGGACACTTGGTCCAAAGGCCTTCCGGGATGTCACGCTTGCGTGATTTGCCGGTAGTCAGCCTGGGTTTTTTAGCAAACGTGGTGTCGGCGCTCGCTGGAGGCGGAGTCACCGCGGGTTCAACCGTTTCAAGTCCCAGCGTTTTCTTCGTGAACGAAGTAGTCGCCATATCGCGAAGTTTCGGGCGCATGCCCGGGCGAGTCCAGTGTGGATTTCATGGTCGTAAGCGGCATCCAAGCGTGCTTCTAATCGGGCGTGCAACAAACTTCATGGATCCCGCGCCGGAGCGCTGCAGTTGTAGCCTTATTCTTGCTTTCGGCCGCAAACGCGCTGGCCGCCTCGCTCATCGTGAATGTTCCCCACGGTCTGGCAACAATTGCGTGTCCATACGTGAGCGGCAGCAACACCGTGGCAGAGTTGTTGCCCTCAATGCAGGAAGGAACACAGCTTTACAAGCTGCAGACCGGTGGCACTCCCCAGTTTCCAACAATCCGGTGGACGGTGAACCAGTTTCAATGGGGCACATGGACGCATCCGGCTCAGTCGCTGCTGCCAGGCGAAGGAGCGTTCATCCGGAATCCGAGCAACGCTTTCAGCGTCACGTTCACCGGCGCTATTGCTGCGGGCATACCCCCTCTGAGCGTACATGGCGGCATGAATCTCGTTAGTGCGCCAAATGGATGGACGATTGCTCCGCGCGGTGGTGATCAGTGGGTTCGGTGGAATGTTGTCTCCAGCAATTACGTCATCGGCGGCACATTTGATCCGGCCTTTTTGGAATGGGATCCGTCACCGCCGCAGGTACCCTTGGGTGAGTC
>Ga0193706_1001520_pt1 | contig 10247 bp, 8 predicted proteins | sample U3c1metaG_FD_160130 | JGI IMG/M metagenome (GOLD analysis project Ga0193706, IMG submission 160130) | Soil microbial communities from a riparian zone of the East river system, Colorado, United States - U3c1 | ecosystem: Environmental > Terrestrial > Soil > Riparian zone | place: USA: East River... | reverse complement strand
CCCAGCGCGCAGGGTGGGGGGGGGGGCGGCTCGGGTTACGTCCTCTCGAAACTGTCCTGATCCAGCTTCGGACCACCGCCCGCGGGCGCGTGGGGCGGCTCGATGTCCGCGGGCTCTATCGGGTCGAGCTGGCCTTCCCAGCGGGCGACCACCGCGCTCGCCACCGCATTGCCGACGACGTTGGTCGCCGAGCGGCCCATGTCGAGGAAATGGTCGATTCCGATGATCAGCAGCAGCCCCGCCTCGGGCAGGTTGAACTGGGCCAGGGTCGCCGCGATCACGACCAGGCTTGCGCGCGGGACGCCGGCAATGCCTTTCGACGTGATCATCAGGGTGAGAAGCATCGCGATCTCGGTGCCGAGCGGCAGGTCGACCCCATAGGCCTGGGCGATAAAGATGACCGCGAAGGTCATGTACATCATCGATCCGTCGAGGTTGAACGAGTAACCGAGGGGGAGCACGAAGCTGGCGATGCGCGGCGGGACTCCGAACCGGTCCAGGGCCTCGAGAGTGCGGGGGAAGGCGGCCTCGGACGAGGCGGTGGAGAAGGCCAGGACGATCGGGTCGCGAATGTAGCGAACCAGGAGCCCGGTGCGTTTCCCAACGATCAGGAAGCAAGCCCCGATCAGCGCGATCCAGAGGAGGATCAGGCCGATATAGAATGTGCCCATGAAATAGCCGAACGTTCCGATGATGGTCGGCCCGCGCTCGGCGATCGTCGCGGTGACCGCGGCGAGAACGGCGACCGGAGCGAAGCGCATCACATAATCGGTGACCTGGAGCATCACCGACACCAGGGCGTCGACGGCGCGAACGAGCGGCGCGGCTTTCTCGCCGACCGCGGTGATGGCGACTCCGACGAAGATGGAGAAGACGACGATCTGCAATATCTCGTTGCCGGCCATCGCCTCGACCATCGATTTGGGGAAGATGTGGGCGATGAAGGTCGCGAAATCGAAGGCCGAGCGGTCGACTCCGCTGGTCGCGTCGACCGGGGGCAGCGGCAGGCCGAGGCCGGTTCCGGGCTGGAACAGGGTGACCAGCAGAAGGCCGAGGCTCAGCGAGAAGATACTGGCGCAGATGAACCAGCCCAGTGCCTTCACGCCGACCCGGCCCAGAGCCTTGGTGTCGCCCATATGGGCGATGCCCGCGACCAGGGTCGCGAAGACCAAAGGAGCGATGATCATCTTGATGAGGTTGAGGAAGATCGTCGCCGGGATCCGGATGTAATAGGTGACGTCCTTGATCCGCTCGTCAGCCTCCGGAGTCCCGCCGCCCATCCCGTAATTGATCGCCCAGCCGATCACGATGCCGATCACGAGACCGGCGAGAATGAAATAGGTCAGGCGTTTTGCCACGCGCGCTCTCCCGATCGTTTCCGGGGAGGAAGCCGATTGGCGCGGCGCGGTCAAGCGCGAGGTGCAGGGAAGGAGAAGGCTTCGACGAGCTCAACCCGAACGGAACATGGTGGGGCAGTTATCAATCCGATCGCCCTGAGCCTGTCGAAGGGGTTCCCTTCTCTTTCGCTACTCGCCGAGGGTCAGGCCGGCTCGAGCACCTGCTGAACCACCTTGTCGGCCAGAGTACCGTTCAGCTCGGCGAGATGGTCGAACTCGGACTCGTAGGTGGCGAGGCCCTGGCTCAGGGAACGCAGCTCGGCGTCGAGGCCCTGAAGCTCCGCTTCAGGCACGAGCGCCTCGACCTTGTCCCAGCGCGACCAGCCCTCACGGCTGTCCATTCCGAGCATCTGGCCGCGCCTGCTGGCGATGGCTGAGGTGATTCTCGACGTCGCGGTGCCTGGGCCGACGACGGTGACCTTGTGGACCGGCTCGAGCAGATGCGGCGAGGCCGCCGCGAGGGCTTCGGACATTGCGATCCGTCCCGCCGTCCGGAAGGCGAGCTCCGAGCTGTCGACCGTGTGATAGGAGCCGTCGGTCAGGACCACCTCGACGTCGACCACCGGGAACCCGAGCGGGCCCTTGGCCATGGCGTCCTTCACGCCGGCCTCGACCGCCGGGATCCACTGCTTGGGGATGGCGCCGCCGGTGATCTTGTCGCTGAACTTGAAGCCCTCGCCGCGCGGCTGCGGCCTCAGCTCGATGACGCAGTCGCCGAACTGGCCGTGACCGCCCGACTGCTTCTTGTGACGGCCGCGCTGGGTGACGGTCTTTCGGATCGATTCCTTGTAGCCGATCGCGCGCGGCTTGGAATCGACCGCGACTCCGTAGCGCCGCTTGAGCCGCGCCAAGGTGACGTTGAGATGCTCGTCGCTGATGCCGCTGAGCCGGGTCTCGTGAAGCGCCTCGTCCTGCTCCCAGGCGAGCGTGGGATCCTCCTCGACCAGTTTGTGCAAAGCGGTCGAGAGGCGGACGTCGTCCTTGCGGTCGCGGGTCGCGATCGCGAGCGTGTAGTTGGAGGCCGGGAAGGGGAATTCGACCTTCGCGCCGCCCGAGCCGAGCCATTCGCCCGGCGCGACACCCTCGGCCTTGGCGATCGCGACGACGTCGCCCGGCTCCGCCTTCGCCATCTTCACCGTCTTTTCGCCCTGGGCCGCGAACAGGGTTCCGACCCGGACCGTCTCGCCGCCGCTCGTCTTCAGCTCCGCGCCCTCGGCGAGGCTTCCGCCGAAAATGCGGGCGAGCGCCAGCCGGCCCATCGCCCCACCGTGCGAAACCTTGAAGACGAAGGCGCAGCCGCCTTTGCTGCCGAGCCGTTCGGCCGCCGCCTGCGGGCCCGGCGCATCGTGGCGGAGCGCCTTCATCAGCCGGCGCACGCCGAAGCCGTTCAATGCCGATCCGAACAGGACCGGCACGACGAGATTCTCTTTCGTCTCCCGGGCGAGGTCGGCGAAGATGGTGGCTCGGTCCGGCACCTCGTCCATGAGCAATTGCTCGAGCAGTGCGTCGTCGTGGTCGGCGAGCTGCTCCAGCATGTGGAAGCGCGCCTGCTTCTCGCGCTCGGCGACGTCGCCCGGCAGGTCGATCTGCTCCGAGGGCTTGCCGGGGACGTAGTGGAAGGCCCGTTCCAGCGCGAGATCGACGAAGCCGGTGATCTTCTCTCCTTCGCGGATCGGAATCTGGCGTGCGACGAGCGGTGCGTTGCTCATCGGCTGAAGCGCCTCGAGCAGCGCCTGGATGCTGCTGCCGCGGGCATGGTCTATCTTGTTGACGAAGATGAAATGGGGGATTCCGAGCGCCTCGAGCTGCCGAAGCATCGGCTCGGCGAGGATCGCCCGCTCGGTCTCGGGGTCGACCACGACGATGGCCAGGTCGGCGGCGGCGAGCGCCAGCGCTCCGTCGGCGGCGAAGCCGACCGAACCGGGGGAATCGACCAGGGAGAAACGGTCGCCCAGGAACTGGAAATTCATCAGGTTCAATTCGGTGGAGCCGCCGCGGTTTCGCGCCTCCGGGCTCGAATCGCCGACGCTGGTGCCGGCATCGACCGATCCCTGCCGGTCGAGAGTGCCCGCCGCGAACAGCAAGGCTTCGGCGAGGCTCGTCTTGCCCGCGCCGCCCGGCCCGACGAGGGCAATGGTCCTGGTGCCAACCGGTCTGTCGGGCATGCATCTCCTCCTTTAGCTGATTGCGCGCCTTGGCGGCGCTGCGGGTCGCGTCCGCGCCATCGGATCAGATTCTCCCTTTTGCGGCGAAGCGCAAGTGGGGCGCGCCGCAGCCGGGCCCGTCACGGCGGCGGCGCGGCGCTCGGCCGGGAACGAGCGCCGCCCTCGCGCATTGTGGGGAAGCGGTATGAAGAGCGGCCGCCTGTACGGAGGATAAGATGGCCTATCCGATCGCGCTTCCGGCCATTGCGGGCCTCTCGATCATGGGCGCCGCCTGCGGCGTCTGGCTCGGCAAGTCCGCCATCGCGGATATCAACCCGGCTTATTACAACGAGCCGGAAACGCGCTTCCACTCCGATCTCGTCCCCTATCGCAGCCCCGACTGGGCGAAAGTCCAGGCCGCCGAGCTTCAGCAGGCGAGCGGCGGGGAGGATTATGGCCGCTTCTGCCTGGGCTGCATCGACTATCCCGAGGACGCCCACCCCGCCCCGATCCACCAGGCCGACGGCTTCGAAGACGGCTGGTCGGCCAGCGCCTCCTATGCCGAGCCCGAAGTCTATGCCGCCTCTGCCGAGACGGCGCCGGTAGAGCAGGCCGACCCCGAATGGCAGCGAGTCCAGCTCTACGCCCAAGCGAGGGTCAGCGCCGACGAACCCGAGCAGGCGCCGGCTCAGCCCGAGGACGCGCCTGCCGACGACGTCGAGGGAGAACCTTCCGGCCTCTGATCCCCGAGTTTAGGCTTACCTGGCGAGCGGGAGCTCCTCGGCGACTCCGGCCCCATTTGCCGGAATCACGCGAGAGGTCTACGCCTTGCCCGCATCGTCCCCCTCGCTTAAGTCGCGCGGGTGACCTCGACCAACGACATACGCCGCTCATTCCTCGAATATTTCGGGGCCGCCCAGCATGAGATCGTGCCTTCGGCGCCGCTGGTGCCGCACAACGATCCCACACTGATGTTCGTCAACGCGGGCATGGTGCCGTTCAAGAACGTCTTCACCGGCCTCGAAACCAGGCCTTATTCCACCGCCGTCTCGTCGCAGAAGTGCGTTCGCGCCGGCGGCAAACATAACGATCTCGACAATGTCGGCTACACCGCCCGGCACCTCACCTTCTTCGAGATGCTCGGCAATTTCTCGTTCGGAGATTATTTCAAGGAAAGAGCCATCGGGCTCGCCTGGAACCTGCTCACCAAAGAGTGGGGTCTTCCCGCCGACCGCCTGACCGCGACCGTCTATCATACCGACGACGAGGCTTTCGAGCTGTGGCGCAGGATTTCGGGCCTTCCCGAGAGCCGGATCATCAGGATCCCGACCTCGGACAATTTCTGGGCGATGGGCGAGAACGGCCCGTGCGGGCCCTGCTCCGAGATCTTCTACGATCACGGGCCGGAGGTGGCCGGCGGCCCGCCCGGCTCGCCCGACCAGGACGGCGACCGCTTCGTCGAGATCTGGAACCTGGTCTTCATGCAGTTCGAGCAGGAGAATAATGAGATCGTCCGCGATCTGCCCAGGCCGTCCATCGACACCGGCATGGGGCTCGAGCGGATCTCCACCGTCCTTCAGGGTGTGCAAAACATCTTCGACACGACGACCCTGAGGGAGCTGATCTCCGCTTCGGCCGAGCTGACCGGAACGGCGCCCGACGGCGAGGGGAGCGCGAGCCACCGGGTCATCGCCGACCATCTTCGCTCGACCGCCTTCCTGATCTCCGACGGGGTGCTTCCGGCCAATGAGGGGCGGGGCTATGTGCTGAGGCGCATCATGCGCCGGGCCATGCGCCATGCCCATATCCTCGGCGCGGCCGATCCGCTGATGCATCGGCTGGTGCCCTCGCTCGTCGCCGAGATGGGCGCCGCTTACCCCGACCTCGTCCGCGCTCAGCCTCTGATCGAGGAGACTCTGAAGCTCGAGGAGACTCGTTTCCGCCAGACACTCGACCGCGGGCTGAAGCTGCTCGACGAAGCGACCGGCGGGATGAAGGCCGGCGACGTCCTGCCCGGCGAGACCGCCTTCAAGCTCTACGACACGTTCGGCTTCCCCTACGACCTGACCGAGGATGCGCTTCGCGCGCAGGGCCTGGGCGTCGACCGCGCCGGCTTCGACACGGCGATGGAAGGCCAGAAGGCCGCGGCCCGCGCCGCCTGGAAAGGATCGGGCGAGAAGGCGTCGGACGAGATCTGGTTCGACATAGCCGAGGAGAACGGAGCGACCGAATTCACCGGCTATTCGGGACATGACGGGGAGGGGCAGGTCCTCGCCTTGGTCAAGGACGGCGCCCGCGTCCAATCCGCCGGCGAAGGCGACGAGGTCGTCATCGTAACCAACCAGACGCCTTTCTATGGAGAGAGCGGCGGGCAGATGGGCGACGCCGGAATCATTCGCGGCGACAATGGCCTGGAGGCCGAAGTTCGCGACACGTCGAAGCCGCTCGGCCGGGTTCACGCCCACCATGCAAGGATACGCAAGGGCGCGCTCAAAGTCGGCGACGCGGTCCGGCTGGAGGTGGATTCGGAACGCCGTTCGCGGATCCGCGCCAACCACAGCGCCACCCATTTGCTCCACGCCGCCCTACGCAAGCGGCTCGGCGGCCACGTCACCCAGAAGGGCAGCCTCGTCGCGCCTGATCGCTTCCGCTTCGATTTTTCGCATCCCAAGGGCCTGACCGCGGAGGATATCGAGGCCGTCGAGGCCGAGGTGAACGCCCATATCCGCGAAAATCAGGCGGTCACCACCCGGCTAATGGCCATGGACGACGCGATCGCGGCCGGCGCCATGGCGCTGTTCGGCGAGAAATATGCGGACGAGGTCCGGGTCCTCTCAATGGGGCGCGGCGACGAGTCCTCTTATTCGATCGAGCTGTGCGGCGGCACGCATGTTTCCGCGCTGGGCGACATAGCCTTGTTCAAGATCGTCTCGGAGAGCGCGGTCGCTGCCGGAGTCCGCCGGATCGAAGCTCTGACCGGCGAGGCCGCGCGCCAGTGGCTGACCCAGCGCGAGGACCGCCTCAAGGAAGCTGCCGCCGCGCTCAAGGCGTCGCCCGAGGAGGTTCCGGCGCGGGTCTCCGCTCTGCTCGACGATCGCCGTCGCCTCGAACGCGAGCTGGCCGAGGCGAAGAAGGCGCTCGCCCTCGGCGGCGGCAGCGCCGGCCAGGCCGAAGCTTCGGGTCCGGAGCAGGTCGGCGGCCATGGCTTCATCGGCCAGGTGATCCAGGGCCTCGATCCAAAGGGCCTGCGCGGCCTCGTCGACGACGGCAAGAAGCGTGTCGGGTCGGGCGTGGTCGCGCTGGTCGCGGTCAATGACGGCCGCGCCACGGTCGCCGTTGGAGTGACCGACGATCTCACAGGATCCCGCAACGCCGTCGATCTCGTCCGCAAGGCCGTCGAGGCGGTCGGCGGGCAGGGCGGTGGCGGCCGGCCCGACATGGCCCAGGGCGGCGGGCCGGACGGCGGCAAGGCGCCGGCAGCGGTTCAGGCAGTGCGCGATACGCTTCAAGGGCAGGAAGTGACCGCTTGAATCAGTAACTGAGCTTCGGAAAGAAATCGCCGCGGCCTTCGGGACTCATGTCCAGAAGACCCCAGACCGGATCGACCAAATCGCCGGTGCGGTGGTCCTGGTCGGGCTCTTCCTGCACGTAAAGCAATTCGCTGCCCCAGAAATGGCGGACCGTTCCGTCGGAATCCTTGCGGAACACGTTGTACATCGGCTCGTCCCAATTCTTGCCGGGCTCGTAGCCGCGCTCGGCCCGCATTGCCGGCCCGAATTTGGACGTGTCGCCGAAATAATGGTGCGAATAGTCGCTGCCCGCGGTCGACAGCAGCTTCAGATTGCGCCAGCCGCGCCTGCGCGCCAGCGCCTGCAGCCGAGCGATCGGGGACTTGGCGACGATGTAGGTCGGGAACCGCTGGTCGGCGTGGAAGACGCTGCCGTCCAGGCCGTCGAGCGTGTGGGTGCAGCCGGTGCAGGGTTCGTCCCGTTCCGGCCCGTACATGAAGCTGTAGAGCAGGATGCTGGGATGATTGCCGAACAGTTCGGACAGCCGCACCTGCTCGGCGCGTTCGAAGGCGCCGATCCGCTCGAACATAAAGTCCTCGGCAACTTCACCGCCGGGCGGGAGGGCGCGGCGCTGGGCGGCGACCGCCTCGAGCTGGCGGCGAAGCGCGATCTCGGCATCGAGCAAAGCGTTGCGCGCGATTCGATATTCGGCGCTCTCGTTCGGGAATGAGAGATGTTCCATGAGCCGACCTTTCGCCGGAGCTTCAGAGGACGCTGGTGTCGGACCTGTCCGGCCAGGACCTCTCAACAAAAAATTCGAGCTCTTGTCGATCCAGCTGTTGCTCATTCGTCGTATGAGCGAGGAGGCTGTCCTGGCGTCCGATATCGAAGGAGCGAGCAAATGCGTGTCATGGTCATGGTCAAGGCGACGGAAGAGAGCGAAGCGGGCGAGATGCCGTCGACGCAGCTGCTCGAGGCGATGGGCAAATATAATGAGGAGCTGGTCAATGCCGGCATCATGATGGCGGGGGAGGGGCTCCACCCTTCCTCGAAGGGCAAGCGCGTGGCCTTCGACGGCCCAGGCCGCACCGTGGTGGACGGCCCTTTCGCCGAGACTCGCGAGCTGGTCGCCGGCTTCTGGCTGTGGGAGGTCAAGGACATGGCTGAGGCCGTCGAATGGGTACGGCGCTGCCCCAACCCGATGACCGGTCCGAGCGAGATCGAGATCCGCCAGGTTTTCGAGGCCGCCGATTTCGGCGAGGCGCTCACGCCCGAGCTGGCCGAGCGGGAAGACCGGCTTCGGGACCAGATCGGGGAGCGCTGACCCCGGCACCGCGCGTCTTGCGGCAAGCCGTGCGCCTCGCTTAAGCGGAGCGGGTGGCGGCGGGCGACACCCACCAGGCGATCGAGGCGGTCTACCGGATCGAACGGGCCAGGCTCATCGCGGGCCTGGCCCGGATGGTGCGGGATGTGAACCTCGCCGAGGAGCTGGCGCAGGACGCCCTCGTCGCCGCTCTCTCCGAATGGCCGAACAGCGGCGTGCCGGCAAAGCCGGGCGCCTGGCTGATGGCGGCCGCGAAGCGGCGCGCGATCGACGGCTTCCGGCGCGGCTCCATGCTCGCACGTAAGCATGAGGAGATCGCCCGCGACCTGGAAGGAGAGGCCGACGACAGCATGGAGCGGGTCGAAGCGGCGATGGACGACGAAGTCGGCGACGAATTGCTCGGCCTGATCTTCACTGCCTGCCACCCCCTGCTGTCGCCGGAGTCGCGCGCGGCGCTCACCCTGCGCCTGATCGGCGGGCTTACGACACAGGAGATTGCCCGCGCCTTTCTCTCCACCGAGGCGACCATCGCCCAGCGCATCGTCCGGGCCAAGAAGGTGCTCGGCCAGGCCGGCCTGACCTTCGAGGTGCCGCCGGGCCGGGAAAGGGAGGCGCGCCTGGGCTCGGTGCTTGAAGTCGTCTACCTGATCTTCAACGAGGGCTATTCCGCCACCGCCGGCAAGGATCTGATCCGCCCGCTTTTGTGCGCAGAAGCCCAGAGACTCGGCCGAATCCTCGCCGGCCTCGCCCCGAACGAGTCCGAAATATTCGGCCTCCTGGCCTTGATGGAGATACAGGCTTCGCGCCTCGCCGCCCGGACCGGGCCGGGCGGCGCGTTCATTCCTTTGACCGAGCAGAACCGTGCGCGCTGGGACCAGATGCTGATCCGCCGCGGGCTTGCCGCCCTGGACCGCGCCGAGCGGCTGGGCGGCGCCGACGGACCCTATGCGCTTCAGGCGGCGCTTGCCGCGTGCCACGCGCGGGCGCGCAGGGCGGAGGATACCGACTGGGAGCGCATCGCCTCGCTGTACGACAGGTTGAGCGAGAAGATGCCGTCGCCGGTGGTCGAGCTCAATCGGGCCATCGCCCACGGCATGGCCTTCGGCCCTGAGGCGGGACTGCGGCTGGCCGAGACAATCGACGATTCCGGCCCGCTCCGCGACTATGCGCCCCTGCCGGCGGCAAAGGGCGACCTGCTTTTCCGCGCGGGCAGGGCGGCCGAGGCCAAGCCCTGTTTCGAGCGAGCGGCGGCGCTCAGCCGCAACGCGCCGGAAAAAGCCTGGCTGCTCGCGCGCGCGTCGTCGTGCGACTGTTGACGCGCCTTCGCCAGCGCGCGAAGCTCGGCGGAACGAGGGAGCAAAAGCATGTTCAGCCACATGATGGTCGGGAGCAACGACATCGCGCGTTCGCGCAAATTCTATGATGCGTTGTTCGGAGCGATGGGCGGCAATCCGGCGATCGAGGATCAGAAGGGCCGCCTCATCTATCCGCACAATAAATCCATCTTCATGGTTTCCAGGCCGCTCGACGGCGGGGCGGCCACGCATGCAAATGGCGCAACGGTCGGCTTCTCGATGAGCGCCCCGGCCGAGGTCGACGCCTGGCACAAGGCCGGGGTGGAGAGCGGCGGCACCGCGATCGAGGACCCGCCGGGCGTCCGTCAGATGGAGTGGGGCGGCCTCTATCTCGCTTATCTGCGCGACCCGGACGGCAACAAATTATGCGCGGTGCACCGGATGCCGCCTCCGGAATAGGGTTCAGATCCGGGTGGTCTCCTGAAGCTGGTCAGCCGATCGCCGCGTCAATGCCGGCGCGCGCAGGATGAATCGCCTGCACGAGGATAATCGTGGTCTTTTCGGCGGATAGACGATCT
>Ga0193706_1001519_pt1 | contig 10251 bp, 8 predicted proteins | sample U3c1metaG_FD_160130 | JGI IMG/M metagenome (GOLD analysis project Ga0193706, IMG submission 160130) | Soil microbial communities from a riparian zone of the East river system, Colorado, United States - U3c1 | ecosystem: Environmental > Terrestrial > Soil > Riparian zone | place: USA: East River... | reverse complement strand
CGAGGGTGCGTTCACCCGAGCCGAAGCAGCGGACTCTGGAATCGAGCTCCGTCCCAAGCGCGCTGTGCAGCAGTTCGAGGGTGGCGAGGCCAAGCCAACCGCCTGCTCCGGTGACGACGATCCGCTTGCCGCTATGCAACAACGCCTCGCTGACATGTGCCGAGAGCATGGCCGGAGACGCAGGCGCCAACGCTCAAGCGACCGCGCGCAAGCCCGGCGGAGCCGCTTGCTGTGTCTTGATGGCACGAACCAGGTCGGGAAAATTGTCGAACCGGGTGAGGGATCCGGTATCCCAATCCTTTCCCGCGTACCCGTAGCTTACGAACAGGAAGCGCACGCCGGTGGCCGCCGCCAGTGCTTGGTCAACCTCGCTGTCGCCGACCAACAAGCAGGTCTCGGGTGTGGCGCCGAGCCGCTCGATCGCGAGGTGCATCAAATCGGGTTCCGGCTTCGCCCGGAGGCCGGGGGCGCTGCCGACAATGGCTTTGAAGACAGCCGAAAGGCCAAGGTCGCGAAGTACTTTCTCGCACAAATCCTGCGGTTTGTTCGAGCAAATCGCGAGATTGAAACCGGAGCTCGCGAGCTCTTGGAGGCCGTCGTAGACACCCTCATAGAGGCTGTCGGCAGTTGTGCTCCGCGCGGAATAGCGCCTTCGAAATTCGGACACCTCGGCGGCGGGATTGCCGCATTCGGCCCCGAGCAGGCCGGTAACCAGCGCCAGCCCACCCAGGCTAAGAAACGGTCGTGCCTGTTCGACATTTGCTCGCCGCGCGCTACCGCGCTCGATCAGCATCTCATTGACGATTTCGACGAGTACGGCAGCGCTGTCGACCAGCGTGCCGTCCAAGTCGAAGATGATGTGCTTGGCCGTTGCCGTCACTGCGGCACGACCAGGGCTTCCTCCAGCTCGTCGCGCGGGAGGAATGGCGCCATATCCTCCATCGGCGTTGTCACCATGGTGCCGTCCTCGAGCCGCCTCGAGGAAACCTTCGGAGCGAAGCTCTGGCTCTTGTCGACCATGATCTCGCAGATTGCGGCGCCGGGAGCAGCCAGCGTTTCCTCGATCGCGCGTGCCATATCGTCATGCTCGGACACGCGTGTGTAGGCCAGGCCAAAGGCCCCGGCGATCGCTCCGAAGTTGGGAAAGGTGACGCCGGAATCCGGGCCGCACCCGACCGAGAAGCCATCGAAATAGGCTTGTTGGGACTGCCGGATCGAGTGGTATCCGCTATTGTTGTAGAGGAAAATTTTTGCCGGGATGCGTTGGCCGACAATGGTTTGCAGCTCCTGCAAATTCTGCATGATGCTGCCGTCGCCGGCGAGGCAGATGATGCGCTTGGAGCCTGCAGGCATGGCGTGCCACGCGCCGATCGTGGCGGGAAGGTCGTAGCCCATCGAAGCCGCGCCGGAGTTGGAATAAAGCCGCTGGCCAACCTTCAGCTTGGCGACTTGCACCCCGACCACTGCGGCGGTGGCGTCGGCCATTACGATCACTTCATTGGGCTCGAGCGCCTTGAACAATGTTTCGACGAAGCAATAGGGATTCACGACGCCCTTTACGTCCCAATATTCGGGCAGGACTGGGTTATATTGTCTGCGCCGCTCCAGCCCCCATTCGACGTACCGCGCGTGCGCGGCGGGTGGCTGATACTCTTCCAGCTCCTCGATCAGCACGGCGAGGAAGCTCTTGAGATCTGCGTGGATCGGCATGTCGATCGACAGGGTCGGCTTGCGCAGCTCGGCCGCGTCGATGTCGACCATGATCTTCTTGGCCAAAGGCGCAAAGGCCGCGAAATTGTAGCTGATCTGCCGGATATTCAATCGGCACCCGAGCACGAGCAAAAGGTCGGCGCGCTGGACCGCAAAATTGCCTGCCCGGTCGCCGACCGTGCCAGGACGTCCGACGTAAAGCGGATGTTCGTCCTCGACGACATCCTGCGCGTTCCACGCCGGGGCGATGGCGATACCCAGCTTGTCGGCGAGCTGAAGGAAAAGATCGTGCGCCTTGCCGATCCGAACGCCGGTGCCTGGCATCAAAACCGGCCTCTTGGCTTCGCGCAACGCCTCGACCACCGCTCGCGCCGCCTGCCGCAAATCGTCGCCCTGCAACCAGCCATATTCGGCAGGAATCGCGAAGTCGTGGCCATAGCCCTCGACCCGCGGATCGAAGCCGTGGAGCGTTGCCGGGTCGATCAGTGCCGATTGCACGTCGATAGGCAGGTCGAGCCAGACCGGGCCGGGGCGCCCGCTTTCTGCCAGCCAAAGCGCCTTTTCCAGCAGGTAGCGAATATCGAGCGGGTTTGAGACCAGCGCGGCGAACTTGGTAATCGGCTTGACCATCGCGACGATGTCCGCTTCCTGGTCGCCGAGTTGCCGCAACTGAACGGGCGCATTCTGGCGCAGCGTCTCGCGCTTCACCTGACCCGACAATACCAGCATGGCGATCGAATCCGTGTAAGCGCCATGGACCCCATTGAGGGCATTGATGCCGCCTGGCCCGGTCGTCACATTGAGTGCTGCGAGGCGCCCCGACAGCCGCGTGTAGCTTTCCGCCGCCATCGCCAGGGCCTGTTCGTGGTGGCAACAGACATACTTCAGGCCTTGGGCCCGGCCGAGCGCATCGTTGAGGTGCATCGCACCGCCGCCGGTGAGCATGAAGACATGGCTGATGCCGTGCTCCACCAGGCGCGAAGCGACATAATCGGACAATCGGACGAGGGTCATTTGATTCCCGCGTGAGCGTTCATGAAGGGACCGGGCGTCCCAGTTTGTGTGCCGCCCGGTCCATATTCGGTCAGGATGCGACGGCGGCCCTGACCGGTGGCTCGATCGCCAAGCCACGATCGAGGATCAACTCGACCAAAGCCTCATTCGTGACGATGGGACCGTCAATCCCGTCCACGCAAACCGGCTCGTGCGCGGCAAGCGCGCCGGTTAGTTTCTCGCCGCCGGTGAACTCGCGGGTCGACAGCTGCCCCTTGAGTAGGGGAACGGCGAAGTAAACGTCATCACGTGCCAGCACTTCGCCCTCGGCGACGTCGCGCTTGGCATAAACGCCGCGCACCAACGCATCGAGATAACGCCGCTCGCCTTCCGGCACTGTCCGTCGCGCCTTGCCGCCGCCGCCGCCGCACATTTCCTGAGCTTTCTTGAACGCCCGGAACCAGATGTCCGCTTGTTCCGGCTTGGTGCAGTAAGAGCTGACTGGAACGCCTTCGTAGTCGATGTCGATATGACGTTCGAACGTGCGGGCGCCCTTGCCGTAGGCGATCAAGATCGAATCATGCCAATCGCGATGCTCGTGCGTCGAGAATCCAATTGTCACGTCCGGATAACGCGCGCGCAGGAAATCGATCTGGTCGAGCTCGAGATCGCTGTCTTGAGAGGGATACAGCGACACGCAGTGGTTGAGCGCGAACGGGATGTCGCGCGAAGTGAAGAACTCGACGAGATTGTCGATATGCTCGAGGTCCGCACCGCCGCTCGAGGCGATGACCGGCAGTCCGGCCGACGCAATTTTCTCAAGCAACGTCTTGTCGCGAATGTCCGAGCTGGCGATTTTGAGGATATCGACCCCAAACTCGACGCACTTGTCGACCGACACTTCGTCAAATGGTGTCACCATCGTGACCATGCCGGTTTCGCGCACGGCTTCGACCATGCGGCGCAGATCATCCCAGCTCAACTGGGTGTCGAGCGTCTTCTTGATGTACCGCACGTCGGAGACAGCGCGATAGTCCCGGTGGATGAAGGAATCGACATCTCGGAACTGCAGCTTGATCGCCGCATGAACGTTGTTGAACCGGACGACGCGGGCAAAATCGCCGATGATTTTGAGACCGCGTTCGAGCTTGCCCCAATGGTTGTTCGCCAGTTCGAGGACGAATAGGTTGTTGAAAATGGACTCCGACACTCGACTTCTCCTTTGAAGCGAACATTCGGCGAGTGTCCGATGGACCGCCTGTTACCCGTTCGCCGCCGCTTAATAATACACTCGTAGTCGAACTCGCTAACCTTTAACAGTCACAGCGAACTCCCGATAATATCACGATTTTTGACCATTTCCTGTATCCTTTCAGCAACATATTGGAGGTGATCTTCTCCAAGTCCGGGATAAAGGCCGATCCACAACGTTCGTTCCGTCACGATGTTGGCATTCGTCAACTCACCAACCACGCGAAAGTCGCGATTGCGCATATAAGGCTGCCGAATCAAGTTTCCGCCAAACAACAGGCGGGTTCCGACGCGGTTGGCTTCGAGGTGCTGGACGATCTCGTCGCGGGTCACCGGCGAGCCTTCCCGCACGGTGATCGGGTAACCGAACCACGACGGCTCGCTACGCGGCGTCGCTTGCGGCAGGATCAGCACATCTTCGAGCGGCTTCAACATTGCAGTCAGGAGACCGAAGTTGCGCTGCCTGGCGGCGATGAAGTCCTCCAACCGATCGAGCTGCGCTAGCCCCACCGCCGCCTGCATGTCGGTGATCTTCAGATTATAGCCGCAGTGGCTGTAGGTATATTTGTGATCATAACCCATCGGCAGGTCGCCGAGCTTGCGGCAAAACCGCTTTCCGCAGGTGTTGTCCATGCCTGGGGCGCACCAGCAATCGCGGCCCCAATCGCGCATCGACTCAATCACCCTTTTCAGCCGCGGCTTGTCGGTGAACACCGCGCCGCCTTCGCCCATCGTAATGTGGTGCGCCGGGTAAAAGCTGAGCGAGCCAATGTGGCCGAAGGTGCCGACGCCCTTGCCGTCATATTTCGCGCCGAGGGCGTCGCAGCAGTCCTCGACCACCCAAAGGCCATATTTCTCGGCAACCCGCATCACTTCGCCGAGATCGAACGGGTTACCCAGCGTATGCGCCACCATGATCGCGCGCGTGCGATCGCTTACGGCTGCTTCGATCATGTCGGGCTTGATATTGTAGGTCGGGATGTCGACGTCGACGAAAACCGGTACCAAGCCATATTGCAGGGCCGGATTGACGGTTGTCGGGAAGCCGGTGGCGACCGTGATCACCTCGTCGCCGGGCTTCAGCGCGTCCCCGCGCAGATAGTGCGAGGTGAGCGAAGATAGCGCCAGCAGGTTAGCCGATGAGCCGGAGTTGGTCGTCAGCGCATGGCGGACGCCAAGCCGCGCGGCCAGCCGCTCTTCGAAAGCGGCGTTGAAGCGGCCGGTCGTCAGCCAAAAGTCCAATGCCGAATCCACCAGGGACTGCATATCTTCCGCGCCATATACCTTGCCGGACACGGGCACCGCGCTTTCGCCCGGGATGAACGGCTTCGGCGCGTGATGGCGGCGAGCATATTCGCCGACCAGATCCAGGATCATCTGGCGAAACTGCGGTTCGTCGGCCTGATCCGCCATGGCTTGCAGCCGCGACAGCTCGGTTACGTCGTTCACGCCCATTGCACCTGACCCATTTTCTGTGTGCTCCGTGCTCGATATTCGCTTAATTGCCGCAAACTAACCTCACACGCGTCCCCGCCCTTGTGCACCTCGGCATGCCATTCGACGACCTTAGCCAACGCATCGTCGAGCCGAAGCGCGGGATTCCACCCGAGCTCAGACCGTGCCTTGGAACAGTCGAGTCTCAATAACACAGCTTCATGCGGTTGGGGTCCATCGGGACTATCCCAGCCTTCGGCGCCCCAAGCAGCAAGCATGCGTTCTGCGATCCAGCCAACCGGCTTGGTGTCTTCATCGGCCGGGCCGAAGTTCCAGCCGGTCGCACATTCGTCGCGGCCCTCGAGCAAGCGCTGTCCGACCAGCATATACCCGCTCAAGGCATCCAACACGTGCTGCCACGGACGAACCGAAGCCGGAAAACGAATTTCCGGCCGCTTGCCGGCAAGCAATGCGCGAATGATGTCGGGAACCAATCGGTCCGTTGCCCAGTCGCCGCCGCCGATCACGTTGCCCGCACGCACCGAAGCGATCCTCGCCCCCGATTTAAAATAAGACCGGCGGTATGCCGCGACGACCAGTTCGGCGGCGCCTTTGCTGCTGCTGTAGGGATCGTGTCCGCCCATCGGGTCGCTTTCGCGATACGGCCATACCCATTCGCGATTTTCGTAACATTTATCACTGGTGACACAGACCACGGCTTGAACGCTGTCGACCCGCCGGCAGGCATCCAGCACATGCGCCGTGCCCATGACATTGGTCGCATAGGTCTCGATCGGATGATCGTACGAATAGCGAACCAAGGGCTGAGCGGCGAGGTGGAAGACGATTTCCGGTTGGGCCTCCCGCACCGCATTTTCCACAACCGCGAGGTCGCGGACATCGCCCTCGATATGATGAAGCAATTCGCTTAACCGCGTCTGCTCGAAGAAACTGGGATCGGTTGGTGCGGGCAACGCAAGCCCGGTCACTTCGGCGCCAAGCTGGTGGAGCCACAGCGAAAGCCAGCCGCCCTTGAAGCCGGTATGACCGGTGACCAGCACGCGCCGGCCTTGCCAGGATGAGCTTCTCACCAGCATTTCCACGGCGCTCCGTCCCGCCACGCGTCTTCAAGGTGATGCTTGTCGCGCAAGGTATCCATCGGTTGCCAAAAGCCTTCGTGGCGGTAAGCGACCAATTCGCCCGCCGCGGCGAGCTCTTCAAGCGGAACCTGTTCCCAGATCGTGTCTGGTCCTTCGATGAGGTCGAGGACTGACGGATCGACGACAAAAAAGCCGCCGTTGATCATGGCATCATCGCCGGCGGGCTTCTCTCGGAACCTGCGCACCATGTCGCCTTCGATCTCAAGCGCTCCGAAGCGTCCCGGTGGCGTAACCGCCGTAATGGTCGCTTTCTTGCCGTGGCTGCGATGGAACGCGATGAGTTGACTAATGTCGATCGCCGCGACCCCGTCACCATAGGTAAAGCAGAATGCTTCGCCCTTCTGGAGATACTGACGAATAGCGACGAGCCGGCCGCCGGTCATTGTTTCCGCCCCTGTCTCGACCAAGGTAATGCGCCAAGGCTCCCCCCAATTTTGATGAACCTCGACGGAGTTCTTGCTCAGGTCAATGGTCACGTTCGCATTATGCAGGAAGTAGTTCGCGAAGTATTCCTTGATCATATATCCTTTGTAACCAAGGCAGACAATGAAGTCGTTGATCCCGTGCGCCGAGTATATCTTCATGATGTGCCAGATGATCGGCATACCGCCGACCTCAACCATCGGTTTCGGACGCACCGAGGTTTCTTCCCCCAGACGCGTGCCTAAACCTCCAGCGAGTATCACCGCTTGCATCATTCCCCCTTCAACTGTGCGCATCGAAAATCGGGCCAATGTTGCGCAACTGAGCGCGCGGCCAATATGACGAATCTTGCCAAATGTGTATGTTTTTTTGAATTCTGGAGCAAATGCTAAGTGCCGGATTTAATTTATATTTCGGCGCATTAGCGAGATAGTTGCGGTGAGACCACTCGAATCGGGGACTTGTTCCATTAACCATCGGGGTGTGGCCTGATCGCCACGATTCTGACGACCGGACCCCCTGAAACGCCGGACCGCGGCCGGAACAGAGCCACCGTCCGCCCGCCGCCAAGAAGTTGGCGATAGGTTTGCATTTCGCGCGGATATCGACCCATTTCGGCGAGGTACAGATCGTAATAAGTCAGGATCGCGTAATCCGCCCTGCAGTTGGTGAGCCCGGCTTTCCCGACATTCCCGAGATCGACGATCGGGCTGCGATTACGAAGCTTCTGGACATTCTCGTAGCGAACGCCGCTTTTGAGCGCTTTCAGCCCATCGATGCACCCTGCATCCCCCACCGGGAACAGGAACCGCCAAGGTTGCGAGCGCAGTGAAAACTCGAGATGCTCGAGCACCACCGTACTGCCCGCGGGAATGTTCGCGCGTGCCCAATCGGCCGCCTGAGTGCGGGTGTCGTGGGCGCGCTCGACCGACCCAGCCCACGCACCGGCCAGCGAGGGAATGGCAGCGATCGAGCCCAACACAGCAGTGAGCAAAGCGATACGGGGCGCCGCAAGCGAGCGTCCCAGCCGGCGAGCGAGGGCGACAATCGCCACTGCGGCCAAGATGCAGAACAGAGGCAGCAAGGGAAGTATCCAGCGCGACCAGATCATGCTCTGCGAGCTGATCAGGACAAGAAGGGCGGCAGCGGCCGGCACCACAGTCCATCGTGCGGCGCCGCGTCGGGCCGAGGTCAGCACGACTCCGCCGATCGCCAGAGCAAGCCCGATCAAGCCCATGGACCCGCCGACCTGAACGCGCAGGTACCAATAAAGATTTGGAAGGAAACCGTGGCCGGTATGGCCGAGGTGAGACGGCTTCACCTCCCCGCTGACGTTGGCCAGTACCGTCTGCCAATCGAGGAAGATATAAGGGGACGCGATGAATAATGCGACGGTGGCGCTCGCCGCCGCGGCGCCGAGTAGCTTGACCTGTCGCGAACCTTGGCTCGGCTCGGCCAGGAACCGGTAGGCGAAGGCGCCGATGACCGAAACTGTGATCGACGCGGCCGGCCATTTGGTCGCGGCGGCCAGGCCGATGAACGCGCCCGCGAGAAGATAATCCTGCAATCGGCCTTTCTCGGCGATGCGGATCGAGAACAGGATACAAGCGAGCATGAAGACCGTCGCGTGAATGTCCGTGCGGACGACTTGCGACCAGGCGATGTGCAACGGGTTGATTGCCAGAAGCGCCGCCGCGGCCAGGCCCACCGCGGTGCCCCACAATCGGCGGCCGATGAGAAAGGTCAGCCAGACACAGGCCACGCCCATCGCGACCATCGCCAGCCGGCTGGGAATGAACAGAAGCGCGGGATCGGCGTAAGCTGCGGCGGCGAAGTCGCCGACGTTGTCAAAGCGCCCGAACAGCAAGCCGCCGAGAACGACCACCAGGTCGATCAGCGCGAGCAAATAGATGGTGGTTGAGCCGGGGTGGCCGAACCAGCCCGGATTGAGCGTTCCCGACTTGAGCAGGTTGAGCCCCAGGATCATGAACATCGGCTCGTCCGGATCGTACAGACTGGGCAGGCCGAAGCCGACGTTGATCAATCGCCAGGCGAGCGCCATCGCCAGGATGAAACCGAGCGCTGCATTGGCGGCGGCCCGCTCGGTGTCCACAGCTTGGGCTTCTCTTCCACGGGTTGGCACGTGCCAAGCAATGCGGCGCGCGGGATACAAAAATGGTGGACGCACTAGGGCTCGAACCTAGGACCCGCTGATTAAGAGTCAGCTGCTCTACCAACTGAGCTATGCGTCCAATGCCAATGAAGGCGCGCCGCCTACGAAAAGCGCGCGGCGGGCCGGTAGCATGGGGCCTTCAGCGGTGCAACAGCCGGGCGTTTATTGTCCTGTCGAAGCATAGCGCCTTGCATGCGCGCTACAAATGTAGCACACTACGATTGTAGCGATGGAGATGGACTTGCCGGAATGAACCGAGAGAGATCGTCGAGCGGGCTCGAAAAATGTGTCTTGCAGATCGGCAAGGCTACTCGCGAATGGACTGTTGGCGATTTCGCCTTTGGGTCTTGGTGGACGCGGGATTATGGTCATCGGGTTCACGAACACCAGCACACCCTTTCGCACATCATGTTCGCATGCGCCGGTGGCTACCATTCATCCGTACGGGGTGTGGACCGGGCGCAGCACCGGATTATTTTTCATCCTGAGCACACGGTGCACCAGGATCGCTTTGAAACGCCCGGCCTATTCTTCTCGGTGAACTTCAACCGGCCGCCGGAACAGATTTTTGGCGTTGAATGCCCGCGCGTCTCGAGCTTGGCGGATTCGCAACTTGCGCGGTGCCTCGTGGGGCAGTTGATGGGCATGCCTTCGCCACAGTCCGCCGGAGAACAGCTGGAAGTGGAATGCCGAGTTGCCGAACTGATGCAGGAGTTTTCGGGGATTACCATTGACGCCGGGCATCCGCGGTGGATCGAGCGGGTGGTCGAGGCGCTGCGGAACACCGATCCGCCGCCGCGCATGACGGAATTGGCAAGGATCGTCGATGTTCACCCCTTTCATATGGCCGCTGTGTTTCGTCGGATTTATCACTGCACGCCCGCTGAGTACGCCCGAAATGTGCGGGTCGACCGGGCGTTGAGCTGTTTGTATTCAAGTAAAATGCCCCTTGCCGATGTCGCGCTGGCGCATGGATTCTCGGACCAAAGCCATTTCACCCGGGCGGTCACTTCCATTTTCGGAGTTGGACCCGCCAAGCTGAGACGCCGTTTCGCCTGAGCGCCTTTGCTTTCTTCAAGATAGGGGGTGTCTCCAGGCCTTAGAAGC
>Ga0193706_1001518_pt1 | contig 10264 bp, 10 predicted proteins | sample U3c1metaG_FD_160130 | JGI IMG/M metagenome (GOLD analysis project Ga0193706, IMG submission 160130) | Soil microbial communities from a riparian zone of the East river system, Colorado, United States - U3c1 | ecosystem: Environmental > Terrestrial > Soil > Riparian zone | place: USA: East River... | reverse complement strand
ACCCGAGGCTGCACCGATGACCGAGGTCACCTTCACCTCCTGGGCCCGCCTGGAGCCGACCGCGAGCGACCCGTCGCTGGAGGCGGGCGTGATCGCCGAGATCGCGGACCCGCTGTGGCTGCTGGGGCGCCAGTGGCAGCTCGGCGAGTTCGCCGGCGAGGACGCCGGCACGCCCGCGTGGCTGGAGTTGCACGGCGAGCACGCACCGCTGACGCGCCTTGCGCTCGGCCCGCCCGGAACCGTCTGGGAGACGTACGACGCGGCGACGCGCCCGCTGGAGGCGGTCGTCGAGGCGGAGCCGCCGCCGGGGCACGGCGCCGGCGCCGACCTCGCCGCGCGGGCCGGGCTGCGCTTCGTGCGCGAGCTGGCCGACCGCGGCGTCGCCGCGGCCACCGCCGCCGCGGTCCGCACTGCCTTCCCGCTCGAAGCGCCGAGCGCGGCGGCCGGCGAGCTGTCGCCCGCGCACGCCCGCTTCCTGGCGGTCGCCGGGCGGCGAGCGCCGGACGGCCTCGCACTCGGCCGTGCGCTGCGCGACAGCATGGGCGCGGCCGGCAGCCGCACCGACAAGCTGCCGCCCGAGCTGAGAGCGCTCACCGCCACGCAGGCACTCGTCGACGCCTGCCACGCGTACCTCGACTGGCTGGAGACGGTCGCGGACCTGCGGCGTGGGAGAGCGGCGTCGCAGCAGCCGCCCGGCTGGCGGCCCGAGCGGCTCGACCAGACGTTCGCCGTCGCGGCGTCCGTGAGCGGCGGCAGAGCGGCGACGCAGGTCCTGCGCGCGCCCGAGTACCGCGGCGGCGCGCTCGACTGGTGGGCGTTCGACGCCTCACCGGAGACGGGGCCCGCGAGCGCCGGCGGCACCCCGACCTCGCTGCGCGCCGACGTGCTCGCGACGCCGCTGTCGTTCCCCGGCGCCCCCGTCGCGCGCTACTGGGAGATCGAGGACCGCGCCGTCGACCTCTCCGCCGCGACGGCCGCGCCGCACGAGACGGCGAGCCTCATGCTGCTGGAGTACGTGTTCGCCTACGGCGGCGACGCACTGCTGGTGCCGCTCGAGCTGCCGGTCGGCAGCCGCGCGGCAGTCGAGGCGGAGGTGATCGTGGACGTCTTCGGCGGCCGCACGCTGTCGGAGCCCTCGGCGGTCGCCGACGCGGCCGCCGGGCGCGCCCGCTTCGCGCTGTTCGGGCCGAGCGGCGACGAGGACGCGGTCCTGCTCGCGCCGGCGATCGGCCCGTCGTTCGAGGGCGACCCGATCGAGGACGTCGTGCTGCTGCGCGACGAGCTGGCGAACCTCGGCTGGGCCGTCGAGGCGGTCGCGCCCGACGCGTCCGGCGCCCCCGTCGACTGGCGCTCCCTGTTGCCGCCGCCCGACCCGGCGAGACCGCCGGCGCTGCCGGCTGCCGCCGCCGACGACCGTCCGCCGCTGCAGTGGCGGCTGATGCGCCCGCCGCCGTCGCACTGGTACCCGCTGATCCAGGTCGCGCGCGGCGACCGGCTCGCGTCGTTCGCGATCGGCTCGGTCGAGCTGGCGAGCGGCGCGACGACGACGCCGCCCCGCAGCGTCGCGCTGAGCGAGCTGGCGGCGTCCGGACTCGGCGAGGAGGAGCTGGCGCGCGAGGGCCGCCGGCTGCTGCGCTCGGTGCAGCGAGCGCGCTGGACGGACGGCGGCCTGCACACGTGGACCGCGCGGCGCATCCTGCCGGGCCGCGGCGAGGGCTCCAGCAGCGTGCGCTTCGACGACGTGCTGCCGGACGGGTCGCTCGACGGCGGGTCCTGAGCGACGCCGCTCAGGACGGCGGCAGCGCGACGCGCTCGACCATCGGCGTGAGCAGCTCGTGCGCGAAGCGCCGCAGCTCCGCGTCGTCGCGCGGGCTCGGGTCGCGCGGCGGGATCGCGACGTAGGTGAGGAACAGGCGGGCGAACGCGTCGGCGACCCAGCGCGCCTCGCGCGACGGCGCGCCAGCCGCGTCGCCGTGGATGTGGCGGGCGATGAAGGCCGCGCCCATCTCCAGCAGTGCGGCATCGTCGGCGGCGACCGTGTCGATCAGGCCTCCGGGCTCCGTCTGCGCGGCGCGCCGCAGCAGCGGGTGGGTGCGGGCGAACGCGACGGCCGCGACGAACGCCTCCGCCACGCCCTCGCGCGGCTCGGCGGCACGATCGATCCCGGCGGCGACCGCCCCCAGGAAGCGCCGCGTCTCGCGCAGCACGAGCGCCTGCACGAGGTCGTCGCGGCGGGGGAAGCGCCGATACGCGGTCATCCGTCCGACGCCGGCGCGCCGCACGACGTCCTCGACGGTCAGGCGCTGAAGGCCGACCGCCGCTGCCTCCTGCAGCGCTGCGTCCAGGATCCGCTCGCTGGTGCGGTCCTCGCCGCCCTCGCCGTCGGCGGGAGCCGAGGCCGCGCGCGTGACCAGCTCGGCGATCGCGGCGTCCATCAGCTCGCGTGCTGGACGGCGCCGACGGGGCGGGGTCGCGCCCGCGGCGCCGGCTCGTCTGCGGAGGCCTGCGCGACGGTGCCCGCGCGACGGCGCGCCAGCGCGACGTGGGGCGGCGTGCCGAACGCCCATCGCAGCGTGTGCGCGTCGAGGCGCAGGTAGGGCTCCACGAGCGCGCGCTGGACGACGGCGGGATGGTCGAACCCGGTCAGCTCGCGCGCCCAGGCGGGGGCGAGGCTCATGCCGGCGTGCACGACGAAGCGGTGCAGCGCCCAGTCGATCGGGGCCGGCGTCTTGGGCAGGAACGGCGCGGTCATCAGGAACTCGAAGAACTCGCGCGTCTGCGCGTTGACGGCGAGCTGCGGGCGCATCGCCTCCATGTAGTCGTGCAGCTCGGCCATCGTCTCGGGCACCGCCTCGGCGCCGGCCATGCGTCCGATCACGGCCTGCTCGGCGAGGTACCGGTCCCGCTCGGCCGGCGTGAGTGGGCGGTTGTAGCGCTCGAACGCGCGCATGATCATCCACGGGATCGCGGTGTGGACCCAGGCCAGCAGCACCGGGTCGAGCGCGTCGTAGGGGACGCCGTCGGGGCGCGTCCCGTGCACCCGGCCGTGGATCCGCTTGACGCGCGCGATCAGCTCCGTCGCCGCCGCGGTGTTGCCGAACGTCGTGCCGAGCACGTAGCCGAGCGTGGTGCGTGCGCGGCGGAAGGGGTCCTCACGGTAGCTGGACTGGAGCTGAACCCCGGCGATCACCGACGGGTGCAGGATCTCCAGCACGATCGCTGCCGTGCCGGCGGTCGAGACCGACGCGATGTCCCCGTTGACCTCCCATGAGACGCTGCCGGGGCCGACGAGGCCGGGGTCGCCCGCCGGGCCGCCGTAGAGGCGCGGGTCGTCGTGCCGGCCGCTGAAGCTCGTGAAGCCGTCGACGAGGCGGCGCTTGATCGCATTGGTAAGCATGGTATGAACCATACCTCAGTCATACCGCATGTGGCGACGGTCGGGCCTGGTAGCGTCGGCGCGCGGATGTCCTACCCGAAGATCGAGCTGCACGTCCACTTGGAGGGCGCCGTGTCGCCGGCGGCGCTGATCGCGGCCGCGAGACGCAACGGCTTCGCGCTGCCGTGCGACACGGTCGAGGCGCTGGCCGAGTACATGCGCTTCACGGACTTCGAGCACTTCATCGCCGCCTGGATGGCGACGACGCGCGCGCTGCGCACCGAGCAGGACTACCGCGAGCTGGTCGTCGACTACGCCGCCCGCGCGCAGGCGCAGGGTGCCGTGTACCTGGAGGCGATCTTCTCGCCGTCCGACAAGGCGAGCGTCGGCGTCGACCAGCAGGTCGTCTTCGAGGGCTTCTGCGACGGCGCGCAGGAGGCGCGCGAGACGCTCGGGATCGAGGTCCGGCTGACGCCCGACATCACGCGCGGCGTTGACCAGGAGCTGGCGAACGAGACCGCCCGGCTGGCGGTCGCCTATAGAGACCGCGGCGTCGTCGCGCTCGGGCTCGGCGGGCTGGAGGCGCAGTACCCGCCTGAGCTGTACGCCGACGCGTTCGCGATCGCCCGCGACGGCGGCATCGCCTCCGTCCCGCACGCCGGCGAGGTCGCCGGGCCGCCGTCGATCCGCGGCGCGCTCGACGCGCTCCACGCCGACCGCATTCGCCACGGCGTGCGCGCCGTCGAGGACCCCGGACTGCTGAGAGAGCTGGCCGACCGGCAGGTCGTGCTCGACGTCTGCGTGCTGTCGAACGTCTGCCTGTCGGTCGTGCCGTCCGTCGAGGCGCACCAGCTGCCGCGGCTGCTCGCCGCCGGCGTCCCCTGCACGGTCAACACGGACGACCCGACCTTCTTCTCCTGCGACCTGGAGCTGGAGCACGCCGCTGCACGCTCGCTCGGCGCCGACCCGCGCGCGCTGTTCGAGGCCGGCGTCGCCGGCGCGCTGTGCGAGGAGGCGACGAAGGACGCGCTGCGCGCGGTGGCGGCGGGCTATGACTGGGACGCGGACGCCGACTCGCAGGCGGTCGTCCCTGCCGCCGGCTGAGCCGACCGCTATCGTCCCCCGCGGCAATGCCGCAAATTCCGATCAACATTGCCGAGCATGTCGGCCGCACGCCGATGGTGCAGCTCACGCGGCTGCTGCCGGAGGGCGTCGACGCGGAGCTGTTCGGCAAGCTCGAGGCGCTCAACCCGGGCGGCAGCGTGAAGGACCGCATCGGCGTCGCGATGATCGAGGCGGCCGAGCGCGAGGGCCGCATCGAGCCGGGCCGCACGACGATCGTCGAGGCGACGAGCGGCAACACCGGCATCGCGCTCGCGTTCGTCTGCGCCGCGAAGGGCTATGAGCTCGTGCTGACGCTGCCGCAGGGGATGAGCCGCGAGCGCGAAGGGCTGCTGCGCCTCTATGGCGCACGCTTCGAGATCACGGAGTCGCTCGGCGGCATGCACGAGGCCGTTGCTGCCGCGAGAGCGATGGCCACGAGCGACGACGTCTTCCTGCCCGACCAGTTCTCGAACCCCGCGAACCCCGACGTCCATCGCCGCACGACGGGGCCCGAGATCTGGGAGGCGATGGACGGCCGGGTCGACGTGCTCGTCGCCGGCGTCGGCACCGGCGGCACGATCACCGGGGCGGGGGAGGCGCTGAAGGCGCGCAACCCGGACTGCCGCGTCGTCGCGGTCGAGCCGGCCGCCTCGGCGGTGCTGTCGGGGCGTCCGCCAGGACCCCACAAGATCCAGGGGATCGGCGCCGGCTTCGTGCCCGCTGTGCTGAACCGCGACGTGATCGACGAGGTGATCGACGTCGACGACGAGGACGCGATCGAGACCGCGCGGCTGCTGGCGCGCCGCGAGGGCGTGCTGTCGGGGATCTCCTGCGGCGCGGCGATGTGGGGGGCGCTGACGGTCGCGCGGCGGCCCGAGTCGCGCGGCAAGCGGATCGCCGTCGTGCTGCCCGACTCGGGCGAGCGCTACGTCTCGACGCCGTTCTTCGCGCCGTAGGGCGCTCCCACTCGGCCGCCTCGCCGCCGGCAGCGACTACCCTTGAGCGCATGCCCGGCTTCGGCACGTTCACGCGCGTCGCGAAGGAGATCCGCCGCGACGTGCACGCCGCGCAGGAGCGCGACCCCGCCGCGCGCGGCGTCGGCTCGACGGAGATCCTCGCCGCCTGGCCTGGCGTGCACGCCGTCCTCGCGCATCGCGTCGCGCACGCCCTGCACGCGGCCGGGGTCCCGCTGTTGCCGCGGCTCGTCGCTGCCGCCAGCCGCCTGCTGACGGGGATCGAGATCCATCCGGCGGCGCGCATCGGCGAAGGGCTCTTCATCGACCACGGGATGGGCGTCGTGATCGGCGAGACGGCGGAGATCGGCGACGACGTGACGCTGTACCAGGGCGTCACGCTCGGCGGCACCGGCTTCGCCTGCGGCAAGCGCCATCCGACGGTGCAGGACAACGTCACGATCGGCTCCGGCGCGAAGCTGCTGGGACCGATCACGATCGGTCACGGCTCGAAGGTCGGCGCCAACAGCGTCGTGATCCACGACGTGCCGCCGCACTCCACGGTCGTCGGGAATCCTGGGCATCCGGTGCGCATCGACGGCAAGCGGCCGGAGGGGCCCGACGCCGACTGGGTCCATCTGCCGGACCCGGTCGCCGACGCGATCAAGGGCCTCGCCAGTCGCATCGGCGCGCTCGAGCGGGCGCTCGCCGAGCGCGGCGTCGACCCGGCGACCGTGCCGGCCGGGGTCGACGACGCCGAGCCGCAGCCGCTGCGCTCCGCGCGCGGGCCCAATCCGGCCGGCGGCTGACTGAGCCCGCGGCCGGATTGCAGCTGGGGGTTGAGCCGCGGCGATCGTCAGGTGACGAGGATCGACTGCGAGGGGGACAGGCTGAACGTGCCGCTCACGGTGCCCGATCTTGGGCAGAGGAAGCCTCCGCTGGCGAGCGGTATGGACGTCGCTAGCGTCGCGATCGCGCCCGTTCTGTAGGTGTTCGTCCCCGTGTCGACGAGCGTGAGTAGCGTGCCGAGGTCGCCTCTGTATAGGCAGTTGAGGCCCAGGGAGTTGAGGTTGAACGCGGCGCCGTCGAGATCAAATAGGACGCCGGTCAAGTTGTCGCGGTGGAGATCGGTGAAATCTCTTCTATCGTTGCCTCTATCTTCGAAATCGTGGTGATCGCCGGGTAGGACGTCGGTGTGATCCAGCGCCCAGGGAAGTCCTAGGACGGCTGTCACGCTTCCACCGCTGCAGCCGCTTATCGACGCGGCGGTGATCGAGCCGACATGGGCGCCGGGCGCGAGCGTGAAGCTTGCTGCGAGCGAGCCCGTGAGCGTGAGGTTGCATTGGACGCTGATGCCTGCCCCTTCGAATCTGACGGTGCCGCTCGACGGCGCGGATATTCTCCCGGCGGGATCGACTTCTGTCGTGACGGCGCCGGCGCTCGACGCGACGACGGCGAGCACTGCGAACGCGGCCGCTTGGGCCGCGAGCAGCCTGACCTTGTACATGAGGCGCGCTCCTCCGGTATGCGCCCTCTCGTTAACGAGCGGGCGTGGTTGAACCGCTATGGATTGAGTCCCCCAACTGTGCGACCTGACGCAGCAAGCTTAGCGGCTGGATGCTTGCTTCACTCGCGCTCGCCCTTCGCGCGCCGCGCCTCGCGCTGCACGCGCCCGTACGAGCGCCCGCGCCGCTCCCGCTCGCGCGCCGCCGCGCGACGGTCGTCGACCCACGCCTGCTCGCGCGTGAGCTTGCGCCAGGCGGCGAGCCGCTCCGGATCGACCGCGTCGCGCACCGCGCAGCCGGGCTCGCTCGCGTGCGCGCAGTCGGGGAAGCGGCAGTCCGCCGCGAGCGCGTCAATCTCGCCGAAGGCGTCGCCCGCGCCGTCCCACACGCCGACCTCGCGCAGGCCCGGGGTGTCGATCAGCAGCGCGCCGCTCGGCAGCGTCAACAGCTCGCGCGTGACGGTCGTGTGCCGCCCGCGACCGTCGTGCTCGCGCACGGCGCCGGTCGCCTGCCGCTCGTCGCCCAGCAGCGCGTTGACGAGCGTCGACTTGCCGGCGCCCGACGGTCCGAGCAGCACCGCAGCCGTGCCGGGCGCGAGCAGCGCGCGGACGGCCGCAAGGCCGTCGCCGGCGAGCGCGTCCACGGCGAGCGCGTCGGCCAGGCCGAGCTGTCGCGCGAGCTGCGGGGCGCATGCGCCGTCGTCGGGGTCCAGGTCGCGCTTGGTCAGCAGCAGCGCGGCCGGCACGCCGCCGGCCGCCGCAAGCGCGACGAAGCGCTCGGCGCGGCGCGCGTTGGGCTGCGGCAGCGGCTCGACGACGAGCGCCAGCTCGACGTTGGCCGCGAGCGTCTGGGCGGTCGGCGCGCCGCCGGACTCCTCCGCGCCAGCGTCGCGCCGCACGACCGCGCCGCGGCGCGCCAGCACGGCCGCGATCGCGCCGGCCTCGTCGAGCGCGACCCAGTCGCCCGTGACGGGCGGGCCGCCGTCGCCGTCGAGAGCGGCCGCGTATCGAAGGCGCCCGCGCGCGGGCACAGGCCGTGGCTCGGCGCCGTCGCGCGGCTCGCGCACGAGCCAGCGCTCGCCGTGCACCGCGAGCACGCGCGCGGGGGTGGGGTTGGCGACGTCGAGCGTCGCCAGCTCGGCGTCGAGGTCGTCGCGCCGGCCGAGGCCGGCGAATGGAAGCGTCACTGTGGGTTCCTCCACGAGGTCGTCAAGGGCGGGTCCGGCGCGGGCCGCGCGGACGCAGGGCCCGGCGCCCGCCTAGACGGCGGGGACGACGACGCGTGCGATGTGGAGGTGATGCTGCACCCGCGACCGACTGTAGCGGACGCGCGGCCTACGGATCGAGGTTGCGCCGCGTCCGCACGACATACAGCGGCCGGCCCTTGACCTCGTCGTAGATGCGCCCGACGTACTCGCCGATCAGGCCGATCGCCATCAGCTGGATCCCGCCCAGCAGCAGCACGACGATCGTGATCGTCGAGAAGCCCGGCAGGTAGGAGCCGGCGATCCGCAACGCGACGATCACGGGGATCAGCACGAAGGCGAGCGCGGCGCACAGGAAGCCGAGCAGCGTCGCGAGCTGCAGCGGCCGGTGCGAGAAGGACGAGATCGCATCGAGCGAGAAGGCGAGCATGCGCGCGGGCGTGTACTTCGTGTGCCCGGCGGGACGCGCCTCGCGCTCGTAGGGGACGGCCGTCTGCGTGTAGCCGACCCACACCGTCATGCCGCGCAGGAAGCGGTTGCGCTCGCGCATCGACAGCAGCGCGTCGAGCGGCGCGCGGTCGAGCAGGCGGAAGTCGCCGGAGTCGGGCTCGAGCGCGACGTCGCCGAGCGCGCTGAAGAGCCGGTAGAACCAGCGCGCGGTCGTCAGCTTGAAGCGCGTCTCGCCCTCGCGGCGCCGGCGGACCGCGTAGACGACGTCGGTGCCGCGGCGCCAGTGCTCGAGCATCTGCGGGATCAGCTCCGGAGGGTCCTGCAGGTCGGCGTCCATCATCGCGACGACGTCGCCGCGGGCGTGGTCGAGGCCGGCGGTGAGCGCCGTCTGGTGACCGAAGTTGCGCGACAGCTCGATCACGCGTACGCGCGGGTCGCGCTCCGCCAGCGCCGCCAGCAGCGCCGGCGTGCGGTCGGCCGAGCCGTCGTCGACGAGCACGAGCTCGAACGGGATGCCGGCCGCGTCGAGCACGTCGCCGACGCGCGCGTGGAACGCCTCGACGAGCGCCTCCTCCTCGAACACCGGGGCGACCACGCTGAGCAGGCCCAGCTGACGTTGCGCGGGGGTCGCCGTGTGCGGTGACCGGAGCGCGAGATCGCCCATCCCGGGGAAGACTACGCGGGTCGGGAGATCGCGGCCCGGGCGTTGCGCCGCAGCAAGGGCACCCGCCACATCGCCTCGAGCGCGATCCGCGACGACATCTTGCTCGTGCCCGCGTCGCGTTCGCGGAAGGTGATCGGCACCTCGGCGACGCGGAAGCCGGCGAGCACGGCGCGGTAGGTGACCTCGATCTGGAACACATAGCCTTGCGAGCGCACGGTGTCGAGCTCGATCGCCTCCAGCACGTGCCGGCGCAGCACCTTGTATCCGCCGGTCAGGTCGCGCTGCGGGAGGCCGAGGATCAGCCGCGCGTACGTGCAGCCGCCGCGGCTGAGCAGCCGCCGCGGGAGCCCCCAGTTGGCGACGCCGCCGCCGGGCACGTAGCGCGAGCCGAGCACGACGTCGGCGCGCTCGGCGGCGGCGAGCAGCGCCGGCAGGTGCTGCGGGTCGTGCGAGAGGTCGGCGTCCATCTCGCAGACGAGCTGCGCGCCGCGCGCGAGCGCGTGCGTGAAGCCGGCCAGGTAGGCCTGCCCGAGCCCGCCCTTGGCGTTGCGCCGCAGCACCTCCACCACGCCCAGCTCGGCGCCGACGCGCTCGGCGATGTCGGCGGTGCCGTCCGGCGAGCCGTCGTCGACGACGAGCACGCGGTGACCGTCCGGGGCGCACGCGGCGAGCACCTCCGCGACGGCGCGCAGGAGCCGCTCGATCGACTCGGCCTCGTCGTATGTCGGCACGATGACCCAGAGGGCGGGCGGCATGAGGTCGAGTAGCGTAGTCGACACCATCGCGCTCACCGTCGGAGTCCGTGCAATGGCGGCGCCGGCATCGCGCCCATCCGCACGATCCGCGATCATGGCGCCCCGGGATGCGCCTCATCGACGTCATCCGTGGGCCGAGCCGACCGACGCAGACACAGCTGCGCTACCGCCGCCGCCGTGTCGGCGCGCTCGGCGCTGCGGCCGCGATCGCGCTGTTGCTGGGCATGATCGTCGGCGCGAGCGATGGCGGCTC
>Ga0193706_1001517_pt1 | contig 10266 bp, 12 predicted proteins | sample U3c1metaG_FD_160130 | JGI IMG/M metagenome (GOLD analysis project Ga0193706, IMG submission 160130) | Soil microbial communities from a riparian zone of the East river system, Colorado, United States - U3c1 | ecosystem: Environmental > Terrestrial > Soil > Riparian zone | place: USA: East River... | reverse complement strand
CCGCGTGCTCTCGGAGTCGCCGAGCGGCAGGGATGGCAGTCCCTTGCGCTCGATCTGCAGCAGCGCCAGGTCCGTGCCCCGCTCGTTGAGAGCCGGCGACCAGCGTCTGATCCTGAACGGCAGCGTCTCGCCGTTCGACAGCTCCACCTGCGAGGAGACGCGCATCGACTCGATGCCCCCGGAGGCCGCCAGCGCCTCGACGTAACGGTCGAGGGACTCCTCGCGGTAGATCGTGCGCAGGGTCTCGATGGGAAAATGGCGCACGAGCGCGGCGATCGCTCCGTTGCGGATCAGATCGCGCCGCAACGCAGTCTGGTCGCGTGTCGGGGCCACGACGTGGCCGCTCGTCAGGATCAACCCGTCCGGATTGATGATGAACCCTGTCCCGGAGCCACCCGCGCCCGTCTCCACCGTCTGTTCGCCCGGCTCGAGGCCTCGCGCGCGAAGCTCGTGTCCGTCCGCGCGCAACTGTCCCTCGATCGCCGTGATCGCATCCGCGGGATAGTGAAACTCGGCCGTCGAGTACGCGCTGATGCGGACCACGGCGGGCTTTACCGCGTAGGCCACCATCCTCTGGACGTCATCGAGCCGCGAGACGTCGCGACGGCAACCGCCCGCGATGAGGAGAAGGGCGGCGAGCACGGTCCGGGGGCGGGACATGGGATCAGCGGGACGAGGAAGAGGTTCCTTCCATCAACGAATGCTGATGGCTCCAGTACAGCCACGCGCCGGCCGCGGCCAGCATCAGAACCAGAACGATGGTCCAGGATACGAACGAGCGCCTGCGCACCGGCTCGGGGCGTGCAGGGGCGGCTGCCGGCCTGACCGCCGCCGCTCGCGCGGCGCCCTTCATCTCAGCAGGAGGAGGCGGCGCCTCCACCTCTGTGGTGACGGGAGCGATCTTCGCGGTGATCTCCGCGTCTTCCGCAGGCACTGCCAGCAGCGTTTGCGTCTCTTTCACCGTCTCGTCAGATCCGGCGTCGAGAGGCTCGAGCGGCTGCGTCTCTTCCCACTTCTCCGCGAGCGCCGCATCCGCCGGATCCGTCGACACTTCCACGCGTGCCACGATGACCGTGACGTTGTCCGGTGCACCACGCTCCAGCGCGCGGCGCACGAACTCATCCGCGGCCGCCTCGATCGAGCCGCGCGCGATCTCCAGCAGCTCCTGCTCCTTCACGACGCCGTGGAGGCCGTCGCTGCACAGGATGAACGTGTCGCCTTCGCGCAGCGCGATCGGACCGCGCACGTCGATCTCGACCTCTTCCGAGACGCCCATCGACCGCTGCAGCACGTTGCGGCGCGGATGCGTCTCCGCCTCGGCGGTAGTCAGCAGTCCTTCGCGCACCATCGTGGCGACGAGCGAGTGATCGTCGGTCAGCTGCTGGATCTCGTCGCCGCGAACGAGGTAGATCCGCGAGTCTCCGACGTGCGCGAGCCAGCCATGATCGCCGCGCACGGCGAGGACCGAGGTGGTCGTGCCCATCCCGCGGAGCTCCGGGTTCGACTGCGCCTCGGTGTAGATCCTCGCGTTGGCGCGCGTGAGCGACTGCCGCAGCGCCGCGGCGATGTCCGTGGTCTCGCTGCCCAGGTACTGCGCCTTCACCGTCTCGCCCGCCAGGCGGGAGGCCGTCGCGCCGCCGCGATGACCGCCCATGCCGTCGGCAACGATGAGCAGGCGCCCGCCGGTGTGGCTGAGCACTTCCTCGGACGCCGTGGTGTACGTGCCGAAGTCCTGGTTCTCCGAGCGCACGAGTCCCGTGTCCGTGCGCAGGACCGCGCGGACGACGAGATGGCGCTGAGGAACGATATCGGACGACGCTTGCTCGCTCATGGAGCTACCCGCCTTGTACGAGAAGTGGGCATTATAACCGGGAGCCTCAAAGTTCATCCCGAGCGAACGACGGCGCGCGCGGCGCCGCGACTGAGAGTGATGACGGTCCCCTCTCCCCGCGGAGGCCCCGCGGAGGGGAGAGGGTGGGGCGCGAAGCGCCCGGGCGAGGGGCGGCACTCGGGACGCTCGTGTCCGGAGCGATGGGCTGCGGAAACACGTTCGCTGCGAGCCCCTCTCCCTAACCCTCTCCCCGCCGCCGCGGGGAGAGGGGACTGGGCGTCCCGACTGGGACGACCTCTGTCATTGGCCCCGCCACCCGCGCCCGGGATGAATTTCCCCTCGCCCGGTATAATCCTCGCGCACATGGACCAGCTCCAGATCCACTACGTCGATCTCGGCGTTCCAAGGATTACTGACGTTCGGTCGGACTTGTCGATCGGGCGGACCGAGGGTAACGATCTCGTGCTCAATCACCCGTCGGTCTCGCGGAAGCACGCGCGAATCGAAGGACGCGGCACCGAGTGGTGGATCGTCGATCTCAAGTCGACGAACGGCGTGAAGGTGAACGGCAACCTGATCACCGACTCGCGGATCAGCGCCGGCGACAAAGTTCTGATCGGCTCGGTCCAGCTCGACATCAAGGCGATGCCTTCGGTCGATTTCTCCGGCGACTCCATGTTCGACAACCCGTCGGGCACGGTCATCCGGCGCATCTCCGATTTCAACTCCGAGTTCGGCCTGGACGTAGCCGAGGTGCAGCAGGCCGCCGCGGCCGCACGTCCTCTCTCCGAGCCGGGGATCAAACAGGAGCCCTCGGTCACGCGGGAGAAGATCTTCCAGGTGCTCGTACAGGTGGCCAAGGCCCTCATGCAGTCCAAGGACCTCAACTCACTGCTGAACATCGTGATGGACATGATCTTCAAGTACCTCCCGGTCGAGCGGGGGCTGATCATCCTGTTCGACGAAGAGGGCAACCCGGTTCCGAAACTCACGAAGTTCATCGAGGGTGCCGACGGCCAGGACATTCCGATCTCGCGCACGATCCTCAAGATGGTTGCGGAGCAGCAGGTGGCGCTGATGACCTCGAATGCGCTGGAAGATGCGCGTCTGCTCGGCGGAAAATCGATCGCAATCCATGGCATCCGCTCGGCGATGTGCGTCCCGCTCTGGAACCGCAACCGCGTCATCGGCGCGGTCCAGGTCGACTCGCCGATTCACATCGGGCGTTTCACGGAGGAGGACCTCGATCTCATCACCGCGCTCGCGAACTTCGCGGCGGTGGCGGTCGAGCGCGCGCAGCTCTCGGAGAAGATCGAACAGGAGCGCAAGATCCGCTCGAAGATGGAGCGCTATCACTCGCCGGCCGTCATCGACGAGATCGTGAAGGGCGTCGTTTCGGCCGATGAGACCGACATCCGGAACGCCGACGTCTCCATCCTGTTCGCGGATATCTCCGGATTCACGAGCGTGTCGGAGACGAAGGCGCCGGAGGAAGTGGCCGAGTTCCTGTCCAACTTCTTCTCGGCGGCGGTCGACGCGCTCTTCGCGTATGGCGGCACGCTCGACAAATTCATCGGCGATGCGGTCATGGCGTTCTTCGGCGCGCCCATCCCGCAGGATGACCACGCGGACCGCGCCATCATGGCCGGCATCATGATGATGGAGCGCGTCGCCATCTGGAACGAAGAGCGCGAGAAGGCGGGCCTGCCGACCGTCAAGATCCGCATCGGAATCAACAGCGGACCGGCAGTCGTGGGCAACGTCGGCACGGAGAAGCGCGTGGACTACACGGTCCTGGGAAGCTCGGTGAACATCGCGTCCCGTCTGGAAAGCGGCGTTGCCAAGCCGGGACAGCTCGTCATCTCGCAGAACACCCTCGATCGCGTCGTCGGGAGCTTCGACACCGAGCCCCTCGGCGAGTTCGCCCTGAAGGGACTGCAGCAGAAGATGCCGGTCTATGCCATCCGAGTCGGCGACACCGTGCGCAAGACCACGACGTCAGACACGTTCCACGCCGTGCAGCCGTCTTCCTGAACCGCGGATATCGCGAGAGCCGCGGGACAGCCGGCACGGACAGGGATGACATCCGCTGGCGCGCTGGTTGTATCTTCGCGACGCATGCCGGGCCAGAAGTCGGTGATTCGAACGCTGCTGCAGCCGATCGCAATCGCGGTCGGGCTCGGTCTGGCTGCCCGCGCGGCGGTTCACATCTACTCGATCCCCTCGGCGTCGATGGCTCCCACGCTCCTCGTCGGCGACCAGATCGTGGTGACCCGCTACTTCGGCGGCGCGACACCCGCGCGGGGTGACGTCGTCGTGTTCTCTTCACCGGTCGAGCGCGATCAGCTCCTGGTGAAGCGGGTGATCGGCCTGCCGGGCGATCGGATCGACAGCCGGCTTGGACGCGTGAGGATCGGCGGCCACACCCTCGTCGAGCCGTACATCATGCGCAGCGTGTCCGCCGGAGAGATCCCGTCTTACATCGTGCCTTCCGACTCGTACTTCGTGCTGGGAGACAATCGCGACGACTCCACGGACAGCAGGGTCTGGGGGTTCGTGCCCCATTCGGGGTGGTGGGGCGGGCGCGGCTCGTGTTGTGGTCGTCGAGTCCCGATCTCGGCGTAGAGGCCCATGCCGAGGCGGCGGACCCGCGCGGCGACGGAGACAGGCAGCGCAGTCGAGGTCGTCTCTTCAAATGGATCGACTGAACTGTTACTCTCTGGCCCAGTTCGGAGGGCAATATGCTGCGCAATCGTCGTGAACGGGGTGAGGGTCAGTTCGGGTGTCTCGTCGGTCTGGTTCTGCTGCTGGTCGCGGTACTGGTGGCCTGGCGGATGGTTCCCATCAAGGTCAAGGCCGCGGAGATGCGCGACGTCGTCACCGACGAGGCGAAGTCCGGCGCACTTCATCCGGACAAGGTCATTCGCGCTCAGATCCTCAACACCGCGCAACGCCTCGAGCTGCCGGTGAGCGACGAGAACATCACCATCGATCGAAGCGGCGATCGCATCAACGTCGAGGTGCGCTACACGGTCCCGGTGACGTTCCCCGGCTACGTCTATCAGTGGAACTTCCATCACAAGGCAGAGAATCCGTTGTTCTGAGCGAGATCATGACCATCACCATCAAAGTCCGAGATAACGGCCCGCTCGTGGTCGACGGCGAGTTCACGCTCGTCGACGCCGCGGGCAATGAGATCCCCATCGTCAAGCGCGCCCTCTGCCGCTGCGGCGGCTCCACCACGAAGCCGTTCTGCGACGGCACTCACTCGAAGATCGGGTTTCAGGGCGCGATGGCCGCAGTCGACAAGTCGGACTCCGGCTCGTCCTCGACCTGAAACACGATCACTTCCCAACCAGTCAGACCGAATGGAGTGGCCCGCTCGCCGGGCCGCTCCTCGGCTCCATCCGTGACGAACTCCGGCAGGATCTGCATGTGACTTCCTCCGGGACGGCCATGGTTCATGCCGTGTTCCGGGCACTGCAAGAGAGGGACGCCGGTCTCACACGTCAAAATCTCTTGCGACCTGCAGCGGCTCCGCGCGCGTCGAACGTGGCGGAGGCCGTTTTCACACCCACGGGACGACGAGCGCCAGAAACATCCGCGCACAAAGCAGGGCCAGCGCGGTCGCGCCGAGCAGCCATATGACGGCGCGTCCGCGGATGGTGTTGCCTCGGACGACTCGCGCGATCATGAGCAGACCGCCGGTGGCGCCAGCCAGCAGAACTGCGGCGACGAGCCAGAAGAGCGCCGCAGGCACGTGTGGGAGGAGCGGATAGATCGTCAGATACAGCAGCGCGAAGAGAAGAGCGGCGGCGGGCGGGACGCCGGCGCCGCGGAGGAGCCGCGACGGGTCGTCCCTCTCGATCGATTCGAACACTCGCGTCCCGCGCTCGCGGGGCTCAGCCGGTGGCGACCGCTCGCCCGCTCGTGTGCGCCGCTTCCCACTCTTCCGCTTCGCGGGAGAAGAAGTTGATGCGCACCTTCTTGTACTCCTTCGTGGGAAAGAGCGTCTGCTTCTCCGTGAGGCCGCTGTCGATCGCGAGATCGTTGATGACGGATTCGCATTCATCGACTGAGCGGGCGTGCACGATCGTGTAGAGGTTGTAAGGCCAGTCGTCGTACACCGGGCGCAGGTAGCAGTGGGAAACGGCGCGGTGCTGAACGAGTTTCGCTGCGTAGTCGTCGGCGCGGTCCGGCGAAACGATCCAGACGCCCATCGCACTGGCGGTGAAGCCGCTCTTCCGCGATGAGACCGTCGCGGCGAAGCGGCGCATCTGCCCGCGTTTGAGGAGCCCGCGCGCCGCGGTCAGCAGGTCGTCGGCGGAGAGGGCCGCCGTGCGGGCGATCGCGTCGAACGGCCGCGGCTGAAGGGGAAGGTCGCGCTGAAGAAGGCGGACGGCCTCGAGCTCCAACGGAGTGAGAGGGGTGTACTCGCCGTGAGGCTCGTGGTCGGCGGAGGTCTCGCCGTCGGAGCTGCTGTTCTTGTAGAGCTTGAGCGTGGGGAGCGGGCGCACGACGTCGCAGTCGGCCTCGCGTCCCAGCATTTCGATCGTCGCGTCGATGCCGATTTTCGACTGGGGACCGACGAAGAGCGTGAACCACAGGTTGAAGTCGTTGTTGCGCCTGTAATTCTGCGTGACGCCGGGGTGGGCGTTGATCGAGGCCGCCGCTTCGTCGACACGGTTGGGGTCCACGCGCGCCGCGACGAGGCACGATCGATAGCCGAGTGCGCGTGCGTCGAACTGCGCGGCGAGCTGGCGGATGAGACCCTCGCGTCTCAAGCGCTCGGTGCGCTTGATCACTTCCTTCTCGGACATGTCCAGACTCTGTCCGATGAAAGCGAAAGGTGTTGAGACGATTGGAATCTCTACCTGCAGAGCACCCAGCAGCTCCCGGTCCCGTTGATCCATTTCCTGCATTCGACCCCTCGGCGCGTCGAGATTCCGTCAGGCTCGTAGAAGAGGTCTCAATTGTATAGCAGCTTCGGGAACTCGCCGGGGTCGATTCCGTCGCCTGCGGCAATCTTTTTTCGATGCCGCTCCGCCGCCGCGATCGCCTGGCTCCGTTCGACCCCTTCGTGATCCGGAGGGAACCTCGCCAGCTTCTCGAGAGCGGCGTCGAACAGACGCACGCCGCCGCTGTAAGTGCCGCGTTTCACATGGTGATACGCGGCACTCAACTGGATGAGGCCCTGGAGGAACCGCTTGTCGTCACCCTCACTCGTGAGCCAGGCCCGTTCCCACGCCTCGTGGGCGTGCCAGAATTCCCGATCGTTGAACAGCGCGACGCCGGCGGCCAGCGCGGATCGATCGGATTCATTCATCGCTCGTCGCTCCGCGCGGCCGTCTCAGTCGGTGGCGCGCGTTCCCTTCTTCAGCGTCTCGCAGATCGCGTGAGTGAAGTCGGTCGTGGAGCCCGTGCCGCCGATGTCGCGCGTGCGCACCTCGGGACCCATGGCCAGCACCTTGCCGATCGCATCGTGAACGCGACGCGCAGGTCCGGTCTCGCCGATGTGGTTGAGCATCAGCACCGCGGACTGAAGCAGCGCCAGCGGATTGGCCTTGTTCTGCCCGGCGATGTCGGGCGCGCTGCCGTGCACGGCCTCGAAGACCGCTCCGTTCTCTCCGATGTTCGCTCCCGCGACCACTCCCAGTCCGCCGACGAGGCCGGCGGTGAGGTCCGACACGATGTCGCCGTACAGGTTCTCGAGCAGGAGTATGTCGAACTGGTTCGGGTTCATCACCAGCTGCATGCAGAGGTTGTCGACGATGCGGTCGTCGGCCTCGATGTTCGGGTACTCCTGCGCCACCTCGCGGAAGCACTGCAGGAACAGGCCGTCCGACAGCTTCATGATGTTGGCCTTGTGCACGGCGGTGACGCGCTTCCTGCCGTTGAGGCGCGCGTACTCGAACGCGAAGCGGGCGATGTTCGTCGAGGCCTTCCGGGTGATGATCTTGAGCGACTCGACGACGCCCGGCACGACCTCGTGCTCGAGCCCCGCATAGAGACTCTCCGTGTTCTCGCGCACGACGATGAGGTCGATGTCCTCGTAGCGCGTGATGATGTTCGGCATCGAGCGCACGGGGCGCAGGTTCGCGTACAGATTCAGGGTCTTGCGGAGCCGCACGTTGATGGAGGCGAAACCCGTTCCGATCGGAGTGGTCACGGGGCCCTTCAACGCGACCTTGTTGCGGAGGATCGAGTCCAGTACCTCCTGCGGCAGCGGGTCGCCGAACCGCGAGAGGGCCTCGGCCCCGACGAAGTACTTCTCCCACTCCACGTCCACGCCCGCGCACTCGATGATCTGCACCACGGCGGCCGTGACCTCCGGGCCGATGCCGTCGCCGGGGAGAAGGGTGATCTTGTGTTTTGCCATTGATCTGACTCCTGGTTCAGCGAACGATCCCTGAACAGCTGAATCGCTCAATCGCCTTCATTCAGTTCCCGTGCACGCTCGCGGGCGGAGGCGACGTCGAACCGGAGCGGGAAGATATCGCGAAGCGGCTCGTATCCGGGGAGTTTATCGATGCAGGCGTTGACGCTCTCGAGCGTGGCCGGGATGAAGTCGAGGTAGTGCATGCGCCCCCGCGTGATGGGCTGCTTCGAGAAAGTCCCCAGGATCTTGATCGACCTCTGGAGCAGCGTCTCGAAGTAGCGCCGCCGTACGTCGCCGTCAGCACCCGCGACGGAGGCGTAGTAATCGACCAGCTCCAGCTCGTCATGTTCGCCGATCACGCGAGCCACTCCGCGGTCGCGGAGGAGTGAGGCCAGGTCGTACGTGTCCGGGCCCATGCGGAGATCCTGATAATCGATCAGATAAATCGCGTCTGATTGAATATGTAGATTTTGACCGTGATAATCGCGATGACATAATACGTATGGATGATGCGCCGCATTCTCCGCGATTGATTTCATGTAGGGCCCGAGCTCGGCGGAGTCCTCGCCCATCAGCTTGTCGACGAAGTACTCGCGGGCCATCTCCAGCTCCGCGAAGAAAAACTCCGCGGTGAACGGAGCGTTCAGACCGGCGTCGCCCGCCTTCTGGAAGCCGGCCAGCAGATCGACAGCAGCTCGGTAGAGGCGCAGGCCCTCACCGCGATCCTCCTGCAGCACGTCGAACAGAGTGCGGTCTCCAACGTCGTCCTGCAGCACGGCGCTGCTGCACGACTGCAGGACCCGAGGCACACGGGCATGAGAGGCGACCGCCTCGTACGCACCGAGGAACCGGGCCAGCTGCGGGCGCACTTCCTCGGGGTAATACGCGAGAATGTACGTCTTCCCGCCGGGTCCGTCGATGCGGTAATAGGCGCGGACGGAAGCGTCGCCGGCCAGTGGGCGAGCCGTCCAGGCGCCGCTGCCGAGCCATCCGGTGAGGGCTGCGGCGGCTTCGTCGGGGAAGGAGGTCACGGCCGCGGTCTCACTGCGAGAGGCGAGCCAGTCGCACAGCCTCGGACAGGCTGTGCGACTGCAAGGCTGCGCGGCCTATTTCGGGGTGGGGCCCTTTTCGTCGGGGTTCGCGTCGCGGATCACGATCTTCGTGATGGACGTCGGGCTGTTCGGACGGTCGTTCGCGCCTTTCGGGGCGGCCACGATCGCGTCCGCCACATCCATGCCCTTCGTGACCTGGCCGAACACCGAGTACTGCCGGTCGAGGAACGGCGAGTCGGCGACGACGATGAAGAACTGCGACGACGCGCTGTCCGGGCTCTGCGCGCGGGCCATCGAGACGATGCCGCGCTTGTGCGAGATCGTGTTGAACTCCGCCTTCACGTTCGTCGGCGCACCGCCGGTGCCCCACGTGCTGGGATCGCCGGCCTTCGTGTTCGGGTCTCCGCCCTGAACCATGAAGCCCGGGATGATGCGATGGAACTTCGTGCCGTCATAGAAGCCCTTCTGGGCGAGGTCGATGAAGTTCTTCACATGATTCGGGGCCACGTCCGGGAAGAAGCGGATGTTGATCTGCCCCGCGCTGGTGTGAATCTCGGCGACTTTGTTCTCGTAGCTCATCGATGTCTCCTGCTGACCGGCCGCGGGCACCGAAGACGTCGTCTCGGCCGCGGTGGTCGCGGTGGTCTCAGTGGCGGTGGTCTCCGCTGCTGCGGTCGTGGTTGCGGCGTCAGTCCCGCTCTGTGCACAGGCGGCGAAGGTGAACAGCAGGGCGCCGTAAAGAAGTGATTTCAAGTTCTGATCCTCCGAGGTGTTGATTCCAGGCGGCGAATCCTAGCACTAGTGGTTGCCGGTTGCCGGTTGCCGGTTGCCGGTTGCCGGTTGCCGGGAAGCTAACCGGAATCTGGCAACTGGCAACTTCGCAGGCAACCTGACTTCCTGCAGCGCCGCGACTGCGGCGATGACAGAACCCTCTCCCCGCGAAGGCGGGGAGAGGGTGGGGCGCGAAGCGCCCGGGTGAGGGGCGGCACTTGGGACGCGCGTGT
>Ga0193706_1001516_pt1 | contig 10267 bp, 5 predicted proteins | sample U3c1metaG_FD_160130 | JGI IMG/M metagenome (GOLD analysis project Ga0193706, IMG submission 160130) | Soil microbial communities from a riparian zone of the East river system, Colorado, United States - U3c1 | ecosystem: Environmental > Terrestrial > Soil > Riparian zone | place: USA: East River... | reverse complement strand
GATCGTGGCGCCGCTGCTCGTGCTGGCGGGGACAGCGGCTGGCTTTCTCAACGTCGTGGCGGGCGGGGGATCGCTGCTGACGGTCCCGTTGATGATCTTCCTCGGCGTGCCCGAGACCACGGCCAACGGCACCTCGCGCGTGGGCATCCTGGTGCAGAGCGCGAGCGCGCTGATGGCGTTCCGGCGCAGCGGCAAGCTCGACTCCAGCCTGGTCGGCAAGCTGATCGCGCCCACCTTGCTCGGCGCGCTGGTCGGCGCGTTTCTCGCCACCCGCATCTCCGACGCTGGATTTCGCAGCTTGCTCGGTTGGGTGATGCTCGGTTGCGGCTTGCTGGTGGTGCTCGATCCGCCGGTGGCGCGCGGGCGCGGGCTGCGCCTGGAAGCGTGGCGCGTGTGGCCGACCTTGTTCGCGGTCGGCCTGTACGGCGGCATGATTCAGGCGGGCGTCGGCTATTTGATCCTGGCGGCGTTGACGTTCGTGCTCGGGCTCGAGCTCGAGCTGGCGAACGTGCTCAAGAGCTTGCTGATCGCGTTGTACATGCCGCTCGCGGCCGCGGTGTTCCTGTGGCACGGCCACGTCGATCTGTGGCTCGCGATCGCGCTCTCGATCGGTCAGGCGCTCGGCGGATGGCTCGGCGCAGTCGTGGCGCTGCGCAGCGGTGCGCGGCTGATCCGCGCCATGCTGGCGATCGTCGTGGTCGGGAGCGGCGTCGCGCTGCTGCTATGGCGCTGACGCAGTGGTCACGCCGGGTAGCGCCGTGCGCGGCGCGCTGCCCGGCGCCGGGATGCCCAGCAATGCCGCGAGCGTGGCGGCGACGCGCGCTTGCTCGAGCGGCTCGCTGTCTTTGCCGGGAATGACCGCGTCACCCCAGATCAACACCGGCACGTGCGTGTCGTACGCCCAGGGCGAGCCGTGCGTGGTGCCCGCACCGGCGACCAGGCCGATGTCCGGCACGACGTTCTCGCCGACCACGACGAAGAAGTCTCCGCTCGCGTTCGGATCGATGCTGCGCAGCACGGCTTGCTCGAGCGCGCCGGTCGCTGCGCGCAACGCGTCGAGCTGCTCACAGTCATAGGCCGCGGCCACCCCGGTCTGGGCGCGCAGCGCCTGCAGCGCCGCAGCGCGGATCGCGGCGTGGGCGGGATGCGCGCGCGCGGCCGGCGTCAGAAACAGGTACGGCTCCAGGTACCCGCCCAGCCATTCACCCGCGCCGAACGCAGCGTCGAGCGCGCTCTCCACCGTGTGCTCGAGCGCGACGGAGTCGATGCGCTTGCCGCTGGCCGCCGCGCCGAGCCGTTCGGGCAGCGGCGCCACCCCGTGATCGGAGGTGATCAGCACGGCGATGCGCGAGCGTTCCCCCAGCCGCTCGAACAGACGCAGCAGGGCGCGGTCGGCGCGGCGCAGGTGATCGGCGTATTCCCACGAGTCGGGGCCGAACACGTGCCCGCTGTAGTCGGTGCCCGAGATCGAGATCAGCAGCAGGTCGGGGATGTCATCGCTGCCGAGCGCGAGCTCTTCGGCGCTCTCGTGCGCGAGCTCGAGTAAGTACTCGGTCGAGTCCGGTGTGTGAGCCCATAGATCGCCGGCGTTGGCGTTGTCGCGCAGCCGATGCGGGAAGGTCTTGCCCAGGCCTTTGTAGTCGCCTTCGCCCGTGGCGTCGTCGGGACCGAGCAGCAAGCCGAGCCGCGCGCCGTCCTGCACCTCCCAGCTCACGCTGGCCGGCAGCACCGGATACGCGCGCGTGAACGCGGTCAGCCAGGACGGCAGCTCGCTGGCGTAGTAGCTAGAGGTCGTGAAGCCAGCGCGGGCGTCGTACCAGAGCACAACGTCCGGATGCTGGCCCGCGGGCAGGATCGCCGAGCGATCCTTGATCGACAGCGAGACGACCTTGGCGCGACCGCCGGTCGCTTGTTTGAGCGCGTCGGCGACGGTCGGCGCGCGCAGCACGCTGGGGCTGGCGAACGCGGGCGGCGGAACGCCGAGGATCGCGTGCTGCCCATCGTCGACGACGGCGCGGCGCAGCCCCGTTGCGCGATCGATGACCGCGTTGGTGGTCACGCCGTTCTGCGCGGGTGGCACGCCGGTGTAGATCGCCGCGTGCCCGGGCGCGGTGAGCGTTCCGGCATAGGCGTACACGACGTGCTCGAGCACCCGACCGTGCGCGCGCGCGTGCGCGACCGCGCCACCCTGCAGCAGCGGCTCGAGCTTGCGCAGCGCGTCGCTGCCGAGCTGGTCGATCACCACCGCGATCACCAGCTGCGGAAGCTGCACGGGCGCACGCAGCTTCGCACTCGCGGCGGCGGGTGGCGGCGTCGCGCTAGGTGCGCTGGCTCCGCACGCGCCGAGCCACGCGGCAACGGCCAGCACGAGGGCGACGCCAACCCCGTGTTCGCGACGAATGGCCGGCAAGGGGAAGGTCGACATGGCGTGGTCTTCTTTCCAGGATCGGAGTCGGCGTCGGCGCGTGCAAGTGCGGGCGAAGTCGCTGGGCGCCCCCAGCCATGCCGGGGGCGGCGCTGCGCACGGTACTTGCGAAACCGGCGTCTAACCAGACGTCCGGCGCCAAACGCGATCAGCGCGCGCTACGCGCTCGATGTCTGCACGCCTGCCCGCCGCTCGTGCGGTCCGCGCGTGGTGACGTCGGCGTTGTCGTCGCTGCGCAGGCGGCCCGCCAGCACGCGCAGCACGGCGAGCCCGACCAGCGGCAGCGCCATGGCGCCGATCGCGCACGCCACAGCCAGCGCGTTGTGCTGCTCGGGCAAGCGCTCGACCGCGAGCAGCATGGCGTTGAAGCCGCCGTGGATGACGATCGCGATGCCGAGCCCGCCGGCGAGCCCGATCGGGCCGGCTTCGAAGCGGCGCCGCGCCCAGAAATAGCCGAGCACGCCGCCCGCGACGAAGTGCATGGGCACGGTCAGGTACGCGCGCAGGAAGAAGCGGGTCGAGAACGCGATCATGTTCGTGACCTTGAGCATCGCGAGCACGTTCTCGACCAGGGCGAAGCCCATCGCGGCGTGCAGCGCGTACAGGAACGCGCCGTAGCGAGTGCGCGGACCGAGCAGGCCGCGCGTCAGCAGCATCAGGCACGCGACCTTGGCCAGCTCCTCCACCGCAGCCGCGGTCACGAAGGCCTCGATCAGCGTCGCCGACGGCTCGGGCCCCTCGCCGACCAGCTTGGCCAGCACGCGCTCCGTCCAGGCCACCGGAATCGAGATCATCCCGGTCGCGAAGACGATGCGGTAGCGAAAGCCCTGGGTCGGCTCGCGCACGCGGCGCTCGAACGACTCCGCCAGCCACAACAGCACGAAGGGCGGAATCACGCCCGCCAGAGCCAACAGTCGATCGATCAGCGACATCGAGCAGCTACACCGGCACACGCGCGTCGCGCGTGGCCCGCAGCCCTATCATCGCACGACGCCGCGTCGGATCGCGCGCCGACAGGGGATCTGGCAAGCTCGGCGCATGCCGCGCGCGCTCTGGTTGGTTCTAGCCGCGGGAATTGCCGTGTGGGCAGCTGCGTTCCTGCAAGTGGAGGAGCGAGCAAGACCTGCTGCACCGGCGCCCGAGCCCGAGCCTGCGACCATGACCTCCGCAGCGCGTCCCGTCCCGGTGACGGTTGTGCGCGAGCCAGCGCCGGCGCTCGCCGAGGACGCGCCCGCCGCCGCTCCCGTCCCGACTCGCGCGCCGAACGTGTTTCAGCCGACGGGGCCGCGCGGCCTGCTCGCCACCGCGTCCGCCACGATTCGAGCTGCGCGCGACGCATTCGTGCCCGGGCCCAGGCCGGTTCCGCCGCTCGAAGCGGTCCCGCCCGATCAAGTGGCGACCGGCGAGCTGGGCGAGGGCGTGTTCTCACCGGAGTACCACGCGCTCGAACGCGCCTACACGCACGAGCCGCGGGACGGGGCCTGGGCCGCGAACGAGGAGCGGCTGATCCGCTTCTCCCTGCGCGCGACGCCGCTCAATCAGCAGCTGGCGCTGGTGAACTGCCAGCAGACGATCTGCCGCATGGTGTTCGAGCGTACGCAGCCCGACGCCTTCAAGCAGCTGGTCCAGAACCCCGAGCTGGTGAAGATCACCGGCATCTCCTCGGCGTCCCCATTCTCGTACCGCAGCGGCCAGCTATCCGTGTACTTCGCCCGTCGCTCAGCCATCATCGAAGGCACCGATCAGCCCACCCAATCCCCGTAACACTTACTCATCTACAGCCCTTCATGAACGCGAGGCTGACGTAGTCGGCCGTTTCGTGTACGTTTTGGGACAGTGTCGGCGGCTAAGTTGGGTGGTGTGCGGCTCGCAGCGCGAGCGTTGTGCAGGGAGGTCAGGTGCCCATGCGCGCCTTGAGTCGTGCTTGTTGCTTGTTCTCTTTGATCTGTGTCGCGTCGTGCGCAGAGGGCTACGAAGGACTGTCGAGCCTGCGCCTCAACCAGACGATCCCCAAGGGCCCCGGTGACAACGCGTCGCGCGCCGGCAGTGGCGCAGGCAACGCGGGTGCCGCGGGCATGAGCACGTCGCCGACCCCCGCGGGTAGCGAGTGCAAAATGGGCTCGACCGAGGCCTGCATGTGCGCGTCGACCGGCACGGACGGCGTGCATCAGTGCAAGGCCGACGGTCGCTCGAAGATGGGCGGGTACTTCGCGACCGAATGCCCGATCCAGGCGACGTCACGACCGACGGTGGCGCCGCGGGCAGTGCGGGCTCGAGCGGATCGGGCGGCTCCGCTGGCTCGGCCGGCACGAGCGGCTCGGGCGGTTCCGCTGGCTCGGCCGGCACCTCGGCGGGCGGTCGGCCCGGCAGCTGTACTCCCGCGTGCACGAACTCGTGCTTCCCGGTCGGCATCCTCGCGTGCTGCCGCCCGGTCGGCGGCTGCGGCTGCACCTGGGCACCCGGCGCGTACTGCTTCTGAGAACTAGCGCGATTCGTTCGGGACGGGCACGCCGCTAGCGGTCGGCTGCGGCGCTCGCTCGCTGCCGCCGCGTCGCGGCCAGAGCCGGGCGAGCCTGCGCAGGCCGCGATCGGTGCTGACGTAAAAGGCGGGCACGACCAGCAGACTGAGCGCGGTCGAGACCAGCACGCCGCCGATCACCGCGAACGCCATCGGCGCGCGCACCTCCGAGCCGGGACCGAGCGCGAGCGCGGACGGGACCGCGGCCGCCAAGGTCGCGACCGAGGTCATCATGATCGGGCGCAGGCGCACCGGGCCGGCCTTGAGCATCGCGTCGTGCGCATCCAAGTTTTCCTTGCTGCGCACCTGGTTGGCGTAATCCACCAGGATGATCGAGTTCTTCTTCACGATGCCCATCAGCAGCAAGATGCCGATCAAGCTGAAGATGTTGATGCTCTGATCGGAGAGCTTCAGCGCGAACGCGGCCCCCGCGATCGACAGCGGCAAGATGGTGAGCACGGTGATCGGGTGCAGCAGCGAGTTGAACTGCGAAGCCAGCACCATGTACGCGACGATGATCCCGAGCACGAGCGCGAACAGCAGGCTCTGGAACGACTCGCGGAACGAGCTGCTCGCGCCGCCCAGCACCACGCGATAGCCCGGAGGCGCGTCCTTGCCGAGCTTCTCGACCAGCGCGAGCGCTTCGTTCTGGGCGTGGCCGGGGGCGATGTTGGCGAAGACGCTGATCGCGCGCTCGCGATCGCGGCGCGTGATCGCCTGAAGCGCGGGCCGGACTTCCTGCGTGACCAGGGTCGAGAGCGGAACCAGCGAGCTGTCTTTGGCGCGCACCATCAGCCGGCTCACGTCTTCCGGGCGCGAGCGCTGTGCGCGCAGCAGCTTGAGCCGCACGTCGATGCGCCGGCCGCCCGAGCTGTACTTCCCGACCCGCACGCCGCCGACCAGCGCGTTGATCGTGGTGGCGAGATCCTCGACCGAGACGCCCAGGTCCGCGGCGCGCGCGCGGTCGGGTGTGATGCGCAGCTCCGGGATGCCGAGCTCGTAGTTGCTGTCGAGGTCGGTCACCACGCCGCTCGCGCGCAGCTTGTCCATCAGCGCCTCGCTGGTGCTGACCAGCGTGCTCCACTCCGGGCCCTGTACCGAGACCTCGACTGGAAAGCCGCGCTGCGCGGTGAAGCCGGACTGCGAGAGGTCCTGCACCATCGCCTTGACGCCGGCATAGGAGTTGAGCTCCTTGCGCAGGTCGACCGAAAACTCCGCCTGGCTCAGCTTGCGCTTCTCCGGCGGCACCAGGGTGATGAAGAGGATCCCGGAGTTCACGGCGCCGCCGAACCCGCCGGTCATGGCGAACGCGCGGTTCACCTCCGGACGCGAGTTCAAGTACGCCTCTGCGCGGCGCATCTGATGATCGGTCTCGTTCAGATCCGAACCGACTGCCGTGGTCAGGCGCACGAGGATGCGGCTCTGATCCTGTGAGGGCACGAACTCTCCCGGCAGCCCGCGCAGCAGCTGCACCGAGCCGGCGAACAACGCCACGGCCAGCAGCAGCACCGTCACCGGCCAACGCAGGCCGAGCGCGAGCACGCGCGCGTAGCCGCGCGACATCGAATCGAAGCCCTCGTCGACGAAGCGTCCGAGTCGGCTGCGACCCTCACGCGAGGTGCGCAGGATCTGGGCCGAGCGGGCCGGCGCGAGCGTGATCGCTTCCACGTAGGAGAGCGCGACCGCGACGCTGAGCGTGACGCCGAACTGCAGGAAGAACTTGCCCATCAGGCCGCTCATGAACACGACCGGCACGAAGATCGCGATCACCGCCGCGGTCGCGCTGAGCGCTGCGAAAGTGATCTCGGCGGTGCCCTCGCGCGCGGCGGTGACGCGGTCCTTGCCGCTCTCGGCGTGCCGGAAGATGTTCTCGAGCACCATGATCGCGTCGTCGACCACGATGCCGACGCACAGCGACAGCGCGAGCAGCGTGAAGGTGTTGAGCGTGTAGCCGAGGAAGTAGATCACCGCGACCGTGCCGAGCAGCGACATCGGGATCGCCATCACGACGTTCAACGTGCTCGAGATCGAGCCGAGGAACATCCAGCACACCAGGCCGGTCAGCAGCACCGCCAGCAGCAGCTCGAACAGGATCTCGTCGACCGATTCCTTCACGAACACGGTGCTGTCGAAGTTGATCCCGAGGTGCATGCCCTCCGGCAGGCTCGCGCGCATCTCCCCGATCGCCTTGTGCACGCCCTCCGCGACCGCGACGCCGTTGCTACCGCGCTGCTTCTTGACGCCCAGGCCCTGGGCCGGCACGCCGTTGACGCGCGCCTTGCGGCGGACGTCCTCGAAGCCGTCCTCGACCAGCGCGACGTCCTGCAAGCGCACGGGTGAGCCGTCGACCTCGCGGATGATCAGCCCGCGCAGCGTGGCGAGGTCGAGCGCCTCGCCCAGCACGCGCACGTTCACCTCGCGCCCGTCGGTCTCGAGCCGGCCCGCGGGCAGCTCGACGTGCTGGCGCTGGAGCGCCGAGATCACTTCGGTCACGGTGACGCCGCGGGCGTCGAGCCGGGTGGCGTCGATCCACAAGCGCACGTTGCGCTCGAGGTAGCCGCCCATGATGACCTCGCCGACCCCGGGGATGGTCTGCAGCTTCTCCTTCACCACGTAGCGCGCGGTGTCCGCGAGCAGCTGCTGCGGGAACGCGCCCGAGAGGCCGACCCACATGATCGGGTTGTCCTCGGGGTTGGTCTTGGAGACCACCGGCGGATCGAGATCGCGCGGCAAGGCGCGCTGGGTCTGCGCGATCTTGGCCTGCACGTCTTGCAGCGCGAGGTCCACGTTGCGCTCGAGATCGAGCTCGAGCGTGATGCTGGCCGAGCCCTGCTGCGAGGTGGACCAGAGCGACTTCACGCCCTCGACCTGGACCAGCGCCTCTTCGATCGGCTCGACCACGTCGTGCTCGAGCACGTCGGGGGCGGCGCCTTCCCACGTGACGCTCACGTTGATGGTGGGGAAGTCGACGTCCGGGAACTGACTGCGGCCGATGCGCTGCGCTGCGACCGAGCCGAAGACCACGGTCGCGGCCATGATCATCCAGGCCAGGACCGGCTTGCGGATGCAGATCTCGGTCAGGTTCACGGCTTGAGCTCGGGGTGAGCGGAGGCCGGCTTATCCTCCGGAGATTGTGGCGCGATCTTGACCTTGGTTCCGTCCTTGAGCGCCTCGGCGCCGCGCACCACCAGCTGATCGCCGACCTTCAGGCCGGCGCGCACTTCGACCTGTCCGTCGCTGGTGTGCATGCCGAGGTTGAGCACGCGCTCGCGCGCGACGCCGCCCTCGACCACGTAGGCCAGGAAGCCTTTCTCACTGGGCCGCACCGCCAGCTCGGGCACGACCGGCAGATTGCCGCCGCCGACGATCGGCACGCTCACCTCGGCAAAGGCGCCGGGCCGCAGCCGATCGCGCTCCGCAGCGGCGACCTCGGCGGTGATCGGCACCATGCGCGAAGCGGCGTCGGCGATGCCGGCGATGTGCGAGACCTTGGCGCTGAAGCTGCCTTCCAGACCGCGCACGCGGAAGCCCACGGTCTGAGCGCGGCTCAGCTTGCTGGCATCGGCTTCCGCCACCGAGAAGCGCAGCAGCAGCGGATCGCGCCGCACCAGGGTAGCGAGCACCGCACCCGGCTGCGCGTACTGCCCGGTCTGCACGCTGCGCGTCTCGATCGTGCCGGCGAGCGGGGCGCGCACGCGCGCGTCGCGCAGGTTGAGCGCGGCTTGATCGTAAGCGGCCTGCGCCGAGAGCGTCTCGGCTTCGGCCAGGCGCATCTTGGTGCGCCAGCTCTCCAGCTCTTCGGCCGGGATCAAGCCGGGGCTCTTGGCCAGCGCTTGCTCGCGCCGGCCCATGCCGGCCTCGGCGTCGGCCTTGCTCGCGCGCGCGCGCTCGAGCGACGCCTGCGCTGAACGCACCGCGACCTGATAGCGCTGCGGCTCGATCTCGGCCAGCAGCTGGCCGGCCTTGACCTGCTCGCCTTCGGAGAAGTGCACGCGCTCGACCACGCCTTGCACGCGCGCAGTGACCTGCACGCGCTCGTACGCATCGACGCTGCCGACGGCGTCGAGCTCGTACTGCACGTCGCGCGCGACGACAGGACGCGTCTCGACCGGAAAGGCGAGCGGTCCGCGCGGCGCCGCCGTGACGTCGCCGTGCGCGCCGGGCTTGCCCTCGGGTTTGGCGCCGCCGCTTGCAGCTGCGCCTTCGCTCGCGCAGCTGCCGTGCGCGCACGCGAGCGCGATTGCGAATGCCCGCGCGAGCACGCGCGCAGCGGTTGTGTCAGATCCAACCGTCACCGGGTGGGCTCCTTTCCGAACGGGTCGAGCCCGAGCGCGCGCCGCAGCGCGAGCAAGCCGACGGCCAAGTCATAGCGCGCTCGCGCGAGCTCGACCTCCGCCGCGAACAAACGACTGCTGGCATCTGCGACCGCCAGCGCGGTGCCGAGCCCCTGCCGGTACAGCTCCGCGGTCTCCTGGCCGTTGCGGCGAGCGATCTCGGCGGTATTCGTCGCCTGACCGATCACGGCATGCCCGCGCTCGAGCGCGACCAGCGCTTGCGCGACGGCGGTACGCGCCGAGCGCTCGCTGGCCCGTGCTTCGAGTTCCGCGGCGCTCGACTGCGCCAGCCGATCCTCGCGGTCCGCGCCGCGCTCGCCGCCGTCCCACAGCACCCAGGTCGCCGTGAGCGCGACGCTCGCATCGAGCGTGTGGCCGCCGATTCCCGTCTCGTTGGTGGCCCGACCGGTCCCCGTCAGGCCCAGGGTCGGCACCCAGCGCCAGAGCGGCTCGTCGGCGGACTCGCGCAGCGCTTCCGCGCGCTTGTGCTGAGCCGCGATGTCGAGCCGCTGCGCGCCTTCTTGCTTGCGCGCCGAATCCTTGGCGAGCGCCTCGGCGCTGGCCGCGGCCGCCTCGAGCAGGACGGTTGGCTGGTTCAACGGTTCTGCCACCGAGCGATCCACGAGAAAGCCGAGGTCGAGCCGGGCGCGGCGCACTTCGGCGCTCGCCGCGGTCAGATCGCGTTCGGCCGCCGACAGCTCGAGCTCGACCTGGGTGACGTCGTTGGAGCTGGCCAGCCCGACGTCGAAGCGCTGGCGCGCATCGCCGGCGCTCTGCTTGGCCAGGGCGACCCGCGTCTCCGCCGCTCCGCGTACCTGCTCCTGCGAGAGCGTCGCGAGGAACAGCGACGCGGTGTCGAAGGAGAGCAGGCGGCGCTGCTCGGCCGCATCGAGCCCCGCGGCTTCACGCTCGAGCGTGGCCGCCTCGTACAGTGGAAAGCCGCGCCCGTCGAACAAGCTCACGCCGATCACGAGCGAGCCGTTGAGCGCA
>Ga0193706_1001515_pt1 | contig 10267 bp, 11 predicted proteins | sample U3c1metaG_FD_160130 | JGI IMG/M metagenome (GOLD analysis project Ga0193706, IMG submission 160130) | Soil microbial communities from a riparian zone of the East river system, Colorado, United States - U3c1 | ecosystem: Environmental > Terrestrial > Soil > Riparian zone | place: USA: East River... | reverse complement strand
GACGAGGAGTTCGCGGCCGACAAGGCCCGGCTGCTCGGCAACGACTCCAGCTCATGAACGGAAGCCCGCCGCCGGGTTCGAACCGGCAACCTCCTGATTACAAATCAGGTGCTCTCCCAGGTTGAGCTAGGCGGGCATGGTGGCGAAGAGTGAAGCGATGGATGTGACCTTCAGGTTTCTCGGGCCGGACGAGGGTGGCGTCCTCACCGAGGCGATCGAAGCAGCTTACGGGACCAGCTACGACGTCCGCTGGGTTTACGACCAGGAGGAGGTTTCGGCCCGCCTGGCCGATGGCAGGTACGTCTCCTGCGTCGCCGAGTCGCCCGAGGGGGCGCTGCTCTGCCACATGGGGATGAGCCGAGCGGCGGCCGCGGACGCGGTCGCCCACTCGGGCCAGGCGGTGACGCTGGCGGCAGCCCGCGGGCAGCACCTCTTCACCCGAACCAAGCGCTTCCTGATGGATTGGGCGCGGGAGGAGGGGCTGGCGGGGATGTTCAGCGAGGCCACCGCCGCTCATCCGTACAGCCAGCGGGCCAACATCGAGCTGGGAGCGCACGAGACCGGCTTCCTGCTCGGCTGGATCCCCGCTTCGGTCTCCAACGACGCCGCCGCCGGGGCATCGCGGCAACGCCAGTCGGCGGCGCTCTTCTACACCAAGCTCAACGACGGCCACGAACGCCGTGTCTACGCGCCGGAGCGCCACCACGAGATCGTCGGGCAGACGCTGGCGCTCTGCGAGCTGCGCGGCACCCTGGCGAAGGCGTCGCCGGACGCCGAGCTGGAGCCCCGGACCGAGCTTCACGTCGACGTCGACGAGGACCACAACCTGGCCCTGCTGACCGTCCACGTGCCGGGCGCCGACCTCGAGTCGGTGATCGCCGCCGAGCGCCACCACCTCTTCCACAGCGCCGGCCTCGACGCGATCTACGTCGACCTGCCGCTGGAGCGACCGGCGACGGCGCTGGTCGCCGACGACCTCGAGCGGCTGGGGGTCTCCTACGCCGGGATCTTCCCCAACCACCGCAGCGACGGCGACGTGCTGCGAATGCAGTCGCTGCACCGGGTCCGAGTCAAGGCCGACGACATCGCCGTCGCCTCGGACCACGGGCGCGAATTGCTCGAGTACGTCCTCGCGGACCTTCCTCAGCGCTAGGCCGCCACCTCACGTGAGGCGAGGTGGGAGCCCACCTTGCGCTTGACCCGCTGCAGGGCGTTGTCGACGGTCTTGGTGTCGCACTCCAGCTTCTCGGCGATCGCCTCGTAGGAATGGCCGTCGAGGTAGAGCGAGAGGACGCGGCTCTCGAGATCGGAGAGGACGCCGGAGACGCCGGAGAGACAGGCGACCAGGCTGGCCAGCTCTTCGGAGGCGATCACCTGGTTGACCGGGTCATGGACGCTCGGACCGGGCAGGATCTCGTCGAGGGTGGTGTCGGACTCCCCCGCGGCCGCCGGCGTCTGGCTGAAGGAGACGTACTGATTGAGCGGCGTGTGCTTGTTGCGGGTGGCCGTCTTCACCGCGGTGATGATCTGGCGGGTGATGCAGAGCTCGGCGAAGTTGCGGAAGCTCGACTCGCGATCGGTCCGGTAATCCCGGATCGCCTTGTAGAGGCCGAGCAGGCCCTCCTGGATCAGGTCGTCGGACTCGCCGCCGAGCAGGAAGTAGGACGAGGCCTTGAGGCGGACGAAACCGCGGTAGCGCCGGACGATTGCGTCGTAGGCGTCGGTCTTGCCGTCCTTGGCCAGAGCGACTAGGTAGTGATCGTCAAGCTCAGCTTGAGAGTTAGCGTGCTGGGCGCGGACGGGACTGGAGCGGACAGCCATCGAGGCTGGCCTTTGCTGCATAGGCGTAGACAGAGCCACAGATCCTTCTCCTTGCTGAAGGGTCGTGGCGCCACTTACCTCCCCCGGGGCGCCTCTTATCGACGGGCTATCTCACACTCAAGCTGAGGTTCACCCTTGTTGCGACGCTAGTTTATGTGCCCTCGGAGTTCTGTCAACCCCTGGGGGACATAAATGCAACCGCCGTTGCATTTGTTAGACGCCCCTCCCTGGCTCAGGTTCGCTGGCGAACGGCCTCGAAGAGGACCGCCGCGGCGGCGGCTGAGACGTTCAGCGACTCGACTTCGCCACCACGAGGCAGGGCAATGAGCCCATCGCAGACGGCGGCAACCCGGGGACGGATGCCCTTGCCCTCGCCCCCGAGCACGAGCACCGTCGGCCCCTTGAGATCGACGCTCCAGGGTGCCGCCTGCGCATCGGCGTCGGCGCCCCAGATCCAGAAGCCGGCAGCCTTGGCGTCGGCGAGCCAGTCGGCAAGGTTGCGCACGTGGGCGACCTGCAGGTGCTCGACCGCACCGGCCGAGGCCTTACAGGTGCTGGCGGTGACGGTGGCGGAGCGACGCTCAGGCACGATCACGCCGCTGGCGCCGGCGAACTCTGCCGAGCGACAGACGGCGCCGAGGTTGCGCGGATCCTGAACCTGATCGAGCGCGACGAGCAGTGAGTCCTCTCCGCGCAGCAGCCCCTTCGGATCTCCATACGGATACGGATCGACTTCGGCAACCACTCCCTGATGGTCCGGAGAGCCACAGAGCCGCTCCAGCTCATACGCGTCCGTCTCCGGCGCCCGCCAGACCCGCTGCACCTGCCGCCTCCCTCCTTCCGCCTCGGCGACGGGCTGCTTGCCGTAGATGATCTGATTTGCCATCAGGTCTTCGGCACCAATCGCGGTCCAGCGGCTGAGTCTCGAACTTCCCAACCCAGCTCCGTCAGCTCATCCCGAATCTCATCGGCCCGCCCAAAGTCCTTGGCGGCGCGTGCCCGCTCACGCTCAGCCATCAAGCCCTCCGCGGCAGCATCAGCGCCCTCGCCCTTCTCCGCCAGCGACCCGAGGCCGACCAGCTCCAGCATCTCGGCGAGCGCCTCTGCCGCATCCGCACCCTCGACCTCGCCACGATTCGCCTCGGCCACCAGCTCAAACACCTGAGCCATCGCTCGTGGCGTGTTGAAGTCATCCGCCAGCGCATCTCTGAACGCGAGAACCCGCGCGGCTGGTCGGGAGCCCGGGGAGGTCTCAACCGAACCTCCCCGCTGTTGTGAGGGCGAGACCTCCCCGGGCTCCCCCCCACCCCCCGGGTTCTCGCGAAAGAAGTTCCGCAGCCGCTCGACCTGCGCGACGGCCTGCTCCATCTGCTGCTCGCCAAACGCCAACGGCTGCCGGTAGTGCCCCGAGACCAAGTACGCAACGACCGCCTCGCGCCCATAGCGATCCAGCGCTTTGGACAACTGGAAGATGTTGCCATCCGATTTCGACATCTTGGCGGCGTCGGTCTCGATCATCCCGTTGTGCATCCAGATCTGGGCGAAGGGCCGCCCGGCCGCCTCCGACTGGGCGATCTCGTTCTCGTGGTGGGGGAAGACGAGGTCGGAGCCGCCACCGTGGACCGCAAACGAGGCCCCCAGCTCCTGCTCGGCCATCACCGAGCACTCGATGTGCCAGGCCGGGCGGCCCGGGCCCCAGGGCGAGTCCCATTTCGTGTCCTCGCCGGGCTTGTGCGCCTTCCAGAGGGCGAAGTCGAGCGCCTCCTCCTTGAGCGAGGCCGAACCCGCCTCCTCGCCCTGGTCCATGTCTTCCGTACGGCGGTTGGAGAGCTTGCCGTAGTCGCCGAAGCTGCGAACGCGGAAGTAGACGTCGCCGCCGGACTCGTAGGCATGCCCGGACACGATCAGATCGCCGATCAGCGCCACGATCCCCGCGATCGTCCGCGTCGCCAACGGCTCGGCGTCGGGACGACCCAGCCCGAGGCGGTCGGTGTCTTCGAGGTAAGCGGCGGTCATCCGCGCCGCGAACTCGGCCGAGGGCTCCCCGGCCACCTCGGCGGCGCGGTAGATCTTGTCGTTGATGTCGGTGACGTTGACGACCAGCCGCGTCCGGTAGCCCTCGGAGCGCAAGAAGCGGGCAAAGAGCGAGAAGACGACGAAGGGCCGGGCATTGCCGATGTGGATGCGGCTGTAGACGGTGGGGCCGCAGGCGTAGATCCCCACCTCCTCGGAGGGGTCGAGATCCCGCGGCTCACCACTGAGCGTGTCCCTGATCCTCACCTCGCGCATCGCGGGGCCGAGACTAGATGAAATCGACCTTCTAAAAGGTTCGGTAGCCGGCGGTCGAGGCAGTCGACTCGCCCCGCAGCCAGACCGGCGCCGACTCCTCGGCGGCCGCCTGGGCCTCGCGCTTGGCCCGCTTGGCGCTGGCCTTGATTTCGTCCTCGGTGGCCTCGCGGACGCGCTCCTCGCGGCGCTCGGCCTGCACGCGGATGCGATCGGACTCGACCCGAAGCTGGTCCTCGGCGCGGGCGCGAGCAGCCTCCTCGGCCTCCCGCTCGACCTTCTCGACCAGGTTGCGGACGCTCTCCTCGGCTTCGCGACGCACCTCGACGGTGCCGTCCATCACGCGCCGCTCGATCTCGGTCTCCAGCCGCACCGCCGTCTCGTGCGACTCGGCCGCGGCGGCCTCGGCGTCGGCCGCCCGCTGCTCGGCGGCGGCGACGCGGCGATCGGCGTCGGCGTCGATCTCGGCGCGGGCGGCGACGACCTGGCGCTCGACCTCGGCCTCGAGGTTCCGCGCCGCCTCGGCGATCGAGCTCTCGGCCTCGGCCCGCAGCTCGGACGCGTGCGCGGCGACGGCTTCGCCTTCGACCTGAGAGCGCTTTTGAAGCTCCTCGAAGGCATGCTCGGCGCGATCCCGAGCGGCCTCGGCGCCGGCGACCTTCGCCTCCACCTCACCCCTCGCCTTGCGCTCGGCGGCGATCCGCTCGCGAGCCTCGGCGGAGACACCGCGCAGCGTCTCCATCGCCCGTTTCTTGAGGACATCGCCGACCCGGTCGGCGCGTGCCTCGGCCTTGGCAACCCGTTCCTCGCTGACCCGGACCCACTCCAGCGCCTGCTTGGCGACGCCGTGCATCGTCTCGGTTGCCTCACCGACGGCACGCAGCTGCCTGGCTGGATCGCTCATCCCCCGGCAACCTACTATGGGCACCGGAGGCGAATCGGGCAGGACGCGGCCGAATCGGCCGCAATTTGCGCCAGCGGCTCGATCAGGCGGACTGGGCCTCGCGCGCGTGCAGCTCGCGCTTGAGGATCTTGCCGGTGGCGTTGCGGGGAAGCTCGGCGAGGAACTCGACCTCACGGGGCGTCTTGTAGCCGGCCAGGTTGGCCTTGACGTGCGCCTTCAGCTCGTCTTCGCCGAGCTCGGCACCGTCCACGACGACGACAAAAGCCTTGAGACGCTGGCCGAACTCGGCATCCTCGACGCCGATCACCGCCGCCTCGACCACGGCCTCGTGATCGGCGAGCAGATCCTCGACCTCGCGGGGGAAGACGTTCTCACCGCCGGAGACGATCATCTCGTCGTCGCGCCCGTCGATGAAGAGGCGTCCCTCGGAGTCGATGTGGCCGACGTCGCCGCTGCAGAGCAGGTCGTCGATCACCTCTTTGCCGCCACCGCCCGTGTAGCCCTCGAAGGACATCTCGTTGCCGACGAAGATCCGCCCGACGTCGCCCTGCGGGACGTCGCCGCCGTTCTCGTCGATGATCCGCACGGTGGTGCCACGGGGCGGCCGGCCGGCGGTCCCGGGCGCCGCGCGCAGGTCCTCCGGGGTGGCGATCGTGGCATAGGCGACCTCGGTCGAGCCGTAGAGGTTGTAGACCGAGTCGCCGAAGCGGTCCATCCACGCGAGCGCCAGCTCGCCCGGCAGGGCCGAGCCCGAGAGCGAGGTGATCCGCAGCGAGGAGAGGTCGTACCGGGCCAGCGTCTCGTCGGGCAGGGCGAGGATCCGCTGGATCATCACCGGCACCGCCGCCAGCACCTGGGCGCGGCTTTCCTGCACCGCCTGCAGCGTCCCCTCGGGGTCGAAGCGGCGGCGCAGCACCATCGTCGAGGCGGTCGGCAGGCTCATCACGAAGTGGAAGAAGCCCCAGGAGTGGAAGAGCGGCGCCGCGATCGTCATCGTCTCGCGGCTGCGGAAGGGAATCTTGTCGATCAGCGCCGCGATGCCCAGCAGGCCGTCGGGGCTGGAGCGCTGGGCGCCCTTCGGGGTGCCGGTGGTGCCGGAAGTGAGGATCACGAAGCGCGGTTTGTCGGGCGGCGGGCTGAGGTCCGACTCGGCGCCGGTGGCGATCAACTGCTCCAGGGACTGCTGGGCGCCGGCGTCGTCGCCCTCGTCCGTCCAGCCGACCACGCGGGCGACCGAATCGTCGACTCCCTCCAGCAATCCCGAGAACTCGGCGTCGTAGACGAGCACCTTCGGCTTCTCCCGGCGAGTCACCTCGGCCAGCTGCGGGCCGGCGAACATCGTGTTGAGGTAGAGCACGCTGGCGCCGAGCTTGGCGGCAGCGAGGGTGGCCTCGATGAAGCCGCGATGGTTGCGGCACATGATCCCGACCCCGTCCTCGTGGCCGATCCCCATCGCGGCGAAGGAGTGGGCAAGGGCATTGGAGCGGCGGTGCAGGCGCTCGAAGCTGAGCGCCCCGCGCTCGTCGATCACGGCGATCTCGTGGGGATAGTGGATCGCCGCGGTGGCCACGCCGGTCGCCGGCGAAGCCCCCCAGCGGACGAAGGTGGAGCCCATCTTCACCGCCTTGTCGGGGCGGATCAGCCCGAGGACGCCGGCCTCGTGCAGCACCTTCAGCTCGAAGGCCGAGTCGGCCGCCGATGCCCGCAGCCTCGCCGCACTGTCGCTGAGAATCCCCACGCCCCGAAGACTATTCGCTCTGCACCGAGGCGACGGCGATGCAGGCGATCCCCTCGCCTCGGCCGATCCAGCCCATGCCCTCGTTGCTGGTCGCCTTGACGCTGACCCGGGCCGAGGTGGCCTCGGCGAGCATCCGCTCCATCTCCGCCTTGAAGGGACCAAGTCGGGGCTCCTCGCAGATCACCGTCGCGTCGACGTTGACGATCGGGCCGGCGATCGTCCCGACCACCGTCCGCAGCAGGTCGATCGAGTCGGCGCCCCGCCAGCGCTCGTCGTCGTCGGGAAACATCGTGCCGATGTCGCCACCGCCGCCGGCGCCGAGGATGGCGTCGATCACGGCGTGGGTGAGCACGTCGGCGTCGGAGTGGCCGGCGAGGCCGCGCGGGTGATCGATCTCCACCCCGCCGAGGACGAGGCGCCGGCCCTCGGCAAAGCGATGGCTGTCGTAGCCGATGCCGACCATCAGCCGACGCGACTGGCGAGCGGGGCCAGGTGCCGTTGGCGCTGCTCGAAGACGCATATCTCCCCCACTCCGAGGCCGTCGAGGAACTCGACCGCCTGGTCGTATCCGAAGCCGACCTGCTCGGGCAGATGGGCGTCGGAGGAGAGCGCGAAGGAAGCTCCCGCCTCGACGCACATCTCGGCGAAACCGCGGGCCGGGTAGAGCTCGCCGACCGGCTTACGCAGGCCGGCGGTGGAGAGCTCGACGGCGATGCCGCTCTCGGCGATCGCCGCCACCGCGGGCTCGTAGAAGAAGCGGAGATCGCGCTCGGGCAGCGGCCGGGCGCCGCCCCAGACCTTGACCAGATCCGGGTGGGCGAGGATGTCGAAGAGGCCGGAGCGGGCGCACTCGGCCAGCGACTCGAAGTAGCGGCGCCAGACCTCGTCGGGATCGCCGCTGCCCTCCCAGACGTCCCAGCCGGGATGGTCGACGGCGTCGTCGCCGATGAAATGGACCGAGCCGACGACGTAGTCGAAGTCGCGCGCCTCCAGCATCGTCGCGGTGCGGTCCTCGGCGCCGGGCACGAAGTCGCACTCGACGCCGAGCTTCAGCGGGGTGCCGCGGACGAACTCGCAGTAGGCGTCGAGGTCGTCGCGCCCGTTGCTCTCCCAGAGCGGATGGCGCCAGAGGTCGAGGGCCTGGTGGAAGCGGTAGACGTGCTCGGAGACGCCCAGCTCCTCGACGCCGGCGGCGGCCGCGGCGGCGAGGTAGCGCTCGACGTTCTCGGCGGTGAAGTAGCGCTCGGCGGTCGTGTTCTCCTCGTCCGGGCGCAGGTGCAGGTGGTAGTCGGTCAGCACGAAACGAGCCTAAGCCAAAGCGGTGCTCGGGGCGGGTCCGGGTGGGGCCTAGACTGCTGCCGCAATGGCTCGCCAGCTGCTCCTGCTCCTGCTCGCCTTCGTGCTCGGCACCGCCCTCGCCGCGCTGCTCGGCGCCGTCAGCTTCGGCACCGCCCTCGGGGTCGGGCAGGTCTGCTTCGCGGCGACGCTGGTCTGGGTCCTGCTCAGGGACTAGAGGTCGGCGCCGCGCTCGGCGAGCAGCAGCTCGGCGACCCGCAGGTCGAGCGGCGTCGTCACCTTGAAGTTCTCGGGCGAGGTCGGGTGGATCAGGACGGTCCCCCCCGCCGCCTCGACCAGCATCGCCTCGTCGGTGGCGGCGTCGCGCGCCTCGGTATCGACGTCGAGTGCGGCGCGCAGCGCATCGGCCCGGAAGACCTGTGGCGTCTGCGCCGCCCAGAGCCGCGAGCGATCCAACGTTCCATCGACGAAGAGTGCATTTCCCTGCTCCTGGGCGGGAAATGCACTCTTCGTCTCCCCGGCCAGCTTGATCGTGTCGGTGACCGGGGCGGCGGCGATGACCCCGCTGGCCTCCGGGTCGCCATCGAGGCGCGCGACCAATGCTTCGACCAGCGCAGCGGTCAACAGCGGCCGCGCCGCGTCGTGGATCGCGACCAGCTCGGTCTCCACCCCCTCCAGGGCGTTGACGACGGACTGAGCCCTGGTGGCGCCGCCGGCGACGACGCCGAGGTCGGCGGCGCCCATCTCGTCGAGATGACCGGGTGGGGCGGCGACGACGATCGCGCGCACCGATTCGCAGGCCCGGAAGGCCTCGATCGACCACTCGACCATCGGCCTTCCCGCCAATCGCACGAAAGCCTTCGGGCCGCCGGCTCCGAGACGCTCCCCGGAGCCGGCCGCCGCGATGGCTGCGGTAACCGCCGCGGCTCTACGCCGTGGTGGCGAAGCGCTCCTCCAGGAGGCCGTCGAGGTACTCCTCGGCGCCCTCCTCGTCCTTGTCGAGCGCGTACATGAACTCCGACGCAAGGATCTTCTTGGCGCGCGTGTACATCTGCTTCTCGCCGGTGGAGAGGCCCTTCTCCATCTCGCGGATCGCCAAGTTGCGAACCACCTCGGCCAGCTCGAAGACGTCGCCGGTCTTGATCTTCTCGCGGTTGTACTTGAAACGCCGGTTCCAGTTCTTCGGCATCTCGGAGACCTCGTCGGTGAGGACGTCTGTGACCTTTTTGATTTCTTCCTCGTCGATGACGCGGCGCAGACCGGCAATGCCCGCGTTTTCACAGGGGACCATCACGGTCAGCTCGTTGTGGATGATCTTGATCGTGAGGTATTCACGCTCACTGCCCATCAGCTCACGGGTCTCTTTCTTCAGCACCAGACCAGCCCCGTGGTGCGGGTAGACGACCTTGTCGCCCTCCTCGAAGTCGCAGACGTAAATGACGTCTTCCTCGAAGACTGCCTCAACGGCCTCTTCTAGCTCAGAAATCGGTGACTCCTTTCGTCTTCGACGGCGCCCATCGCCGTCAGCTCTGTAAGTACCGGTCGACCAGATCGATCTCCTGGAGCCGGCGCAGGCCCTGGCGGATGTCCTTGGCCCGGGTGGGGCCGACACCGTCGACGGCGGCGAGGTCGGCGTCGGAGGCCGCCAGGACCTCCTCCAACCCACCCAGCTCGTGGATGATCTTCTGGACGACAAGTTTGGGGATGCGCGGGACGCGGCCCAGCGCGCGGTAGCCACGCGAGGCAACCGGGAAGTCGAGCGTGTTGAGCTTGCGGTCGTAGCCGAGCAGCTCCGCGAGGCGGCCGAAGTCGAGCACGTCCTGATGGGGCATGCGGCCCAGCGCCTGCAGCGTCGCGGCCAGGCTCCCCTCGGTGTCCTCGACCGAGTAATCGCGGATCAGCGCCGTCTTGTCGGCGGCGACGCCGACCATCGTCTCCTCCAGCTGCATCTCGATCAGGCGGCCCTCGGTGCCGAGCTCGACGATGTAACGCTCGACCTCAACCGCCATCCGCGTCACCAGCTCGGCCCGCTGCAGGACGGCGAGGGCGTCGTGGAGGAAGCTGCCGCCCTCGAACTCGAGCACGGTGAGCCGGCCGGAGACCTGGTCGAGCCGCTCGCGGTACTTCTCCAGCGTCGCCAGACCCTGGTTTGCCTTGGCCAGCACCGCCGGGATCTCCTGAAGGATGTACTTGGTCCCCTCCACGTAGAGGGAGACGACGTC
>Ga0193706_1001514_pt1 | contig 10277 bp, 9 predicted proteins | sample U3c1metaG_FD_160130 | JGI IMG/M metagenome (GOLD analysis project Ga0193706, IMG submission 160130) | Soil microbial communities from a riparian zone of the East river system, Colorado, United States - U3c1 | ecosystem: Environmental > Terrestrial > Soil > Riparian zone | place: USA: East River... | reverse complement strand
GTGCGATGGCAGGGCCCGATCGATTGGCTGATCTCGCGCCGGACGCAGGGTCGCGAGCAAAAAGCGACGCTGCGCGTGCTCTTGCGCATGGCCATCTATCAACTCTTCTGGCTCACGCGCATTCCCGATCACGCCGCGGTGAATGAAACCGTGGAACTCGCGCGCGCGATGGGCTGCGGACCTCAAGCCGGTTTCGTGAACGCCGTCCTGCGCGGTTTCATTCGCGAGCGCGATACCACCGAAAGCTTGATCAAGGGATTGAAGCAAAATGATGTCGCGCTGGCGTGGTCCCATCCGGCATGGCTCTGCGAACGCTGGCAACAGCGTCTCGGTCGCGACCGGCTCATTCAACTTCTCGACTGGAACAACTCGCCTCCGAAAACCTTCGCACGCGTCAACCTCGTGAAGGCCGACGTGAATAAACTTCGCGAGCAATGGGCGAAGGAAGGCGTGGAGGCGAAGCTCGTTCCTGTCGAATGGGCACGCGATTCGTTCGTTTACGAACTTGTCTCACATCCGCCGCTTGCGTCATTGCCGAGTTTCATCGAAGGCAAATTCTACATCCAGGATCCGAGCACGCTTCTCGCCGTCATGGAACTTGAGGCTCAGCCCGGAGAAACCATCCTCGACCTGTGTGCTGCTCCGGGCGGCAAGACGAACTTCATCGCCGAACGAATGAAGAACACCGGCAGGATCATCGCGCATGATACGAGCGAGGCACGGCTTCAACTCGTCACCGACAACGCCACACGCCTCGGCGTCACGAACATCGAGACCACGTTGCCCGGGACTCTCGATACTCGTCTCGCGACTCCCGCCGACCGCATTCTCCTCGATGCTCCATGCAGCAACACTGGCGTGATGCGTCGGCGAGTGGATTTACGCTGGCGCATTCGAGCTGAGGAGTTGCAGCGCTTGCGCACGACACAACTCGACCTGCTGCGCTCCGCCGTCCTTCGTCTCAAGCCCGGCGGCACCCTCGTTTACAGCACGTGCAGTTTGGAGCCCGAGGAAAACGAGCAAGTGGTCCGCGAGTTTCTCAACGAACACCCTCACGTTCACTTCCAACGCGAGCGCGCCCTCACGCCGTGGGAGCATGGAGTGGATGGCGCATACGTCGCCCGCTTCGTACGCGGAAATTGAATCGTACTCACGCGCGGGTGCCGGCACGAAACCGCGCCGTGCTGGAATTCACTTTGGGTTATTCCACTTGCTGCATGTTTTCTCGCGCATAGACTCCGCGGCATGGGCGTCGTCATCACCTTGCTCGCGATCGGCACCATCCTGCTGCTGCTGGAAACGGTGCTGCCGGGAATGATCGCCGGCATACTCGGGTTGCTCTGCCTCATGGCAGGAGTGATCGCCGCGTACATAAACTTCGGCCCGCAAGCCGGGTCAGGTGTCCTCATCAGCGTGCTCATCGGCGTGATTGCCGGCACGATATTGTGGCTGAAATTCTTTCCCACCTCCCGATTCGCCAAAGTGTTCACGCTCCAAAACACCGTGGGCAATATCAACGCAGAACGTCCGGAACTGCTGCACCAGACTGGCTCCGCGCTCACGCCGTTGCGCCCAAGCGGTACGGCGCTCATCAATGGTCAGCGCGTCGATGTGGTGACTGAAGGTGCGATGATTGACCGGGACACGCCGGTCAAAGTCATCGCGATCGAAGGAATGCGTGTCGTCGTCCGCGCTCTCTCAGAAACGTCTGCTCAATCGACCTGAACTATGAAAGACCATTTGTTGCTCGCTGCCCTGCCTATCTCGCCGCTGTACTTAGTCGGCTTCGCAGTGCTGGCCATTTTCCTCCTCATCATTTTCATCTTTTGCATCAACTTCCTCAGCATCTGGGTGCGTGCGTGGACCAGCGGCGCGCCCGTTGGCATCGTCGAGTTGATCGCGTTGCGACTGCGCCGCGTTCCCGTCGGCATGGTGGTGGACTCGCGCATCATCGCAGTGAAGTCCGGACTGCCGCTCACGATCGATGACCTTTCGACCCATTATCTCGCCGGCGGCGACGTGGAGATGGTTGTCCGCGCTTTGGTTGCAGCGAAGAAGGCCGGTATTCATCTCGATTTCGATCGCGCCTGCGCCATCGATCTCGCGACCAAGGGCACCGGCAAGACCGTGCTCGAAGCCGTGAAGACCTCCGTAAATCCGAAGGTCATTGATTGTCCTGCGCCGACTTCCGGCAAGATCACCATCGATGCCGTGGCCAAGGACGGTATTGTCATCAAAGCCCGCGCGCGAGTGACCGTGCGCACCAATCTCGAACGCTTCGTCGGCGGCGCCACGGAAGAAACGATCATCGCCCGCGTCGGTGAAGGCATCGTTTCCACGATCGGTTCAGCCAACAGCTACAAGGACGTGTTGGAAAATCCTGATCGCATCTCGAAAACCGTTTTGGACAAGGCGCTCGATTCGCACACGGCCTTTGAAATTCTTTCCATCGACATTGCCGATGTGGACGTCGGCGAAAACGTGGGCGCGAAGTTGCAGGCCGAACAAGCTGAAGCGAACAAGCTCATCGCGCAGGCGCAAGCGGAAGTCCGTCGCGCTGCCGCTGTCGCCACCGAACAGGAAATGGTGGCGCGCGTGGCCGAGATGCGCGCCCGTGTCGTGGAAGCCGAAGCTCAGGTGCCGCTCGCGATGGCCGAAGCATTCCGCTCCGGCAATCTGGGCGTGATGGATTATTACCGCATGAAGAACGTGCAGGCGGACACCGGCATGCGCGATAGCATCGCGGGAGGCAGTGGCGGCCCATCCAAGAACCAGCCCAACACATGATCTTTTTCGCGGGCATCGAAAGTCTCGTTCCGATCCTGATCTTCGCCGCCTTCGCTCTGCTAGCGAGGTGGCTGAAGAGCAAGGCGCAAAAGGAATCGGCGGACGAATACCACGACCTGCCGCGCGGCCCTCAACCTCACGCTCCTTCCCAACGGCAGCGTCAACAACCTAAAGCGCCGCCGGTGTCGCGCTCGAAGTCGTGGGAAGAGGAACTGCGCGATCTGCTGGAGAATCGGCAAGCGCCGCCTCCCGTTCGTCGCGATGTCCCACCGCCAATCGTTTACGCGCCGCCACCGCCATTGCCGTCGTACGAGGAGGAAGGCGCTCTGAGCCACACCACGGCGCTCGAAAAGGCGCACTTGCACGTCCGAGCGGCTTTGCGTGAGACAGATGCCCGCCTCGAACATGCGTCCAAACTGCAGCAACGGATCGCGCATCGTTTTCAAGAGGGCGCGCACCGGCATGGCAAGGTTGCGTTCGTTCACCACGCCGAACGCTCGGCGACCATTCGGCGCGCCGTTCAATTGGTGCAGGACCGCGACGGACTGCGTGCAGCAATGGTTGCCAGTGTGATCCTCGGTCCGCCCCGCGGACTTGATGAAGTTCGTTGACCAATCGCTCCAACGCGCCCGTTGAACACGTTGAGAAAAACAGGCGCGCTCACCCTTCGAAAAGGGTCGCGAAGCACGTCTTCCGCGGAAAGAATTTGGATTCGTGGATCATCGTTTCAATACTGACGGCCACTCTTTCTATGAACGCCAAACGTCTTTCAGTCCTCTTTTGCACGGCAACGTGCTGTTTCGGCGCTGCTCACCTCTTGGACATGGCTGAATCCCACGCCCGCCGGCAATGTTGATCAGGTGATCTTCGCCGACGGGCGCTTTATTGCCTTCGGAGAGGCTGGGATCGTCTCAACATCAACAAATGGGATCGATTGGACCAGCCAGCGAATGCGAGTCACCGACCCGACGCAGCGTTCCTGCCTCTGCATGCGACCAGCATTACCTATGGGAAGCAATGGTACATCGCCGCGATTGATGGCAGATACGCCACCTCCACCAACGCCATAGACTGGGATTTTTGGTTTCCTGTCGCCAGGCAGGTCGTGTTCGGCAAGAACCACGTTGTGGTTGTGCATCGAGATAATTTTCTTTGGTATGAGTCAACGGATATTCCGGCTACGTCTGTTGCGTTCGGTCGCGGTCGTTTTGTCGCGGTGGGATGGCATGGACGAGCTGTAGTTTCGCGGAACGCCGCTGACTGGATTGATGTCGATGTGGGAACAACGGCGATACTTCTATCAGTCGCCTTCTGCCGCGGTAAGTTTTTGGGATCTCGGAAGACGGCGACCTCTTCTTGTCCATGAATGGTCTGCGATGGCGGCATTGTGGGTCCGTCCCGACGCGTTATTTGTCCGGCATCGTTGGAGCCTCACACAGTTTTCATGTGTTTACAGGCAGCGAGGCATCTGAAGGGATGCGTCAGTGGAGAGTGACCTCCAAAGGAACGATCACCGACAGCCCATTGCCAGGTGGTGTGACCTCAATGGCACGCGGAAACGGAATCACCGTCGCGGTCGGAACTACTCTCGCCACGTCGCGTGACGAGCAAAAGTGGGTAACGAGGTATTCTGACTTTGCGGACGGAGCGGATGTGGTCGGCCTCGCATGCGATACAAACGGCGGTTCTGTCGCGCTGCTGACCCACCGGCAATTCGGTAGATCCGGCTCCTTTCTCGCCGAGTCCCTTGATGGCACGAACTGGTTTCGCGTGGGGACTTACTACGAGAATCTTGCAAGCCTTACATTCGGTGCTGGGAAGTTCGTCGTCGTGGGAATTCGCGGAACGATTATCATGTCAACAAACCGTGCCGCGTGGTGGCTGGACTACCCGCCGACCTTCACGAACGACTTTCATCGGGTCAAATTCGTGAATGATCGATTTTTCGTCTTCGGGACGGACCTCACCTTACAGTCATCCGATGGAAGCAATTGGTCGGTGACAACGAATCTGACCGGCACATGGTCTGATGTCACCTACGGCAACGGCGCGTTCGTGGTTACGCGGGAAAGCGGGATTCGTGTTTCGCCGGATGGTGTGACTTGGAGCAACCCGCGAAGCGACGGCTGGGACGGCGGGCCAAGAAACATTCTTTACTCGAACGGCCGGTATTTCGGTTTATTGGGTCGTGGGCTTTCCTCTTCCACAAATCTCGTCTGGTGGGACGTCGTTATCGACACGGATCAGACATTAAACACACTCATTGAGGTGCCAAACGGCATAATGGCTTCCGGCGATGGCGGTATTCTTGTCTTCGCGCCAGGAGGAACAAACGGTGTGGCGCTTCCAGGAGTGCCAATTGGAACTGTCAACGCACTTCAGAGCGTTGACGGTGTCATCTACGCTGCGGGAAATAATGGGGCCATCCTGCGCGGCCAACCTTGATCAATGCTCTCACTGACAGCCTTCGAAATTCTCGCTTCTGGCGATGATGGCGCCGCCGTGTGGAGCAGCAATGGTGTCACGTTTGAACGCGTTGCCGGAGTGCCGGTTCGATCCTCGGCCCGCTGAAGAGCTTCAGGAAACCTGGCCGACGACCTTCATGCACATTAACTCCAGCATCTCGCGCACAGCCGTCGTGATGCCGGTGAACATGGCGCGACTGATGATGCTGTGGCCAATGTTCAGTTCCACCAGGTGCGGCACGCGCAACAACGTGGTCAGATTTTCGTAGTTCAATCCATGCCCGGCATTGACGCGCAGCCCGAGGCGATGCGCCAGTTCAGCGGCGTCGATCAACCGTTTCAATTGTATCTCGCGTTGAAGCGGATCGTGGAATTGTTCGGCGAAGGCACCGGTGTGCAACTCGACGAATTCGCTCCCTGTCTTCGCCGCTGCCTCGACCTGCTCCATGTCAGGTGCAATGAACAAGCTGACTTCGATGCCTGCGTCGGTCATCCGTTTACGAGTTTCGGTGAGCGCAGTGATCTGTCCGCGAACGTCCAAGCCGCCTTCGGTTGTCACTTCCTGTCGGCGCTCAGGAACGAGACAAACGATCTCGGGACGAAACTTCTCGGCGATGGCGACGATCTCGGGAGCGTTTGCCATCTCGAGATTGAGCCGCGTGCGGATACGTTCGCGGAGTTGCCACACATCGCGGTCCTGGATGTGACGCCGGTCCTCGCGCAAATGTGCAGTGATGCCATGCGCGCCCGCAGCTTCGCACTCGATCGCCGCGGCCACAGGATCAGGCTCACCGGACGAGAGACCGCGATACCTCGCTTCACGGACGGTGGCGACGTGATCGATGTTGACCCCGAGCTTCAGCATCAGTTCGAGCCCGGGAGTTTTGCACGTGCCGGACGGGATGTCCTCGGCGCATCGGGGAGAAAAGTTCCGAACGCGGGAAAGTTCGTCGATTCCATCCAACGGCTGAGCGTGGTCAACTCAAACGCATTGAGGCCAATGTGCGACTTGCGCACGAGCGTCATTTGCGAGGGCGATGTCATTGTCATTTCGGTCACGCATTCGCCCAGCTTGGATCGGAGGTCAGCGATCCATCGCGCCGCCGGAGTGTTCGTGGAAGACAAGTTGCGATGCGTCGCGATCTCGCTGAGCTGATAAAACTGGTGCCAGCTCGGGAGTCGGTCCTGCGTGATCTCCCAATCGTAGATCACCAGATTATTGCGAGTGAGCTGCTGGAACATTTCAGCCGGCGCCTGCTTCTTCGTGACGGCCAGGGGAAACATTTCGAAGAGGAGAAAGTCGGTGTTCTTTCGCAGCGGACCGAAGCGCGGCACCGCGAGCGGCAATCCCTGCCACATGATGTCCCAGCTGTTTGTATTCTGGGCCGTGCTGCCGACAAGAGTCGGATGGTTCTTGAACACCACTGTGTTCACCGCGGGCGCGATGCGTTTCAACTGGTTGGTGATGTCGCGGGCTGGCATCGCGTAATAAAATTGAAACGGAAGATCGCGAATGCCCCAGCCGGTGATCTGATTTGGTGTGGGAGACAAGCCTACTTGCCGCACTTCTGGAATCGATTCGAGCACCGGCGCAATGCCGCGCATCGCCACGAATGAGCTCAGAGGATCGAAGATGCTGTTGGTGGGAATACGCCAGGGCTCAGCCTTCCAGTTGTGTGCCTTCGGGAAATCCAGCGTGACAAACATACGCACGAAGTCCGCGCGGTTGCTGAACGAAAAATGCGCCAGCGGCAGGTTTTCGAAGCCTTTCAAAACGGGAAGCCAGCCCTTCACTCGCGTCATATTCAAATCACCGGCCAACCACGCGCCCGTTCGCTTCGCCGGGCTGCTTTGCGAGCGAATGTTGGTGATCACTTGCGCCGCCAGTTGCAATTTCTCCGCCCCCGCCGTGAGCACCGTCCATTCACCGATGCGCCCGAAGCGGAGCACCTGCGGCGACTGAGAACGTTTTACTTCCCAGCCGGCAAAGCCCTCGGCATTCACTGCCGTGGGTTTGGCGAACTTCCATGCGCCGACCGCCTGCCGCAGGTTGGCGTCCCAGATTTTGGCCCGTGCTTCCGGGAGTTTAACCGCGATCACCATTTCAGGCGTGGCGCGAAACTCGACGAACGATTCCTGAGCGAAAACATCTTCGAGCAGAGGCCGAATCAACGCGCTGTTGTCCGCAGCGCTCTTCACTCCAAAGTATTGCGCCGGCAACTGCGCGAAGCGGTCCAACGCCTCGTTCCGAAATGCGACGGACGACGGCAGCGTCCAGAGCTCCTTCAGCTTTTTACCGTTCGCGTCGGCGAACAACTGGTCGCTCCCGATGAAGTGGGTGCGCGCGATGAGTGGATCAGACGCAACAGCGGCGCGGAGTTCGTGGCCTTGCGAGATGATCGTCAGGGCGGCGAAAGCGAGGGCGCGAAGAACTGTTTTCATTGGCGGCTCTACTTGCCAGACGCTTCGTGCATTAGCAACCCCCAACGCGGGGCTGATTGAACAAGGCAAGTTTCCGAGAATTTCGGTGACGTGTTCTTCGTCATGAGTGAGACTTGGTGGAATCCCAAATCAGTTGGTTGCATGCAAAAACCTGTTTCATTTAGCGCGCTGGCATTCGTCGCCAGCATGGTCACCGTGATGGCGGCAGTGGACCTATCCAAGCTCCCCGCGCCCGCGACACGTCAGATTGATTTCACGAAAGATGTTCAACCGCTCTTCGAAGCGAGTTGCTGGAAATGCCACGGTCCGCAGCGCACCGAAGGTGGCTTGCGCCTGGACCAGCACGCCGCAGCCCTCAAAGGCGGTGAGCGCGGAAGTGACATCGTGCCCGGCAAGAGTGCGGAGAGCCTGTTGATCCACGCTGTCTCGCATCTCGATCCTGAACTGAAGATGCCAAGAAAGGGCGAGAGGCTGACGACCGAGCAAGTCGGGATTTTGCGAGCGTGGATCGATCAAGGCGCGGCGATGCCCGAGAAAATCGCGAGTGCGAAAGACCCTGGGCAACATTGGGCCTTCAAGGCACCGGTGAAACCGAAGGTGCCGGTGATGAGTCAGGAAGTGATCAGTAAATCAGTGGTCAGCAATCAGTCGAAAGAAGCTGCGACGACCGGTTCACCGATTACTGATTCACTGACTACTGATTACTCAAATCCAATAGACGCGTTCGTTGCAGCGCGACTGCTGAAGGAAGGTCTGGCGTTCTCGCGTCCCGCCGAGCAAGTCACGCTATTGCGCCGCCTGCATCTCGATCTCATTGGCCTGCCGCCCACGATCGCTGAGGTGGACGCCTTTCTGGGAGATAAGAGCAAGGACGCGTATGGCAAGGTCATCGAGAAACTGCTCGCCTCGCCACACTACGGTGAACGCTGGGGAAGGCATTGGCTCGACGCCGCGCGCTACGCCGACAGCGATGGCTACGAGAAGGACATGTCGCGCGAGATGTGGCCGTATCGCGACTACGTGGTGAACGCGTTCAATCGCGACCTGCCTTACAACCAATTCATCGTGGAACAAATCGCCGGCGATCAGTTGCCCGATGCGACACAGGACCAAATCGTCGCGACCGGCTTTCTCCGCAACTCGATGGTGAACATGGAAGGCGCGATCGATCCCGAGCAGTTCCGCATGGAAGGCTTGTTCGATCGCATGGATTGCGTCGGCAAAGCGGTGCTCGGACTCACGATCCAATGCGCGCAATGTCACACGCACAAGTTCGATCCGATCTCGCACGAGGAGTATTACCAATTGTTCGCTTACCTGAATAACGATCACGAAACGCGCCCTGCGGTGTATTCGCTGGAACAACAGAAGATCGTCGCGGGCATTCGCAAGGAGATCGCAGGCATCGAGAAGAACCTGCAACAGCGCGCTCCCGATTGGCAAAAGCAAATGGCGGCTTGGGAAGATTCGGTGAAATCCAATCAGCCCGAGTGGATCGTGATCACGAACCTGGTGCCGGAAGGCGACAAGTCACAGCGCTACCTCGAACAGCAAGATGGCTCGCTCCTCGCCGCCGGCTATGCACCGACGAAGTTCACGCAACACTTCCGCGTGACGAACGACTTGAATGGTGTGACAGCGTTTCAACTCGAGCTCCTGACTGATCCTAACTTGCCCTTTGAAGGACCGGGACGTTCATTCAATGGCACGTGTGCGTTGAGCGAATTCACCGTGGAGTCACGCGATGCGAAAACGGGGACCAATTCCAGCAAGATCAAGTTCGCTGGCGTGACGAGCGACTTCGATCAGCCGCAACGCGCGCTGGAAAATAATTTTGACGATCGAACCACGAACAGCCGCGTGACCGGCCCGGTGAAGTTCGCCCTCGATGGCAATGACAAGACTGCCTGGGGCATCGACGCCGGGCCGGGTCTGCGGAATCAGGATCGCAAGGCCGTATTCGTGTGCGAGAAGCCGGCTGGTATTGGCGCATCGGCTTGAACCAGAATCACGGCGGCTGGAACAGCGACGATCACATGAACAACAATCTCGGCCGCTTCCGCCTCAGCGTGACGAAGGCGGATGGCGATCTGAAGGCGGACGCGATTCCGAAGAAGGTGCGGGACATCTTCGCTGTGCGGCGCGAGAAGCGCACTTCAGCGCAGGTCGCCGTGGTGTTTTCGCATTGGCGAACGACGGTGGCTGAATGGAAGGATACGAATGAGAAGATCGCCGCGCTCCAGAAGGAACGGCCCGAACCATGCAGTTCACTCACGCTGCTGGCGCGCAATGAGCCGCGCCCGACGCACCTGCTGCGACGTGGTGATTGGTTGAAGCCCGCGAAGGAAGTTCAACCGGGCGTTCCCGCATTTATGCATCCGCTGCCGAAAAATGCGGACGGTTCGCGACTTACGCTCGCGAAATGGCTCGTTGATTCGAAGTCGCCCACGACAGCGCGCGTGTTCGTGAATCGCGTGTGGCAGGCTTACTTCAGCGACGGCCTGGTGAACACGCCAGAAGACTTCGGCATGCAGAGCCAGGCGCCGTCGCATCCGGAACTGCTCGACTGGCTTGCGTGCGAGT
>Ga0193706_1001513_pt1 | contig 10281 bp, 10 predicted proteins | sample U3c1metaG_FD_160130 | JGI IMG/M metagenome (GOLD analysis project Ga0193706, IMG submission 160130) | Soil microbial communities from a riparian zone of the East river system, Colorado, United States - U3c1 | ecosystem: Environmental > Terrestrial > Soil > Riparian zone | place: USA: East River... | reverse complement strand
CTCGATTTTGACGTCGGCCATCAGCTCGCCGCGGTTCTGGTACTGCGCGGGCAAGATGAACTGCACCTCCGCGCCCGCCAGTCGGTCCAGCAGCAAATTGCCGTGTACGGTTTGGGGTTCATCGGGCTGTGGAGTGCGGAGCAGCAGCAGTGAACGCAAGCCCAAACGAGCACACGAGAGCGCGGTGGCGCGCGCGTGGTTCGACTGAATCCCGCCGCACGTGATCACGGTGGTGGCGCCTTGCGCGAGCGCATCGGCCAGCAGGTACTCGAGCTTGCGAATCTTGTTGCCGGCTTCCGCTCCCGCGCTCATGTCGTCGCGTTTCACCCACAGCGACGTGCCGGTCAGGCGATCCAAACCGTCGTGTCGAAACAGCGGCGTCGGTACGTGCGCCAGCGAGAGCTTCGGCGGCATCACCCGACTGCGATGAGCTGCGCTCCGCCTTCGACTGCGTCGCCGGTCTTCACGAAGACCTTGGATACAACGCCCGCACGCTCCGCGGTCAGCTCGTTCTCCATCTTCATGGCTTCCACGACGACCAGCGGAGTGCCCGCGGTCACTTCGTCACCCTCTTTTACCAGGACCTTGACGACCTTGCCGGGCATTGGAGAAGTGACGATGCCGTCTCCGCCCTTTGCGTCGCGCGCGCGCACGGACGCTGCGGCGCGCATGCGGGCGCTCTCCACGTGAACTGCTGCACGCCGCCCGCTCGCGAAGACGTCGAGCTCGGGCAGGACGCCGTTCACGACCAGATCGAGAACCCGGCCGTCGAGGCGTACGTTCAACAGACCCGGACGCGCGACGACCTCGGTCTCCAGTACTCGGCCTTGCTCCCCCGCCTGCTCGTCGATGAGCCGGACCTCGTACTTTCCACCCGGGAGCTCTTGAACGAAGACGACGTGCTCTTGGCCGTCGATGTTGACGAAGTACTGCATTCGGAGCGCGGGGAACCTAGCCCAAGACTTGACCCGATGCGAGGGCTAACGTCACCCCCGGAAAGCGCCTAGATGTCGTGAATCAGAGAACCGCATCAGAATTTCGAGCCGCCCCCAAGGGGTGCGGGCGGCTCGAAATTCCGCTCTGGGCTCCTCTATTCACAACACTCTATCTTGTACCTGACGTGTCCTGTCTCCGCTCGTAGCGCCCGCTTTCCGTAGCGATCTGCGGAGACAGGACACTAGTACTGCAGGCCGAGCCGCCCCACGCCGATGTACTGCGTCTCGAGCCGGCGTCCGCTGACGTCCGCGAGCGCGTTCCCCGGGAACAGCACGCCGCCTTGCGCTCCGACCTGCAGCAGCATCGGAAAATTGGGAATTCGGTAGCGGTATTCGACGCCGGCGTCGAGCTCGAGGCCGAGGTCGTGATCGTGCGGGTTGCCGCCGTCGTAGTTGCGGTTGCGGTACGTGCGACCCGACAGCGCTTCCACCGGGTCCACGAAGTCGGACGCGGCTTGGGCGACCAGCAGGCCGAGCTTGAGGTCGAGCTCCGCCACGGGCCGAAATACGAACGTGGGGTTCACGTAGCTGGCGCCGAACACGCCCCCATTGCTGGGCAAGCGCTTCACGCCGGGACCGCGTGCGAAATCGAGGTCCGGATCGCGCGCGATGTTCGCCGCGCGCGCGGTCTTCCACGCCAGCACTTCGTCGAACAGGATCAGGCCGACGTTGTGGTTCGGATCGAAACGAAAACGCCGCTGCACGCCGTCGTCGGGGTTTGCGTCTCCGGATGCCCAGCCCCATTCGACCTGCGTCACGAATTGTCCCCAGCGCTCCGCACCGGTACCTCGCGCAAGAACGAAGCCGGCGCGCGTTGCGGCGCCGAACGCGCGGTAGTCTTCGCGCTCCTGGCCGTCCACGGCGGCTATGCGGCTCTGACCCGTTTCGCCGACCAGGTACGCGACTTCGTACTCACCGAAGACGTGCCCCGCGCCTCCCGGGATTTTCGCGTTCAGACTGCCCGCGGAGTCGAGCAGCAGCACGCGGGTCGAGGCTTCGCCGTCGCGCTCTTGATGGCGGTACACACCGGTGAATCCCACGCTGTTGTCGCTACCGTCCCGGTACGTGGCGGCCAGCACGCCTTGCAGCGCGCGGTCGCCGTCGATGAGCTTGACGTGGGCATCCTGGAAGACCAGATCCACCGCCGCCTCGAGGGTCACGGGGGAGGCTCTGCCAGCGGGCTTCGTTGCGAACGAGACGCGTTCGACGCGAGCCCCTCCGCGATAGTCCCCGAACAGACTGGGATGATCGCCGTCATTGGCGACGAGTCCCATGCCCCAGTGCCACGGCTGCTGCCCGGCACGCAGCGTTCCGGCAGGCATGCTCCACTCGAGGTAGAGCCAGCGCGGGTCTACTTCGAACGGCTCTCGGCTGGCGTAGTCCGGGTCCGCCGAGCTGACGAACTCGCTGGGCTCGCCGGCGATGAATCCGTGCGGCACGTCGATCTGAGCGACGAGCGTGAGGTGCGACGACAAGTCGAGACGCGGAGTGACGCGCAGCCAGTGAACCAGGCGCAAGCGGTCATCGAGCCCGGTGCTCGAGGGCTCGCTCGGCATGGGCTTCAGCCCGAGCTCGGACAAGCCCGTGAGCCGCAGCTGGTATTCGCCGTGAATCTGGAAATGAGCGCCGCCCTCGGCGGGCACACGGCGCGCGGGTACGCGACCGCTGTCGAGCACGAGCTCCGGACGAAACTCGGTGCCCTGCGCGCGGTCCGATGGCATCGGTGGCGGCGGCAGCGCTCGAACGGGCGCGGCCTCGGACACGGGATCCTGCGCTAGCGCGAGGCCCGCACTGGTGAGTGCGCCGGCGCTGAAGCTGACGGCCAGGACGCGCCGCGGGGCGTGCAGCAGCTCGCAAGGGCTCTTCACGAAGGCTCCGCCCGCTCAACGCCCAGCGAAAGTGGGCGTACGCCCCGCACGAAATGCTGCCACGGCTTCCCGCAGGTCCTCGGTGCCGAAATCGATGGCTTGCGCGCTGGCTTCCCGGCTTAGAGCCTCGTCCAGGCGACTCCAGAGCCGAGCCATGAGCGTGGCTTTCGCCTGCATCACGGCAATCGGCGCGGCTTTGAGGATCTGCTCGACCACGCCGGACGTTTCGGTCTCGAGGGTACCCGCTGGCAGCGCCTTGTTAACGAGGCCAATGCGCGCCGCCTCGGTTCCGTCGATGAGCTGCCCCGTGTAGATGAGCTCGGCTGCTTTGGCTGGGCCCACGACATGGGGCAGGAGCAACGAACAGCCCATGCCTGGGTGCAGGCCGACCCGCACGAAGTTCGCTCCCAACTTCGCCTCGTTTGCCGCGAAGCGCACGTCACAAGCCAGCGCCAGCGCGAGACCGGCGCCCACGGCGGCGCCGTGAATCCGAGCGATAGTGGGCACGCGCACCCGGAGCAGCGACAAGAAGGAGCCGTAAAACTCGAGCATGGCTCGGCGGTTTTCTTCCGGCGCCTGCCGGCTGCTGGCGTCGATGATGTCGAAATCTCCTCCCGCGCAGAAAGCCCGACCCTCGCCCTGCACCACCACGACGCGCGTCTCTTCGGAGGCGTTGATCTCGGCAACGGCCGCACGCAAGAGCATCCCCATTTCGACGCTCAATGCATTGTGCTTCTCGGGCCGATCCAGGACGATACGCGCGACAGGGCCGAGTTCGAGACGCAGGGGCTTGCCCATGCGCCCACTTCTAACACTACTCGGAGCAGATTTCTGGCACGGCCAGCGCAGGATGTGCAGATTGCAGGCGTTCGATGGCGCAATCACCTCACAGCGTAGACGCCGCTCGGGTGGGCTATAAGCCCGACGTAGATCTACCCGGCGTAGCGCGCCGAGCCATCGAGGCGTGGGTGATGACCGGGCAACTGCTCGAAATACCGGAGCAGAGTACCGGCTCTGCCGGCGTGTTCGTCACCTTGCGTGATCGAGCCGGAAGGCTGCGCGGCTGCGTCGGATCGCTCGAGCCCAAACGTTCCGATCTGATGTCCGAGACAGCGCGCAGCGCGGTACTGGCTGCCACGCGTGACCCACGGTTCGCACCCGTCACACCCGCAGAGCTCGGCGATTTGACGATCGAGGTGAGCGTGCTCGCGGCGGAGGAAAGCATCGGACACATCGACGAGCTCGATCCGGCGCGCTACGGCGTGGTCGTGCGCGATCCGTCGGGGCGGCAGGGGCTACTACTTCCGGATGTTCCGGGTATCGAGTCGGCGACCGTCCAGGTCGACGTGGCGCGGCGCAAGGCGGGCATCCCCGCGGACGCGGCTCTGGTCCTCTCGCGTTTCGAGGTCTTCAAGTACCTTGAAACGCCCGTAGCGTGAGGAGCCGGGTGGGCGCAGCAGGGATCGAACCTGCGACTTCGTCCGTGTGAAGGACGCACTCTACCGCTGAGTTATGCGCCCGGCCGGGTCGATGACCCGCGCGCCGCCTTTGCGCAAGGCGACGTGGGGAAGCCTTCTAGCCCGGAGCTCGGGCGCCTGCAATGCGTTCTCGGGAAAAGCGCACGCCTGGTGCGGACGCGATGCTATACGAAGGCGCCACGATGTCCTCTGCTGCATCTCCCACCCTGTCGGATGCCGCCCGGCGCGCCGCGCGAACCGACCGCATTCTGGGCCTGTCGATCGTCGCCGTAGCATTCGTGCTCTCACTGGCACTGTCGTTGTGGGCGAAGACCGCCTCGCGGCCCGAGACGAGCGCGCCGCCCGGTCCACCGCGCACGGACGGCATCACCGGCTATCCGTCGGCGGTGAGCCCGACCCAGATCATTCCAGTGGTACGCACACTGACGCGTCGGACTCTGCTGCGTGGTTTCGTGGCGGAGGGTGTGCGCAGCGACGGCACCGTGGACTTGAGTGAGGGGCCGGGCCAGGTGCGCTTCTCCTTTCAGAGTCCAGCCGGCCAAGGTCCGCAGCCGCCGCGTGAACCCGGCTCATTGCCGCGACGGGACTACTGCGGAAAACAGAACGTGCACTTGCGTAAAGAAGGCCTGGTTGCCGATCCGGACCTGGCCGAGTACCCGTGTCCGCCCGCGCATGCCGATCCGCTGCCCGATCCACGCTGCGATCTGCGGCAGGTCTGGGCGCATGCACTCACGAAGGGCGCGGCGCGCGAGCGGCTGGCACGCATCGAATATTATCGCTCGAACGCCGGACCGGCGTGGCGTTTCGAGCTGCCCGGATCAACGCAGCGCTTCTCGCTTTACGGAGACTGCGTGCGTGAGCTCGACGGCGCAGAGTCCTCCGGCTTCGTGCCCTGAGCATCGGCGCTCAGTGGCGCGTCCAAACCTGCGGTCCGGCGAATAGCGCGCCACAGCTCGGGGCGCCCCGCGTGGGTTTTGGCCGAGTAGCCGTAAACGGGCACGCCAGTGCTACGCTTCAAGGCGGAGACCGCTGCCGCTTGTCCGCTCGTCGGAACCTTGTCGAGCTTGGTGGCCGCGATCACGCAGCCGAGCTTGCGGCGCGTCACGCGCGCGGGGCCGGCGAGTAACTTCAAGAGATCGCGATCGTCGTCCTCGAGCCCGCGGCGCACGTCTACGAGCAAAACCACGGCAACGAGCGCGGGCCGACTGAGGAGGTAGTACTCCATGAGCTGGCCCCATTGCGCCAGCTCGGCTTTGGAGCGCTTGGCGTAACCGTAGCCCGGCAGATCGATCAATTTGAGCTGCAGGCCGTCGGCCGCGCGGGCGTCGAAGATCGATACCGTGCGCGTGGAACCGGGTTTGGAGCTGGTACGGACGAGGTTTTTGCGCGCGAGCAGGCTATTGAGCAAACTGCTCTTGCCGACGTTCGAGCGACCGGCAAAGGCGATCTCGACGCCCGTGGCGGGTGGCAATTGATCCGCGCGCGTCGCGGCAGCGACGAAGTCGGCAGCCACGATGCGCAGCGCGGTTTCATAGAAGTCGGCAGGCATGGAGCCTGAGGGCTACCACATTGGCGTTAGCGCCGCCGCTGAACGGCTGCGACAATCGTCTCGAGCTCCGCGCTTCGCACCAGCCGCGCGCCGATCAAGAAGACCACTGCAAACGCCGCTGTTCCAGCCAGTCCCGGCAGCGCGCGCGCCAGAGCGCCGGATCCCGCGGGCGCTTCGAGCCAGCCGGCCAGCCCGCGTGCCAGACACGCGGCGGGCACGGCCGCGGCGCAGGTTTTCAGCATGGATACGCCGATTTCGCGTGAATGCAGCTGCTCGAACTTGCGCCGGAGTAGCCACCACAAGAGCAGCATCTGCGCGAGGCTCGCGCCGCTCACGGCCAAGCTGATGCCCACGTGGCCGAGCGGTGCGCGCAGGCCGATTGCCAGCGCCACGAAGACGAGCAGGTCGAACGCCGCGACCATCACCGGCGTGCGCGTGTCGCCGAGCGCGTAGTACACGCCGACCAGCTGGCGCACGGCAGCAACCATCCAGATGCCCAGACCCTGCGCCAGAAGGGCGCGTGCCGTCTCGCGAGACGACAGTGCGTCGAACTCGCCGCGCTCGAAAATCAACACCACCAGCGGCTGGGCGAGTGCGGCCACCAGTACCGTGGCTGCGATGCCAACGAACAACGCGAGGCGCATGCCGAACGCGAACGTACGTTCGAGCTCCGCGTGTTCACCGCGAGCCGCGAGCGCTGCCAGGCTGGGCAGGGTTGCGGTCTGCAGCGCCATGACGAAGATGCCCTGAGGGAAGTCGCAGAGCCGCAGCGCCCAGCCGAAGTAGCTCTGCGCTCCGACGTCTTGCTCCGAGAGCAGGCGGCGCGCTATCACGACGTCCAGGTAGTAGACGCCGATACCAATCAACACAGGCCCCATGCGCGTGAGCGCGTCCCGCACACCCGGATGTTTCAAATCCAGGCGTGGCAGTTCGAGGTAGCCGATCGCCTTCAAGCTCGGCCATTGCGCGACGACTTGCAGCACGCCGCCGATCAGCGCGCCGAGCGCGAGCGCGAGCGTCGGATCCACGCCGCGCTCGGAGAGCGGACCGGCCAGCGCGAGCGCGCAGGCGATGAACGCGACGTTCAGCAGCGCGGGCGCGAAGGCCGTGACCACGAAGCGCTTGTGCGTGTTCAGCGCGGCCACGCCGAGCGCTGCCGTGCCCATGAAGAAGATGTACGGAAACACCCAGCGGGTGAGCTCCACCGTGCGCTCGTACTGGCCCGGGTGCGCGCGAAAGCCACCGGCGAACAAGAAGACGAGCTCCGGCGCGAAGTACATGCCGGCCAGGGTCACGAGCGTGAGCACGGACAGCGAAAGACCGCGCAAAGCACGAAACGCGCTCTGTGCAGCGGCATCGCCCTCCTGCTCGCGGGTTCGGGCCAGCACCGGCAGCACGGCGCTCTGTACGGCACCCTCCGCGAGCAGCTGGCGCAGCACGTTTGGAATCGTGAACGCGATGAAGAAAGCGTCCGTCGCCGCGCGCGTGAAAGTCGCTGCGATCACCTGATCGCGAATCAACCCGAGCAGGCGGCTGAACAGCGTGCCCGCCGCCACGATGCCGGCGCGACCCGTGATGCGCCGGCGTTCCTCCTGGCCCGCGCTCGGCTCCGGGCTCGCAGAGGTGGTGTCGGCGCTGAGCCCGGTCGCCGCATCTACGCCGGGGACGGCGCGGGGAGACTGGGGTGAGTCCGGCACGGTTCTCGTTTAGCGCGGAGGCCTCTGCTCACCTAGAATTCAGCGCTTCAGGCGCTGCCGACGTGAGCTCGCAACGCGTTTTCGACCAGGGAAAGCGCGGCGTCCACGTCGCAGTCGTCGAGGCTGCCATTCGGGCTATGGGTCAGTGCCGCAAGGCGTGCGCGCAGCGCCCCGTCCAGCTTTTGGCGCGCTCCGCCGCAGGCCCGGCAAATCAGGCCGCCGCTCGCCGCGTCCACGAACGCGGCCTGGCCAGCGTCGCAGGTTTTACCGCAGCGCACGCAGTGCTCGAAATCCAGAGCCCAGCCCAGAGCCCGCAGCAGATGTACACCGAACTCGGCCAGCGCACGGCGCGGAGCGCGCGGCTCGGAGCGCGTGTCGAGCTCATCGAGAAAGTCGCTGATCGCGCGCCACGCGGCGGGCTCCGGTGTCTTGGCGACGCACGCGCGCGCCAGCCACGACAGAGCTCGACCCGCCGCGTCGAGCGCCTCGAGGCTGTTCGTCAACTCCGAACGCGCTTGGTCGATGCTCGCTTCTCGCAGCATGTACAAGTCGCTCGTCGTTCGCTCGTCCAACGCGACGCGCAGCGTGTGCATGGGTTCGAGAGCGCCGGCGAAGCGCCGCTGACTGCGGCGCGCACCGCGCGCCAGAGCGCTCACCTTGCCGAGCTCTTCGGTGAGCAAGGTCAGGATCAGATCCGATTCACCGTACGCAACTCGCCGCACGAGCAACGCGCGCGTCTTGACACTCGCGTGCGCCGTGCCACCACGGGGCACGGGTTCAAACCGATCGCGTGTGCGTGACTCCGCTGCTCGACAACTCTTGCGGCATGTCGTCTCCACGCGGCTTCAGCACGATGCTGAGCGCAAGCGTGAACAGGATGAGCAAGAGCACGAACGCGATTGCCACACCGAAGCGCCGACCGCGCGCCGGCTTGGTGGGGCTCGTGATGGGCAGCGGCGTGACCCAGGCGACGCGGCGGCTGGCGGTGTAGCGAGCCAGCACGTCATCAGTGGAGATACTGAGCGATCGCGCGTACGACTTGAGGAATCCGCGCACGAATACTTCGCCGGGCAGCTCGTCGAACTGGTCGCTCTCGATGCGCTCGACGCTGGACATGGGCACGCGCGTGGAGCGGGCGATCTCCTCGATGCTCATCTGCTTCGATTCGCGGTGGCGACGCAGGTACTGTCCGACCGTCTCCATTTCGGGCCCCAGCCTACTTTAGATTTCGCAGCATGGAGCTGCATTCTTTGCCTGAATTCGTCTTCTGATCGAGCTCCCGGCAGCGCGTCAGGTCGGTGCGAGCGTCGTCGGCTCGCCCGGTCTTCATGAGTACGCGCGCACGTGCCGCGAACGCGTCCTGTAGCGACTTACAGCGGGCATCGTCCGTCTCCAGGGCGCGCGTCAGGGCTGTGAGCGCCGCGCCCAGGTCGCGCTTGCGCTCGTAAGCCAAACCGAGCCGGTAGTTGCCGACGCAAAACAGGGGCTGCGCCGCGATACTGCGCCGGAGGGCGTCGATCGCCATGTCCGTCTGGCCGTGCTCGAGATAGGCCCAACCCAAATTTCCCCAAGCATTTTCAGGGGTCTGGTACAGGATGTCCGCCGTGAGCGTCTTCAGTACGGCGATCGCGTCCGCGTAGCGCTTCTGGTGGATCAGTACGACGGCCAGGGTATTTTTTGCTTCGCGGAATTGAGGGTTCGCGTCGAGCGCCTGGCGGGCGTGCCGCTCGGCCTCGGGCAGGCGACACTCGTCGGTGTTACGTCCGCAAAATCCCAGGTAGATCAGCGCAACCAGGTGCGCTGCCTCGGCGTTGTGCTCGTCCAGCTCCACGGCCTCGAGCGCGTGACTGAGCGCTTCGCGCGATTTGCCCTGGCGAAGCCAGAGGTCTCGAGCCACGTCGTACTCAGCCTCGCTCATGCGCTCGGGGTCCTGTCCTCCGGGCGACTTGGCCTGCCCGGAGCAGCCCAAGAATAGGCAACAGGCGATGACCCACGGCAGGGCGTGGGGTGGGCGCGAGCGGCGCTGCGTGGCCCAGGTCTTCGGCACGCCCGCGGGACTACCGCAGGCGGGAAACCTCGTCAACGCGGTAGGTCTTCGAATTCGTTGAGGTCAGCGACGCGCCGGGCGGCGTGAGGTCTTGCCGTCGCCCGGCCCTTCGCCTCCCACGATCTGCTCCTTCAAACCGATCAGCCCGAATAGCTCGCGTAGCGCCGCCAGGTCCGTGATTTCCACGCGCTCCTCGACGATTCGGACGTAGCCGCCATCGCGCAGGTCCTGGACGTTCCGCTTCACGGTTTCCACGTCCAGCCCGACGCGCGTAGACAAATCCATGGGCGACACGGAAAGCGAGGCCGCTCCCTCCGAGCGCCCGCTACTGCCCAACGATTGCTGGGCCAGCTTCAGCAGCGCGACCACGATCTTGGACTGGGTGTCCCGCAGCATCAGGATCTCGATCTGATCCTCGGCGTCCCGCAGCCTGCGGATCACCTGCTGCAGAACGCGGCCGCCGACATTCGGGTTCGCGGTCAGAACCTGCTGAAATGTCGCCGGGTCGAGCACCAGGGCGGCGCCGTCGTCGAGCGCCACTGCGGTCGAGTTGCGAGGCGCTCCGGGCACCAACGCCGCTTCACCGAATAGATCTCCAGGACGGAGCACGCGCAGGCCGCGTTCGATCGCACCCACGCGCTTGATCA
>Ga0193706_1001512_pt1 | contig 10284 bp, 7 predicted proteins | sample U3c1metaG_FD_160130 | JGI IMG/M metagenome (GOLD analysis project Ga0193706, IMG submission 160130) | Soil microbial communities from a riparian zone of the East river system, Colorado, United States - U3c1 | ecosystem: Environmental > Terrestrial > Soil > Riparian zone | place: USA: East River... | reverse complement strand
TCGACATCACCGAAAGCCAGGCCGACGAAGGTGATGTCGAAGACGATGTACAGGCCCCAGGCCGCTCCGCCCTGGCCGATCGTGCGCAGGCCGCTGACCAGGTCGCCGTGCATCAATTGCTGCGCGTAACCGAACATGCCCAGCGCGACCAGGCCGGCGAGGAACACGGCGAGGCTCCACCAGCGCAATTCCGAGCTTCCTCTGCGGCCGTCGACTTCAAGTAACGAGCCCATGCTGCCCTCCGATCGCGCGGCGGGGCGAACGTTGCGTACTTCGGCCTGCGCCATCTCCGGCGAGCTCACGATTCCCTCCGATCGCGCGACAGGTAGAAGACCTTGGGCCGCGCGCCGAGATGCTCGAGCAATCGGAACACGCGCGGAGAGCGCGAGAGGCGCGACACGCGGCTCTTGCCATCCGCCAGGTCGCCGAAGACGATCGCCTCGGCGGGGCAGGCTTGCGCGCAGGCGGGCAGCTTCTGCAGCTCCTCGTCGACCAGCTCCCGGCCGTCGAGCCTCGCGTTTTCCTTCGTCTTGCGCAGGCGCTGGCTGCAGAAGGTGCACTTCTCGACCACGCCTTCGGGCCGCGTCGACACGTCCGGGTTGAGCAGGTTCTTGTGCTCCTCGGCCCAGTTCGGCTCCGTCCAGTTGAAGAAGCGCACGGAGTAAGGGCAGGCGATCTCGCAGTAGCGGCAGCCGATGCAGCGGTCGTAGATCATCGCCACAAGGCCCTCGTCGTTCTGGTAGGTCGCGTTGACCGGACAGACCTTGATGCAGGGCGGATTCTCGCAGTGCATGCACGGCGTCGGCAGGAGCTCGATCGGATCGTTGGACTCGGAGCCTTCCTTGGGAACCAGGTTCATCCAGGCGATTCCCGCGCCCGCGTGGTCCGGCGCGCTGCCATTGTTGGGCACGTTGTTCTCGCTCTTGCAGGCCACGACGCAGGCGCCGCAGGAGGTGCACAGATCGAGGTCGATCGCCATGCCCCACCAGTGCTTGCCGCGACCCTTGCGGCGCACGTCGTCGATCGCCATGCGCACGCGGCGCAGCGGTGCGAGGGCGAATGCGGCGGCGCCGGTGCCGAGCAGGCCGAGGGCTCCGAGCAGGCCTCGGCGCGTTGCGGTTCGAAGGAAGCTCATGCCTGCACCTTCTTGATCGCGACGCGTGTGCCGCACAGCTCTGGCACTCCCGACAGCGAGCTCCCGGGCACGACACCGACGAGGTCCATCACGTTCGCGCCCCATCCGCGCGCGAACCGGCCGAAGGCCGTGTGTCCGCCGCCCTGCGGGATGCGCACGATGCCGGGCAGCACGCGCCGGCTGATGCGCGCGACGACCTCGATCCTGCCCACGCCGCTCGCGACCTCGATCCGGTCGCCGTCGGAGATCTTCGCGGCCTGGGCCGTGTCGGGGTGCAGCTCGGCTTCGGTGGTGTACGTGCGCCGCCCCGTCCAGGGCGTCAGCTCCTGCAACCAGGGTTGGTTCGCGCCGCCGCCCACGGGATAGCTGTTGGGCTTGAACAGGATCAAGGCGAGGGGATGCTCTTCCGACTTGCCGCGCCAGCTCACCTCGTCGTAGCCCGGCATGCAGACGCGATCGAGGTCGCCCGGCAATCCGTGCGCGGCGAGCAGCTCGGCGGGAGTCTTGCCCGAGGCAGTCGCGATTTCGGAAATCGCCTTCCACATCGATTGCGAGAAGAACTCGAAGCGGCCCGAGGGCGTGCGCAAGGTCTCTTCCCAGGACTCGAAGGGGTAGGAGTCGTCGTTCCAATATCCGCTGCCGTACAGGCGCTTGAGGAAGTCGTTGCCCTTCTCCTCGACGATCGAGCCGCGTTTCGCGCTGAAGATGCCGACGACGCGCTGCTTCATCGCGTCCTTGAAGTCGGCGAAGGGGAAGGCCTCCTCGAGGGGCTCGCCGATCGCCTTCGCGAGCTGGATCACGAAGTCGCCGCTCGCGCGCGTCGAATACAAGGGCTGCACGACGGGCTGGCGCACGCCGAAGGCCGCGAAACCGATGCTCGGAGCGGGAGCGGCGTCCTCCCAACGCTCGAGGTAGGAATGATCGGGCAGGATCAGGTCGGCGACTTCGCTCGCCGTCTCGTCGAGGAAGGGCGAGAAGGAAACGATGAACGGGACCTTCTCCAAGGCCTTGCGCCAGCGCGCCGGATCCGGCCGCGAGAAGAGCGGGTTGGCGTAGTACAGGAAGAGCGAATCGAGGGCGTAGGGAGTTCCCGACAGCAGGGCCTCGGGCAGGGCGTCGAGCACCGAGCTCGCGAGGGGGAAGCGCGGGCCGCCGGCTCCGTCGAGGCGTTCCTGCGCCAGCGCCGCGACCGCGATCTCATCGGGCTCGACCTCGGGCCAGTCCGCGAGCGGCGCCTGCCGCTGCACGAGCAAGCCGCCGGGTCGATCGATCGATCCGAGCAGGGCATTGAGCGCGTGCACGGCCATCGCCGCGCGCACTCCGTTCGAGGCGAGCAGGGCTTCCGATCCGGCGAGGGCGAAGCAGGGCCGATTCGCGTGCATGTCGAGCGCGATGCGCGCGATCGACTCGACCGGAATGCCGCAGATTTCCGCGACTTTTTCCGGCGTGTATTCCAGGAGCGCGGCCTTGAAGCCCGCGTGCTCCACACCCTGCTCGTCTTTCCAGGCATCGAACCCGAAGCCGTGCTCGGCGACGAAGGCCTGGTCGTAGAGCCCGTCGCGCACGAGGACGTGGGCAAGCCCCAGCGCGAAGGCGGCGTGGGTGCCAGGTCGCACCGCGATCCACTCGTCGGCGTTCATCGCCGTGCGCGTCATCGCGACTCCGGCGTGGACGATCTTCGCTCGCGAGCCCGCCGCGCCGCGGCGCATCGAGCCTTGAGCTCGCGCGAAGTAGACCAGCTGGCAGGACGACTCGAGGATGCCCGAGCCCAGGCTGACGACGTAGCGCGTCTGGTTCCAATCGTGAGCGGGGATCTCGCGCACGCCCTGCATCCAGTGCATCGCGTCGGCGACCGGACCGTTCTCGGTGCTCATCCCGTCGATCAGATTGGGCGTGCCGTAAGCGGCCGCGAAGCGCTGCCACAGCTCGAGCATCAACCCGCGCTCGCGCCCGCAAACGATCGCCGCGCGGTGGCCTTCGTTCTTTTCGCGCAGTCCGCGCAGTCGCTCGCTGACCAGGGCGAGGGCATCGTCCCACGAGATCGGCTCGAAGCGCGGCTCGCCGCGCGCGCCGACGCGGCGCAGCGGCTGTCGGATCCGGTCGGGGTCGTAGAGCACCTGCGGCCCGCTGAGCCCGCGCGGTCCGATGCCGCCGCGGTTGACGGCGCAATCGGGATTGCCCTCGATCTTGATCGCGCGCCCCTCGACCACGCGCACGCGCACTCCGCATCCCGCGGGACATTGTCCGCAGGCCGTCGAGACCCAGCGCTCTTCGCCCCTCATCCATCCATCCGCGCCGGGAACCGCGGGCTTGGTGAGCGCGAAGGGATCTTCACCGGCTTCGCAGCCCGCGAGCAGCCCCGCGCCCAGGCCGGTGAGGCTCAAGGCGCGCAGCGCGTCGCGCCGGTCGATGCGCGGTTGTTCCCTGGATGTCGTCATTTGTGGCAGGTGAGGCAGTCGTTGCTGGCCTCGCGCTCGCTGTGGCAAGCCATGCAGCGCGACATGGTCAGGTGATCGACCTGCGATCGCGTCACGGGCAGGGTCGCGGCGGCCATGTCGCCGTGGCATTCGGAGCACTCCATCTTCCCGAGCTTCACGTGCATCGCGTGGCTGAAATACACGTGGCCCGCGAGGCGGTTGACCTGCACCCAGGGGATCTGCTCGCCGCGCTCGGCGAACTCGCGGATCTTCGGCTCGTCGGGGTGCAGGCCCTTCGCTTCGTTGTGGCAGAGCATGCAGGTCGCGATCAGCGGCGCGCTCGCTTGCGGACTCGTCTCCGCTGTTTTATGGCAGTCGAGGCAGCTGAGCTCTTCCTGCACGTGCCGCGCGTGGTCGAAAGCGATCGGTTGGACGATCGCCGGCGGGCTCCGCCGCAGTGCGAACACCGCGGAAGCCGCGCCGGCGGCGACGATCAATACGGCAGCGAAGAAGAGCAGGCGTTTCATCGATGTGTACCGCTCTGCCTTCGCGATCCTCTATTTCTTGTCCTTGGCCTTCACCGCGCACTTGCCGTCCTCGCAGCCGTGCACGCAAGGGCAGGGGGCCTTGCAGCCGCAGACCAGCTCTTCTTCCTTGACGCGCGGCTTGCGCGGGTCGTCGTGGCGGATCTGGTCGACCCGTTCGTAGTAGCAGAAGGGAACGAAGGACGGGCTCTGGTCGTTGTGACAGCCTAGGCAGGTCGCCTGCTCGGGCTTGACGATGATCTCGCCAGCCGGAATCGCCTGGTATGCGGCGACCTTGCCCTTCTCGTCGCCGAAGCCTTCCTCGCCGCCGCCCTTGGCCGCCGCCGCGAAGCGAGCCTTGAAGTGCTGCTCGCCCGGGCCGTGGCAGGATTCGCATTGCACGCCCGCCTTGATGTCGAAGCCCTTCTTGATCAGCTCGGGCGCGACGCCGAAAGCCGTCTGGTGGCACTTCATGCACGAGTCGCTCCTCTGCGCGTCCTCGATGCCCTTTTCCTTGGCGATGGTCTTGGCCTTGTCGGTCGCCAGCGTGGCGAAGGCCTTGGCGTGGTGGGTCTTCATCCAGGTGCCGTGCTGATCGCCGGAGGCCTGGGCCTGGTGGCAGTTCTTGCAGGCCTCGGCGCCGATGTAGCGGTTGGCCTTGGGCGCGGCGGGCTTGGCGCCCGGCTTGTCCTGCGCCATGACCAGGCCGAGACAGACGACCATCGACAGGCCGATCCATCCCATGCGGGAAGTGAAGAACTTCGTGAACGATCGGGTGCTCATGCGATTTCTCCTGCAGCAGTGACGGATGACGAATGGACGAACGCTCGCATGGCTATTGCTCGGCGAGGTCCGAAGGTGGGGATGGGAGCTCGGCGCCCAGGGAATGCAGTGCCGTGAGCGCGTCGGGATCGGGATTGCGCGAGAGGGCTTCGATCGCCGCGTCGCGCACGAGTTGATCGCGCTCGCGTTCGAGCCAGCGCGTCAATTCCCAGACTTCGTTGCCCGAGGCGACGAGGGCGAGGGTCGCTGCTGCGCAAGCGCGCGCTCCCGTTGCGATCGGCTTTTCGCTCCTCCAGGCCAGCACCATCAAGGTTTCCCTGGCCGTTGCATCCAGGGTGGCGCGCTCGGCGAGACAGCGCAGCGCGAAGCGCGGCACCGACTCGCCCCGCGAATCCGAGCGGTCAGGCAGGTTCTCCACCGACGATTGCAGCAGGCTGCAGGCGCGCGCCGATTTGCTTTCGCAAACCACGCGCAAGGCCGCGACTTTTTCGCAGTCGGGTCCCTTGCTGGCGAGCACGATTTCGGCGGCATGCTCGAGTCCGCCGAGATCGTCCGCCGCCGCGACAAGGAAGCGCGCGCGGTATTCGGCTTCCGACGCGCCATGGGTCGCGGACATAGGGTCGGGCTTCTCGAGCAACGGCGTGTCCATGGACCAGATTTCCGGCGGCGCCGTTCTGCTGCTCGACGCGCTGGCTGCAGGCAGCGCGACCTCGACTCGCGCGACGGGATCGTTCGTCGACGCAGCGACCGGAGGCATGGCGGCCAGCCGATTGTCCTGCACCCACAAGCCGACTCCGATGACTACGAGGCCGCAGGCAACCGCGAGGCCGCGCACGCTCCCGAGCTCAGAGTTCTTGACCATGTCGCGAAGCCCCTCAGCGCGTCTTGTGCATCAAGGCGACGTTCCACTCGCCGCCTGCGCCGTGGCAGACCGCGCAGGACTCCTGGCCCTGGGCCGTGGTCTGCAGGTCGATGTGCGCCTGGGCCGGAGCCGAGTCGTGACAGGCGCCGCAAGTGGCTCGCCAGGCACGCGTCGACAGCGTCTGGCCGAGCGGGTGGTCGCGCGGCGCGGGCTCCTGCCAGGCCGTGCTCGTCCCGTGGCACATCGCGCAGTTCTGGACTCCGCCGGGCAGGGCCGGGAACACGACTTCGTCGAACTGCGAGGTGCCGAAGTTGTTCGGCCAGGCGCCACCGCCGAATCCGACGATGGTGTACGTGGACGCGTTGGCCAGGTCCTCGCCCATGTGGATCTTGTGCAGCATCGTGCGGAAATTGATCGTCGTCTCGGTGGTCGCCGGTGCATTGGCCGCGACGAATTGAGGACGATCTTCCGAGCCCGCGGTTCCGTGGCAGAGGATGCACGTTTCATAGCCGCGCCTGCCGCCGCCGTGGAAGCTGAGGTCCTGGTGGCAGGCCTGGCAATTGGCTTCCGACGAGATCAGGTCGTACGGCTCGAGAGTCGTCGCCGATCCGACCAGGAAGTCGACGTTGTGGCCGATCGAAGTCGAGCGGTAGGCGTTGGTCTCGCCAAAGAGCACCAGAGGGATGTCCTTTGCGCCCCAGATGCCCAGCGAATAGGTCCCCTCGACGATCGACAGGCCCGTCCACTTGCCCCAGCTCTCGTCCATGCCCGGTCCGCCGTTGATCGGCACGGGGTAAGTCGCGGGCATCACGAAGTCGGTGGTGTAGGACACGACCACCGCCGCGCCTGCGCCGAACTCGGTCACTTCCGTGATCACGCCGGTCGCGGGAACTACCGTGTAGTCGACCGCCTCGACCTTGTTGGTCAGCGTGACTTCCATGACCGTCGCTCCGGCGGTGTGCGCGACGCGCGGCCCGACGGCATAAGCCGTCGAGGTCGGGGCCGAGAACCACAGCCGGTTTCCGTCGACCTGCTGGATGCGCAGGTACTCCTCGAGCCCGCCGACACCGTCGTCGATCACGGCGTAGTCGTTGTGCGCGAAGCCGGTGGAGTCGACGACGTCGATGAAATTGTCCGGCGGCCCGGTGTTGGCGGACAGGGTGCTCGATCCGCCCGCGGTGGCCGTGCGCACGCGGATCGTGGTCAGCGTGAGCGTCGGAGTCCAATGGGGCACCAGCGAAGTCGCGAAGCTCTCCAGCGCGCCAGTGGAATCACCGACGAACTCGAACACCACCTGCTGCGGCACGTTCACGGTCAGCGGCTGGGCTCCGACCAGCGAAGCGACGGGAATCGTGGCGCTGTGCACGAGGTTGTAGTTCGATGTCGGCCCCGAGATCGCGACGCTCATCGAGGTCACCGAAGTCGGCGCGATGTCCACGCCGGCGTCGTTCTTGGCCGTGAAGGTGATCGCGACCTTCTCGCCCGGATCGAGCGCGCCGTTGGCGTTGTTCGTGCCGCTCTCGACCAGACTCGAGATGTCGAGGTTCAGGCCCGGATTGAAGGTCGGATCCTTCAGCGGGTGGCGGTGCGCATCTTCCACGGCGAGCGGGCCGCCAGAGGTGATGTGGCACAGCACGCAATTGCTGTTGTTCGCCTGCGAGGGCATGGTCTGGCCGTTGGCGGTGTACGGCGAGCCCCAGTTCACGTCGTCGTGGCAGGATGCGCAGGCCTGACGCGAAGGCTGGGCCTTGTAGACGTCGCCTTGCGCCGGCGCGGCGATCGGGCCGGCGCCGTCGGGATCACCGTGGCAGATCGCGCACTCGGCGACTCCGGTGCGGGTCGCGTCCTCCAGCGCCTTGACCGGCGCGGAAGCCGCCGTGTAACCCTCGTCGCGGGGCATCGCGATCAAGCCGTTGGGCCAGGCCGGGAAGGCCACGCTCGAGAAATCGTGGATCGAATTCGAGTTTCCGACGATCTGGAAAGGCTGGGGAACTGCCGCGTAGTCGCGCGAGCCGTCCGGGAGCGTGGCGATGCCGAGCACCGAGGGCAGGTGCTCGCCGTTGTGGATCCGGTGGATCATCACGCGGAAGTCGATCGAGACGCCCGGAGTTCCGTTGGCGACGGCGGGGACGTTGCGGTCCTCGGCGCCCGCGGTGTGGCACAAGAGGCACAGGTTCACGTTGCGCCGCAATCCGCCGTGGGCCTGCAAGTCCGCGTGGCAGCGATTGCAGTTGTCCTGCGCGACGACTTCGCGCTTGTCGATCGTCGCAGCGCCCTGGAACAGGAAGTCGGCGGTGATATTCCCCACGTCGCGGAACGATTCGCCGTCGACGGTGTAGCTCCAGCCGAAGTAGGCGCCGAGCGTGTACGTGCCGGCGAGCAGGGCCTGACCCGTCAGCTCGCCGTCCTCCGGCCCGAAGCTCGCCGTGTCATTCAGCGGCGCGGCATACGTCGCCGGAATCGGAGTCGCGAACCGGTAGGTGAACGAGCCGTCGGCGTTGGTCACCGCATTGGCGACGATGGAGTTCACTTCGGGCAGGACGCGCTGGTAATTGAAGCTCGGGCCCGAGACCAGCATGCGTCCGGCGCTCATCTCGGAGATGTTCCAATCGTCGCCGTTGTTCTTCTGCAGGCGGAAGTTGACCGAGATCGTGTCGCCGACCTGGAACGAGCCGTCGGCCCCGGACGCCCCGTCGATCGAGACGATCGAGACGACGACACCGGGCGCGTTTTCCTGTGGCGTCAGAACCGTGTTCGTGTTCTGCGTGGGTGCGGGCGCGCCGGGAGCTCCGTCCGAGCCGTCGCTTCCGTTGCATGCGGAAAGCAGCAGCAGGGCATAGGCCGCGCATGCGAGCAGCAGGGAGCGCAAGGACGCGTGAGTGAGGGCTTCGTTTTTCATGGCAGTCTCCAGGCGGGGGTTCATGGCGCTGAGCGGGATCAGCGGTGACACATGACGCACGTCGAGCCGTCGTCGACGTGGTTGAGTGGTTGCGTGACACCGTGGCATTGGCGGCAATTCATTCCGAGGTCGTGCCACGGCGGCATGGGAGTGGCGAGTGCGTGGCTGGGCGTGTCGGTGTGACAAGCGATGCAGCCGTTGTCGGTGAGCGGGAAGTGGCAGGTGACGCAGTGCGAGTCCTTGGGCGAGCCCCACATCCCGCTGTGGCTTTGCGGCAGCGTGTCCGCGTGGCAGGAGCTGCAGGTGTCCGGCGTGTGGCACACGGCGCAGCCCGCGCGATCCATCTGGGCCGCGATGCCGTGGCCGCGGATGCGCCAGAAGTTGTTGTGGTTCTGCGGCGGCGTTTCCTTGTGGCAGGTCGCGCAGGAGGACTCGGTGTGGCATAGCGAGCACTTGTCGCCGATCAAGCCCGTGGGATTGCGCACGGTCGCACCATGCGCGCGAGTCCAGTTGTGACCATGGCTCGGAGGCGGAGCGTCGGCGCGGATCTCCTTGTGGCAGGTGGCGCAGTCGTTGGGCGTGCTCTTGGAGGAGTGGCACTGCATGCAGCTGTCCATCGAGAGGCGCATCTCGGGCTCGATGCGCTCGTTGGTCGCTATTCCGCTGTGGCAGGACTCGCAGGTTTCGCCGGCGACGACGTGGCGCGCGTGGGAGAAGACCACTTCGGGGTCGAGCTTCGAAGCGTGGACCGCGATCAGCTTTCCGCCGGCGAACAGATTGGAGATCTTCTTTTCCGCCGGCTTTTCCGCGTCGATTCCTTCATGGCAGAGCATGCATTGGCCCAGCGCCGGCATGCCGGGAGTGTCCGAGTCCTCCGCGCCCGGATGGCAATCGGCGCACTCCATCTCTTCCTTGATGTGGATGTCGTGGCTGAAGGCGAAGCGCTTCTGCGAGGGCTCGAGCTTGGACAGCAGCACGCAGCCCGCGGCCGTGACCGCCATGGCGGCCAAGAGGGCGATGCTGATCCGGCGCGAGTGATCGGCTCTCAGAAGGCCCATGTCATCCCCACTCGAAGGAAATGGAAGGTCTCGTCGTCGGTGTCCTCGACTTCGTAGCGCAGATCCCAGGTCGTGTTCGTCGTGCGATGCCAGCGGAAGCGGAGGTAGCCCGTGCGCACGTGATCGCGCTCGTCCACGAGGAAGGAATCGACCTTGAACAGCGCGTAGTAGCTGCCGATCGAGGCGCGGAAATCGTGCCCGAAGCGGCGCGTCACGTCGAAGCCCCAGGTCTGGATGTCGCTGCCGTCGCCGTTCCACTTCTCCCCAGTCAGGGAGAGGTCGACGTGGGCCGCGGTCAGGTCGCTCAAGGTCAGCGTGGCGAATTCGCGATCCGAATCGCGGTTGAATCGGCCGACGTCGTTCGAGTCGTCGACCTCGCGCGTGTCGATGCCGACCTGGACGTTGACCCACTCGGTGAAATCCTTCGACGCGAGCAGTCGAGCCTGGCGGTAGGGGAAGAGCTCGAACAGCGTGGTGAAGAAGGGATCGATCTCGGGCGCGAGGTCGCGCTGCGTGGTCAGGAGCTCGAACCAGCTCGCGGTGATCGTGAAATCGGACTTCTCGTTGACCCAGCTCACGCGCGCGAACCAGTCGCGCTCCTCGCCT
>Ga0193706_1001511_pt1 | contig 10287 bp, 12 predicted proteins | sample U3c1metaG_FD_160130 | JGI IMG/M metagenome (GOLD analysis project Ga0193706, IMG submission 160130) | Soil microbial communities from a riparian zone of the East river system, Colorado, United States - U3c1 | ecosystem: Environmental > Terrestrial > Soil > Riparian zone | place: USA: East River... | reverse complement strand
TGCCGCGCTTGATGACCACGCCTCCTCGGGATCCCGCAACGATGACTGCCGGTGTCATTCCCAACAACCTGCCGACCTACGGCTGGTTTGAGTGGGGATTGACTCCCGCTTACGGCCAGGTGACACCGATCCAGTTTCTTGGCCACGGATTTGAGGCCAGCTTGTGGCAGAGCCTTCCCAACCCCCAAGTGGGCACGAACAATTACTACCGCGCGGTGGTATCGAACGGCGTGGGCGTGGTTTATGGCGCGGTACAGAGCCTGGTGGTGGCCGAACCGATCGTGCGTTGCCCGCTTGGATTCATGTGGCCGGATTTTCGGACGCACGGCTATAGCACCACGGGTGGCGACGTGTATTTCTGGATCGCCTGCGACTGGACGGCCATTAATACGAACGAGTGGATTACGATTACCTCGGCGACGAATGGTTCGGCGGGCTACGGCGGGTTCACATACTCTGTGGCGCGTAACATTAATCCGGGGCCACGCCAAGGAAACATCACAATTGGCGGGCATAATGTTTCGATCACGCAAGGGGGAGGAGGTCCGGCCATCGTCAGCCAGCCAACCAATCAAACGGTTTTGGCGGGTGAGACGGTGACGTTCAGCGTTGCTGTCCTCACAACAGAGCCGCTCAATTACCAGTGGTATCGACTGGTGGGTTCACGCCGTTACCCCGTCGCCGATGGCAACGGTATCAGTGGCGCGATAACATCGAACCTGGTCTTCACGGGAGTGCAACCTTCGCAAGCCGGGATGTATCGGGTGGACGTTTGGGGCTATGGGCCCATGGATCACGATGGTCGCAGCAGTTGGGCCACCCTTGAGATTTTATGCCCTTTCAGTCTCTCAGCAAGCGAAGCGACGTTCAGTTCTTTGCGCGTCACGGGCTCAGTGACGGTAAATGCGACGGCCTGCAGTTGGAGCATTGTGAACGAAAATCCGTGGATCACAATTCTATCCGACATCAACAACAGCGGGCCCGGAACGGTCGTCTACGCGCTGGAGGCAAATCCCTCTCCGATGACGCGTGGTGGGAGCATCATCATTGCAAATCAGACCTACACGATTACGCAATCCGGTGGCGGTCCTGCCAACGCGGTTATTTCCTTGCCGGAAGCCACGGATTCGGAAGGCTTTTTTCTTTGGAAGGCCATTGGAACCTCCTCGTGGTTCGGCCAGAGCATTATGTCGTGGGACGGAGTCGATGCGCTCCAGAGCGGCGCCATCAGCAACGATGTGGCCATAACCGCGCAAAGTATTCTTACGGGCCCGGGCACATTGGGCTTCTGGTGGAAGGTTTCGTCGGAGACGAACAAAGATACTTTGAAATTCTCCGTGAATAGTGCGCAGAAGGCGCGCATCTCCGGCGAAGTGGATTGGCAATTCTTGACCTACACTTTCCCCTCCGGCACTTACACGTCGAAATGGACTTATTCGAAGAGTCCATTTGGAATGGGCGGTCAGGATCGCGGCTGGCTCGATCAAGTGGTCTTTACACCGATATTGCCGCTGTCGATCTTGCGGGACAGTAGTTATGGTTTCACCTCAAATCGCTTCGGATTCAAGATCGCAGGTGCGGCCGATCAGATCGTGACAGTTGAAGGATCGACGAATCTCGTAGACTGGGCTTCTTTGTTCACCAACGTCATCGGTCCTGATCAGTGGTACTTCAGTGACCCCAACCCGCTTTCAAGGCGATTTTATCGCCTTCGACTGGAACGCTGAGCGCTCAGGCTCAGCTAAGTAGCGAGGGTCGGTTTTCAACCGACGCAATCTTCAGAAATGGACAATGCCAAGCAGTGAAAATGAAGGCGGAATTCGGAATCGGACTTTCATCGAGAGTTCGCAATCACTCTCAGCCTTGACTTCACAGGCAACAAGGCTCCAGTGCTCGGTAACATAGCCAATTCCACGAACGACGCTTCTTTTGAGTTGAATCCAGAACCGGCTGCCCTTCCCCGGTCCGGATTCCACGCAATATTTGCCACCCATCCGTTCCACCGCTTTGCGCACAATCGTCAGCCCGATACCCGCACCTTCGAAATCCGCAGCAGGATGCAGCCGCCCAAAGAGCTCAAAAATCCTCTTGTCCTCCGTCGTATTACCGCTTGCCTTTCATTACTCTGGGCCTTTCCCGGCCCAGACTAACAACTCACCCGGCCCGAAATAGCGAGGTCACGTGAAGGGAATCTGAGGATTATTTTGAGGTGCTGATAAATTGTCTCGCCAAGTTCAAGGCTGGCGCTCGGGCTGGCTGGCATCATCCCAAGTTGCGTCATACGCGCGAGTTTGGCCGCTTTTCCATGCGCCCTCCACCTTGACCATCTCTACAATTTTGGTTTCCTGCCGAGTCGGGCCATCCCCGAAGGCGAACTGGTATTTCAACTCCACCCTGTCACTGGCAACGTTTTTCCGGGCTAAAATTTGAAGCCCCTTGAATGAACCGAACTCCGTTTGTGATCTCTCGCGGAAAGTTTCCCTGTCACCCATCCAAGCTTTTGCGACGTCCACCTTTTGCGGGTCGGTCGCAGCAATCACCGTATCATAATCACCATGTGCCCGCGCCCAATAACGTGATGCCCAAGCGGCTTCTGGCGTGGCGTTGCCTGCGTCCACCAATTGGTCCCGACCAACCACCAGAATTGCGTTCACCCAATTCGTATCCACACCCTGGCGTTGGGCAGTGGCTGCGTTGGTTTTGGCGGCAGCGGCCAGCCTGGTCAGCATTTCCTCGCGTTCGCCCCTCAGCCGGGTGACTTCACCCCGCAGCCTGAGCAGTTCGCCCGTAGCCCTGTTCAGGCGGTCGTCCTCGGGAGTTCCGGCGAGTCGTCGCGTCGTTTCTTCACGCTCACGGGTCAATTGATCGATTTGTCGGTCGAGCGCAGCTTGTTGTTCTTGCAGCATGTTTACCGAGTGGCGCGCGTGTGTTGCCTCGCGGGCTTCGTACAGTCCCGTGCCGATGGCAGCGGCGAGCACCGTGGTGATAAGAACTTTTTGTGTGGTTGTCATGGCGATGGCTTTCGTAACAGTTGCGGTTGCGGTGGTGGCAATGGTTGTTCCAGCAAGAACGGCGGCGGTTGAAATCGTGATGGCCAATCCAACCGGCGCGGCCTGGACAGCATTGGCCGAGATGACGACGACGAGTCCGCTCGCGCCCATGGTGATGCCGCGTTTGGTGAAAAATTCGCGCAGACGTTCGACGGCGCGACTGACCCGCTTCTCCGCAGCGTCCTCACTCGCACCCAGGGCCGCGCCGACTTCGCGCAAGCTTCTTCCTTCGTAAAATCGGAGCACGATGGCATGACGTTCTTTCTCGTTCAGCCCCGCCACGGCGGCGTCCAGCAACGGAGCGATTCTCGGCCAGACGTCGGTCCCTGAATCATTCAACACTGATTGCATGTGCGACTCCTGTTCGCGGCGGTGACGCCGGGTTTCGCTTCGGACAAAATTACTCGCTGTCAAACGCGCGGTCTGAAACAGCCAACTGGAAAGAGCTTTGTCATGGCGCAATTGCGCTGCTTTCTTTGCCAGGAGGATGAAGACGGCTTGAACCACCTCCTCGGCCAGATACGGGTCGCCGACGCACCGCACCGCGACGGAATAAACCAGATTGATGTGCCGGGTAACCAGTGCGGCAAAGGCCTCGTCGGATTGGTTTTCCGCAAACTGCCGCAACAGCACGCTGTCATCCGTTGGCTGCATTCGAGGGTAAGTGTGCGCAGACCGGCCAAAACCGACAATTTATTTGCACCCTTTGCCGTATCAAAAGAGCGGGGCAGGGTGAATCTTGAAGTGTAAACGGTGGACGAAAAGTGTGGCGGGACGAAGACCTCCACAACAGTAAAACCGCCGACGAGGAGGAACAGGATGCCCTGGAAGGTTTGCATGGCGTGCGAAGCGGCCTAAGGAGCCAAGCTCAGCGACCCGGCCCACGCCTCACCGCGATTGCAACCCTCATAGGCGCTGCAACGCATGGTTTGGCGCGTTTCACATTACACAACGGACGATTGAAGCTCCATTACCTCCTCAAGAAAATCGAAGAAACAAATCGGCCCTGCGGGAACTTGGCCTCGTTGACGACGTGAAGGCAGAGTGATGATTCTAGGCGCCGGGGATTCTTAGCGAAATTTGGATTTCTGAATTTCAGCTGAAGCATGCACCGCCCGCAGCTCAGACCAATTCGTAGTAATGCGTCGCGCTTTGGGCCGTCCGTTGCATTACAACCTCAGCGCCGTCACGGTTCGAATGAAAGAAGTGACATCAAGGGGCACATTACGAAAAACGGGACAGTGCGGGCGGAGTGATTGGCGTCAGCGTTTAACATTCACTTTCTTTGCTTGTTCGCCGGGATGAACCCACTGTGAATTGGTTCCGACAGAAAGCGCTCCGTGGAGTTTTACTCCACGGAGCGAACCCATTCCCAAACGTGTGATCGTGAGGAGCGATCCCAAGGCCACGAAGATCGGCCATGCGGAAACGTTACCCGAACGCGTTCCCCGCTGGAATCGGTGCCATAACAGGACAATCCGTACGTGCTTTCCGTAGCCATCATGCGGAAAGCACGTGCAGGGATTCACGACACCGAAAATCCCGACGTTCTCACCCGTGAACCTCCTTGGCAACGGAAGGAGTAACAAGCCACGCCGCGATCATTCCAAAGAGTAGCCCCCCAGCGTGCGCGACGAAGGCCATCTGCGATTTCACTCCAACAATATCAAACGCCAAATTAAGCGCTATTAGGGCCGCCACGGACCAAATCATTCGAAATTCGGAATTCCGCTGCACTTTGGCTCTCCAGAACAGATATCCGAAAAGCGCCATGAGCACGATCGAAGCACCTCCACTGTCCGGACCGTAAAACGCACAAAGGAACATTCCGACCAGCACTTGCGTCAGAAGGGCGAAAACGAAAAGCCGCGCCATTCCGTACTTCCACTCAAACTGTGTTCCAAACGCCCAGAGGGCGAAGCTGTTTGCCAATAAGTGAAAAATGCTGAAGTGCAGGAAGAAAGACGAAAAGAGTCGCCAGATTTCGCCCTGTCGTATTTCCGGGAATCTACTGTTCCAGCCAACGCGTCCCTCAACGAAGCCAAACCGCGTCGGCACCAGTGCCTGTACCCAATCCATCTCTTTCCCGAAGTTCGATCCGATGGCGACGATCCAGCATCCCATGATCAGGATCGTGGTTCCCGGCGTAATCCACACGCAGCCCGGAGGGAACAGCATTTCCCGCAGTACTTCGCGATAGCCGTGAAAAAATCTCCGCATGTGAGTCGCGATGAGATCAACATCTCTCGAAATTGCCAAAGCAAACCGCGAGTACTTTTGTGACCCGGAATCCCCGTTACGGACAAACCTTAAGCGTTCGCAAAAGTGCTTGGCGAAAAGGCCCGGTTGGATATTTTCCCTTCATCAGAATCCATTGTTCCGATGCCTTCACCATGAAAACGCATCAGCACAAACGCTCGCTCGCTATTGCTCTTGATGAGCCCATTCCTTATCGCGTCACCGCATACGGGAGATTGCTCTGGCGCGTGTGGCGCAGGACGAAACACCTCCGCATTCTGCGCCCGCGCCACTGGCGCAATTGAAGCCACTCCGCCCCACACCGTAGCGTCCCGCCACCATTCCGGCGCCAGATCAACGAGTTTGTCGCCCACCATATAGCTCTGTTCCAGATTGATGCCGCATTCGTCGCGCGCATCGAAAAGGAACTGAGGAGACGGCTTTCGTCCTCGGCTTGGCATCTCCGGATGTTCAGGAGCAATGTAGATTTTCTCGAACCGCACACCCTCTTTCGCCAGTTCGGCGCTCAAATGTTCGTGCACACGATGGACGTCCTCTAATGTGAAATATCCGCGTCCAACGCCAGACTGGTTTGTGATCAGTATCTGCTTGAAGCCTCATCCTGAAGACTTTTCAAGGATTCGAGGATTCCGGGGAAAATGACCACTTCCTCCGGACGGTGTAGATAATCTTTGTCCTCAATAATCGTCCCATCTCGATCCAAAAATACTGCGCGCTCGCCCATGGCCGCCACGCTACGAATCTAGCCGGCCTCACGAAATCAAAAACCGGCTATTCGCTCTTGTTCGAAGATCTTTCCCTATCCGCCGCAAGAACGGGCAGGTCACCGCTTCCGTTTCATCGGCTTCGCACGCCTTTTGGAAATGTCAGGCTGATACCTGAGAAAAACTCGCGTTTCGGCTGAACACGTTTGCGGATTGATGAGTCCGGTTCGCCGGGCAGCCACCTTCAGTCCAAGCTTTCCTACGGCCCGGCGAACTGAAGCGAGACGCTTGTCATCCGCCAACAGGAACTCACCCGGTTTCAGCGCTGCGAGCGCCCGTATCCATTCCTTCGGCTTGGCAGGAAATCCCGGATTATTCTCCGATGGAACACACTTCCGGTAGTGCTCTTCTTCCCGCGGGTCTCGATCCATCAAAGATGGCCTTCCACCATTCTGCTTTCGCCTCTTCTCTGCTTCCTTCGCTTTCTGAGCGCGCAGTGATTGTTTAACTGGTTCAGGTTCATCGGCGAGAAACACCCGAACTTCTGAAGTGAGAGTGGTCTCATCCCGGCGTCCTGTTGCCCGAGTTTTGATTTTTATTCCAAGCATTTTGGCTACGTCCCGAACGGTCGACGCAGAGGCGTGGCTGGCCAGGATGAATTTGCGCGGCTTCAGTGCGGCCAGTTCCGAAAGCCAACTCCTCCGCTTAACCGGCCATTGCACCTTATGATCGGGTTCGGTGGGACTCATGACACGGGGACATTTGAGCAACTGACGCCGCTAATCACCTTTTTTCCACTCGCCCGCATCGGCGGAACCGACTTTCAGCAATTTCCGTTGCTCCCGGTTCCTCTAGCATTGTGTGGCCTGTAACAGGATGTCTCCCGATGCATCAGGGGAACCGTGGGGCAAGAATCCACGTCCTCTCCGGCATCACATGCCACACTCCACCGGACTTTTCGCGATGGCCTTGTGGTGTATCAGTGCTTGTGGCCGGTTGGTGAGAAGCAAATGAAGATTGTGATTCAACATGGTTTGGGAATGGAGCGCGTATGGTGAAGCTGCCGTGGACGTCCGCGCGTGAGGACGAAGCGCGGCTTTGGGCGGAGCGAAATTTCGCTGACGCTCCCACAGAGTGCGCAAGCCGCGTCGCGTTGCTCATAAGCGCTGCTCTTGGCTGCCCACTGAACGAACTTGAACCGCATAGCGTGTTGCAGAGCTACGAAGGCTTCACCGAACTCGTGAAGGTCGAACTTCTCCTCGCGATTGAAACGGAATTTGGAAGCTCTATCGCCGATGAGGAAGCAAGCGCGATGACGACACCAGCGCGAATCGTTAGTTGGGCGAGTCACCACGCGGTCGCTGAGGCGTAGGTCTTTTGCTCTCTGCACCGGCTCTAGCGAGGGAGTGCGGATGATAGCCCGCGATGGTGCGAACCCGTCGGGTGCAGAGAGCAGGCGACAACGTCCAACTCAACTTTGCTTGCAGAAATTGGCCCTGCTTCTCTCGCATCGTAATCCGCCTGCGAACTGAAACATCCAATCGGCTGGCCCATGACACATTTTACTGGCGTGGTATTCTTTGCGCCAGATGTACAACCGATACAGCAGCACGAAGAAACTCTGTGCAGCCGGAAAGTCCAGCCGTCACGGTGGTCTTCAACAAAAGTGATGACGGTCTTATCGAGTACGTAAAGAGAAGTGAGTAATCCTGTAATATACTTCAATCGCAGCGTCTTTGTACGCTGCCACGGTCGCTGAACTTGGGTCGTTAAGCGGCATTCAGATCATTGCCAATGCGATTATGGACAGTTCATCCACAGTTCCTCGACCCAAAAGGTCTGGTCGCAACATGGAGAGAGGCCCTGCTCGCCCAAAAAGTCCTTGCTGGTGCTACTAGGGGCTACCGACACCATCCACAGCTTGAACGCTTTCAGGCGCAAGCCAACCCGCTCGCTGTCATCGCCGCATTCCTCACTGGTCTAGCAAACGAGGCTCAGAAACGCGGTTACCACTTTGATACGAGCAAGATTGTCCGACCGAGGTTCACCGGTCAGATAGCAGAGACGAGCGGACAGCTCCTCTACGAGTGGGGACACTTGAGGGCCAAGCTGCGAGTACGAGCACCGCAGATGTGCAATGACTTGCAGGCTATCACGATGCCTGAGCCGCATCCGCTGTTTCGAATCGTTCCAGGTGAGGTCAGGAATTGGGAGAGAATATGATTGAGATTGCAACCACTCCGCCTAACCAGGCTCCCGCGAACCCGAAGTGTGCGTTCGGAGGTTCTGAATGGAAATTCCGTCAGGGCGATAATCCATGCATTCCCGGCCGCTCGGGTAGGCACAGTGAAGCACTCGATGTTTTAACCGCCACAGGTGTAATTCCGAAGTCCCTCCAAAAGCGCACAGTAATCTCAAGCAAGGCGGTTAAATCTTCAGACGCCATCGGTTTTGTCACGAACGCGTTTGCCCCCGCTCGGTAGCACGCAAGAATGTCATCTCGGAGTGATGTGCTTGAAAGGATGATGACGGGCAAGCAATGGAACTTGGATTGGCGAATCCACCGAACAACCCCGCAACCATCCAAGCACGGCATTTTCAGGTCGCTGATAAGAATGTGGGGAGCGTCACCCGCGTCCGTAAGCGCTTCCAAGTGACGCACGGCGGCAGCACCTCCCCCAAACGTTGTCACGGTGACATTCGGCACGCGAGATACGGCGCGCTTGAAAAAGAACAGGTCATTCTCGTCATCATCCACGTAAGCGAGGTTGAAATGCTTTCGCAACATTGACGTCGAACCTCACCCAGGGAAATGCCTCCCGCGAATGGAATTGGTGAAATGTTTTCCACTCGTTCGGAACTTTAGAGTTGGCGTCGATTTGACGTGTCTTCGCTTCATGCTATGGATGGGCTGTGGCAGCCGAATCAAAGGGCGAACTCCGGCTTCTCCACGTGGAGGATAGTGAGGATGACCGAGAGTTATTTCAGAAAGCCCTCTTGCGCGTTTGCCCCGGGTGCCAACTGGACGACGCACTTCATCCGCAGGAAGCTCTCGCAAAACTGGCGCAATCTGAAGTCCTTCCACACGCCATCATTACCGACAGTACTTTCTCCGCTGAACACAGATGTGACGAGTTCATTGCGGAGTTGCGCAGACGGCACCCACGAATCCGGGTATTCGCTTTTTCGGGCCGAAGCGACCCAGACACGATTGCCCGTGCTTATGAAGCGGGCGCAACGGGGTATTTCGTCAAGCCGGCAACATTTGACCAACTGGTTCGCACCATTGGCGTCATCGCCCTCTTCTTGGAGACCTGCGAAAGACTGTAAAGCCTTACATTCGCGAGCAGTTTCCACGCACAGAAGTTCTCGTCGGAATTGTTGAACAGGAGGAAGATCCTGATTGGAGCCCTGACGCAACCCAGTTGCCATTGCTCCCCAAACGATAACCGTTCCCCCCGCCGCCTCAACGTGATTTTCACACCAGAAAGTTAGTGAGGTTTTAGGAAATTGCTAACCAGCCAGGACGAGCGACGGATGTTGAAAGCTTTTACGGGGAAACTGTCGCGCTGTTGCGATGATTTGGCTTCCGATTCGGACAAGGCGTTCAGAGGCCTTCTTTGTGTAAGTGTGTCCAGCGCTGTAGCCAACCCGAGTTCACGCACGAAGAATCGGATTTCTACCGCAGTAAAATTGCTCGTCAGCATGCTTTCCAGAATCATGGTCATTCCAAAAATAAAAACGCTTATGGGCAGGAAACCGATCAGGCAAATCCCGGAGATTTTTTTTCCGGGTGATAAGCGGGCCAGCATCGTGACGCCTCCTCGCCCGAGTGAAATGAACGCCTCGATAGTTTCCCACCAAGGCGTCATTATCCGACTCATCGCAAACGCACCTCGCGACTATCGGATACTCTACAATAACCACAGCCTCGCCCTTTCCCAGTCGTAGACAAATTATTCCGGCGACACTTCGTCAGCTGCGAACAGCTCCTCAACGGCATTGATGGCGCTTTCTTCATCTTCCCCGCTCGCAACCACGTCCACGGTAGTTCCCACAGCCGCGCACAATAGAAGGAGACTCAGGATGCTCCGCAGGTTGGCTACTTTTCCGGCACAGGTGAGAGTCACTGAGGATTTGAACGTTTGCGCCAATCTCACCAGCCGAGATGCCGGGCGGGCGTGCAATCCTTCGGCCCATTGAACAACGACTGTGGAGCGCTTCATGCCCATTGGACATTGACGAGGCGTAGTCGTTCAACAAGCCCGTACAAT
>Ga0193706_1001510_pt1 | contig 10288 bp, 9 predicted proteins | sample U3c1metaG_FD_160130 | JGI IMG/M metagenome (GOLD analysis project Ga0193706, IMG submission 160130) | Soil microbial communities from a riparian zone of the East river system, Colorado, United States - U3c1 | ecosystem: Environmental > Terrestrial > Soil > Riparian zone | place: USA: East River... | reverse complement strand
CCCGAGCAGCCGCGGCGGGGGGTAGACAATTTGACCCCGACCGTCCCTTCCGGGGCGCGGCCCATCAGCTCGGCAATCCGGGCTTCGGCGGCCGGCGTAAGATTCAGCGCCGCCGGGCGGGCGCGGGTGCGGGTTGTCGTCGGCGCGTTCATAGCATTCCCAGCTCTAGCTTGGCCTCGTCGGTCATCTTCTGCGGGTCCCAGGGCGGATCCCAAACAAGCTCGACCTCGGCATGGCCGATTCCGGGGACCGAACCGACCCTGAGCTCGACCTCGCCGGGCATGGATTCCGCCACCGGGCAATGCGGCGTGGTCAGGGTCATCTTGACCATGGCGTGATGCTCTGGGGTGATCTCGACGTCGTAGATCAGGCCGAGATCGTAGATGTTGACCGGTATCTCCGGGTCGTAAATCTCCTTGAGCGCCTCGATTACGGCTTCGTACAGATCGCCCCCAGGCTCCACCGGCGCCGCCTCGGCCGGAGCCGCCTGCTTCGCGAGGAAGCCTTCGAGATAGTCGCGCTTGCGCTCGAACGTCTCGGACGCGCTCGCCGCGTCCTCGACCCGCGCGCGGGGAGGCTTGGACGTCTCGCCCACCTCCTCGACCTCGATCCTGCGTTCCTCGTTCATCCGAATATTCTCGTTACCCGTTCGATGCCGCGCACCAGCGCCTCGACATCCTGCCTGCCGTTGTAAACCCCGAAGCTCGCCCGCGCCGTGGCGTCGACCCCGAGATGCGCCATCAAGGGCTGGGCGCAATGATGGCCGGCGCGGATCGCCACCCGGCTCTCGTCCAATATGGTGCCGATATCGTGGGGATGCACCCCCTCGACCGCGAAACTGACGATCCCGGCGGCGTCCTCGGGCCCGAACAGGCGCACCGAGTTGATCGACGACAGCGAATCCCGCGCCGAGCGGACCAGGGCCTGCTCGTGCGCGGCGATCGCCTCGAGCCCGATGCCCTCGACGTAGGCGATCGCGGCCTCGAGCCCGAGCACTCCGACAACGTGGGGAGTGCCGGCCTCGAACCGCGCCGGCGGCGGAAGGAAGGTGGTGCGCTCGAAGCTCACTCTGTCGATCATCGCGCCGCCGCCTTGCCAGGGCGGCATCGCCTCGAGCAGCTCGGACCGGCCCCACAAAATGCCGATACCGGTCGGCCCGTATAATTTATGGCCCGAGAAGACGTAGAAATCGCAGCCTATCCCGCCGACGTCGACCGGCATTCGCGGCACCGCCTGGCAGCCGTCGAGCAGCAAGAGCGCGCCGACTCCATGGGCGAGCGCGGCCGCCCGCTTCGCGTCGAGCAGTGAGCCGAGCACGTTGGAGACATGGGCGAGAGCGACCATCCGGTGCCGCTCGGTGAGCATCGCCTCCATCGCATCGAGATCGATCCGCCCGTCCTCGGTCAGCGGCGCGACGTCGATCTCGGCGCCGGTGCGCTCGGCGATCATTTGCCAGGGGACGATGTTGGAATGATGCTCGAGCGTCGAGAGCATGATCCGGTCGCCCGGCTTCAGCGTGGACCCGCCCCAGCTCTGCGCGACCAAATTGATCCCCTCGGTGGCGCCCCGGACGAAGATCACTTCGTTCGGCGAGGCTGCGCCGATGAAGCCGGCGGCCCGTCCCCGCGCCGCCTCGAAGGCCAGGGTCATCTCCGACGAGCGCTGATAGACTCCGCGATGAACGGTCGCATAGGTTTCCGAATAGCCTCGGTCGATCGCCTCGATCACCGGCAGCGGCTTCTGCGCCGTCGCCGCCGAGTCGAGATAGGACCAGCCCTCCGGGATCGCCGGGAAGTCGGCGACATGGTCGAGCGGGGCGGAGGCGGTACCTCTCCCATTTGGGGAGAGGTCGGCTGAGCTTTGCGAAGCCGGGTGAGGGATTGCTGAGTCGGCGGTCATGCCCTCACCCTCCCGCCGATTCACGGCGGGTCCCTCCCTCTCCCCAGGTGGGAGAGGAGTTATCCAGCCATTTCCCGGCATCGGTCTCGAACGCCTCGCGCGCGGCCTGCTCGCCGATCCGTGCAAGAGCGTCGTCGACGAAGGCGCGGGTCAGCAGGGCCTTGGCCTCGTCCGGCGTGACTCCGCGGCTCGCGAGATAGAATAATGCGTTGCGGTCCAGCTCTCCGACCGTGGCGCCGTGCGCGCATTTGACGTCGTCGGCGAAGATCTCGAGCTCGGGCTTGGCGTTGATCGTCGCGGTCCTCGCAAGCAGCAGCCCGCGAAGCGACTGCTCGCCGTCGGTCTTCTGGGCGTCGCGCGCCACCTCGACTCGCGCGGCGACGGAGCAGGTCGCACGCTCGTCGGCGACCGAGCGCCAGACCTGCCGGCTGGTCCCGCCCGGCGCCGAATGGCGCACGACGAGATTGATGTCGTGGCGCTGGCGGCCGCGTCCTAGAAGGGCCCCGCCCGCCTCGGCGAACGCGCCATCGCCCTCGAGGTCGATCGCGCCGTCGAGGCGCGTGTCGCAGCCGCCGGCGGCAAGCGTGGTCAGCGCCAGGCTGGCGCCCTCGCCCAGCTCGGCGCGGTCGGTCAGGCTCGCGAAGCCGGAGTCGAGCAGGATCCGGCGCGCGATCATCAGCCGGGCGCCTTTGGCCAGCCGCGTGTCCGTAAGCCGATTGATCCAGCCGTCTCCGATGAAGGTCTCGACGATCGAGGCCTGCGCGTCCCGGTCGAGCTCGATCAGGCCGGGAAGATGGTCCGCCGCGCCGGTTGCGACATGGGCGATCTGTACGATTCCGGCCGCCGCATGATCGCGGCCCAACCGAAGGCTCCAGCCTTCGCGTCCGACGAGACGCGCCAGCGCATGGCCGTCGCGCTCGCCCTCGATCTGACCGATCGCGACCGGGCCGAGGTTGCTTCGGCCGGCATCCAGCCTGCCGTCGACGAACAGAAGGCGCGGGCCTTCGAGCGCGCAGTCGAGCCAGGGCAGCCGGTCCGGCGCACGTCCCTCGGGCGCCCGGGCGACAAGCTCCGGCAGCGCCGAAAGGTCGCTCCAGCGCCAGCCTTCCTCGCGGTTCGAGGGGAGGGTGAGCAGGGTCATATGATCCTCCCCGGCACGGGGAGGGGGACCGCACGAAGTGCGGTGGAGGGGTTGGCACGGAGTCGGAGGCAACCCCTCCACCAGGCTTCGCCTGGTCCCCCTCCCCGTACCGGGGAGAATCTGAGCAGGGCCCTCACGCCGCTTCTCCGGCCAGCTCGGAATAGCCCTCGCGCTCGAGCTGGTGGGCGAGCTCCGGTCCGCCCGAGCGGACAATGCGGCCGCCGGCAAGCACGTGGACGAAATCCGGCTCCACGATGTCGAGCAGGCGCTGATAATGGGTGATCAGGAGCACCGCCTTGTCCGGCGCTCGCATGATCCGGTTGATCCCGTCGCCGACCACCCGAAGAGCGTCGATGTCGAGGCCGCTATCGGTCTCGTCGAGAACTGCGAGGCGGGGATCGATAATGCCCATCTGCACCATCTCGTTCCGCTTCTTCTCGCCGCCGGAGAAGCCGACGTTCACCGCCCGCTTCATCATGTCCATGTCGAGCCCGAGCTTGCCCGCCTGCTCGCGCGCAAGCCGGAGGAAATCGCCGGCCGAGAGCTCCGCCTCGCCGCGCGCCCTGCGCTGAGCGTTCAAAGCGGTGCGCAGGAACTGGACATTGGAGACGCCGGGTATCTCGACCGGATATTGAAAGCCGAGGAACAGGCCGTGCGCGGCGCGCTCGTGCGGCTCCATGGCGAGCAGATCCTCGCCGTCCAGAGTCACCGAGCCCTCGGTCACCTCGTAACCGGGCCGGCCGCCGAGCACGTACGACAGGGTCGATTTGCCCGATCCGTTCGGCCCCATGATCGCATGCACCTCGCCGGCGGCGACCGAGAGGCTGATGCCCTTCAGGATCAGCTTGGAGGCGACGGTCGCGTGCAGGTTTTCGATCTTCAGCATAATCAGAACCACAATCCATGCGTTGCGCCGCTCATCCGACGGTCTCCGTTCCGCCGAGCCAGGCCTGCAGCGCCGTCTCGAACCGCGTGATCTCGTTCTCAGCATTCACCTTGTGCTGCGCCTGCATGGCCCTTGCCTGGCGCGCATCCTTGCGCACCGCCCGCCAGCCGTAGCGGACGTAGCTATGGGCCTCCGAGAACAATTTGGAGCGCGCTGCGGAGCAGCGGCCGCGGCCGATCTGCGCGACGGTCAAAGCGGGGCGGCGCTTGTGCTCGGCGGCGACGCAGTTGCGATAGGCGATGGAGCGAGTCTCGGCATAATGGAGGACCGGCGTCGGCGCGTTTGCCGTCGCGGAGGCGAGGAGCAGAGCGAGGATCATCCGACACTTCCTTCGAGGCTGATTCCGAGCAGCTTTTGGGCCTCGACGGCGAACTCCATCGGCAATTGCTGAAGCACCTCACGCGCGAAGCCGTTGACGATCAAAGCCACCGCATCCTCCGCGGAAAGGCCGCGCTGCATCGCGTAGAAGAGTTGGTCGTCGCTGATCTTCGAGGTCGTCGCCTCATGCTCGATCTGGGCGCTCGGATTCTTCACCTCGATATAGGGCACGGTGTGGGCGCCGCATCTCGAGCCGAGCAGCAGGCTGTCGCACTGGGTATGGTTGCGGACATTCTCGGCCCCGGCATTGACCCGGACCAGGCCGCGATAGGTGTTGCTCGAACGGCCCGCGGAAATACCCTTCGAGACGATCGTCGAGCGGCTGTTCGGGCCGATATGGATCATCTTGGTCCCGGTATCGGCCTGCTGGAGATTGTTGGTGAGCGCGACCGAATAGAATTCGCCGACGCTCGCCTCGCCCTTCAATATGCAGGACGGATATTTCCAGGTGATCGCCGATCCGGTCTCGACCTGGGTCCAGGAGACCTTGGAGCGAGCGCCCGCGCACATCGCGCGCTTGGTGACGAAGTTGAAGATTCCGCCCTTGCCCTCGGCATCGCCGGGATACCAGTTCTGGACGGTCGAATATTTGATTTCGGCATCGTCGAGCGCGACCAATTCGACCACTGCGGCGTGAAGCTGGTTCTCGTCGCGCATCGGCGCGGTGCAGCCCTCGAGATAGGAGACGTAGGCCCCCTTGTCGGCCACGATGAGCGTGCGCTCGAACTGACCGGTATTCTCGGCATTGATCCGGAAATAGGTGCTGAGCTCCATCGGACAGCGAACGCCCTCGGGCACATAGACGAAGGTGCCGTCGGAGAAGACTGCGCTGTTCAAGCAGGCGAAATAATTGTCGCGCTGGGGCACCACCGATCCGAGATATTTGCGGACTAGATCGGGATATTCGCGGATCGCCTCGCTGATCGAGAGGAAGATGACTCCCGCCTTCTTCAGCTCCTCGCGGAAGGTGGTGGCGACCGAGACGCTGTCGAACACGGCGTCGACCGCGACCTTGCGCGCGCCCTCGACCCCGGCGAGCACCTTCTGCTCCTCGATCGGGATTCCGAGCTTCTCGTAGATCCGGAGGATCTCCGGATCGACCTCGTCGAGCGAGCCCAGTTTCTCCTTCGCCTTGGGCTCCGCGTAATAATATGCGTCCTGGAAATCGATCGCCGGGATGTCGAGCTTGGCCCAGCTTACCTCTTCCATGGTCAGCCAGGCGCGATAGGCCTTGAGCCGCCATTCGAGCATCCATTCCGGCTCGTTCTTCTTGCCGGAGATGAAGCGGACGGTGTCCTCGTTGAGGCCCTTGGGGGCGAAATCCTGCTCGATGTCCGAGCTGAAGCCCCATTCGTAGGTCGAGGCGCGGTCGGCCGCTTCCTGGGCTTCGCGGTTGCGGACGGAGGGATCGTCGCTGGCCATCACGCCGCTCCCGCCAGGCTTGCCAGGCTGACGCCCTGAAGCGCTCCGCGGACGGCGAAATTGACCGCGTGAAGATGCGGCTTCACCCGGCAGCTCCCCTCGATCGCGCAGAGATGGTGCGCCCCCTCGATGCAGTTTGTCATCGCGATCGGCCCCTCGACCGCCTCGACGATGTCGGCAAGGCTCACCTCGCTCGCCGGCCGCGCAAGCCGGAAGCCGCCGCCGGTACCGCGGGAGGAGTCGAGCAGCCCCGCGGAAGCCAGCCGTCCCATCAATTTTTGCGCTGTTGCGAGCGGAACGCCCGTCTCGCCGGCGAGCAGCCCGGCCGAAAGCCGCACGTCCGCGGGATGGCGCGCGGCGGCGGCCATCATCACCACGGCATAATCGGCAAGGCTGGACAGGCGCACGCTGGTTCCTAATCGGACTGATTCGTTCCGATTGGCATTTGGAGGTGAAAGGACCCGGAATCAACCCACTCGCGCTGCAAGTGGCAAGGCCGTCCAGTACCGGGCGCATATTCCCACCACCATTCCCCAGCGAAGGCAGGGGTCCAGAACGTACTCAGTAACTGGACCCCGGCCTTCGCCGGGGAACGGTCTCGTCTTTGACCGCTAATCCGCCCCCTGCCATAGCCGGACGCATGGCGCTCTACCCCCTGCTTCGGCCTCTCGCCTTCGCGCTGGATGCGGAGCGGGCGCATCGGCTGACGGTTCGGGCGTTGAAGCTGCTTCCGGCGGAAGGACCGCCCAACCGCGATCCGGTGCTGGCGATGCGCGTGGCGGGCCTCGATTTCCCCAACCCGATCGGTCTCGCCGCCGGCTTCGACAAGGATGCCGAGGTCTACGACCGGATGGGCCGCTTCGGTTTCGGCTTCGTCGAGGTCGGCACCCTGACCCCGCTCCCCCAGCCGGGCAATCCGAAGCCGCGCCTCTTCCGGCTGATCGAGGACCGGGCGGTGATCAACCGGATGGGCTTCAACAACCAGGGCATCGCCGCCGCCGCGAAAAGGCTCGCCCGGCCGAGGCGCGGCCTGAGGGTCGGCGTGAATATCGGCGCCAACAAGGACAGCGCCGACCGGATCGCCGATTATGCCGTCGCGGCCGCCGCGATGGCGCCGCTCGCCGATTATCTGACCGTCAACATCTCCTCGCCCAACACGCCGGGCCTCCGCGATCTCCAGGATGAAGGCCCGCTCGCCGAATTGCTCGCCGCCGTTATCGAAGCGCGATGCAGGTCCACGCCCGCGCTGTTCCTGAAGGTCGCGCCCGATCTCGAGCATAAGCAGGTCGATTCGATCGCCCGGACGGCGATGGAGGGAGGCGTGGACGCCCTCATCGTCGCCAATACGACCACGAGCCGGCCCGTGCTCGCCTCCCATCATCGCGGCGAGGCGGGCGGCCTGTCCGGGGCGCCGCTGAAGAAGCTCGCGCTCGAGAAGCTGCGCGAGTTCCGAAGCGCCACCGGCGGCGCCTTGGCCCTGGTGGCGGCGGGCGGGATCGAGAACGGAGTAGACGCCTTCGACCGTGTCCGCGCCGGAGCCAGCCTGGTCCAGCTCTACAGCGCGATGGTCTATCAGGGCCCCACCGTTGCCCAGGCCATCGCCGCCGAGCTGAAGCTCCAGCTCCAGCGCCACGGCTTCGCAACGCTCGCCGAAGCGGTCGGAACCGAACGCCCATAATCGCTTGCCCGGCCCGGATTTCTCGAGGGTCCGTACTCGGTACCGGCAACGGCCGTGACGGAGCGGATTTTGGGTCAAGGCAAGGAGCGAGAAGGGAGCGATGCCGAGACATCGTGACCGACGCTGCGACGTGGCCTTGGCCCAAAATCCGCCCGCCGCTTCGCGGTCGCCCGGAGAAGCCCGCCGGCTACGTCGAACGGCTTGTCCGGGCCACCAGCCCGGCCTGCGCCGCCCTTCTTGCCGGCTGGCTTCTCCGGACGATCACGGCCATTGCCGGTGCCGAGTACGGGCCCTAGTGTCCCGCGCGATGCTGAACCGCCTCGGGCTTCGACCCCTCCTCATCGCCCTCCCGCTCGTCCTGGCGAGCGCCTGCGCACCCAGAACCGCCGAGGCGCCGCCGGCCACGGCGAGCGCCGCCGCCGTCCCCGGAATGGTCTCTGCCGCCGATCCGCGCGCGGCCGAGGCGGGCCGCGACATATTGCGCCAGGGCGGAAGCGCCGCCGACGCTGCGCTCGCGATGATGCTGGCGCTGACCGTGGTCGAGCCGCAATCCTCGGGCATCGGCGGTGGAAGCTTCCTGGTCTATAACGACTCGGCGAGCGGCAAGGTCTCTACCTATGACGGCCGCGAAGAGGCGCCGGCCGCGGCCTCGCCCTCCTATTTCCTCGGACCCGACGGCAAGCCCCGCGAGCATGACGAGGCGATTCCGGGCGGCCTGAGCGTCGGGGTCCCCGGCAACATCCGACAGCTCGAGCTGGCCCACGAGCGGCACGGCAAATTGCCGCGCGCCGCTCTGTTCGCGCCGGCCATCCGCCTCGCCCGGGACGGCTTCGCGATCACGGCGAGAATGCGCCGCGCGCTCGATTCGAGCCGCGAGACCGGGGCGCTGTCAGCCTCCGGCCGGGCGCTCTTCTACGAGGCCAATGGCGAGCCGAAGCCGGTCGGGACGATCGTCCGAAATCCCGAGCTCGCCGCCTTCCTCGAGACCCTGGCCGAGCGCGGCCCCGACGCCTTCTATACCGGCCCGGCCGCCGCCGCCCTGGTCCGGACCGTCCGCTCCTCCACGCGCAACCCGTCGATCATGACCGAGGGCGATCTCGCCACCTACGACGCCAGGGAGAGGCCGGCCGCCTGCGGATCCTATCGCGGCTGGCGCATCTGCGGCATGGGCCCGCCCTCGTCGGGCGCGACCACCGTCTACGCCATTTTGAAGCAGCTCGAACGGTTCGACCTGAAAGGCATGGGCCCCGACAGCGTCACCGCATGGCATCTGATCGGGGAATCCTCGCGGCTCGCTTATGCCGACCGCGAGGCCTATCTCGGCGATCCCGATTATGTCCGGGTGCCGATGGCGGGCCTGTTCGATCCCGCCTACCTCGCCTCCCGCTCCGCGCTCATCTCGCCCGACCGCTCGATCCCGCACGTCACGCACGGCTTCCCGCCCGGCGCTCCGAGGGTCACCGCGGCGCTCGACACCGAGGTTTCGGGCACCTCGCACATGGTCGCGGTCGACCGCTTCGGGAACGTCGCGTCTTTGACCTCGACGATCGAGAGCGCATTCGGCTCGGGCCTGATGGTCAACGGTTTCTACCTCAACAACGAACTGACCGATTTCACCTTCGCGCCGGAGAAGGACGGAGCGCCGGTCGCCAACCGGGTCGAGGGCGGCAAGCGGCCGCGGAGCTCGATGTCTCCGACCATCGTCTACGGCCCCGACGGCAAGGTCCGTATCGCGATCGGCGCGGCCGGCGGCCCGACCATCATCGCCCAGGTCGCCAAGTCGCTGATCGCGGTGCTCGACTGGAACATGTCGGCGCAGGATGCGATCGCTCTGCCGGTGATCATGGGCGTCGGCGACCGGGTGCTTCTCGAAAAGGGGACCAAGCTGGAGGCGATGATGCCCGCCCTCATCGCGCTCGGCGACCGCGCAAGCACCTTCCCCCCGGGCTTCAAGGCCAATGCGGTCGAGTGGGTCGGCGGGCATTGGGCCGGTGCCGCCGATCCGCGCAGCGAAGGCGTGGCGGTCGGCGAATGAACGCCGGCCGCCCGAAGGCGCGCGAGCTCGAGCATTTCCCGAACCTGGTCGCCATGTTCTTCGCCCGAGCCGCGCAGAAGGGCGACTCGCCCTTCCTCTGGTCGAAGAGCGAGGGGCAATGGCGCTCGATCAGCTGGCGCGAGACGGCGGAGCAGGTCTCGTCCTTGTCGAAGGCGCTCCGGCGGATCGGGCTCCGGCCCGGCGACACAATCATGCTCGTGTCGGAGAACCGGCCGGAATGGTGCATCGCCGATCTCGCCATCATGGCCGCGGGCTGCGTCAGCGTCCCGGCCTACACGACCAACACCGAGCGCGATCATCAGCATATCATCGACGACAGCGGCGCCCGCGCCGCAATCGTCTCCACCCGCAAGCTCGCCAGGGCCCTGCTTCCGGCCGCGACCCGCTCGTCGGGCTGCGAGCATGTGATCGGGATCGAGCCGCTTCCGTCGGGCCAGGAAAGCAATGTCTCCTTCCACGTCTGGGACGACCTCGTCGCTTCGGAGGCGCCCGACGTCGCCGCCACCGCAGCCGAGGCGAGCTTCGGCCGGGACGATCTCGCCTGCCTCATTTATACGTCGGGCACCGGCGGGGCGCCGCGCGGCGTGATGCAGCATCACGGCGCCATCCTCCACAATATCGAAGGCTGCGTGTCGCTGATCGCCGAGGATTTCGGCTGGGACGACGAGGTCTTCCTCTCCTTCCTCCCCGCCAGCCACGCCTACGAGCATTCGGGCGGGCAGATGTTCCCGATCGGGATCGGCGGCCAAGTCTATTATTCGGAAGGGC
>Ga0193706_1001509_pt1 | contig 10289 bp, 6 predicted proteins | sample U3c1metaG_FD_160130 | JGI IMG/M metagenome (GOLD analysis project Ga0193706, IMG submission 160130) | Soil microbial communities from a riparian zone of the East river system, Colorado, United States - U3c1 | ecosystem: Environmental > Terrestrial > Soil > Riparian zone | place: USA: East River... | reverse complement strand
GCGGGTGGTGACATTCTCGAGAAAACGGCGATCGTGCGATACGAGAAGCACGGTGCCCTCGAATCCGATCAGCGCCTCTTCGAGGATCTCGGCGGCGGGAATGTCGAGATGGTTCGTCGGCTCGTCGAGAAACAGCAGGTTGTGCGGCTCGAGTAGCAGCTTGGCGAGGCAGAGGCGCGAGCGCTCGCCTCCCGAATAACCGGAGACCTTGCGCAAGGGATCGTCGCCGTAAAAACGGAAGCGGGCCAGGTATTGACGGGCACCGTCGACGTTGAGATCGCCGCGGATGCTGCGCACTTCTTCGACTGCGGTCCGCGCCGGATCGAGCGCGCCGAGGTGCTGATCGAAATAGCCCTCCTCGAGGTTCGTGCCGCGACGGATCTCCCCGCCATCTTCGGGAGCGCCTTGTCCGGCGAAGATCTTGAGCAGCGTCGTTTTGCCGGCGCCGTTCGGCCCCACGATCCCGACGCGATCGCCACGCCGCACCAAGAGGTCGACCCCTTCGAAAAGACGGCGGCTGCCGCGCGCCGCAAAAAGGCCCTTGGCGTCGAGCACGATGTCCCCGGTGCGCGGCGCGGGCGCGAAACGAAAACGCACCTTCTCGGCCACGGCCCAGATGTCTTCGGGCATGTTGGTGCGATCGAGCTTTTCGAGCATTTTGCGCCGGCTCTGCGCTTGCTTCGTCTTCTGCCCGGCGATGTTCTTACGGATGAAGTCTTGGGTCTTGTCGACGAAGGCCTGCTGCCGTTCCGCGAGCTCGCGCTCGCGCGCGAGATCGACCTCGCGCGCGACGGCATAGTCGGAGTAGCGCAGAGGATAGGTGCGAAAGCTGGTACGGCCGAGCTCCATCGTGGCGCGCGTGACCCCGTCGAGAAAGGCGCGATCGTGCGAAACGACGATGATGGCGCCGCGGTAACCCACAAGGTGCCCTTCGAGCCAGGCAATGGTGTCGAGGTCGAGGTGGTTGGTCGGCTCGTCGAGCAAGAGCAGGTCCGGCTCCTGCGCCAGGACCACGCCGAGGTGAAGCCGTCCCCGCTCGCCCCCCGACAAGCTCGAAACCCGACGGGGCATGTGCTCGGCCGGAAACCCCAGCTTCTCGGCGATGATTTCGACTTTTCGCTCGAGCTCGTCCCCGCGCGAGAGGTGATACTCGTCGGTGGCGCGCGCGAGCCTATCCAGATCTTCCTTGGTACCGCTCGCCGCTTTGGCTTGCGCCTGGTCGAGCGCGTGACGCAGTGCGAGCACGTCCTGAAAGCCGGAGAGCAACGCTTCGAGCAACGTCCCTTCCGCGGAAAGCTCGTGCGATTGCCGGTAGTACCCCACGCTGACGCCCTTGCGCACGACGACCGACCCTTCGTCGGGCGTAAGCTCGCCGGTGACGAGCCTGAGGAGCGTCGATTTACCCGCGCCATTGGGCGCGACGAGCGCCACACGCTCCCCCAGCGCGAGCGAGAACGTCACTCCACCGAAGAGCTTACGCGCGTCGTACCCGAAACCGACATCGGCAACCTGCAGAACAGTCATGAGAAAAGGGCGCTACTTTAGCGCTGCGCTCATCTTCTGCACGCTTTCGGCGAAAGGCGCAATTTCCCCCGAATTCTGGCGCAGAAAGCCCTCGATGCGCGGCATCCGTTCGATGGCGCGGTCGAGCTCGCGATCGGTCCCTTTGGCATAGGCACCCAGCAAGATGAGATCTCGCTTCGATTCGAAGAGGGCGACCGCGTCGCGCAAGGCGCGCGCCGTCTCGAGGTGGCGATCGTCGACGATGGAGGTCATGACGCGCGAGAGCGATGCGGTGACGTCGACGGCGGGGTAGCGGCCTCGGGCGGCGATGGCGCGATCGAGCACCACGTGCCCGTCGACGATGCCCCGCACCTCGTCGGCGATGGGCTCGTCCATATCGCCCCCCTAGACGAGCCAGGTGTAAATGGCGGTGATGGATCCTCGCTCCCCTTGCCCGCTGCGTTCGAGCAAACGCGGAAGCATGGCGAACACGCTCGGCGGATAGCCGCGCCGCGCCGGAGGCTCGCCGGCCGATAAGCCGACCTCGCGCTGCGCGCGCGCAAAGCGCGTCACCGAATCGACCAGCAGCATGACCGAGCGCCCGCGGTCGCGAAAGTACTCGGCGTAGGCCGTGGCCACTTGCGCGGCGCGCAGGCGCTCGAGCGCGGGGGCATCGCTGGTGGCGACCACGACGACGCTCTTTTTGCGCCCCTCCGGCCCCAGGCTTCGCTCGAGAAATTCCCCGACTTCGCGCCCGCGCTCGCCGACCAGCGCTACCACCACGACGTCGGCGGCCGTGCCTCGCGCGATGGCACCGAGCAGCGTCGACTTGCCGACTCCGGAGCCCGCAAAGAGGCCGATGCGCTGCCCTTCTCCCAGCGTGAGCAGTCCGTCGATGACGCGGACACCGGTCGCCAGCGGCTCGGCAACGGGTCGCCGCCCGAGCGCGGCAGGCGGCGCGCGATCGACGGGTACCGACGCTCCCTCCGGCGCGGGTAGCCCATCGAGAGGGCGACCGAGACCATCCACCACGCGGCCGAGCAGCGACTCCGAGGCGCGCACTTGGAGTGGCGACCCCGTCGATTCCACGGCGTCGTCCGGGCCCACGCCAGCCACGTCGCCGAGCGGGAGGATGATCGTCTCACCCGCTTCGAATCCGACGATCTCGCCGAGCAGCGGATCCCCTTTGCGGCAGATCCTGACGACGTCGCCAATCCGAGCCCCGGGAAGGGACGCGCGCACCGACAACCCGACGACGGCGCGCACTTTTCCGACGGCGAGCACCGTCGCTGTCGCGGCGAACCGCGCTTTGACCTTCTCGACGTCCATGGGGCCCGCCGATGCTAGCAAACCGAGGTCCGCCCGCCCGCTATGGTCATTTTGTTTTGCAGGGCGAAAAGTCCGGTTAGGCTAGAAGTAAGGTGCAAAAACGATCGCGTGATTCGGGGGAAACGCGCCCGCCCTTGGCCATCTGCTTGATCGCGCTGGGGCTCTCCGCCTGCCACGCGCAGGTCAAAGCCGGCGCCCGCGTCAACGCCTCCGAAGCCCAAGTCGAGGACGACCGCAAATGGGAGATTGCCGAGCCAGCGAGCCCGCCCGACGACGTGCGCCCAGCGGCTGCGCCCCAGCCCGCATCCCGCGTCGCTTCGGCGATGGCACCCGCACAAGCGCCCGCTTCAAGCGGATTGCACTTCGTCGGGGTCGTGCACGATCTCTCGCTGTCATCGAGCGCGCCGCGAGCGGCAGCCTGTCGATGTCTCGCGGTCGTTTATGGCCCTCCGAGCGATGCGAAGTTCAGCTGGCAAGTGGGCCCGCCGGCCGCGGATCACGACACCATCGCCATTGCGATCGCCACCGACGGCGTCGCTTGCCCCTCGGGGGCGCCCCCGCTCCACGCCTCGATTGCCGGCATCGAGCGTGAAGGTACGGACATCGTCGTCGTCGTCGAAAATGTCTCGGAAGGCCGGCCCATCATGCGCGGGGCACTCGCCGCCTGGCCCGGCCCGAACGGCGCCATCGTGGTGCGGACACGGCGAGACAGCGCTTACCCCGCGGCTTCGGGATCGCAACCTTGCCGCATTGCACTGAAGTGAGTGCGGGTCACGCCGTGCTGGCGCGTTTCGACTTTGGCTTGAGCTCTTCTTCGAGCTCGGCGAGCAGCGCTTTGGCGCGGGGGGACACGTGGCGCGGCACGTCGACCTGGACTTGCACGTGCAGCGCGCCGCGACCGCGGCCATCGACCCGCGGCGCGCCTTTCCCCTTCATCGTGATGACGTCCCCCGGTTGAGTGCCGGCGGGAATCTCGAGCTCGAGCTCGGAGTCGTCAATCCAACGAAGCGCGATGTTCGTCCCGAGCGCGGCGTCGGAGAAGGAGACATTGACGCGGGTGATGAGATCGACGCCGTCGCGTTCGAACTTGTCGTCCGGCTCGAGCTCGACGTCGACATAGAGATCGCCGCCTTCGCCTCCGGGGGGGCCGGGCAATCCCTGTCCGGGAACCCTGAGCCGCTGGTTGGTGTCGATGCCGGCGGGAAACGTGACGAGCACCTTACGCATCTTCTCGACTTGGCCTGCGCCGGAACACTTGGTGCACGGGTCGCGCAACACGGACCCCTCACCCTGGCAGGTCGGACACGTCGAGGTGAACATCACGAAGCCGCGGGAGCTCGAGACTTGTCCCGCGCCGCGGCACGTGCCGCAGGTGTGCCGCTGAGAGCCTGGCGCCGCGCCCGAGCCACCGCAGGACTCGCACGTTGTAGGAGCGCGGACGACCACCTCTTTCTTGCACCCAAGCACCGCGTCCTTGAGCGTCAGCCGCTCTTGGATGCGAAGGTCGCCTCCGCGCCGGGGGCCCTGCCGGCGCCCCCTCGGAGCTCCGCCTACGAAGAACTCGGAGAAAAGGTCCTGAAACTGGGAAAAGATGTCGCCAATGCCGGCGCCGCTGAAGTCGAATCCGCCGGCCTCGAGGCCCGCGTGACCGAACTGATCGTAGCGAGCGCGCTTTTGGCTGTCGGAAAGGACGCTGAACGCCTCGGTCGCCTCTTTGAACTTATTGGCAGCGGAGGGGTCGTTGGGGTTGCGATCCGGATGGAACTTGAGCGCGCACTGCCGGTAGTTCTTCCGAATTTCGTCTTCAGACGCCTGCCGCTGGATCCCAAGAACCTCGTAGTAGCAGCGCTTTTCACTCATGAGGTCTCTTTAGATCGACACGCGCCGCCTCCCTGCGTAGGGAAAACCGGGCGGGCACAAAAACCGCTAGCGAAGGTAAGGCGAGGTTTAGCCCTGTCAACGCTGCTGCATGAGCTCCCTTTCGAGCTGGGCAATCCTCCACCGCGCACCTACGAGGTCGGCTTCACGTCGCGCTGCGTCGCTCGCCAAGCGGCCCAGCCTAGCGGAAAGGTCCGCCACGAGCGAGGGGTCGATGCCCGGCGGCGTTTCCAATGGCTTGGAACCATTCGCCACTTCCGCCGAGCCATTCTGCAGTTCCGACGACGGCGCGGGCGGCGTCTCCACAGGCCCGGTGGAGAAGTTCGTCATGACCAGCTCCCGCACCAGCTTTTCGCGACGATCGATCTCGGCACGGAGCTCTTGAATCTCGCGGCCGCGATCGCGTAGTAGCGTCTCGAGCTTGGCGACTTCGCCCTCGTGCTCGGCAGCGACGACGCGGGCGGCGGCGTCCAAAGCGCGGACGCGCTCTTCCGACGCGTGCAGGCGTTCGCGCAGAGCGGCGAGCTCGGGATCCTGGCGCTCTTCCGACGCGCGCAGGCGTTCGCGCAGCACGGCGAGCTCGGGATCCTGACGCTCTTCCGACGTGCGCAGGCGTTCGCGCAGCGCGGCGAGCTCGGCGTCGTGACGCTCTTGCGACGCGCGCAGGCGTTCGCGCAACGCGGCGAGCTCGGGATCCTGACGCTCTTGCGACGCGCGCAGGCGTTCGCGCAGCGCGGCGAGCTCGGGATCGTGACGCGCTTGCTCGAGACGGCTTTCGAGCGCAGAGCGACGCGCTTCTTCTTCGCCGGCACGCTCGCCCATCGCGCGACAACGCTCGCGCAGCAGCTCGACCTCTTCGCGCGCCGCGACGAGCTCTTGCACTGCGCGATCGGCGCGGAAACGCTCGACGTCGATGGCCTGCTCTTGCTGACGCAGCGACTCGAGGGCGGCTTCCCGCTCCGCCTCGAGGATGTTGATGAGAACCGTGCCGCTCCCTGCCGCGCTCGTGCCGCTCTCGGGCGCGGCCGACGCGACCACGTCGTCGGCCGAGGCGCCACGCGCGGCAGCCGCGAAATGCTGGATCGGCAGCTCGATGAGCGCGAAAGGGTCGAGGCGGAGATTGCGGTCGCTGGCCAAGGCCAAAAACCAGTCGGGCTCTTTGCCTTCCGACTCTGCCAGCGACGAATCGATGGTGGGCTCGGGGTCTTCGACCGAAAGCTCGGCCACTGCGTAACCGACGAACGGCGCCTGTCCGATCATCCGCACCGACTGAAATTGCGCGGCAATGGTCTCGTAAAGCTCGTAGTAGCCGAGCGCTTGACGCGGATCGCGAATGGGCAGAAGCGGCGCCTTGGCGTCGCTGTTCGGTGACGCAATGAGCGCCGCGCCGAGCGGCGAAACCACGCGCCGCACCAAAGCTACGATGCTGACCGGGTCGGCAAAAAGGGAAAGGTCCGGCACCAGCACGAAATCGAAGGCGCCGTCGCGCACCCCGATATCGCCGCCTTCCGGAAGGGGTGCATAGAAGATGGAACGATCGTGCGACCGCGCGGTTGCCTCGGCGACGCGGGCAGCATCCACATCGTACACGTGGACGACGCGTGCGCCCCGCAGGGCCAGCTCTTCGGCGAGCCCCACAGTGGCGCTCCCAAAAATCGCGGTGCGCGCCCCATGAGCGAGATCTTCGCTGTACACACCGAGCACGAGCGCAGGGTGCGGCAAAGGAGCGGCGAGGGAGGGGTTCGTGGAGGCCAAGCTCGATTCTCGGTTCGGACATGCCTTGCCAACGCGGCGGGACCTGACGCGTAGCACGGCCGGATTGCAAAGAGGCCGGGAGCTTAGAGCGTAACGCGGTGCTCCGCCAGGTCCCCGTGCGCCCGAGGGCCGACGGCGGAGACCCCGTTCATTTCCCGCGTGCATCTCCCCCACCCCCCAACGCGCGCGAGGCTTGGCGCGCCATCGACCATGACGCTACGGTGGGCGACGCCGTGAAGCCCATTTGCACCGAAACCCTGGTAGCCGACCGCCTCACACCGGTCCTCGCTTACGCAGCGCTGCGGCGGGCCGCCCCCGGCCCCTCCTTTCTTTTGGAAAGCGTGGTCGCTGGCGAAAGGTGGGGGCGTTACTCGATCCTCGGCTACCGCCCGCGGCGGGAAGTCATTTTGCGAGCGCCGCCCCAAGGGCAGAACCTGCCGGCGGGGGACCCGTTTTCCGAGCTCGCCCAGCAGATCTCCGTGGGAGCGGCGCGCGAGCCGGAGATGGCGGCGCGGTTCGCGCGCGCCCACGTCGGGTACCTCGCGTACGACCTCGTGCATTTTGCGACCAAGGTGGACCGCTGGCCCGAACACCAACCCCTGGCGCGGTTCGTCAGCGACGCCACCGTCGTCGTCTTCGACAATTTGCAGCAAACGGTCACCATCGCAGCCGCCGATCGCGCCGATGTGGAGCGCGCGCGCGCCGATCTCGAGAAGACGGCACCGCTCTTCCCGCTCGCCGTGCCCGACAAGACCGCGCTGCCCTCGGACGTCGACGTGCTCACCGACGACGCCACCTACGAATCAGGTGCAAGGCGCGCCAAGGAGTACATCGCCGCGGGTGACGCCTTCCAGATTCAACTCGGTCGCACCATGGTCACGCGGGCCGGCGACACCGACCCCTTCGACGTCTATCGCGCGCTTCGCGTCCTGTCGCCCTCCCCGTACATGTACTTCGTCGATTTTCCCGAACAGAACGGGATACCGTCCCTCCAAATCGCGGGAGCATCGCCGGAGACGCTGGTTCGGCTGGAGGACGAAACCATCACCGTGCGACCGCTCGCCGGCACGCGGCGGCGCGGGCGAACACCCGCCGAAGACATCGACCTCGCCCGAGAGCTGCTCGCCGACCCCAAAGAGCTCGCCGAGCACGTCATGCTGATCGATCTCGCCCGCAACGACGTCGGCAAAGTCGCCACCACCGGCAGCGTCAAGATCCCGCTGCGCATGCAGATCGAACGGTTTTCGCACGTGATGCACATCGTCAGCGAAGTCTCGGGCAAGGTCCGTCCCGATTTAGGACCGTGGGACGTGGTTCGCTCGGCGTTCCCCGCCGGAACGCTGACAGGCACGCCCAAGGTGCGCGCCATGCAGATCATTCGTGAGCTCGAGCCGCGCGCGCGAGGGGTCTACGGCGGCGCCGTCGGACACATCGGCCCTTCCCGGGACCTCGACTTGGCCATCGCCATTCGCACGATCCTCTGCCAGAACGGGAATTTCGAGATCACCGCCGCGGCGGGCATCGTAGAGGGCAGCGTTCCCGCTCTCGAAGCCAAAGAGACGCGCAACAAATCGCGCGCCGCGCTGGCGGCTATCCGGGCCGCGCGCGGGAAGTAGTGACGACGGACGACGGCCGCCCTAGAGCCAGCCTTCTTGGCGATACCAATCGGCCGCGCGGCGCGCGCCTTCGGTCCACTCGACTTGCGGCGCCCAACCCAGCTCGGAACGGGTCTTCTGACTGTCGCATACCCAATGGGGCGCGGAGAGCTCGTTGATCTTGTCGCGCGTGAGCATCATCGCCTTGCCCCGGATTCGGCCGTAACCCTCGCTCGCCACGGCGGCGCCGCGCAGCACGAAGAACGGAATCGGTACGCGCAAAAACGCGCGCCGCTCGAGCACTTTCTCGAGCTCGGCCAGCATCTCGCGCCAAACGTAAACCTTGCCGTCTTCGACGAAGTAGAGACTGCCGCTCGGAACATCGGCGAAGATGGCGCGCACGCACGCGCTCGCGGCATCGGCCACGTACACGATGCTGAGCGTGTTCTTGCCGTCGCCCAAATACGGCAGCACGCGCCGCGACACCGTTTGAAAAAACGCGAACGTCTCGTTGTCACGCGGTCCGTAGATCATGGGCGGGCGGATGACCGTGACCGGCAGCTCGTCCTTGGCCGCGAGAACGGCTTGCTCGGCGCGCAGCTTGGAGCGCCCGTAGTGTGTCACGGGCGCTGGCGCGCAATCGAGCGTGACCGGTACGCCGTCGAGCGATGGACCCACCGCCGCCAAGCTCGATACGAACACGAACCTCTTGAGGCCCGGCGCATTCTTCTTGGCCGCGGCGAGCAAGTTTTGCGTGCCTTCCACATTGATGGCGTCGAATTCGCGCGGGGAGCGCGCCTTCACCAGGCCGGCCGCGTGGATCACGGCGTCGACCCCCTGCGTCGCAGCGTCGACCGCGCCCGGGTCTTCCACCGCGCCGTACGTAAAGGTCACGTTGGGAAGCGTGGTGAGAAACTTCCGATTGGAGCTTTTTCGGACCAGCGCCACGACTTCGTGGCCGGCCTCGGCGAGCTGCTCCGCCACGTGCGACCCGAGAAAGCCCGACGCGCCCGTGACGAGCACGCGCAATTTGCCGGCGTCAATCTTCATGGTGCAAGGCTCATAGCATGCGTTCGTAGACCCGGTACTTCTTGTAGAGCTTGCCGCCCATGAACTTGATGCCGACGTTCACGGGACCGTTGTCTTCTACCGTCCACGAGAGCTCTCCCCATTGAATGCCCGTGCGTAGCCCGGCTCGGTTCATCTCGACGTAGAGGTACGTGGAGAGGCCCGCGTATTTGCGAACATGCCGGTATTTGCGACGAATGCCGAGCAGCGCCAGGCGCGCCGTCTTCGGCTTTTCGACTTTGAGGCGCCAGAGAAGCTTGGGAAGCCCGAGGGGGAAGAGTTTGCCCCCCAAATCCCGAAGCGCTTCGTTGATGTTCGGTAACACGATGGCGAAGGCGGCCGGCTCGCCGTCGATCGATACCAATCGGGTCAGCTCGGGAACGAGAAAGAGCTTCATGTCGGCGGCGAGCTTGCGCAGCTCCGCCTCGCTCAGCGGAACGAACCCCCAATTGTCCATCCACGCGTCATTGAAGATATCCATGACGATATGGATTTCGTTCTCGAGATTCTTCATGTCCACCGTGCGCGTCTGAATCTCGGGCAGAGCGGCGATCTCTTCGTGCGCCTTGACCGCTCGTCGCGGGACGTCGCCCACTGAATACCGCCAAGCATAAAAATCTTTGATTTTGGTGAGGCCCGCTTTTTCGATGAGCCCCCCTTGGTAGGGACGATGGTGCGGCATGAGCACCATCGGCGGCGTATCGAACCCTTCCACCAAGCAGCCCAGCTCTTCGTTGATATTGAGCGAGATCGGGCCGCGCATACGCTCCATGCCGCGGTCCTTCAGCCAATCGCCGGCGCGATCGAGCAGCGCCTTGCTGACATCGGGGTCGTCGACGGTATCGAGAAAGCCGAAAAAACCGGCGCCGTCGCGGTGGCGATCGAGGTGCGCGCGATCGATCTGCGCGGTGATGCGACCCACCGGCTTTCCGTTGCGAAAAGCGATGAAACACGTCCCCTCGGCATGAGCAAAGAAAGGATTCTTCTTACTGAGGCGGTCTTTCAGCTCGAAGTCGAGCGGTCGCACGAAGGAGGGATCGTCGCGATAAATGTAGTCGACGACGTCGAGGAACGAGCGGAGGTTGCCACCGAGGGGAATCGGGCGAATGTCGAGCGCCATGGGGGCGAGTCCGTACCGCGAGTGCACGGCGGGCGCAAACC
>Ga0193706_1001507_pt1 | contig 10290 bp, 14 predicted proteins | sample U3c1metaG_FD_160130 | JGI IMG/M metagenome (GOLD analysis project Ga0193706, IMG submission 160130) | Soil microbial communities from a riparian zone of the East river system, Colorado, United States - U3c1 | ecosystem: Environmental > Terrestrial > Soil > Riparian zone | place: USA: East River... | reverse complement strand
GGTGTAGAGACCGACGGGAACTTGGACCAAACCAAAGCTGATGCTGCCCTTCCAAATCGCGCGTGCCATACCGACGAAGCTAACGCGGCTCCGAGGAGTTGCTCGAGATCTAGGCCCAAAGACGGGTGACCGGGCCAGAGGGCCCAGCCGATCCGACGCGACATCGTTGACGGGTCACCCGAGAGGATCGCCCGAAGGGCGGATTTGATGCGAAGGTTGCTCGCCATGTTCATCATCGAGCTCACGTACAAATCTCCGCTCGCCGAAATCGACGCGCAGATGAAGGCGCACGTCGCTTTCCTCAAAAAATACTATGCGGCCGGCCATTTCCTCGTCTCGGGGCGAAAGATACCCCGTGATGGCGGAATCATCGTGGCCCTCGTTGAAAGTCGCGACAAAATCGAAGCGATCGTCGCCGAGGACCCCTTCTACCTGCACGGCCTCGCCGATTTTCGCATCATCGAGTTTCGCGCCAGTCAGCGCGCCGACGACATGCCGAAGCGGATCGGCGGCTGACCGCGCTGCCCGAGGTGCGGCCTCCGGCCAGCAACGGTGATTGAGCGCCGAGGACTGGGCAAATGAGCGCCGTAGCCAACGCGCCTGTCGACATTTCATTGTATGGATTACCGCGCCAAGCTCGCGCATGGGAAACGCAGACCAGCGTACGAACCCCATCTTTCCAACCTCCCCCGACCATCGCAACGACGAAGAGGCACGCCGATCGAGCATGGCATCGAGGATCCCCCGCTTCGCACGCATCCAATTCGCCCTGCCCTACGTTCTAGGAGCTATGCTTGCAGCTTGCGTAGGCAGCGAAGCATTGGATGACAAGCAGCTCTGGCCCGACGCGACTGGAGGTGCAGGTGGAATGTCCACGGGTTCAGCGCGGGGTGGCACCGGAGGTACCGGCGGCACCGGAGCTAGTGGCGGCACCGGCGGCACCGGAGCTAGTGGCGGCACCGGAGGTACCGGGGGCGATGGAGGTACCGGCGGCGATGCTGGCAGCGGCGGCTCCGGGGCGACCAGTGGCGCGGGCGGATACGCTGGAACCGGCGGCGCCGATGCCGGCACAGGTGGCGCGCGAGGGGATGCAAGCGCGGGGGCGGGTGGCTTCTCCGGCACATGGGGTCGCGGCGGGAGCTTCGGCGGCGCAAGCACCATCGATTCGGGCGACGCCGATCAGACGAGCGAAGCGGGAAATGCCGAGGGTGGTAATGCCGAAGGCGGAACCTGCGGGCCCGTGTTTTGCTTCGACGTCTTCGAATGCTGGATAATCTTTCCGACTTGCGGCTACACGAAATGCGAGCTCCTCGCATGTAAGAAGTAAGGTGTCATGACGCGACCCGATCTCCTCCCCATCGTCGAACGCGCTGCTCGCTTCGTCCTGAATCGAAGGGGGTTTCAGAGTCGCACCGTGCCAACCCCACTGGCCGAAATCCATACCTATGAAGCGGCGGGCGACGGCACCCTGCCGACGACGGTCGTGCTGCACGGCATTGGTTCGAGCGCGACGTCGTTCGGTCGGATGCTGGCGTGCCTTCGACCGCACGTCCGGCGCCTGATCGCGCTGGATCTGCCCGGCCACGGTTTCAGCGGAACGCCGGCCGGCCGCGTTACACCGGACACGCTTTATCAGTCGGTGAGCGCCGCGCTGGACGTGTTGGTGGACGAGCCGGTGCTGCTGATCGGCAATTCGCTCGGTGGAGCGTTGGCTCTGCAACATGCCATGGAAAACCCAGCCAAGGTCTCGTCCTTGGCTCTTCTCTCACCGGCAGGTGCGCGCGTCAGTGAGATGGAGTGGGAAGCCCTCGTTCGCGCCTTTCGAATCGAGTCGATGGACGAAGCGCGAAGCATGCTCCATCGCCTCTATCATCGAATGCCGTGGTACATGTCCGCTTTCGCCCCAGGTCTTCGGGCGACCATGCAGCGGCAGGCCGTGCGCGACATTCTCGGGAGCGCGACGCTCGACAACTTGCCGGCCCCCGAACGGCTAGGAGAGCTCTCGATGCCCGTGTTGCTCCTGTGGGGTCGTTCCGAGCGCGTGATGCCGCCGAGCGCCCTCGCTTACTTCCGTCAACATTTGCCGCCGCGCACTTTGATCGAAGAACCGACGGGCTTCGGTCACTGCCCCCACTTCGACGATCCAGCTCGACTCGCGGGCCGCCTCATCGCGTTCGCCCGGCAGGTGGAGCGCGACACAGTTCTCGTGCCCAGCGCGCAAAACTGAACCTGGTCAATCCAATACCAGCGCCTTCCCAACTCTCGCCCTGAAGAAGGCCGGCCAACTCCGCGCTCCGGCGAACGAGCACGTGATACGTTGCGCCTCGGCTGTCGATCCGGCGGAACCGATTTTGCCGACAGCCAAGGAGACAAGATGCCTCGCCAAATCGTGTACACGCCGAAGGCGGCCAAGCCTCCCGCGACCTACAGTCAGGCGGTCAAGGCGGCAGGACTCGTCTTCCTATCCGGCACGGCCCCCCACGATCCCGCCACCGGGCAGATCAACGGCACGACGATTCAGGAGCAGACGCGTCAGTGCCTGACGAACATCGCCGCCATCCTCGAGGAGGCCGGAAGCTCCATCGACAAGATTGTGAGCGTCACCATCATCCTGGCGAACGAGGATGACTTCGCCGGCATGAACGAGGAGTGGCTGCGATGGTTTCCTTCCAATCCACCTGCGCGTCAGGGCGCAAAGCTGCCCGCCAAGGTTCCCGGACTCAAGGTTTCGATCGCGGTCATTGCCGAGGCCTGACCCTTCGCTTCAGCTGGACACGCAAGGGCAGCTCAAGTTCGCGGGCCGCCCAGCGCAGCGCCGGCCCGCGTTGCCGTTGCTGAAGCCATCGTACTCTCGGCGCATCGGGAAGGGGCGGGAGGCCAGCCCTGGCCGCGAAAAAGCCACTCACGCGCCACGTCTGGTCGACGCGGCAGTATTTCCTCAGGCGGCGGACCTCCTTCGGCCTGGAGGCTCGTGAGCCAAAACCCAGTATCCAACGCACCAGCAGGCGTTTACCCACCGGGCACCAGTGCCACAGAAACGACGCGATCACGCAGAAGCCGCTCCACGCGACTGCAAATCTCCGATCCGAAGTCAGCCACGCGCGAAGTATAGGCGATTGGCGCTAGTCGCTCACGCGGCGTGAGCGGTACTGGGCTCCACCGTGCTTTCGCGCGGCAACGTCCGTTGAGAAGTCCCCGACAAGGCGCGACAACTGGGGTCGGACGTATTGCGCCACAATTCCTACCGTGGTAGGAATTTGACATGGCTCCGTCCGCTGCGAAGCTTTCGGTCAGCATTCCGCTGAAGCTTGCGACTGCTGTGCGACGCCGCGTCGGCGCCCGCGGACTCTCCGGATTCGTCGCCCGAGCCATGGCGCATGAGCTGGAACGTGAACAACTTGGCAGCTTTCTCGCCGGCCTTGACGAAGCAGAGGGGCCTCTCCCCAAGTCCGCGGTCGCCAAGGCGAGGCGAGCTTGGCCGAAGCGCTGATCTTAGACGCTGAAGCGGTGCATTCGTTGGCACGTGCTGCCGAGCGTGGCGTTCTCGCCGAACGAGCTCGCGCGATCTTGCGGGTTGCCTTCGAGCGAAGGGCTCTCGTTCGTGTCCCGGCGGCTGTTCTAGCCGAGGTCTGTCGTGGGCCGCGGTTCGATGCCGCAGTCGATCACCTGCTGGCCGGTCACGGTATCGCCGTGTGTGACCTGACGCATTCGATTGCCCAATCCGCTGGCGCACTTTTGAGCAAAGCGAATCTATCGTCCCGGCACGCCGTGGACGCCTTCGTCGTGGCGACGGCGCTCGAGTTCGAGGCTGCCGTGATTGCCACTGGCGATCCGGACGACATCCGACGCCTCGCCGCACCCCATAAGCAGCTACGCGTGTTTCCCATCTGACCGCCCAGCAATGTCAGTGAGTGCCCACTGCAGCCGCATACCTTATAGTGAGCCCCATGGTCGACCGCGGAGCGCCATCGCACGTGAGGACGCTCGTCGGTGCAGGGCTCGACACCTGGTCCGGTTCGCCGTTCGTGCAGGAGCGGTTGGCGCTTCTCGGCAAGACGGTGTTCCTGCTCTCATTCGGCTTCTTCACGGTCATCAACGGCGTGCTCATCGCCGGCGCCGGGGTCGGGATTTTGCCGGCCCTCGTGACGCAAGCCAACGTCATGCATCTCCTGTCCTCGTCGCTGATGGCCGTGTTGTGGGCCATCGCGCGCGCCCGGCCGTGGTCGTTGCGCACGCTCGGGATTCTCGACGGCAGTAGTGTGCTCCTACCTGGCGTCGGGCTCGCGCTGATGGCCGCGCAGCCGGACGAAAGACAGCTCATGGCCGGGCTGTTCGCGCTGGCGGTGACGATGATGGCGCGGGCCGTGCTGATCCCCTCGACGGCTACTCGCACCTTCTGGCTGTCAGCGACGGCCTCGGCACCGCTCTTGGCCGTGTCGTTCATCTTCCACCAGCCGGCGGCTGTGCCCGGACTCGCGCCCGCGCTTCTCAAGGCGATCATCTCCGTGAACGCGTTTCTCTGGCTGGCCCTCGCCACGGCGCTGTCGACGGTGACTTCCCGCACGATCTACGGTCTAAGGCAACAGATCAAGGAGGCCGCCGACATCGGGCAATACACACTGGAAGCGAAGATCGGCAGCGGCGGCATGGGCGAGGTTTGGCGAGCGCGGCACCGCATGCTCATCCGTCCCGCGGCGGTGAAGCTGGTCACTGCCCAGGAGCTCGGTTCCACGTCCAGCCGCGATCCGCATTTGCGGCTCCGCCGCTTCGAGCGCGAGGCGCGCGCGACCGCCGGGCTGAAGTCGCCCCACACCGTGCAGCTTTACGACTTCGGCATCACCGACGACGGCACGCTCTACTACGTCATGGAGCTCCTCGACGGCATGGACCTCGACACGCTGGTCGACCGCTTCGGACCGGTGCCAGCAGAGCGGGCGATCCATCTCCTTTTACAGGTCTGCGCCTCGCTCGAAGATGCGCATCAGAACGGCCTGATTCATCGGGACATCAAGCCGGCGAACATCGTCGTCAGCCGCATCGGCGCCGACTGGGATTTCGTGAAGGTCCTCGACTTCGGTTTGGTCAAGCTGGATAGCGCCCGGCAAAGCGACGAGAGCCTGCGCCTCACCGCCGAGGGCAACTTCAGCGGAACCCCGGGGTTCATCGCGCCGGAGGTCGTCCTCGGCGTCCAGGCGACCGATCACCGGGTGGACATCTATTCGCTCGGCTGCGTGGCGTACTGGCTGGTCACGGGCAAGCTCGTGTTCGAAGGTCCGGGAATGGTGAAGGTCATGGCCGACCACGTCCACACGCCGCCGGTACCGCCGTCGTCGCGCTCCGAGCTGCCGATCCCGCCCGAGCTCGACGCGCTGATCCTCGCGTGTCTCGAGAAGGACCCCGGCAAGCGGCCGGCGAGCGCGTCGGCATTGCATTCGCGGCTACAGGCGATCCCGCTCGCCACGCCTTGGACGAGCGAACGGGCCGAGCACTGGTGGAGCCTCCACGTGCCGGGCATGTCGTCCACACGATCGGTCGCGGAGGTGGTGCTGTCGCACGAAGCGCATCCGCTTCGGGTGATCCGGCAGGCACGCCACTGACCGCGCTGTGACGGCGCAAGGTCGCCCAACCGGGGCTTGCAACCAACGAGGCTCAAAGACAGACTGGGAAAGTTCACACACTCCTCGCACGCAACAAGGACAAAGCCATGGCGACCGGAAGGAAGACTGCGAAGAAAGTCACTGCCAACGGTTGGAAGACCTGCAGTCGTGGACACAAGTATCGGGGTATTGGCCCCTGCCCAATCTGCTGGCCTAGCGGCGCCAAAAAGAAGAAGGCAGCGCAAACTTGAACACCTAAGACCCCTCGACCGACGCCTCTGAAGTACGCGGCCCGGGTGTGCACGGCGACGGTGCATACGCGACGCAGCGATCCCATGGCAGCGAGCCGGCTCCCGAGTAGACTCGCGCGTCATGGGCCTTTTCGACGAGCCGGGCTTGCGGCGTTTGGTGGACGCGGGATGTCCGAAATGCGGCTCGATCAAGCTCCTCTTCCGCACCTACGTCGACGGTCTGGTGCCGCTCATGGGAGGAGAGCCAATCGGTCGCGTCAAATGGGTTTACAATGGCGAGAAGTTCGTCGACGGCGTCTATCGCATCGTGTGCGCGGGATGCGATCACGAGGTCTTCGCGGAGGACGCTTGCCCACGTTGCCACGCTCCTCGAGGATTGGCGCGCGCGCTCGAGACGCCGAATGGATGGCCGGTTCCGGCCCGTTGCCCCGGTTGCGAAGGGGAGGAAGTTCGATACATCGCGTTCCTGCCTGCGGTCGTTACGTACGAGGGCAAACGAGCCGACAAAGCGCGGTGCGCAACCGAGCTTCACGACGACGGCTTCCACGGATACCGCGTCGATTGTCGCACCTGCGGTACGGTGTCGGAGCGAATCGACGGGTGCCCGCTGTGCGACGCTCCGGGACCGCTGCGTGCACGACCGGACTGAAGCGGACTCTGAATGGAAGGAAGCGACCTCCCGATGAAACTCCCCATCGTGCTCACCGCCCTTTGCTGCGGTGCCCATCTGACCGCCTGTCGTAGTGGCTCCGAACAGAACACCTCGTCCACGACGTCACCGCCGGCGCCTCCAGCCGACGCGCCCAATCTCAAAATTTGGATCTCCAAGACGGGCTCCGTCGAGATCAACGGAAAGCAGGTCGAAGTGGAATCCGTCGGCCCGATGCTGGCCGAGCTCGCGCAGCGCAAGGGTGAGGTATTCTATGGGCGAGATGCGGTCGAAGAGGACCCGCATCCCAATGGAATGAAAGTGCTCCAATTGGTGATGGCCAGTCAGTTGCCGGTCCGCATGAGTACGAAGCGGGATTACTCGGACGCGGTAAGTATCGATGGAAATCGGAAGTAGTCTTTCATGGCAGCGACAACCCGGCATCTCTAGTCTCTCTCCGCCTCTAGCTGCTGTACGCTGGCCGGACAGCCGGGCGCCCGATGGTCGCTCCGTGGACCCAGCTGCACACCGTGCATGCAACGAAACTCAGCGCTCGCGGTACACGGCTTCCATGTTGTTGCCATCTGGATCGAGCACAAAGGCGGCGTAGTAGCCAGGTGGATAGCCTTCCGAAATCGGGCGCAGCCCGGGCGACCCGTTGTCTACGCCACCCGCACGTACCCCCGCCGCGTGGAAGGCGTCGACCTCAGCACGACTCTTAGCGACGAATGCCGTGTGTTGTTGCACCCCATGGGGGTGGAAGCGGTCGATCCAGAACACCGGATACGTGACGCCGTAGCCAATCCCATCGGATCCTTCGTTCTCCGGAAGTTCAAGAATGCGGCGCATGCCAAGCGCACCCAAGACCGCATCATAGAAGACCGCGGATCTGGCGACATCCGCAACACCTACACCAGTGTGATCGATCATCAGCATCGGCAAAATTGAGAAATGTAGCGAGCTTTCTTGCCGCCCAACATCTTTCGCGTTCCGAGCGTAAGGGACAGTCCCGTCAGCGGCAACAGGCGCTTTGGGCACCATGCCGCCGCGCGCAACGTGTGGGGTACGTGCTGGGAACGAAGGCCGCGTCGATTCACGGGCAGCGCTGCTATTCTTCGCGCATGCCGCGCACAGACGTCGCCGAGCTTCAGGCCGTTCTTGTCGGGTCGGACGACCCCGAAATCGTCGCCCTTGAAGCTGACATTCGCGCCGCTCAACTCGCGGCCGATGTTGCAGCGCTCGATCGACTCATTTCCGAGGATCTTCTCTTTACCGGTCCCGACGGCAGACTTGGTACCAAACGACAAGACCTCACTGCGCACCGCTCCGGCCTCGTCCGGGTACGTGAGCACGAGCCGACCGAGTTGCGCGTTCGCCGTATCGGCTCGGACGTTGCAATCGTCGCCCTTTGCACTCGGCTCGCGGTCGAAGTCGAGGGTTCAATGGTCCGCGGCACCTTCCGCTACACCAGGGTCTGGGCGCGCGAGCAGGGCACGTGGCGTGTAGCGGGCGGACACGTTGCTGCGGTGCCCGCCGACGACTGAGCGCCGTTCAGCCAATCGGCGGTAAGCCGAGCGCCACGCGACCCGTGAAATCGAGCTGCTTCTTCTGCGGAAGCGGATGAAACGGCGCACCCTCGACATCGCGTAGCAGCCGCTCGAGACCGAGCCGCCGGAAATACGCGCTGCCGCCAACGACTTCGATCGCCTTGGCAACCGTGGCCCTGGCTGCGTTGGCGGCGATCGTCTTGCGGATCAGCATCCGGTTGGCGTGCTCCACGGACGGCTCCACGTCGTAGTCGTTGGTGAGCTCGACCATCTCCCGCCAGGCCATCTGCGCTGTCGTCAGGCAGTTGTCGAGCTCGCCCATGGATTGGAGCAAGATGGGGTCGGCTTTGTGGGGGGCGACGATCTCGCGCGCGATGGCCCGGGCGCGCTCGGCAATCCCGATGTACGGCGCCGTGTAGATCGGGCCCGCGACCGTGATCACCACGTTCCACGAGCCATGCCACTGCCCGCGCGGTCTCCGCAGCGACACAGCGTCCTCGGGCACGAAGACGTCTTTTAGCTCCACGGAATGGGAGCCGGTTCCGCGCATGCCGAGCGTGTCCCAGTCCTCGCGAATCGACACGCCTTCGGCGCGCATCGACACGGGGAAGTGCAACACTTCGGGGCCGCGCGCGGGATCCTCGAAGGGCGCGCTGGTGATCAAGAGGTCGCCTACGAGACAGCCGCTGCCGAAGCGTTTCACCGCGGTTACGCGATAGCCTCCCGGGGCGCGCTCGGCGCGGCCTACGCTCTCCACCCAATCGCCAGCACCCGTGCTGACCAGCACCAACTCGGAGGCCGCGACCTTGCGCAAGAGAGCCTCCCCCGGCTGCCCGTGCCGAAAGCGCCACACAGCGGCGGCGAGCAAGTGTGTGTGCATCGAGAGGGCCAGCGAGGTCGACCCGCAAGATTGCGCGAGCTCGCGCAACATCTGGCAAAGCTCTCCGTGCGAGGCGCCTCCGCCGCCGAGTTCGGTCGGAACGCCGGCGGAGAACAGCTTGTGCTCCTTCAGCTGCACGTAATTGTCGGCGACGAAGCGGCCCTGTGCGTCGTGCGCCGGGGCCCGCTCGGCGAAAATCGGCCCTAGCGTCCGAACGGCATCGACCAAGCGTCGAGCGGGCAAGGCATCGGTTTTCATGATGGTCGTCCCTTTCGAGGTTTGACTGTCGCTTCGGTTGTAAAAAGCCTGGTGCACCCGAACAAGTTCGAAAAATGGACCGTTGCCAACGCGGGCGCTCTTCTGCAACCTGGACTCATGCCGACTTACGGACAGTTTTGCCCCGTCGCGCAGGCGCTCGAACTGGTCGGCGAGCGCTGGACATTGCTCGTCGTCCGCGAGCTTCTGTGCGGCAACTATCGCTTCAACGAAATTCTGCACGGCGTGCCCTTGATGTCGCGCAGCTTGCTATCGCAGCGGCTCAAGACACTCGAGGAGGCTGGCCTCGTCGAGCGCCACGAACGCGCGGCGGGCAGCGGCTTCGAGTACCGCTTGACCCCGGCGGGACGGGAGCTCGAGCCCGTGGTCTCTGGTCTTGGTATCTGGGGCAAGCGATGGGTGAGGCACAAGCTGACCGCCGAAGAACTCGACCCCGTGCTGTTCATGTGGGATCTGCGCCGTCGCCTCGACACCGAGCGACTGCCGCGGGAACCAACGGTGGTGATGTTCTGGTTTCGCGACATGCAGGCCAAGCGCAGCCGCTTCTGGCTGCGCGTCGAGCGCCCGGAGGTCGAGCTGTGCCTCACCAATCCCGGTCTCGAGGTGATGCTGACCGTGGAGACCACCCTGCGCGCGATGGTCGACGTGTGGCTCGGCGATCGCAAGGTCGACGAAGCCCTGCACAGCGGCGCTATCGAGCTCAAAGGTCCGCCACGTCTCACACGCACGTTCCCGAACTGGCTGCTGTTCAGCGATTTCGCGCCGGTCGAACGTACCACCCTCCGTCACACTGCGACCACGTCCTCCCGCTGAGCCGACAGTGAGATGCGGATGCCATTTGCCCAACCCGCCCGCTCCTTTGACGCACGAAACGGGCAACTGATCCGGTGCCGACCCCGATGGAGCGGTAATGTCCGACCCCATCAGCTCCGTCTCCCCTCGCGACATCAGCTGGATAGACCAACCATCCGACCGTGACGACTTCCGCGAAACCCTCGCTCGTCGGCTCGACGAGCGCACGTACGGCGTGTGCCACGATCCTGCGACGGTCATCGGCGCCGCGCTCTGCGACGACCAAGCCGCCGCGTCC
>Ga0193706_1001506_pt1 | contig 10296 bp, 7 predicted proteins | sample U3c1metaG_FD_160130 | JGI IMG/M metagenome (GOLD analysis project Ga0193706, IMG submission 160130) | Soil microbial communities from a riparian zone of the East river system, Colorado, United States - U3c1 | ecosystem: Environmental > Terrestrial > Soil > Riparian zone | place: USA: East River... | reverse complement strand
CGGCGCTCGATACGGTTCATCTCGCGGCGCGCTGGCCCGATCCTGCCCAGCGGGTCGCCAATCTCGACGCGCTTCGCGCGCTCGCCTTGCACTACGAAGATCGCTGCGCACAGGAGCGCGAGGCCGGCACGGTGGCGGGCCTCCTTCGTCACTTCGATGCGATGCGCACCGAGACCCTCCGCCGTGACGAGGTCCTCGCCTCCGACGATCAACACGTGCCCAGCGATGATGGCGCGGTGATTGTCTGCACCTACCACAAAGCCAAAGGGCTCGAATGGCCAGTGGTCGTCCTGGCCAGCTTGGACCGCGGCGAACGCCGAAACGCGTTCGAGGTATGCCCCGAAACGGACTGCGCGACTTTCAATCCCGAAGAACCTCTCGCCAAGAGGTGGATTCGGTACTGGCCCTGGCCATTCTCTCCGATCAAGAACCTCCCCCTCCTGACCGCGGCAGAGGCCTCCGACGAAGGCAAACGCATCGCTCTTCGCGAGGACAAAGAGCGCGTGCGGCTTCTCTATGTAGGCTTCACACGCGCGCGCGATCACCTGGTGCTCGCAGTGCGTGTCGCCAAAGGAAAACCCAAGACCGAGTGGCTGGACACGCTATCGACGGAACGCGGCGATCCGCTGCTCGAATTGCCCATAGATGCGCCGGACGGAGCCGATGACGTCGTGCGCATCCACGCCGATTCCGGCCAAGGGACGGCCATGCCCGCGCGTGTCTGGCGCCTGGGATCGGTGGCTGCGGCGAGTGTCGCCGCTCCGCCGGAAGTGCATCGCTGGTTCAAACGCCCGGCCGCGCCAACCTCCGACCCGCTCCGCTACCGCATCACGCCGTCGAACGCGCGAGAGGACTGGCCCGAACTCGCGATGCCGAAGCTGGGCGAGCTCGTTCCCCTCCCCGCCGGCATGCCGATCGATGCGAAGACCGCCGCCTATGACGTCTTGGGCGACGCGGTGCACGGGTTTCTGGCGGCAGATGGTGATGGACTGGCGTCGATCGAACGGCACGCACGCGCGCACCGTCTCATCGTCGCCGCCGGACTCATCGGCATCGTGCGCCCGGAAAGGCTCGTCGAGGCCGCCGACCGGCTGCGCGTCTTCGTCGAGGCACGCTGGCCAGGGGCGACTTGGCACCGCGAAATACCCATCGAGGCCATGATCGCGAGCCCCCGTGGCGCGCGGCGCGTCAGTGGAACAATCGATCTGCTGCTGGAGACGCGCGACGGCTACGTCATCATCGACCACAAGACGTTTCCCGGAACGACCGAAGCGGCATGGCGCGCGAAGACCGTCGAGTTCCTTCCGCAGCTCGCGGCGTATGCCGAGGCGCTACGGCGCGTAGCGGGCAAGGGCGTCATCGGATGCTGGGTGCACCTGCCGGTGGGAGGCGGGATGGTCGAGGTGATCGCGTAGACAGGCACCGCCGCTGCCAACGACGCTCCTCAATTAGGGACGAGCTATGGCTTCTTGCCGGACGCTTTTTCGTCGACCGACGTGCCGGGCCCTGGTTTGCCGAGGTGGATCCGATCCCTGGCCGCCTTGATGCCCGAAGGGATCGGCCATTCCCGCGGTGGCGCTGAAGTCGGCGCTGCCGACGCAGACGGGTCTGCGAGCGCGCTCGTTCTGGACGCGGGGGTGGACGTCACATGGACGTCATTGAAGCTCGCGGGCTTGGCGATGGCCACCGACGGCCCGGACCCCGGTGACGCACGCGCTGAACCATGGCTCTTCCCCAGCTGGGCGATGGCAACGAGTGCAAGAACCGAAGCGACCCCGGCCAGCGAAAACAGAACTTTGGGCCGGCGGGCGACGGGCCGCTCCTCGAAGACACGCGATGTCGGCGCCAGGAAACCCGGGATCACCGGCATGAGGTGATTGTCGAGCGGGCGCTCCTCGAAGACATGCGATGTCGACGGCAGGAAACCCGGGATCACGGGCACGGCAATGCCGGGCAGGATGCTCACGGTCGACGGCGCGACCGACGTCAGCGACCGCTCCGACGCGAGAACGGCGGCGACCCTCCGGAGCTCGGCCTGCATCTCTCGCGCGCCCGGCCAGCGATCGGCGCGCTCGAAGGCGAGAGCTCGATCGACCAGCTCGACCAGCGGCTTCGGCAAGGCGCGCGCGAAAGAACCGAGCGAGGGCGCCGCTTGCGTCATCGCGATGCGCAGTTCGTCGCTGATGGTCTTGGCGTCGTGGACGGGACTGCCGCAGAGCTCGACGAACATCGTGGCTCCCACCGCCCACAAGTCCGTCCGTCCATCGAACTCCTCCCAGCGTCCCCCTGCCTGCTCCGGCGGCATGAAGGCGGGCGTTCCCATGACGGCCCCGGTCAGCGTTGGATGGGCGGGACCGGTCCCCATCACGTGCGCAATGCCGAAATCGAGAAGTTTGATATTCCCGTCTCGTGTGATGAAGATATTGGCGGGCTTGACGTCCCGATGGATGATCCCCTTGTCGTGCGCCGCGGCCAAAATATCGAGCACGGCATCGGCGACGACCAGAACGTCATCGACGGTGAGTCCGCGGTCAGCGCTGCGCTCTTCGAGGGTCTCGCCCTCGAGCAGATCCATGACCAGGAAAACGGCGCCGTCTTCGCTCACGTCGTCGTCGATCACCGACACTGCGCCCGGATGCTCGACGCGGTTGGCTGCATAACCTTCGTCGATGAAGCGCTGTCGCATTTCCGTACTTGCCGACAGCTCGGCGTGGAGCATCTTCAGCGCGACGCGCTTGCCATTGCGGTGGGTAGCCGCGTACACCGACGCCATGCCGCCTACGCCGAGCACAGCGTCAAGGCGCCAACGGTCCCGCACGAGCTGCCCGATGCGCCGTTCGGCGCGCTCGGTCGACTCCTCTTCAGAAACTAAGAATGCCTCGACGCCGTGCATTGCGGAGGGACCGCCCCGGGAGCGTCTTCTGCGGTTGCGAACACGATCGGGATTGAACGCGGTCTACGCAGACAGACTCAAGGGTGCTCGACTAGCACCGTCGCGGAGAATGCGACCGCGCGCCTCTGTCGTCAATCTGACCTAGGGAAGAGGTCCGCAATTCAAGAAGCGTGTTGGCAAGCGCGACGCCGATGCCAATGTAGGTCAGCGAGTCAGGCTTTCCACTTCGCTTCGTCGGAAACCCGCCTGATAGCGGCTCAGGTATTCGTACGCTGCCGCTTTCATGGCGCTGTCGTCGCCGCTCCTTCGGAGCGCCAAAACTCGCAGATAGGCAGCATCTTCGGACCGCGAATCGCGCGGGTACTGCTCGAGGAAGCGCGTCGACCGGGTTTCCTTCATCGGCACCGCGAAAAGCGGGCGCCTACTTCGCTTGCGTATGCGTCGACTTGTTGGAAGGGAGGTCGTCGCGGAGCATCGTGAAGACGAGGCCGGACCCCAAAATGGGCAAGAGCCAGATGAGCTGCGTTTGAAGGATTTTCTGCCTACGGTCGTAGAGCGCGCTCTTGAATACCTGAACGGTCAACCACCCTTGAAAAACAGCGACGACGACCAGCACCACCACCAGAAAGATTTCGAACGAATCCATGACCTACTCCATCGTTTGATGCGCCGTCGAAGCGTGCAGGCGATCCTGCCGCTGCTCCGGCCACACGTACCCTGTCCTCCGAAGAGGACCTCCAAGCTGAGCACCCAACCGCGAACGAGATGCGGGCTCAGGTCCTTGGAGGGTCGCCGCGTTCCATGCGCGGAACGTGTTTCACGATGGGAAGTCGTTCGTAGTCCGAACGACCATCAGAAATCAGAACGCCGAGCGCGAGGGCATGGTTGGCGCCGGAGAGAGCGCCGGGCCGGCAAGAAGGGCGTACCGGAGGAAGTCGGTCGAGAAAGGTCGCCCGGGAAAGGCGGGGCTCGCGACGTTCGCCGACCTTGAGGGTGTCCTCGCCAACCTGCTGATCGGCGCAGCACGCGACCGGTGTCGACAGGCGGCGCGCGAAAAGTTGGGGACCGAACTGGAAACCGATCACGAGCGTGATCGCAACCGTCAAAATCCTCGGAACTACTTGCGAAAGGATGATGGGGTCGCGCTGCGTCACGTCGTCGGGGTCTCCAGCATGGACCTATGCACGGTAGCTCCCGGTAGGGGCAAGCGCAAACCATGGTGGAACGCCGTGCTCACATCCGGTGCGCAAGATGGATCCACCGATCCGCACGGGCCTGCCGTGCGCCTCGTGCGCGTGCCGAGGACACCGACGGCGGCATTGGGCAGACGCCAATGAGAAGGCGCGTGTCTCTTTACAGATGGCGCCCGATCGCAGAGCATCGAAGTTTCGTCATTCTCGAACCACCTCGCCAAAGGGGGAGCGGACCGATGGGCAAAATCGAGCATGTGGTCGTGCTGATGCTGGAGAACCGATCGTTTGACCATGTTCTTGGCTGGTTGAAGCGCGAAAACCCTGCCATCGACGGTCTCGACGGCTCCGAGAGCAATCCCACGGTCGTGGGTTCGCCGCTCGCGAGTCGCATCTCGGTTTCGGATCAGGCCGACTGGGCAGAGCTCTTGCCCTTCGATCCGCCGCACGAGTTCTCGGACGTGACGGAGCAGATTTTCGGCACGGCGGCCCCGGCGTTCGGTCAGAGGCCGTCGATGGATGGCTTTCTGCAGCGGGCGGCGCGTGTGCAAAGCGGCCGGTCGTCGCACGTCGATCTCGACGTCGTCATGCGAGGGTTTGCGCCCGGTCGACTGCCGGCCATTCACGCGCTGGCGCGCGAATTCGTGGTGTGCGATCGCTGGTTCGCCTCGGTGCCCGGTCCCACTTTTCCGAATCGGTTTTTTGCTCATTGCGCGACGGCGGGCGGATTTCTCGACGGCAAAGTTTTTCGGCCCTACCAGATGCCGAGCCTCTTCAATCGGCTAGAGGGCGCGGACAAGGATTGGAGAATCTATTTTCACGACCTCCCGCAGGCGCTCACCCTCGCCCGACTCGTGCCGCTCGCCTTCCACTTCCAGTTCTTCGATCAGTTTCTCTCCGCGGCGCGAAGAGGGCAGCTGCCCGACTATGCGTTCATCGAGCCTGATTTCAGCGACGTGAATTTCCTGAGCCATCCGAGTGATCAGCATCCGCCTTCGCCGATGCGCGCCGGGGACGACCTCGTGCGTCGGGTCTACGAAGCGCTGCGCACTTCTCCGCAATGGCCGAGCACGCTGCTCGTCGTGACCTGGGACGAGCACGGCGGCTTCTTCGACCACGTGGCGCCCCCCGCCGCGGTCGCGCCGGACTCGTCACCAGGGCAGTTCGGTTTTCGATTCGATCGTCTCGGCGTACGGGTGCCGGCGCTGCTCATCTCGCCGCTCATGCAGCGCGGGTTCGTCGACCATACCCCTTACGAACATGCCTCGATCCCGGCGACGGTGGGTAAACTCTTCGGACTCGAACCGCTGACGGAACGTGACCGTCACGCGGCAACGTTCGACGGCTTGGCGCTGCTCGATGTGCCGCGGGACACGCCGAGGACGCTCCCCACCGCTCCGACGCCCCTGCCGGCCCCGGCCGACGAACGAGACATCGATCGGGGTCCTGTCCGCGCACGCGCGTCACGGCGCGCCAAGCCCGCCTCTCGGGGACGGATCGTCGTGCCGCGGCTGACCCCTCTGCAGCTGAGCCTCGTGCAATTCGCGGAGCTCGTCACCAAGCGCGCGGCAAGCGACGAGAGCCCGGCGACGGAAGAGCGGTTGGTGCGGGGCGAGGAGAGCGCGCGCGTGCAAGCTGCCGTCGCGAGGATGGGCGCGTTCATGAAAAGCGCCGCCGGCAAGGGTGAGTTTCCTTCGCGAGGCACCCCCGCGGCTGCTCCGGCGGCCCCCGTGCGCCGCGTTCGCAACGTCGTTCCGGACAAGGTCGATCTCCGCGATCGCGTCTACGCGCCACGCATCAGCGTGGCCCCGCCGTGGCGCGTGGCGCCACCCAAGCGTTTGCACGAGCCATTCGATCAAGGCGACACGAATGCCTGCACCGGATACGCGCTCGCGAGCGTCATCGACCTCCTCCTCACGCAGCCGAACGGCGCGAACGGCGCGGGACAGCCACGGCGCGCGTCGAAGAAGGGGGAACGCGTATCGCCGCGCATGCTCTATTCGATGGCCCGCCGTTACGACGAGTTTCCCGGGGCAACGGCCGACACCGGATCGAGCCTGCGCGGTGTCCTGAAGGGATGGTTTCGCAGCGGGGTCTGTCGCTTCGATCTCTGGGATGACACGGTCCCGACCCAGCAACTTCCCGAGCCGCAGGCCAAAGCCACCGAAGACTGGTGGCGCGACGCGTTCCGGCGCCCACTCGGCGCGTATTATCGTGTCGAGACTTCTTCGGTACCCGACCTGCAAGCAGCCATTCACGAGGCCGGCCTCGTCGTCGTCAGCGCCTGCGCACACGACGGGTGGTCCCACGTGCCCACCGTCGCGGCGACCCACCGCCCGCCCGACATCCCCTTCCCTTTTCCCTCCGACGAGCCGCCCGGCGGTCATGCCTTCGTGCTGACCGGCTACGATGACGAAGGGTTCTACGTCTTCAATTCGTGGGGCAAGAAATGGGGCGCCGGCGGATTCGCCCGGCTGAGCTACGCCGACTGGCTAGCGAACAAGATGGACGCCTGGGTCGTGCAGCTCGGGGTACCGACCGCCGATCACCGCGACGCCGCCGCACGGACGACGCTCGAGCTCAAAAAAACGTCTCGCTCGTCGGAGGTCGGCACCACCGTCACTTCGACCGTGGTCTTGGCCAGCGACCCTATCGTTGCAGAACAGGAGATCAGCGCCTTTGTCCTCGATGCCGACAACCACGGCCGTCTGAGCAAGAGCGGGCGCTTTCGCACGCAGCCCGACGACGTGCGCTTCTTGCTCGAACATCATCTGCCTCAGTTTCGCAAGCAGCACGGCCTCGCCCCCGACGAGCCCACCCCCGTCGCCATCTATGCACACGGGGGCCTCGTCGGCGAAGACGCGGCCGCGGCGACGGCCCGTCAATGGGTCCCGGCGTTGTATGCTTCGGGGCGCTTCCCCATCTTCATCATGTGGGAAACCGGCCTCTGTGAGGTCATTGGCGACATCCTGGCCGACAAGCTCGAACGTTCGCGCACCGCGGTCGGGGGAGGCGTTCGGGACTTTCTCGATCGCCGAGCGGAGGCGTTGGCCGGACCGATTGGCGCGCCCCTCTGGTCCAAGATGAAGAGCAACGCCGCGGCGCTGACGCACGATGCCGCCGGCCTTTTCCGCTACCTTTTCGAACCGCGCGTCACGAGCTCCATGCTCGATCCCAAGAGCGTGCGTCTCGAGCTCATCGGACATTCGGCGGGCAGCATCGTGCAAGCGGAGCTCGCCGCCTGGCTCATCGGCCGCGGTTTTCCCATCGAGCGCATCGTGTGGATGGCGCCGGCCATCCGAGTCGACCGCTTCGACCAACTGGTCCGCCCCCACCTCGGCGCAGAAATCCGCCGATTCCAACAGTACTCCTTGACCGAAGGCGCCGAGAAGGCAGACCCGACCGTGCCTGCCTATAGCAAATCGCTCCTTTACCTCGTGTCACACGCCTTCGAAGGCGGCATCGAGGTGCCCATTCTCGGAATGGAGAAGCACTTTCCTCTCGAGCTTCGCAACGCGCCCCCCGGCCAGGGCATCGAACTGATTCTCGCACCTGGCAGCAAGAGCGACGCGCGGACGCATGGAGGCTTCAGCGACGACCTGACGACGCGGGATGGCATTCTGCATCCCGATCCCGTCGCCGCAACGATGGCCAAGAAAAGAACCCCCATACAGCGCAAGACCGGTGCGCGCGCGCCGGGCAAGCCGAAAATACCGGCGCACCAGCGCGCCAAAGCCCGCCCCAAAGAAACGTCCAACCAAGCTCACGCGAACGGCCGCCCGAGCAAGCCTCCTCACCGCAAGCGTGGCGTCTCCCTGGCGTGAACGCGCCCCCGGCGATCCCTTCAGTCGACGCAGACGAACTCACCTGCTTGTTCGGACGTGAGCGGAAGCTGGCCCTGGATGTTGTCGGCAATGCGCTGAAAGCATCCGAAGGTGGTGTCGTAGCCCGCGCAATGGCCCAGGTAATACCCGAGCGGTGGATCGCCCGCCTCCATGACGTGGAACTCGGGGTCACCGTCCAAAAGGCATTCGCCCAGGCAATCGTTGCCATCCAAGCAGTCGTGCCCTTCGTCGTTCGCTTTGCAGATGCACGTCTCGCTCTCCGCGATGCCGTGAACGGCCCAAATGCCCTCGCAAAGATCACAAGCTTCCTTTGTCGATGGGCGCGGCGGAGGAGGATTGTTCGGCGTGAGCTGTGACGCGCGCGGGGGAGCTGTCGCCGTCTCCGACGCGTCAGCGCTGCACCCTGCCGCGCCGAGGAGAAGGCCGACTGTCGCCACGAAGGCCCGCGATACCACTCCCAAACATGATGTCTTCATTGGATTTCACCTCAGGTAGATTTATCCAGCTTTATTGCATTTTTACCGTGGCCTCGAAAGGATTCATTTGACCTGAACCGATGTTTGCGCTCCAAGGACGCCTGGGCCCGCCCCACGGGGTTTCCACTCCGCACGCGGTCGGACACGTCGGGCGAGGCGCCAATAGAGGATAGAACCCCTTACGTTGTGGACGGCGCTGTTGGCCGCCGGGCGGCCGCGCTGGGCGCTCGACGAAGATCCGGGTCACCGGTCAGCGCTGGGACAAAGCAAGCGGCGCGTCGAGATCCAACATCAGATGCTCCTCGTCGAAGTAGCTGTCGTCGACCCTGGTGGCGCGCTGCTGGTAGCCGAAGCGTTGAAAACCAAATCGTCGGTAGAGGCGGACGGCATGATGATTGTCGGTCATGACCGTCAGCTCGATGATGATCAGGTCGGGTTGCGAGCGGGCATGGTCGAGCAGCGCTTGCAAAAGTCGTCCGCCGATCCCGCGGCCGCGAACCTCGGGCGCGACGTACATTCCCCACAGCGTCGCGCGATGAGAACGCTTCTGGCGTAGCTGCCGGCGCAGGCCAACGTGTCCGCATAGCAAAGGTTCGAACGCACCGAGCACGATATCGCTTGGTGTTCCCGTTTCGCCGGCCAGCATGCGTTCCACTTCCGAGAGCGGGTGCGCGCGCCATTCATGCGGCTCGGTATTGAACGATGCGGGACTCTCGGCGAAGCCGCGTAGCCGGAGATCCCAGAACGCTTGCGCGTCGTTGACCGTCAGCTGACGAATGAGCACGCCCACGTCATAGCGCGCGTCGAGAGAACGGCACGCGGTTCACGGCCGGCCCATGCTTTCGAGTGCCTTCACGTCGGCGATGTCCTGCTCGTACGCGAGATGCGCTTGGCTGTTTCCGACTGCGTCCGCGGAATTCACGAGGTCGAATGACAGATCCCGCGAACCCCAAGGTCAAAGGGCCGAATTGCCATGGTCGGTATTCGGCACTAGGCAAAAAGAGGCGCAACAACGAAGGAGGTTCTCGATGGCGACAGTCAACGTGCGTTACTTCGTCGATGACGTCGACGCCGCCAAGGCGTTCTATACCGAGCATCTCGGCTTCCGCGTGGAAATGCGGCCTGCGCCGGGCTTTGCCATTCTCGGGCGCGACAACCTGCGTCTTCTGCTGAGCGCTCCCACAGGCCCTGGGGGAGCCGCGCAACCCATGCCCGACGGTCGCAAACCCGAACCTGGCGGCTGGAACCGCATCCAGCTCGAGTATGCGGACCTCGCCAAGGAGGTCCAAAGGCTCAAAAGAGCAGGGGCACGCTTCCGCAACGACGTCGTCACGGGGATGGGCGGCAAGCAGATCCTGCTCGAAGACCCTGCCGGCAATCCCATCGAGCTCTTCGAATCTCCGCCCCGATCCAGTCCCCGGACCTTCGACCCGTGACGAATCGCCCGCGCGGGAGGGAAAAAAGGAGCCCCGCTCCGTCAATCTCAAATGAACTTGCGCAGGTGCGGCCAAACTTCATAGAGCGGCTTGCGTAACCCGCGCGCGATCCAGATCGGTTTGTCGTTTTCGAATGGCATGCAATCTCGGACACCCAAACAGGCGCCAGAGCCGCAGCAAGCCCTGCCAGGGTCTGCGCGAATCGCTTGCCGCCAAGCTCGCGCGTCATCTCGGCCGTGAGCCACACCGACGCCGCTCCGGCCAGGGCCGGCATCAGACGAATGGCGAACAGCGACGTGCCGAAGATCGAGCGAATGAGCGCGGCGAGCACGCCGATGAGCGGAGGATGATCGACATGCCGAAAGCGAGATGCTCGCCGTTGGCGAGGTAATAGAGCTCGTCACGGAAGTAGCCGTAGCCGGTCGTCGTCAGGAGATGGAAGCCGAGCGTGGCTGC
>Ga0193706_1001505_pt1 | contig 10303 bp, 10 predicted proteins | sample U3c1metaG_FD_160130 | JGI IMG/M metagenome (GOLD analysis project Ga0193706, IMG submission 160130) | Soil microbial communities from a riparian zone of the East river system, Colorado, United States - U3c1 | ecosystem: Environmental > Terrestrial > Soil > Riparian zone | place: USA: East River... | reverse complement strand
TCGATCTTTCGCGGCAAGCGAACAACCGCGAACCTTCAAGTCTCAGCGAGCTTGCGCCGCGCTGGTGAAACGAACGTGACGAAGCTGGCGTTCTATCACGCGGACGCGAATCACAAGGAGACGCGATACGCGAACGGCTACGAAGTCATCGGTATTACGGACGGTTGGAAAACATCGAGCGCTCACACGAAGCAGAAGAACACCGGCGTGTGGCTGCTCGATCCACCGATCAAGGCGAGCGAGGGCGACACGCTCGTTCTCAGTTTGAAAACCAACGAGATCGGCTGCTTGCGCGTGAGCGTGTCCCCGATCGCGCGCGAAAATTTCTTCGCCAACCCGGACGCGACATCCAAGGCAGAGGATGCGCGCTCCTGGTTCATCAGCACCGTCCCGGACACGAACGCCTTCACCGAATACAAAAAGTTGCGCCACGAGTTCTTGGAATGTCGCGATGGGAAATCGCCCACCGTGGTGACCGTCGCTTGGAAGCCCGAGAGCACGCGCGTGTTGCCGCGCGGCAATTGGCAGGATGAGAGCGGAGAAATCGTGCAGCCGCTTCCGCCGCATTTTCTTCCACAGCCCAGGCGCGAGGGCACGAACAGCATGACGCGCCTCGATCTCGCGAAGTGGCTTGTCGCGCCGGAGAATCCGCTGACTGCGCGCACCGCCGTGAATCGCTTTTGGAAACAATTCTTCGGCGCCGGCCTGGCGAATCCCGTGGATGATCTCGGGCTTCAGGGCGAACCGCCGAGCCATCCCGAGTTGCTCGACTGGCTGGCGGTCGAATTTCTCGAGAGCGGCTGGAACGTGAAACACATCGTCGGGCTCATCGTCACCTCATCGACGTACAAGCAAAGCTCACAATTGCGTCGTGAACTGCTGGAGCACGATCCCGACAACAAATCGCTGGCGTGGCAGAATCCGCGCCGGCTGGATGCTGAGTTCGTGCGCGACAATGCGCTCGCCATCGCTGGTCCCTATCAGCCGGGCGGCTATTACGTGAACCTCCAGTTCCCCGACCGTGATTACGTTGCCGACAAGGATGAGCGGCAATACCGGCGCGGTCTTTACGCGCATTGGCAAAGGACGTTCCTGCAACCGATGCTCGCGAACTTCGATGCGCCGTCGCGCGAGGAATGCGCCGCCATCCGCACCGTGTCGAACACGCCGCAGCAGGCACTCACGTTGTTGAACGATCCAACGTTTGTCGAAGCGGCGCGCGTGTTTGCCGAGAAGTTGCTGCGTTCGCCGGCGAAGTCGGATGAGGAGCGATTGAACGCCGCTTTTCAACGCGCGCTTGGGCGAACCATCAAGAAAGCCGAACGCGCTTCATTGAAAAAGTTCCTCGCCGCTCAACGCGAGCATTTGCGAAGCGACAAAGAGGAACCGGCGAAGATCCAGAAAGTCGGCATCGCGCCGAGTGAGATGGACTCACATTCGCTTGAGCTCGGCGCGTGGACGAGTGTGTGCCGGGTGGTGTTAAACCTGCATGAAGTCATCACGATTTACTGATCTGCCATGAAGCCATTTGATCCCCTCCAGTTTGCGCTTTCGATCAATCGCCGCACTTTCCTCTCCCGCTCGGCTTACGGGCTCGGCGGACTGGCGCTCGCGTCGTTGCTGAATCCGCGGCTTGTCAGTGCTGTCGAGAAAGCCACGGGTTCGCGCGGCGTCATCGAGCCGTTGCACTTTCCGCAGAAGGTGAAGCGTGTGATTCATCTGTGCATGGCGGGCGGGCCATCGCACCTCGAGACGTTTGACTGGAAGCCGAAGTTGAAAGAATTGAACGGTAAGCCGTTTCCGGAATCGTTCACCAAAGGACAACAGCTCGCGCAGCTTCAGAACACCGAATTGAAAGCACGCGGCCCATTCGTGGAGTTCGCGAAGCACGGCAAGTCCGGCCAGGAAATCTCTGGACTGTTCCCGCACATCGCGACGCTCGCGGATGACATCTGCATCATTCGCTCGATGCACACCGAGCAGATCAATCACGATCCGGCGCACGTGTTCATGAACACCGGCTCGATCATCAAAGGCCGGCCAAGCATGGGCTCGTGGCTGCTGTATGGGTTGGGCACTGAGACGGAGAATCTTCCCGGTTACGTCGTGCTGACGTCGCAAGGCAAGAGCGGTGCGCAACCGGTTTCGGCGCGGCAATGGTCGGCGGGATTTCTGCCGAGCAAGTTTCAAGGGATTCAATTCCAGTCCAAAGGCGACGCGGTTCATTACGTCGGGAATCCCGAAGGCGTCTGCCAAAGCACGCAACGACAGGTCGAGGAGGTGCGACGGCTGAACGGTCTGCTCGCGGAAGATCGCCTCGATCCGGAAATCCAGACGCGCATCGCCCAGTACGAGTTGGCGTTTCGAATGCAAAGCTCTGTTCCCGAGCTCACCGATTTCAAAAGTGAGTCAAAGCAGACGCTCGAAAACTACGGCGTGAAAGAGCCGGGCGATGGATCATACGCCTCGAACTGTTTGCTCGCGCGCAGGCTCGCTGAGCGCGGAGTGCGGTTCATTCAGCTCTACCATCGAGCTTGGGACCATCACGGTGACATCGAAAAGGAGATGCCGAAGGCGGCGCAGGCTTGCGATCGTCCATCGGCCGCGCTGATCAAAGACCTCAAACAACGCGGACTGCTGGAGGACACGCTGGTGATCTGGGGCGGCGAGTTCGGACGCACGCCCATGGGTCAGGGCAGCGGACGCGATCATCACATCAACGCCTTCTCCATTTTTCTCGCGGGCGGCGGGATTAAAGGCGGGACGACGTGGGGCTCAACCGATGATCTCGGCTATCGTTTCCTCGAAGACGGGCAACAGGTCCACGTTCACGATCTGCACGCCACCATGCTTTACCTCTGCGGCGTCGATCACAAGAAGCTGACGTATCGCTATCAGGGACGCGACTTCCGTCTCACGGATGTGTCGGGAAATGTGGTGAAGGGAATTCTGACGTAGGCGCGTTAAGAACGCGAACGACTACAGCTACCTGAGCCGCGGCTCACTTGATGGCCAAAAAAAATGTAGTGGCGAATAGGTTTGGGATGCCTGCGCTGCGGGCCTTGGCGTGATTTGATGCGTCTGCCCTGCCTGTTCACCTTTACCGGGTGCGCGAACGCGATCGGCAACTTTTTCCCATCCGCTGAATTTTCGTCTCTGAAACCAGCCGTTTTCACCGCTTCCAACGAAAAGTTCCGCTGGCACCTTCACTGCTAAACAGCGTTTCGAGATATGATCGAGGCGTTGTTCAATCAACCAGGTTACTTGGCCGCGCAGCGAATGCTGGACGCATCCGTGGTGCGCCATGAAGCGATCGCGAGCAACATCGCGAACCTTGAGACTCCCAATTACAAGCGCATCGATGTCGCCCCGAGTTTCGCCGTTGACCTGAAACGCGCGCTCTCCAATGGCGATGCCGGGCATCTCAAATCGCTGAAACCTTCGCTGGCGGTGGATTCAAAAGCTGTCGCCGCGAATCGCGATGGCAACACGGTAAAGCTCGAGCATGAGCTGCTGGCACTGAACCAGAACCAGCTCGTACACACGCTGGAAACACAACTTGTCACCGGCTCGCTGCTGAAGCTGCGACTGGCCATCACAGGACGCGCCGCATGATTTCATTTCTTCCCGGGGTCAACGCTTCCGCCAGCGCGCTCGACGCCGAACGCACGCGGCTCGAAATCATTTCGCAGAACATTGCCAACGCGAACACCACCCGCGGACTCGATGGAAAACCTTATTCCCGTCAGTCGGTGGTGTTCGAGTCAGTGCTGCGCCAGGCCGCGGATGGTTCGCACACGATGCCAGAATTGAAAGTCGCCGGCATCCTGAAAGACCAACGCCCGCCGCACCTCGTGCTGAATCCCGGCCATCCCGACGCCGACGCGCAGGGGATGGTGGCGATGCCGAACGTGAACATTCACGAGGAGATGGCCGACATGATCGTGGCGTCGCGTTCGTTCGAGGCGAATCTCGCGGTGATCAAGAACTCCCGAATGCTCGCGCTCCAGGCGCTGGCCATCGGTAAGAGGTAATCCCGCTGTATGAATCCCCTTTCCGCCATTCGCCAGATGGTTCCCGGGCTCAGCCCGGTGCCGATTCCCACGACCGCGCAGCCCATTTCCGCCGCGGAACTGGAGAAGCTCGCTGGCGCAGGCGACACGTCGAAACTTTCCGGTGCCCAGGCGCCTTCCTCATTTTCTAGCACGCTCGAGAAAATGGTGAGCGAGGTGAACAACCGTCAGGTCGCCGCCGGGCAAGCGGTCCACGATTTACAAAGCGGCCAAAGCGCTTCGCTGCATCAGACGATGATCGCGATGGAAGAGGCCAGCGTCTCGTTCCAGCTCATGGTCGAGGTGCGCAACAAAGTCCTCGAGTCGTATCAGGAACTGATGCGCATGCAGGTGTGAGCTGACACTTTCCATTTTTCTCAATGAATCAGAACCTTTCGAAACTCGGCTCCCAACTCGCGGCGATTTGGAAACAACTCGGCGCAGCGCAACGGCTCAGCGTTGCGATCGCCACGCTCGGCCTGATCGGCGGACTTGCGGGGCTCGCCTTCTGGTCCAGTCGCGTCGAGTACTCGCTCCTCTACGGAAAACTTTCCGACACGGAATCCGCGCGTGTCATATCGGCGTTGGATGAGGCGAAGGTGCCTTACAAGATCGGCACCGGCGGCAGTTCCATTTCCGTTCCGACAGCGAAGGTCCACGTTATGCGCATGCAACTCGCCGGCAAAGGCATTCCGCGCGGCGACGGCGTAGGATTCGAAATTTTCGACAAGCCGAACTTCGGCATCAGTGATTTCGTTCAGCGCGCCAATTACGTCCGCGCCGTGCAAGGCGAACTTGCCCGCACGATTTCGCAGATCGATGAGATCGACTCGGCGCGCGTGATGATCGTGGTGCCAGAGAATCGTTTGCTGGTGGACAAGGACAAGCATCCGACGGCTTCCGTCTTCGTGCGCGTGCGCGGCAATGCGCAGCTTCAGCCGCAATCCATTAACTCGATTCGCTTTCTCGTCGCCAATGCCGTCGAGGGTTTGCGCGCCAACTTCGTGACGGTAGTGGACAACATGGGCAACGTGCTTTCCGAGAATGTGGAGAACGATTCGCTCGTGGGGATCACCACCACGCAACTCGCCGCGCGCCGCAATCTCGAACAATACCTCGCCAAAAAAACCGAAGGCATGTTGGAGAAAGTGCTCGGCCCCGGCCAGGCGCTGGTGCGGGTTGCCGCAGAAATCAATTACGACACCACCATGCGAACGGAAGAGAAGTTCGATCCGGATGGCCAGGTGGTGAAGATGCAGACGAAGGATGAGGAGAACAACGACACGACTAGCGCATCGCCGGCGACTCCGGTGGGCATCACCACGAACACGGGCGAAACCAATGCGAATTCCGTAGCCATGCCGGTCACGTCCACGCGCAACAAGAAGAACACCGGCACGACCGAGTACGAGATCAGCAAGAGCACGAGCAACATCACGCAGATGGCGGGTGGAATTAAGCGCTTATCCGCCGCGGTCACGGTCGCGGCGCGATTCGAAGGCACGGGGACGGCGCGCAAGATCGTCCCACGTTCGACGGAGGACCTGGATAAGTTGCGGCGTATCGTTCAAAGCGCACTGGGTGTGGAGCAGGGCGAAGGCGGCACGCCCAATAACCTGATCACTCTCGAAGAGCTCGCGTTCAATGATCCGATGGCGGGCGACGTTGTGCAGCAACTCGACAAACAGGAGCGCACCGACTTCTGGCTGAACATCGGCAAGATGGCCATTTACCCCGTGCTGGCGATTGTGTTCCTGGCGATCCTGCTGCGCCTGCTGAAGCGCACGCCCGTCGAGACGATTCCCATTGGCATTCCCCTCAGCCAGTTCGCGACCGTTCACAACGGCAATGGCAATGGAAATGGCCACGGAAACGGCAAGTCCATGCCCGGTGTGGTCACGGTGGACGTACTGAATCAATTGATCCGCGAGAATCCCGACAACATGACGCAGGCCATTCGGAATTGGATGGGGCGCGAAAAAACAGGGCAAAACTAATGGCAGCTTCCCCTTCCATGACGACGAGTGAGCCGGCGGAGTTCGCGTCACTGACGAAAATACAAAAGCTGGCCGCGCTGCTCGTGATGCTCGGGCCGGAAGCCGCCGCGCCGGTATTGCGCGGACTGGAAGCGCAGGACATCGAGATCGTTTCCGCCGAGATGGCCAAGCTGGAAAGCATTCCCCTGGCGCTGCAACGAAACGTGCTCCAGGAATTTTCCGCAGTGGCGCTTGAGGCCGGGACGTCGGTGCGAGGAGGAGCTGAGTTCGCACGCACGACGCTCGAGAAAGCGTTTGGACAGTTCGCTGCCAACGATGTGATGAATCGCGTGGCGCCCAAGCCCGCGGCGCTACCCGTCGTTCACAGCATAGCCGACATGGAGCCGCGACAGCTTTACAACATCGTCGCGCACGAACAGCCGCAGACGATCGCGCTGGTACTGAGTTATCTCAGCGCCGAGAAAGCCGCGGAGGTGGCGGCGTTCCTGCCCACCGAGGTGCGAGACCAGGCCATCGAACGCCTCGCCACACTGGCGCCCACGCCGATCGAAGTGGTGGAGAAGGTCGTGGAGATTTTGAAGGCGAAGGCCGGCATCCGCCAGACCCGCGCGCTCAACCAGACCGGTGGCGTGGGAACGGCCGCTGACATTCTCAACGCGATGGAAAAATCGCACAGCAAGTCGCTGTTGTTGAATATCGAGAAGCACAACCCCGAGCTGACGCGTGCCATCAAACAAAAGATGTTCACCTTCGAGGACCTCGCAACGATCGAAGTCGCAGTGCTGCAGATGGCCTTGCGCGACATCGACATGCGCGACCTCGCCATGGCGCTGAAATCCGCGAGCGAGAAGGTCAAGAGTCTGATTCTAGGAAGCATTTCCAAACGCGCCGCTGAAGGCGTGCGTGAGGAAATTGCCTTCATGGCCGGCATCAAGCCGCGCGACATCGAGGCCGCGCAGATGCGCATCATCGATGCCGTGCGCAAGCTGGAGAGCGAAAACGAAACTTCAACCGAGGGCGCGCCGCAGGAGACTCAACATGCCGTTGCGTGAATCAATCCGCTTCGCCGTTGCGCCTCGCGACATTCGTCTGGCCGCGAAGGCCGTGCCATCGGATGTCGCGGAACAATTACGCGCCGCCGACCGCATGGGTTACGAGCGCGGAGTGATCGATGGAGAACGCGCTTTGAGTGAGCAATTGCTGCGGCAGCGCACGGAGTTGTTGGATTTGCACATCGGGGCTGTGACGGCGTTGCGCGACGCCGTGCCTCAAGTGGTGCAGCAGAGCGAGGAGGGACTGATCGCGCTGGCGTTCGAGATCGCGCAGAAGCTGGTCGCGGAATTGCCAATCACGCGAGAGATGGTCGCGGCCTCGATTCGTGAGGCGCTCGATCAAGTGGAGGACACGACGGAGTTCACTGTGTCCTTGCATTCCGATGATTTAAAATTGCTCGGCACCGACTACGCCGAACTGCTCGGCGCGGAATCCGCCCGGCACAAGATACGATTCACCGCGTCGCAGGACGCCACGCGCGGCGGTTGCCTCGTGCAAACACGCTTTGGAACCATTGATACGCGACGTGAGACGAAGATCGCGCGCGTTGCCGAAACCCTCAGCCTCTCATGATCGCCACCACACCTTTGAACAACAACCGTCTGACCAACGCGCTCGATCGCGTGAAGGCCGCTCGCGTCACGGAAACACGCGGACGCGTGGTGCAGTTGATTGGGCTGGTCATCGAATCAGAAGGACCGGCTGCCGCGGTGGGTGACGTGTGTCATATCATTTCGCGCCACGGCACCGAAACGCTCGCCGAAGTCGTGGGCTTTCGAAATCATCATTTGTTGCTGATGCCTCTGGGCGCCATCCATGGCATTCATCCGGGATGCGAAGTCATCGGAACGGGCGCACCGTTGCGCGTGGCTGTGAGCGATGCGCTGAAGGGGCGCGTCATCGATGGCTTGGGCCAACCGCTTGATGGTTTGCCGCCGGTTCACAGTCGCGAACTGGTGAAACTCAATGTTGCGCCGCCGCATCCCTTGCAACGCCAGCGCATCCGCGAAACATTTCGCACCGGCATCAAGGCACTCGACACTTTCACCCCCTGCGGACGCGGGCAGCGGCTCGGTATTTTCGCGGGCAGCGGCGTCGGCAAATCGACTTTGCTCGGCATGATGGCCAGCCAGGCCGAAGCAGACGTGAATGTCATTGCGCTCATCGGCGAGCGTGGACGAGAGGTTCGCGAGTTTCTCGAAAAGGATTTGGATGAAGCGGGCCGCAAGAAATCTGTCGTCATCGTGGCGACATCGAACGAACCCGCCCTGGCCCGTTTGAAGGGAGCATTTCTCGCGATGGCAGTTGCGGAATACTTTCGCGACGCCGGGCAGAACGTGTTGCTGATGATGGATTCGGTGACGCGCTTCGCGATGGCGCAGCGTGAGATCGGACTCGCCGTCGGTGAGCCGCCCGCCACACGCGGTTACACGCCATCCGTCTTTTCCTTGCTGCCGCAATTGCTTGAACGCGCCGGAACCAGCGAACGAGGCGCCATTACAGGATTGTTCACCGTGCTCGTGGAAGGCGACGACATGAACGAGCCGGTGGCCGATGCGGTGCGCTCGATTCTCGATGGCCACATCGTCCTCTCGCGGGAACTTGCCACGCAGAATCATTATCCCGCGATCGACGTGCTCGAAAGCGTGAGCCGGCTCACGCGCGAGTTGCTCGATGCGCGCCAGCTCGAAGTGGCCGGTCGCGCGCGCGAACACCTCGCCGTGTACCGCAAGAACGCGGACCTGATCACGATCGGCGCTTATCCGGCGGGAACGAATGCCGCCGTCGATACGGCGATTCATCTGCATGAGCCGTTGCGCACGTTTTTGCGCCAGGGCATGCATGAAGGATTTCCCGTGGAAGAAAGCTGGCGGCTTCTTTCTGAAACTCTCGAAACGCGAAAAGCTCAAACCAAGAAGTAAGTCATGAAACGATTTCGATTCTCACTCAGTGCCGTGCAGGACGTGCGCGCGGCGGAGGAACAGTCCGCGCAGAAGGTCTTCGCCGACGCGGTGCGTGCGTGTGAAGAAGCCGCGGTGCGGCTCATGGCGCTCGATCGGGATTTGCAGAACGTCTGGGACGGAATGCGCAACAGCGCGGTGCAAGGGATGCGCGCCGACCAGATGCGGCACGCGCATTCATGGTGCCTCGTGCTCGAAGATACGCAGAAGCAACTCGCCAAGGAATTGAGCGAACACCAGCGGCACGTTGATGTTGCGCACGCGGCGTTGCAGCAAGCGACCCGCCGGCGCGAAGTGCTCGACCGAATTTTCCGCAAGCACCGCCGCGCGCACGAATACGCGGCACAGGCTGAAGACCAGAAATTTCTCGATGAGATCGCGACGCGCGGCGCGTGGCATGGAGTTCCACAACTGGAGGCCGCATGAAGAAACTCGCGACGGCGAACTGGTTCGTGGCGCTGGCCGGCACGCTGGCCTACCTCGGCACGACGCTCTTCTGTTTCAGCATGGCGAAGTTCAGCGCTGTTCCGGCGGCGAACGGTCTTGAGGCGAGCCCCGTCCACGCTGGAGAATCCTGGATTTTCCTGAATCCCGAGCTCGATCAGATGGTCGCGGAGCTAAAGCAGGAGAAGGAATCGCTTTCGATGCGCGAGCAGCAGCTCAAGGAACTGGAGGCGCGTCTCGCGAGCGAGCGCCAGGAAATCAACATCGTGACTGAAGCGGTGGCCCGTGTGCAGCGCGATCTCGACCGGACGCTGGTGCGGATCAAGCAGGAGGATGTGCCAAACCTGAAGAAGCTCGCGAAGATGCACGCGTCGATGTCACCGGAAGGCTCGGCCAATATTTTGAAGGAACATCCGGACGACGAGATCCTGAAAATATTCTTCTATCTCAAGCCCACGGAAAGCGGCCCGATTCTCGAAGCGTTCGGCAAACTTGGTAAAGCAGACGCACAGCGCGCGGCGCAATTGACCGAGCGTTTGCGGCGCACCACGGAAACTCCGGCAGGCAAGGTGAAGCGGTGAAAGCAGGACTGAGCACGTTCATCGCGGGCGCAGTTCCCACGAAAGATCCCGCGACCTCACTTAACGCAAAAGCTGATGTGATGCACGGCGGCGACTTCACGGAGATGCTGCGATCGGCGGAAACGAAACGGCCGGAGACGCGCGCGGCATCGCGTCCAAAATCCGAGCGGATGGAAGCGCACACAGAAAGGACGCCACGTGAAGAGCGAAGTGAG
>Ga0193706_1001504_pt1 | contig 10306 bp, 7 predicted proteins | sample U3c1metaG_FD_160130 | JGI IMG/M metagenome (GOLD analysis project Ga0193706, IMG submission 160130) | Soil microbial communities from a riparian zone of the East river system, Colorado, United States - U3c1 | ecosystem: Environmental > Terrestrial > Soil > Riparian zone | place: USA: East River... | reverse complement strand
AACGGCAGCCAGGTCTGCGTTTCGGGATGACTGAGCACGAAGCACACGGCCGTGAGCCCCGCGGCGCCGATCAGCGGGTGGCCGCGGCGCAGTGTGGTGTAGAGCGCGCCCCGGAAAAACAGCTCCTCCACGAGCGGCACGACACACGTCGCTATGAGCACGAGCAAGAGCGCCTGAACCGCGCTCGACGGGCTCAGCAACGTGGCACGCTGAATGCGCTCGATCTCGGAGACCGGGTCGAAGCGCTCCACGAGTCGCTGCAAGGACTCCGCGGGGGCGTGCAGCGTGATGCCCAGAGCCACGCCGAACAGCAGCATGGCCGGGTGCGTTCGCCGTAAACCGAGCGCGTCACTGGCCTCGCGCTCCGGCGCATAGACGCGCAGCACGGCGAAGCAGGCGAGCACGTAGACCAAGGCTTCCCAGGCCCCGAGCTGCACGAGATCGCTGGCGGCCGCAGGCCGGAGCGCGACCGACACTTGCACGATCACCAGCAAGAGCAGCGTGGACGAGAACGTCCACGCGCAAGCCATGGCATACGACAGCGACCTCTGCATGCGCGCGATTTCCGAACTGCTCTCGCTCAGCGACCGCGCAGGTGCGGCGCCACGCCACGCTTCACGACCGTGTCCGCCGCATGGCCTTCGAGCGTTTCCTCGAAGTCGATGGTGTAGTGGAGACCGCGGCTTTCGTGACGGCTCGCCGCGCTCGAGATGATGAGCTCGGCCACCGTCTGAATGTTGCGCAGCTCGAGCAGATCGCGATTGATCAGGTGCTTCCAGTAGTATTCGCGGATTTCTTCTTCCAAGAGCGCGATGCGCCGCGCCGCGCGGCGCAGGCGTGCGTCGCTCCTGACGATGCCCACGTAGTTCCACATCAAGCGCCGCACCTCGTCCCAGTTGTGCGTCACCACCACCGCTTCGTCGCTCGGCGCCGCGCTGCCGATCTGCCAGTCGGGCACTTCGGGGCGAGGGCTCTGGCGCAGCTCCGCGATCAGAGTGGCGAGCTTTTGCGCCGCACGGCGCGCGAACACCAGGCCCTCGAGCAGCGAGTTGGATGCCAGGCGATTGGCGCCGTGGAGGCCCGTACACGACGCCTCGCCGAGCACCCACAGACCGGGCAGCGTGCTGCGGCCGTGCAGATCGCTGGTCACGCCGCCGCACATGTAGTGCGCGGCTGGCACCACCGGCAGCGGCTGCGTCGTCATGTCTATACCGAAGCGCAGACACTCGGCGTGGATGTTCGGAAAGCGTGAGCGAATGAAGTCCGCGGGGCGCGCCGTGATGTCGAGGGACACGCAATCCGAGCCGGTGCGTTTCATCTCGTAGTCGATGGCGCGGGCCACCACGTCGCGCGGCGCGAGATCCGCCATCGCATGGTGCGATTGCATGAACGCCGTGCCGTCCGGCAAACGCAGCACGGCGCCCTCTCCGCGCAATGCCTCACTGATGAGAAAACTCTTCGCGAGCGGATGGTAGAGGCACGTCGGGTGGAACTGGTAAAATTCCATGTTCGCCACCTCGGCGCCCGCGCGAAACGCCATCGCAACGCCGTCGCCCGTCGCGACGTCCGGATTCGACGTGTAGAGGTAGACCTTGCCGGCTCCGCCGGTCGCGATCACGGTGGCCCGCGCCAGCACCGTGTGGATGGCACCGCTCTGCTCGTCCAGCACGTACGCCCCCACGCACTGGTCGGGGCCGCCGAACTTGCTCATCATGATCAGATCGACGCCCATGTGCCATTCGAGCATGCGGATGTTGGCGTGGTTCTTCACGGCCTCGAGCAAACAGCGCTCGATCTCCCGGCCCGTGATGTCTCCCGCGTGCACGATGCGCCGCTCGCTGTGTCCGCCCTCACGGCCGAGATCCAGGTCCCCCTGCTCGTCGAGCGAAAAGCGTGCCCCGAGGTCCATGAGCCAGCGAATCGACTCCGGCGCCTCGCGCACGCACAGCTCGACCACCACGTCGTGGCACAGACCAGCGCCGGCGCTCTCCGTGTCCTGGACGTGTTTCTCGAACGAGTCTTCTGCCGAGAGGACCGCTGCCACACCGCCTTGCGCCCAGCTGGTCGCCGCGTCGTCGCGGCGCCGCTTCGTGACCACGATGACGTCCCCGTGCGTGGCCGCCTGCAAGGCGAACGACAAGCCAGCGATTCCGCTGCCCAGGACGAGGTAATCGGTGTGAAGCGGCATTCCAGAGCTCCCTACACTGCCGAAGCACTCTTTGGCACGAGTCGTTGACGCGACCCCGCAAAAAAGCTAGGTGTCCGCGGCCCCTGGCCCGTGCTTCGGCCGAACGGCCAAGGGCCAACAGCTGCCCGAGGCGATCTCGTGCCCGGGCAGAAAACCACTGCCTGCAAGGAGTCCTCTGCCGTGAAGATCTTGGTGGCACTAAAGAGGGTCGCCGACCCCGACAACGCCAATAAGGTGAAGATCCCGCCCTCCGGCGAGAAGATCGAAACCACTGGCCTCGAATGGAAGATCAACCCGTTCGATGAGTACGCCCTGGAGAGCGCGCTTCGCCTGACCGAAAACGGCAAGGCGCCCAAGCAGCGCCTCGGCGAGGTCGTGGTCGTCACGTTCGGCCCGAAGGAGACCGAAACACAGCTGCGCTCCGCTCTGGCCACGGGTGCTGATCGCGCCATTCGGGTCGAAGCAGAAGACGACAAACTGGATGGTCGTCTGGTTTCGCTGGCGCTCAAGAAGATCGTGGAGGAAGAGAAGCCGGACCTGGTGCTCATGGGCAAGCAGGCGGTGGACGGCGACAGCAACCAGGTGGGTCAGGAGCTCGCTGAGTTGCTCGACTGGCCGATGGCCACGTTCGCGGCGACCATCAAGGAAGAAACCGGCGCGGTCCTGGTCGGACGCGAGGTAGACGGCGGCGTGCTCACGCTGCGCCTGAAGCTGCCCGCGCTCATCACGGTGGACCTGCGCATCGTGAGCCCCACGAGCGTCTACTCCGCAAAAACGGAAGCGGCGTTCAAGTACAACGACGGCGTGCGTTTCGCGGCGTTGCCGGCGATCATGGCGGCCAAGAAGAAGCCGCTCGTAATCAAGCCGCTCGCCGAACTCGCGGTCGGCGCCGAGCTCACCTCGCGCTACCTGAAGTTCGAGCCGCCTCCACAGCGCAAGGCCGGCATCAAGGTCAAGGACGTGCAGGAGCTCGTGCAGAAGCTAACGAGCGAAGCCAAGGTCATCTGAAGGAGCATTTGAAAAATGGCTGATGCACTCGTCGTTGCAGAGCTCACCGAGGACGGCAAGGTCCGTAAGACCACGCACTCGGCAATCACGCTCGTCAAACAGGCTCTGCCCGCGCTGGGCGGATCCTTCTCGATTCTCGTCCTCGGTAGCAACGCCAAGGCCGCCGCGCAGGAGCTCACCGGCTTCGGCGCCGCCAAGGTGTTGGTTTGCGAGGATCCTTCGCTAAAGAACTACGTGGCGGAGCAGTTCGCGCCCACGGTCGCAGAAGTAGGCAAGAAGTTCGGGCTGATTGCCGCAACGGCATCCAGCTACGGCAAAGACCTGATGCCGCGCGTCGCAGCCCGGCTCGACGCGGCGTACGCTGGCGACTGCGCCGACGTACGCATCGAAGGCAACAAGGTCATCTACAAGCGCCCGATGTTCGCGGGCAACGCCTTCGGTTACTGCGAGCTCAACACCCCGATTCAGATCGCCACGGCCCGCCAGAGCGAGTTCGAGCCGACCGAACCGAGCGGCGGTTCGTCACCCGTCGAAAGCGTTGCCAAGGTTGCACCGGGGCAAGCAGCCGGCCGGGTCGAGTTCGTGTCGCTCGACGCGGTGAAGAGCGAGCGTCCGGAGCTCGGAGAAGCGTCGATCGTCGTTTCGGGCGGTCGCGCCATCAAAGAAAAGTTCTTCAACATCATGGAGCCGCTGGCCGACGCGCTGGGCGCTGCCATCGGAGCAAGCCGCGCGGCTTGCGACGCAGGCTACGCCCCGGGCGACTATCAGGTGGGGCAGACGGGTAAAATCGTCGCGCCGAGCCTGTACATCGCGGTCGGCATCTCCGGCGCAATCCAGCACATCGCAGGCATGAAGGGCTCCAAGACGATCGTCGCGATCAACAAGGACCCAGAAGCTCCGATCTTCCAGCTCGCGGACTACGGCCTCGTGGCCGACCTGTTCACGGCGGTGCCGGAGCTCGTCGAGGCACTAAAGAAGCACAAGGCGGCCAAGGCTTGATTTTCGAATGAGAATGAGCCGCTACTGGCGCTTGACAGAGCGTCTGGCGCGGCTCATTCTCCGCGCCCGCTCGAGCCCGGTGGGTTCGGCGGATGCTTCGGGGCGTAGCGCAGTTTGGTAGCGCGCACGGTTCGGGTCCGTGAGGTCGGCAGTTCGAATCTGCCCGCCCCGACGAAGCAAACGCGGCGATCGCCTACAGCGGAGCCGCGGACCCCGGGTTGCGAAGGGCCTCTCGTGCATGCTTTACTGTGAAAACAGCGGGTTTTGCGCGCCAAGAACTTTCTGCCCGGAGAGAAATCAATGAAGCGTTCGGTGAAGTGGTTGTCGAGCGTGCTGGTGCTGTCTGCGCTGGCTCCCGCTTGCGGCGATGAGGACGGCGGAAGCGGTTTCCCGAACGGCGGCAGTGGCGGGAACGGCGGGAACGGCGGCAGCGCCGGTCAGCCCGTCCTACCGGGTACTGGCGGCAGCGGCGCCGACGCCGGCTCGAACGCCGGAAGCGGCGGCGGCTTCCCGCTCGGCCCTGACGGTATCCCGGTCGGCTTCACCAAAGCCGACGTCGGTGCGTGGAAACTTGGCTCGCAGATCACTGGCGCGGGCGGCAGCGCCGGCAGCGGCGGCTCTGCCGGCAGCGGCACCGGCTGCGGCTCGGTGCTGACAGGCGTACTGCGCGACTTCAAACGCGGCGATACGGGGGGCGGTCACCCGGACTTTCAAACGTTCGAGGGAGACGGCCTGAAGGGCATCGTCGAAACCACGCTCGGCGAAGATCAGAAGCCCGTCTACGTCGGCACCGGTCCTCATATCGATGCCGCCGACGGCAACCAGCAGCACACCACGACGCCCGACAATTTCCGTCAGTGGTACATCAACAACGATTCCATCAACCAAACGTTCCTGCTGCATCTCTTTCTCGTCCGGCAGCCGGACGGAAAGTACACGTTCGAAAGCAACAACTTCTTTCCGCTCGACGGCGCAGGCTTCGGCGATGAGGGCCTGGACAACGGTGAGAATCCGCCCGTCTTGCACAACTACCTGTTCACCACCGAGCTTCACACGACCTTCAAGTACAAGGGTGGGGAGACGTTCCGCTTCGAAGGCGACGACGACCTCTGGGTGTTCATCAACGGCAAGCTCGCCATCGATCTCGGCGGCATGCACTCCGAGCTCGAGGAAACGATCAACCTCGATACCGAAGCAGGACGGCTCGGCATAACGACGGGAAACGTCTATCCGCTGGAGCTGTTCCACGCCGAGCGCCGCCGGGTGCACTCGCACTTCCGCATCGACACGAACCTCGAGTTCGTCGATTGCGGCACCATCATCGACGATCCGCCCGAATAACGGGCGCATTTCAGACTCGATCGCGCGGCACTCTACCCTGGGGTAAAACGCCCCGCTTGAAATTCCCCGACCTCGGGCCTGGACAGAGCAAGCGCGCGCTCGCACATTTGCCAGATGGAACTCCAGGCCTCGCTCGTGCTCGTCGTCGATGACATGCCGGACGGGCTCGAGCTGCTCGCTGAAACCCTGCAGCGTGCCGGCTTTCGGGTAGCCGTGGCTAGCGACGGTAGGGCGGCTCTCGACCAGGCGTTTGCGCTCGGGCCATCGCTGATCGTGCTGGACCTCTCCCTCCCCGAGGTGGACGGCTGGGAAGTAGCGCGCCAGCTCAAACAAGACCCGCGCACGATGCACATTCCAATCCTTGCGCTCAGCGCCTTCGCGTTGCCCATTCATCGGGACCGAGCGCTGTCGGCAGGCGCAGCCGCTTTTCTTTCCAAGCCGTGCCCGCCGGCCGATCTGCTCGTCGAGATCAAACGGCTGCTGACGAACGCCGAGCCGAACGACCACGTCGGCTCGCTGCGGATCAACGCATGAGCGCCGCAGTGATCGCCACGACCGCGAGCACGACAATCACGATCCACTGAAGTAGGTTGCTCCGCCCGGGGCTCCCGAGAGGTGCGAGCGGGCTCGCCGCTTCGGGTGAGGCATCGCGCTGGAACGCGCGCAACGCCGCTGCGAATTCGGCCATGCTCTGGAAGCGCCGCGCGGGATCTTTCGCTAGGGCTCGGTCGACGACACCCACGAGCTCGGCGGGTACGTCGGGTCTGTGATTCGACACGTCGAGATGCGGCGCGGTCAGAATCTGAACCACCAGCATCGGGTCGGTTTCTGCGCTGAATGGCACGCGACCGGTCAGCATTTCGAACAAGATCACGCCGAGTGCATACACGTCGGAACGTGCGTCCGCAGTGCGCGCGTCCTGCAGTTGCTCGGGCGACATGTAGTCGAGCGTGCCCAGCAAAACACCATGAGCGGTTTGCCGAATGTCTTGGGGATCTCGCAGCGGGTCGTGGAGTAAGGCGACTCCGAAGTCGAGGACCACCACGCGCAAGCGCTCTCCCACCTCGGTGAGGAAGACGTTCGCCGGTTTGAGGTCCCGATGCACGATACCCTTCGCATGCGCTGCGCCGATGCCTTCACTGGCCTGGAGCGCAATCTCGACGGCACGCGCGATCGGCAACGGGCCCTTGCGAATGACGCGGTCGAGACTGATGCCCTCCAAGAGCTCCAGCACGAGGACGGGCCGGCCTTCGTCGTCGAAGGCGCCCAGCGAGCGCACGACGTTCGGATGGTTGACGAGCGCCGCGGCCAGCGTTTCCTGAACGAAACGCGACACGTGCTCCTTGTGACGCGCAGCAAGCTCTGCGTGTACGACCTTGAGCGCCACGCGCTCCTGCGTGTTCACTTCTTGCGCAGCGTACACCGCGCCCATGCCGCCCTCACCGAGCAGCCGCTCGACGACGAATCGGCCGCCGAGAGTTTTTCCAATTAGGGCCTGAGTTTCAGCGGCGGCGCGCGGCATCTACTCTGGCGTCTATAGATCCGTCGCGGCTTCGCAGGCCACCGTGGCCGAAGCCTCGCGTGTGCAATCTTTGCGTCGCGTCGCCACAGGGCCGAAGGCGGACAATCCAGGCAAGACGGCCAAAATCGGCTTTGCGACTGGGTCGGCCTTGGCTAACCTGAGAAAAGCCCTTCTTCACGCAACCGGAAACGGGAGACAGCGACCAGCAGCCGCGTCGAGACGAATGTCGGAGTTGGACGAACAGGGGGCTCCACGCCCCATGACGGGCGGTGCAGTCGGAAGCCAGTTCGACTCCGAGCCCGTGCGCATCCTCGCCGTGGACGACAACCCGGTGAACCTGCGCGCTCTGGATGCCTTGCTCGAAGGCATCGGCGTCGACGTGGTGACCGCGGGCTCTGGCAACGCGGCTTTGAAGCTGATGATGGAGCAGGACTTCGCGTTGATTCTGCTCGATGTGCGCATGCCCGGGCAGAGCGGTTTCGAAGTCGCCCAGTTGATTCGCGGTCGACCGCGCTCGAGCCACATTCCCATCATCTTCCTGACGGCCTCCGAGAACACTGATCGCCACGTGCTCGAAGGCTACGCGCTCGGCGCGGTGGATTTCCTGTTCAAGCCGATCATCCCCGAGATCTTGATCTCGAAGGTCAACGTGTTCGTCGAGCTGCACCGCCAGACGAAGCGCGTGCAGCGCCAGGCAGAGCTCCTGCGTGAAGCCGAACGGCGCGAGCATGCCCACCGCCTCGAGGAGATGCGAAAGAAGATCGAAGAGGAGCGCTTGCTCGCCGAGATCGAGCGCGAGCGGCGCCTTTCGAACGAACGCGTGCAGGCGATCCAGGCGCGCGACGAATTCATCAGCATCGCTTCGCACGAGCTGCGCACGCCGCTGACGCCGCTGACACTGCGCGTACAGTCTCTCGAGCAAGCCATCGAGCACCTCGATCGCGAGCAGTTGACCGAAACAGCAGGCAAGATCGAAGGCTACGTGCGCCGCTTGACGCGGCTGGTCGACACCTTGCTCGACGTATCCCGTGTGACGCATGGCCGCCTGCAGCTACAGCTCGGGGAGGTCGATCTGGGCGAACTGCTGCGCGAGGTGGTAACCGGCCTGGATGGCGAAAGCTCTCGCGCCGGGAGCTCGCTGACGCTGCACGTTCCGGAACACGTCATCGGGCATTGGGACCGCGCGCGCCTCGAGCAGATCTTCGGCAATTTGCTGAGCAATGCCATCAAGTACGGGCTCGGCAAACCGGTCGAGGTTTCTGTGGTGAACACCGCGACGAACGCCGAGATCACGGTGCATGACGGCGGCATCGGCATCGCAGCAGTTGACCAGGAGCGCGTGTTCGAGCGCTTCGAGCGCGCCGTACCGCCCACACACTTCGGCGGCTTCGGCCTCGGTTTGTGGATCGTTCGTCACCTCGTCGAGGCGCATCAGGGCGTGATCCGCCTGGAGAGCACGCCCGGTCAGGGTACGACGGTCTTCGTATCGTTGCCGCTTCGCTCTTGATGAAAGAGCCCGCTCGCGCGCGGGGCTTCCTTGTTGGACAGCTGCGGTTCGGTACGACGCGCCCCATTCGAAGGTGACTCGAGCAGCGCGAGCGAGCTCGCTCGAGCGCGTTCCTTCGCCACTGACCCGGCCAGGCCGAACTCTTCACGAATCCATTGCAGGCGGTAGTGTGAGCCGTTCTCCCGCGCGAGCGTCTCGGCGAGCCGTGCGTGGTCCTGAGCCGAATCCTGTTTGCCTCGATCACGCAGCATGAACGCGCGCGCACGGAAGACGCTGTACAAGACCCAAGGCGCCCCCTCCTCCCGGCCGAGCTCCTCGGCGCGCGCGAAACGGCGCCCGGCGCGCGTGCTGTCGCCGCTAAACCACGCGACGTACCCCTTGACGGCCTGCAGGTGAGCATCGAACAGCCGGCTGCGCGTCACTCGCTCGAGCTCGCGCATCGCATTCTTCAGCTCGGCGAGCTTCTCCGAGCGTTCGCCTTCGGCCGCGCGCAAACAGGCGTGCACTCGCGCATGCGCCGCGTGCACGTAAAACTCGCTGACCTCGATGTGCGCCTTGGCGGCGTTCGGGTACAGCTTGCGTACTTCCTCGACGACTTTCGCGTACTGGACGCCGAAGTCTCCGGATTCGGTGAACAGGCGCAAGCGCGCGCCGAGCGCCGAAGCGGGCAAAACACCCCCGCCGGAGGGGCGTACGGTGACGCTCCTCAAACGCTGCAACAGCTCGTCCGCCTCATGCTGCCGGCCGAGCGCCGTCAGTGTGGCGCGCGCGCTCAACTCGAGAAAATCGAGGACCATCGGGGCTCGCTCGTGATTGCCTAGACGTTGGATCGCGATCTCGATCCACTTCCACGCTTCCAGGCTACGACCGCGAATCGCCTCGATTTGCTGCAGGTTGTAGGCGGTCATGCAGAAGTCGCTGAGCTCGCGCCAGTGCCCGTATTCTTCCGTGGCCGGCGCGCCCGCCTCGAGCGCCCCACGAAAGTCCCCCGCCCAAGCGGCGACGGCTGAATGGACCTGCAGCGCTTGAGCGATGACGATCGGATCTTCCGTTTCTCGAGCGATGGCTTCCCCGCGCGCCAGATACTTCTTGCCGAGGCCACGCAGACCGAGCGCGGTCAGCACGAAGCTGTAGAGTAGATAGCTTCTCGCCAATGCCCCCGATGGACCGAGACGCTGCGCCGTCGCCAAGGAACGAAAAACCGCTTCCATCAGGATCAGCGGTCTCGGCATGAGCGACGCTACTCGGGCTACGAGGTAGTAGAGAGCGCACAGACCCTCCAGGCGCCGGCGTTCTGCTGCATCCGACGTCACTCGCGGCGTCACGATCGAACGCCACAGCAGGCGCAGCGCGCTGCCCAGAATGTGGCCGATCGAGCCGGAAGGCGAACGAACTCCCAGCTTTTCGAAGGCCGACCGAGCGGCCGCCCACGACTGTGTCGAGTCGAGTTGGAGCTGCACCCAAGCGGTACGCGACAGCGCCAGCGCCTGCAGCAAAGGATCGGCCGGACTCGAAACCACTTTGTCGAACTGCGCGAGGCTCGATTCCAGGGCGCCCGTGCGTAGCTGCGCTTCACCGATCACGTAGTCGAGCTCAGGATCGGCCGACAGCCGTAGGCGGCGCGCTGCCTCCAAAGCCGCTTCGAAAAAGGCGATCGCGCGCTCGTTGTCGAAGCTGCGGAAGGCCAGCTTTCCCGCCGTCAGCGTCGCGTCGTACAGGCGCGCTGGATCCTTGTCGCGCT
>Ga0193706_1001503_pt1 | contig 10312 bp, 8 predicted proteins | sample U3c1metaG_FD_160130 | JGI IMG/M metagenome (GOLD analysis project Ga0193706, IMG submission 160130) | Soil microbial communities from a riparian zone of the East river system, Colorado, United States - U3c1 | ecosystem: Environmental > Terrestrial > Soil > Riparian zone | place: USA: East River... | reverse complement strand
ATTTTTATTGTATGGATACCAGACCCCGAGATCGGCAGGATAAACTGCCATGACGACGTATTTCGCGGTTGCGGTCAGCGCGTTCATCAACCGCGTCCCGAACGGAAGGAATTCCAGTGTTTCGACCGCGCCGGCCGACCTCTGGGCCGCAAACGTGACAATACAGGAGCCGGCGGCAAGCACAAACAACGGCATTTTTTCCAGCAGCAGCGGACGCAGATCGCGAACGGTTCTTAATCGTCCGAACGGCCAAAGATCGCACAACAGCAGAACGAACGGCAGCGTTACGAGCATCGGCTTTGCGGTCAAGCCGACCGCCATCGACGCGAAGACCAGAAGGAACGAGGTCGCTGCCCAATTCGAAAATCGAAAACCGGGGATCTCTTTGTTTGCTTCCGCGTATCGCGAATACGACCACATCGTCAGCAGCCAGAACATCGTGCTCAGTACGTCTTTCCGTTCGGCGATCCATGCGACCGACTCGACATGGGCGGGATGTACGGCGAAAAGAATAGCGACGGCTGCGCTTTCCCATTCGCGGCCCGTGATCCGGCGAAATACTACGAATCCCAATATCGAATTGATCAAATGGAAAAACGCGTTCACCGAATGAAAGATGCCCGGGCCGGTTCCAAAAACGCTTGCGTCAAACTGATACGACATCCACGTCAGCGGATGCCAATTCGCCGCGTAAAGGGCTGCGAAGGCCCAGTTTATTGACAGCCAATTGAGGCCGCCTAAAACCGCGGGATTTTCGTAAACGTACAGATTGTCGTCGAGATTGATGAAGTCAAATCCGTGCACCTGGAAATAAACCGCCATAACCAGGACGGCAATAACCGCCTTGATCACGAGATCATGATGTGACGCCAGGAAACTCGATCTCGCGCCCGGCCCGGACTGGTTCGGGTCGGTTTCCGCGTCGGCGGCTTTTGTATCTTTTGGGGTTTTTCGCATGTGCCCGCGCTTACTGCATCGCCTTTCGAAGATTGTTCTGCGCCTGCATGAAGTTAGGATTTATCTGAACCGCGCGGCGAAATTGTTCGATCGCCTCCGGCCTGCGGTTCCGTTCGGCGTAGATCAACCCGAGAGAATTATACGCTTCGGCCGAATTCGGATTTTTTCGGATGGCATCCACCAAAAGGTTAATTCCGTCTTCCGATCGGCCGAGCATATGCAGCGAGAGAGCTAGGTTTCGGGTTGCGTCCATATTGCCGGGCGACACTTCAAGCGCCTTTCGAAATAACTCGGCTGATCTGTCGTAGCGCTTTTGCTTCATCGCGGCGGCGCCGATGCTGAAGTATGCGTCACGCTTTCGCGATGGATCGAAAAAGCCACCCGCGTCGGACTCCATCGCACGGTCCAGATAATCGACAGCCGCATCGATGTCGCCCTGATTCGAAGCGATCGACGCCAGATTTGTAAGCGCGAGCGTGTACTCAGGGAAAATGGCGACGGCCTTTTCGAAATTTGTTTTAGCTTCGTCGGTCTTGTTTTGCTTGAGCCGCACCGACCCGAGTGTGTTGTACGCATCCGGCAAATTCGGATCGTCCGCGATGGCCGCCGAGCATTGCGCCGCGGCTTCATCAAACCTGTTTTTCTTTTCGAGATAATTGCAGTAGTTGTTCTCGATCAGATAATTATCGGGTGCAACCGACAGTGTCCGGACGTAAAGCGTTTCACTATTCCGCCAATATGAAACCTGTGTGAACGCGACTGCTGAAAGAGTCGCCAAGAGTAAAACGCAGACCGCCGCCGCAATGCGTTTATTGATACCGTACCGTTCAACCGCCTCGCCCGCGATCCAAACGACCGCAACCGATAATCCGATATATGGAATGTATGTATAGCGGTCGGCAAGCGCCTGTCGTCCGACCTGAACGATGCCAATGACCGGAATTAGCGTGCCGAGAAAATAAAACCAACCGACGGCCAAATACTCTCTTTTGCGAAGCTGCCATATTGCCGTGCCGGTAATGACCGCCAGAACGGCGGCGGAGATGAAAATTTCCAACAGGCTGAGATCACGCTTGAACGGATACCAAACCGCCAGATTCACCGGATAAAAGAACATTGCCACATAAGAGGCGTAGGCAACGACCGCGTTTTGGAGCCTCTCGCCAAGTGAAAACGTTTCCATCGACTGGATCGCGCCGCCAGCACGCTGGGCGAAAACCGTGACGATAGACGAGGCTGTCGCCAACACAAAGTACGGCAGTTTTTCAAGAACAAGCGGGCGGACCGACGTCCAATTAAAGTTATCGATTCGCCGCAAAGGCCAATAATCGAGCAGAAGCAAAGTGAACGGCAGCGTCACCAACATCGGCTTTGCCATGAGCCCGACGGCAAGAAACAAAACGCTGTACCACAACATTTGCCGCTCGGCGGGTTTGTTCGCGTACCGGACATATGCCCATGTCGAGAGCAGCCAGAAAAATGTGCTCAGAACGTCCTTGCGCTCAGCGACCCACGCGACGGATTCGACGTGTGCCGGATGAACCGCGAAGATCGCGGCAACCAACGCGCTTTTCCAGAACGCGCCGGTTGCGTTCTTGATCACGACAAAAAGAAGAATGGAATTAGCGGCGTGGATCAGAATACTAACGACGTGATGGCCGCCGGCCTCGGGGCCGAAAAGGCTGGCGTCGAACTGGTGTGAAAGCCAGGTCAACGGATGCCAGTTTGCCGCAAAAAAAGACGTGAACGCCCAATATGCGGCCTTCGATCCGAGGCCGTTCGTAACGAAAGGATTCTCGTAGACGTACAGGTTGTCGTCAAGATTGATGAAATCGAAACCCGACGCCTGAAAATAAATGAGCGCCACTAACGCGGCAATGCCCGCGATCACGAGCGGATAACGATTAGTCCGGAAAAACCCGGCTTTTTCTTGGGGCATAGATCGGTAGAGAAAAACGCGTTTTAGTTAGCGCCTGAACCTTGTTCGATCTCGTGATAATAATCCGGCAGCAGTTTTTGCCCGCGATGCCGTAATATCGCGGGCTGCCCAATCTTCATCGCGTGAGCGCGAAATTTCAAGGATGTAGTCAATACGCCGATACCGTAACGGACCGAACGCGGAAAATTTATCGACGACGCCTCGGCAAAGTACCGCGTCGGGCTCGAGATCTCGCCAAGCCGATGGCCGAAAAATATCACCTGGACCAGCATTTCATTATCAAAAACAAAATCGTCGGAATTCTCTTCGAGCGGCAGGTTTTCCAGCACCTTTCGGCTGAACGCCCGAAAACCAGTGTGATATTCCGAGAGCTTATATCCAAGCAATAGATTCTGGATAAGGGTCAGGAACCGGTTTGCAATGTATTTATAAAGCGGCATTCCGCCCGCGAGAGCGCCCTTGCCTAATATTCGCGACGCGATAACGGCGTCGTATTCGCCGTACGCGATCATTCCTGCCATGGGCACTATCAAGTTAGGCGAATACTGATAGTCGGGATGCAGCATCACCACGATGTCCGCGCCACGCCTCAGCGCTTCGCGGTAACAGGTTTTCTGATTGCGGCCGTAACCAAAATTCTCTTCGTGCAGAAATACGGTCAGATCGAGTTTTTTGGCAAGCCGCACCGTTTCGTCGGAGCTGGCGTCGTCGACAAGCAGTATCTCGTCGACCGTGTCCCTCGGGATCTCGGACACGGTCTGTTCGAGCGTTTTAGCGGCATTGTATGCCGGCATAACGACAATGACTTTCTTACCGTTGAGCATTTGTGCGAATCACCGAAGGCTAAGGCTTTCGTTGATATTAAGGACTTTGATCCTATCGGTCAATCCTGTTTGCATCGCGGCTTCGCGAAGCTGCCGCAGCGGTTCGCCCGGCGGCTCGTCCGAAAGGTCGAACGTCCCGAAGTGCATCGGTATCATCGTCTCTGCGCCGGAATCGACAAAAGCCCGCAACGCGTCCGCGGGCGAGTTGTGATTCGGCTCCATGAACCATCGCGGCTCGAACGCCCCGATTCCTACAATAAAATAGTCGATCTTCGGAAACAGTTCCGCGACCTCTTTGTAATGCCGGCCGTAGCCGCTGTCGCCGCCGAAATAAATCGACGCGTTTCTGCCTTTCAAAACGAAGCCGCCCCAAAGCCGTTTATTCATATCGAATAGGCCGCGTCGCGCCCAATGACGGACCGGTACAAAGTATATCTTCGGAGCTCCGGGCGGGAGATCGTACTCCTGAAACCATCCGGCCGTTTGTACGACGTTCGTCGAAGTTTTCCAAGCGTCGAGAATGTCTTCCATTTCGGCTAATTGCCGGATCGTATTCTCGTCGGCGTGGTCGCGATGATCGTGCGAAACCAGTATGTAATCGACCCGGCCGATCTCGTCGATCGGCGAAGGAACATCGACAAATCGCTTGACGAAACCCGGCCTGCCGAACACCGGATCTATCAGCAAGCTGACGCCGTCGAGCCTGATAAAAAACGACGCGTGGCCAAGCCATAATATTCCGTCCTGATCACCCGCGAGAAACGCTGCCGGATCTTTAACCTCGAGCCGTTCGGTATCATTCCGTTTTGCGTCCTTAAAGGGATTTCGCGACAATTGCCATCGCAAAAGGTCGGTCATTTTTAATCCAAACGGATGTTCGTCGTTTAAAAACCTGCCGTCTTCGTCAACGGGCGTCCCAGGCCAGCCGGGCTTTACCGTTGCAGCCGCGGATCGTTTTTGTAGCTTGCAATTACCACGTTTTGTTTCCTATTGTCCCATGCAAAAAACAATGCCGCCAATACCAAAATGACAGCCGCCACCCAGCCGATCCGCTTTAACCATTTTCTCATCTGCCGTAATCATACGAAGCCCGGCCGAATGAAACAATCCTTGTGGCGTCGAGCGTTATCTTTTCGGTTATAATCTTCTGAATATGAACGCACGGCCGCCGGAGATGCCTCCGCACAAACTGATCACGTCGCTTCGCGGTTACAATCTGCTTCCGGCGATCATTTTTCTGCCGACACGCCGTAAATGCGACGAGGCCGCGACCGAGGTCGCCGGTGACCGGTCTCAGCGTGTAGACCCGGAAAAGCAGGCGACACGTAAGCGCATTTTCGACGATTTTGCGATCGCGAATCCCGAGATAGCACACCATAAACACCGGAATATTCTTGTCAATTCAGGCATCGCTTCGCATCACGCGGGACATATTCCGGCGTGGAAGCTTATGGTCGAAAAGATGATGTCCGGAGGTTTATTGAACGCGATATTCGCGACCTCAACCGTTGCAGCCGGTGTCGATTTTCCTGCCCGAACCGTTGTCATCAGCAACGCCGACACGCGTGGAAACGACGGCTGGCGGCCGCTGACGGCCAGTGAACTTCAGCAGATGACCGGCCGGGCCGGGCGTCGCGGCAAAGACAATGTCGGATTTGTCGTGCTTGCACCGGGACAATTTCAAAATCCCGGCAAGATCGCCGAGCTGCTAAAGGCTCCGCCGGACCCGCTGGAAAGCAAATTCCGCTCGACTTACACGAGCCTTTTGAATCTGCTCGATGCGTTCGGAAGCTTTGATCAGGTGCGGGAGATCGCGGAAAAAAGTTTTGCCTTTCAAAAAACGGCGCGGCAGATCGAAAGCCTGAGAAAGGAACTCGATGCCCGCAAATTTAAAATGGCCGAGTTTGTCGCCGGCAACGCATTCGGATTGACGGTTGACGACCTTCGCGGATTTGAACGGCTAACGAGCGCCCGGAACCGGTTGCATGAGAAACTCCCGGCGACGCGGGTCGAGCTTCGGCAAAACTGGCTGCGCGAAAATGTGATCACTGGCCGCGTGGTAACGCAGGGACGAAGCGGAAAAAGATTCTTTTTGGTTTTTAATGTCCATGGCGACAAGGTTTCGGCAATGCGTGACGACGGCCAGGGCGGAAACTTTGATCTCGACCGCGTCGCGCGGGTTTATCGAAACGTTTACACCTTGAAGGACGCAGCCGTTGAGCAGGCGTTTTTCGACACGCTGGAAGGCACAAACAAGCTTCTCGCCGAGCCGAAGATCTCATTTAAGAAAAGTGAACCGGACGACGCGGCCGCTTTGATCGATACGCTGCTCGAAAAGCTGACCGGTGCAGCCATACAAGATAAAGAACGGGCCGCTGCTCAACAGATCTTATGGGAAAGCTGGGACGATGCTCAGTCCGCCGAGCATCTCGAGCGGGACATCGATTTTCATTACGGCCAGATCTGGACGCCGTTCGAACGAAGGGCAAAAGTGCTCGACCATTTCGGGTATCTCGACTTTCGAACAGAGCGTGTGACAGAAAGCGGAAAATGGCTCGCGGACCTGCGCGTTGACCGCCCGTTGCATGTAGGTGAGGCGATGCGGCGCGGCATCTTTCAGGATCTGGCGCCGCGAACGGCTGCCGGATTGATGGCGTCGCTGGCCGCGGATTCCGATCGAAATTACGGTGACCTTTATCTTTCGAATGAACTGCTTTCAGTCATCAGCGACATCGAAGAGATAATCTTGGACGTTTCGAATACCGAGTGGAATGCTGGGATCGACCCGTCGGAAGAAATAAATCTTTCGGCTGCGGCCGCTGCCGAACGATGGGCCGGCGGGATGACATGGACCGACCTGGTAAATCGGACAAAAGCCGAAGAGGGCGATCTCGTCCGCTTGTTATCACGAACCGGTGAAGCGCTTCTGCAGATCTCGAACTTGAAAGATTCAAATCCCGAAGCGGCGTTAACGGCCCGCGAAACCGCGGCGATCATTCTGCGCGAGCCGGTCCGCTAGTTAAAGCATTTTGCGCATCTCGTACTGCGCAATTGTCGTTTCAAACCCGCATCGCCGAAAGAATTCAACTGCGGCAGTCACGCCGGCGTCGATATTGATCACCTGAAAAACTGACCCGGGAATAGTGTCGGCCTTCATTTCCGCGACGAGAGCGCCCGCGATCCCGCGCCGACGGTGTGCCGGATGAACCGCCAACTGCGAAACACGCCCTAACCCGGCGGAAAAAATGATATATCCCAGCAATTCCGCGCCCTCGAATGCTCCGATTATCCGCTTTATGGCAAGGCTCCGCTCGATCGCCTCGAACGAATTCTGCCATGACGGCTGGCCGTCGGCGATAGTTCTGAGACTGCCGAGATCCGGTCCTTGGATATCACGAAGCTCGATATGTCGCGGCGCTTCAGGAAGTTCGTTCAACTCTGTTGCTTCCATTAAAAGAAGCTTTCGGCTTTTTTCGAACCCAAGCTTTTCGTACAGGCAGATCGCGGCATGGTTTTGTATTATCACCTCGAGCAGGCATTGTTCGAACCCCTGTTCAGTAAATATCGGCAGCATTTTATTGAACATTGCTTCGCTGATGCCACGGCGGCGATGCGACGGAATCACCCCGGTTCCCGCGTCGTAGACCGTCCTAAGGCCTTCCCACGTTCCAAATCCGTTAAGGCTGATGCCGACTAGTTGTTCCTTGTCGAAACAGCCGATCGAACGGTTCAGGTCGACCGCGTTCAAGATGATATGATTTCGAAATTGCTGTTCCGGTAACTGAAACGAAATAAAGTAATCGGAAAATGCCTCGACGAACTTACTGTGAGCCAAAGCAAAGCTCTCGTCATTCAAAAACTTACATACGAACGGAGAGGTTTCGTTTGGTTCGTTCATTTGATAAAATTAACGCGGCAGTTTATTAGACCGATTTATTGAAGCATTAAGAAAATAGAACATAGCGTAATAATAATGCAAGTTTTATTAGCAGATGAGTACGGATTTTGTTTCGGCGTCGAACGGGCGGTCGAAATGGTCGAAGAAGCGGTCGGCCATGGCGACACCGTTCGGAGCTTCGGCCCGCTCATCCATAATGAGCAGGAGATGCAGCGATTGGGCACGCACGGCGTGACGACGATCAGCGATCCGGTTCAGATAAAGCGCGGCGAGACTGCCGTCATTCGTGCTCATGGAGTGACCCCTGATGTCCAGCGCGAACTCGAAGTAAACGCGTCGAAGGTCGTTGATGCGACTTGCCCGTTTGTTACGCGTGTCCAAAAGCTCGCGGCCCGGGCGGCCGAGCAGGACCGCCATGTTGTTATCGTAGGCAGTCCTGACCACCCCGAGATGATCGGGGTAAAAGGCTACGCTCCCAATCACGCGTTTGTGATCCGCGACGAAACCGAGGTCGCAAGCCTGCCATGGCTAAGGCATCCGCTCATAGTTTCGCAGACGACGATCAAAGCTAAGACATTTTTCGATACGGCCGAAGCGATAAAATCCAGGACCGATGACGAGGTTCAGATCGTCAATACGATCTGTTCGGCGACGCGCGACCGCCAGGACGCGGCACGGGCGCTCGCCGGAATGGTCGACACTTTCTATATTATCGGCGGACGCCATTCGTCCAACAGCGTTAAGCTTTTAGCGGTGTGCAAGGAACAGTGCGAACGAAGTTTTCTTATTGAGACCGAAGCCGAAATAAATAGTAATGACCTGATCGGAGCAGAACGCGTCGGCGTAACCGCCGGGGCCTCAACGCCGGATTGGTTGATCCAGAAGATAGTAAAACATCTGGAAAAGCTTGGCTCCGAACTTACTCCGGGTCTTCCGCTTGAATAAAATAAGACGATAGATCTGAAAAGCCGGCGGGAATATATATTCCCGCCGGCTTTTTCAATTTTTACGGGTTCAAACTCACGATCATGGAGTCGCTTCGGCAAAACGCGGAAGCGAGATCGCCTGATTTAAATACACGCCGAACTCAGTTCCGGAACGAACCTCGGCGTCCTCGCCTTTCGTCAGCTTATCACCCAGAAATCCGCCTGCGGCGCCGATAATTCCGCCTATCAACGCACCTTTTCCGCCGCCGACCGCGGCACCGAGAACTGCTCCGCCCGCGCCGCCGCCGCCGATGAAGATAAGTTTTCGATGCTTCATTTTGTCACCGGACGCAGTGCCTTCCGCGTCACTTTTGGCATCGTCGCTAGTCAGGTCGGTCAATGAACCGTTTATCGCCCGTTTCGTGCCATTGGGCAGAACTACCTGCACGAATGTCGCATCTATCGAGCCCGGTTTGCCGCCTTTTCTCGCGGCCACGACACTATCGACGCGTCCGACGACCTCGGCACCCGATGGAATGACGACGATACCGGTATTTGAATAAACCGGTTCGGTCACAGTCGCGCGAAATCTGTCGCCGACGTGCGCCGTTTTCGAGCTGATCGTGTCATTCATTCGCACGCGAATGCGTTTTCCGCTCGAAACGGTGTAGAGCTTTGCCACCGGCCGTACAGGCCGTTTAACGACCGCGCGGCGTTTTATCACGGGTTTGCGTTTTACCTGCGCCGCCACGTCAACAGACGAGGCAGCGGCAAAAAACGACAGCAAAAAAAACACGATCGCGATCTTATTCATTTTTCTCATAATGATCCTCCCGAAATCTACGGCTTGGCGGCCGGCATCAGCGAGCGGCCTAACCTCGGTCTTCGACGTCTACGCAGGCCCAGCCGTTGCCTAAAAACATTATTAACCAAACACCTTCGATGACATAAGACTACCACTAACGCTCATAAAATTGAAGATTTTCGGCCCGAAAAAATTTCTTGAATTCACGGCCTATTAGACGTATTATCAAGTCGTTAACGACAATCCAGATCAGCATCGGGCTTCGATCACGGCACGCATTTTGCGGGTCGGACATGTGTCCGGTGGTTTGTGTACGATTCTTCACCAACGGGGCTTTTATGCATCTGTTTCGCGAAACCTTACTTCTCTTTTCACTCAACTTGCTTGACGCTCTTTTGACGATCGTCTGGGTTCGAAACGGGATCGCCGACGAAAGCAATCAATTAATGGCGCGCCTGCTGGAATCAGGCGATCTGGCATTTCTTGGGGCAAAACTCGCGATTGGAACGATAACGGCGATAGTCTTGCTTCGCTTTGGAGATCTGCCGCTTGCCCGATACGGCGTGACGGCGGCACTCGCAATATACATAGGCTTGATGGGCGTTCATATCGCGACGGGCCTGACGGCGTTCGGTTATCTTTCGCAGCTTCCCGTATCAGAGATCTCGCAATTGTCAGTTCGGCTATTCACGTTAGTTTTGTAAATAATTACCTGGTTTTCGCTTGTTAAAAAAGAGGCCGCAGGTCATCCGGAAACCTGAACGGCTTTTTTTTCGTATTTCGATACACAACGCTTGATATTGAAACACGCATCCAAATGGCTGCATTACAATTTGATCGGAAGTAAACGAAATATGGCAAACAAATCCCTCTACCAGCTATCGGCAAGGCAGATCTTGCTTTTGGCGTTCGCAGCGGCAATGATCGCCGTAGGTGCGACGGTTCTTTTACTCAATTTCGGAA
>Ga0193706_1001502_pt1 | contig 10313 bp, 7 predicted proteins | sample U3c1metaG_FD_160130 | JGI IMG/M metagenome (GOLD analysis project Ga0193706, IMG submission 160130) | Soil microbial communities from a riparian zone of the East river system, Colorado, United States - U3c1 | ecosystem: Environmental > Terrestrial > Soil > Riparian zone | place: USA: East River... | reverse complement strand
CGAGCACGCTCAACGACCCTCAATGCTTGGCTCAAAAGGCACTCGCGCTCGAAAGAGCCACGCTGCGCCCGAGCTTCGCGATAGCCAGTTCACGGTCCGAGCACAAGCCGGCTCCGCTACGGAAAACGCACGAACGCGCTGCACGAACCGCTTCATGCAATCACAGTGCCGGCGCGTTTACCGAGAAACTGCGCGCAGAAGCGGCCTGTGTGCCACGATCGACCCTCGCGGCTTTGGCACGATCTGGCGCGCGTGTCAGGAGCGCGCCGCGGCTTTCAGCTCGCAGGGGCCGTCGCGATCAGCAACAAACCGCGTTTCTTCGCCGTGGCGCTGTCCACGCTGTCGATAGCGGCGAACAAGCGCTCGGGTGTCACGAGCCACGGTTCGAACGAGCCGTTCACGTCGAGCACGAACACCAAATTCTCGGCTTCCAGATAACCACCCACGGGTGAGTGGTGCCCGGTGCCTTTGCCGAACAAGAGCCCGCGATGGAAGTTGACGAGGTAGCGCCGCTTCGGATCGTTGAAATGCGACAAGTGCTCGCGAAACTGCGCGTAGTCGAGGTCTCTCAGAATCTCTACGTCGCGACCCAGTTTCTTGCGGGCGAGCTCCGCGACCTGATCCACGCTGAGCCCTCCGAAGCACAGGCCGCTCCAGCATAGACCGCTATCCTGAAGCAGGGTCTGTTCGGTTGCCTCGACTCGCAGCGAGCGCGCGATGTTCGCGAGCGAGCTCGGCCCGCACATCGAGCCATTGGATTCGTAGCGGAGCGGGCGGGGAAACGTGCGCGCAACGGGCAGCGTCCAGGCCCGCGCCAGGAGCGCCGCAGCTTGATACTCGTGGCTCCCGCGAATCGAAGCGACGTCGAACGTCGGCGGGAAATACTTGGCCCGAACGATCACGAAGCCAGGTACGCAAAGCAGTGCCAGAGCACAGAGCAGCACAGCCCGCCGCAGTACGCGCGACCTGCCTCTCTCGACCATCGGCTCAGGCTCCGCTGCTCATCAAGCGCGTGAGCTCGAGTCGAGATTTCACTCCGAGCTTCTTCATGGCCGCGTGCGCGTCCGGGTCGGCCGTGCCGCGAGCAGCGCGCGCAGCATGCTTCGACTTCGGCCCCGGTTCGTGTTCGCCGCTCATTCTCTCCGTTAACTACGAAGTATCCGTCAGAGTCAGCCGCGCTTCAATGCGGCCTGCGCGGCGCCTGCAACGGCCCTGAAATGCCCGCGCGCGAGCACCATGAGCAGCGCCGGGTACAGAAGTGCTCCGGCCGCCACGAGAATGACGAGCGCAGCCCAGCCATGCAGTCCCACGCTGGCGAGTGGAGCACGCAACCAGACCAGCACGAACGCCATGATTGCGCCCGCAGCCATCGGAGGTACGACCGCGCGAACGAACGCAGACGGGACGGCGCCACCGCGGCGTGAGGCTTGTCGCAACACTACCGGAATCAGCACGTAGGCTCTCAAGGTGTAGCCCCACGCGACCGCCGCGGCGCCGAGCAGTGCCGCACAAACGCTGACCACGACGTTGGCGAGCGCTTGAATCGACGTGAACACGAGCACCTCGCGCGGCTGACGCACGGCCAACAATAGCTGCGCGACGATCACCGAGATCGCCAACGGAACGTATTGCCAGCACAGGGCTGCCACGACCGGCGCCGAACGCGCTCCGTTCTCACCGAGCAGGAGCGGCAGAGCAACCGGCGCAGTCGCGTACAGACCGAAGTAGAGCGGAGTCATGATCGTGATCATCAAACCCAGTCCCTGGATCACGGCTCGGCGGCGCGTCTCCTCGTCCGCCGTGACGCGTGACAGGAAGGGCAGCGCGACGCTACGCGCAGGCTCTACCGTCATTGCCGTGAGCAAACCCACCAGCCGTTGTGCGATCGCATAGGCACCTGCCGCGGCGTGCCCCGCGATCGCGCCGACCGCAACTTGCGAGACCGGCAGGATCGAGGCAGTGGCCAGCGCCGAGAGCGCCAGGCGTGCGGCAGGCTGCGCAATCTCACGTGCTTCCGGGCCCCAGCGCAGCGGGATTCGCCGGCCGCACATGGCGAGTGCCAGTGCGCTCGAAAGCACGGATCCGGCGACGGAAAACGCCGCCAGCGCCCAAGCACCGAAGCCCGCGAATCCGGCCGCCAGCGCTGCTGCCCCGGCCGCCGTCAGCGCCAGCGTCGTGCGAATCGCCAGCGCGCGGAAGCGCAGCGCGCGCCGCATGACCGCATCCGGGACGACGCCCCAGGCATCACTCAGCGGTAACACGGCGAGCGCGAGCAAGAAGAGACCGGTGCGCGCGTCCGCGTTCAACCACCACAAGATTGCCCCAGCCAGTACCAGGAGCGCCGATGAGGCCGCGCCGCACGCAATCACCACCGCGTGCGCTGCGCTGAGATATGCATCATCGTGGCGTTCTGCAGCGATGACCGTTTCCAGAACGCCCGCGCGCACCAAGGATTGTGCCAACTGCGCGATCGCGAAAGCCACACTGAAAGCGCCGACTTCCGCGAGCGGCAGCACGCGTGCGAGCACTAGAAATACCAGCGCGTTGATCCCGAGACGCGCAGCCTGTAACAAAGCCGACCAGACACCCAACCGGACGGCTAGACCGCGCGACATACAGTGCTCAAACCTTTCGTGCTGCGATGCAGCATGCTACCGTCCGCCAAACAATTGTTGCTTTCAACAGCTTTCGTCAGCATAGCCAAATGGCAACACGTGTGGCGTTTCCACCAAAGCTCAAAGCGCGGCTGAAGCGAACCAGGTCTTACGACGTCTACACCAGCGTAAGGCCCAAGGTCGAAAACGCGCTGCTCGTGGGCGAAATTCGCGTCCTCAAGGCGGTCGCGCGTTCCGGTCTGTTGGCGTCGCTTTACTACGGCATGCTGAGCCGGCGATTCGACCGCGAGCATCGCGCAGTGGTCGAGGGCCGCATCGCGTACTTATCGAATATTTCGAACGGTGCGAGCTCGAGTCCGCTGCTGCGGCGCAACACTCATCGACTCGAGAAGGGCCTGATCATGCGCCCGCGCCGGCCGGTGTTCGCGCTCGATTACATTGCCGAAACAGTCGATATCTATGAAAAGGTGCTGCTCGCCGCGCCCGAGGGCGAGTGCGCCGCGAACGAGGTGGTCTGGGCGTGTGACGTTCTGACCAGTTACTTCGACGCCTGCGGCAGCGCGCCCGAGCTCAGCCGCCTGCGCGAGCGCTTCGAACGCTTGCCGCGCCCGAAATCGACGCGCCCGGATGCGTTTCAGGGTTTCGAACGTCGCGCCCCCTACACACGCGGCGCCATGAACGGCCACGAAGTGACGTACGAAGCACTGCTCGAGTTGGCGCGCCGGCGCCGATCGGTGCGCTGGTTTCAGGATCGTCCGGTCGATCGCGCACTCCTGGACAAAGCGTTCGATGTCGCGCGCCTCGCGCCCACGGCGTGCAACCGCCTCCCGTACGAATTTCGCGTCATGGACGATCCGTCGCTCGCGCGCGAGGCGGCGAAGCTCGCTGCCGGGACGGCGGGCTACGTTCATCAAATTCCGACCACCATCGTGGTCATCGGTGATCTATCCGCCTATTTCCACGAGCGGGATCGTCACCTCATCTACATCGATTCTTCACTCGCCACGATGTCACTGCTGTTCGCGCTGGAGTCGCTGGGACTCAGCTCCTGCTGTATCAATTGGAGCGATATCTCCTGGCGCGAGCGCGCGATGACGCGCTTCCTGCGCACCCTGCCACCGTACAAACGTCCCATCATGCTGATCGCGGTCGGCTATGCCGACGAAGCGGCGCAGGTACCGTTCTCCTCCAAGAAGGAGCTCGAGGTGCTGCGGAGTTACAACTTTGAAGGTCATTGAAGTTCAAGGCGTAAACTACGGGAACAAGGGCGCGCAGCTGATGCTCGAGGCGTGCCGACAGCACTTCGACGGTCGTGCAAAGCTGGTTCTTCCCTTCCGCATCGGCTCTTTCGAACGGCGCCGCACCGCGGGCCTCGGTCATCTGATTCGCGTACAGCGCGAACGCTTTCCTGGCATGAATGCGTTGCTCGCGGCCGGTGTCGCGCTCGCACCGCGGCGTGTGCTCAGCGCCGGCGACGTGTGGCGAGAGAGCGCGCTGGACGCCCTGGTCGACGCATCGGGCTTTCTATATTCGGATCACTGGGGAATCGATGCCATCGAGCGCATGGCGAAACGCGCCAAAAGCCTGAAGCGTTCGCGACGTAAAGTCGTGCTACTGCCGCAAGCGTTCGGACCGTTCGACGGGCCCGCCAGCAAGCGCGCGATGCGCGAAATCATCCTGCACTGTGATCTGGTATTTGCGCGCGACAAAGTCTCGCTCGAGCACCTGCTCGATGCGCTGGGTGGCGAACGTCCCGCGCACATCCGTCAAGCGCCGGATTTCACGAACCTACTCAATCCGCGCGCAGTCGCCGCAGGCACGGCGGGAAGCACGCTGATCCTCGTGCCGAATGCGCGCATGCTCGACAAAACCAGCGCCAGCGATGCAGCGGAGTATCCGGCTCTTCTGGCGCGCGTCGCGCGGCGGGGCCAGGAGCTCGGCTTTCGACCCGTGCTCATGGTGCACGATCAAACCGGCGACAATCGCCTGGCAGACGTCATCGAAACGAAACTCAGCTTTCGCCTCGAACGCATCACGCTCACCGATCCGCTCGCGCTCAAGGCCGAGCTCGCGAGCGCCGCCATCGTGGTCGGCTCGCGCTTTCATGCCCTGGTGGGCGCGCTCTCGAGCGGCACTCCGACCATAGCAGTCGGCTGGAGCCACAAGTACGAGGAGCTCATGCGCGACTACGGGCTCGACAACGCGAGCGTACGGGTAGCGGATTTCGAGCGGGTCGCGGCGCTGCTGGATCAATGGGCAGACGCTACGCGGCGCGGCGCGCTGCGCGCGGAGCTGCAGGCGCGTGCGAGCCAGCAGAAGGCGCTCACGCACGCGATGTGGCGCCAAGTCGACGCTGTGCTGACTGCCTGATCGCGCGCGAAGTGTGCGCGGCGCTGAGCGTCGATAGCGATCACGGATCGTGCCAGCAGCGCCGCTGTACGCTGCGACGCGTGCGCTGAGTCGCGCGAATCAGCCTATTTTTCGGCGATTCAGCGCGCTCGCAGAAAAGTGCGATGAACGTCCGAAACATGCATTGAAATACACGCCTCGATCGACAGCGTGTACTGACACACTGTTGCCATCTTGCAGGCAGTGCCCGCACGGGTTGACATCACTGGCATCGGATCGTAATCGGAAATTCGGAGCGATGGAGTCGGCCCGAGCGCGGCAACGTGCTGGGTACGTCGCCTTGGCGGCCTACTGGCCGAAACACGCGCGTTTGCGTGCAGTTTCTGTTCACGATGATGGATAAAGATCCGATTGAGCCTGCCGCTAAAGCACCGTCCGTGAATGGCCGGCGCGTCAGCACATCACGCAGAGTGCGGAGTGTTTCGCGACTGAAGCGCGTTTCGGCGCGGCTCGCAGCGGCGGCCCGCGCAGGCGTCCTCGCGATTTCGAGCATCGGCTGCGTCGCGGAAATCGATGCAGCTGGGCCGAGTACATCGGATAGCGCGGACGAGCTGCGTTGCGATGTTCCGTCGGCCGGCGCCGCGCCGCTGCGCCGGCTCACCCGCGAGCAATACGACAACACGATCCGCGATCTGTTGGGCATCGAGGGACATCCCTCGCAGGGCATCGCGCAGGACGAAAAGTTGGCGGTATTCGCCAGCAATTCCGTGGCTTCGGTGAGCCGTTTGGCCGCGGAGCAGTACGCGGACGTCGCCGAGGAATTGGCCGAGCAGGCTGCGCCCCGATTGATCGAGCAGCTGGCGTGTGACCGGCCGGCGCTCGGGGACGCCGCGTGTGGAGCGGTATTCATCGAACGATTCGGCCGGCGTGCTTATCGCCGCCCGCTCACGAGCACCGAAACACAGCGCTACCTGCAGCTGTTCAGAGCGGCAGCCAGCTTCGCCGATGGCGTGCGCCTGAGCGTCACGGCGATGCTCCAATCAGCAAATTTCGTCTATCACCTGGAGCTTCCCGCGGCGGCGGGCAACGCGAGCGTCGCTTTGCTCGACTCGTATCAACTCGCGTCGCGCCTTTCCTATGGCCTGTGGAACACCATGCCGGACGACGCCTTGCTGCGCGCAGCGGAAGAGGGTCGTCTCGCCAGCAGCGAGGGCCTGCGTGGCGAAGCCGAGCGCCTGCTGGACGACGACCGCGCCGCAGATGCGATCGCCAGCTTTCACACCCAGTGGCTCCACCTCGACACGCTCGCAACGGTCGGCAAGGACGCGCAGCTCTACCCGGAGTTCGATGGCGCGCTCCGGCAAGCCATGTTGCGCGAAACTCTGGGATTCGCCGACTACGTGATTCGCCGGGGCGACGGCAAGCTGAATACCCTGCTCACGGCACCCTTCACGTTCGCCGATGGCCCGTTGCTCGCGCTGTATGGAGCCGAGCCAGGAGCAGCGCCTGGGCAGCCCGTGGCGCTGAATCCAAAGGAACGCGCGGGCTTGCTCACACAGGCCGCGTTCTTGAGCGCCAACGCTCATCGAGACCAAAGCTCACCGATTCGGCGCGGGCTCGCGGTTCGCCAAAACGTGCTCTGCCAGATGCTGCCGGATCCGCCCGCCAACGTGAACAACACGCCGCCGGCTCCCGCACCGGGCGCCACCACACGCGAACGTTTCGTCGAACACACGCGCGATCCGCGCTGTGCCGGCTGCCATACCCTGATCGATCCGGTTGGATTTGCTTTCGAGAACTACGACGCCATCGGGCGCTATCGCACGCTCGACAACGGCTTGCCGGTCGACGCGCAGGGCGAGCTGTCACGGGTGGACGAAGCGACGCACCCCGTACAGGGCGCCGTGGAGATGGCGCACGTCCTCGCAGAGAGTCAGGACGTTCGTAATTGCGTGGCCCGCCAGTGGTTTCGCTTTGCGCTCGGCCGCCTCGAGCAGCAAGCGGACGCCTGTTCCCTCAAGCGCCTCGAGCAAAGTTTCGAACGCTCTGACTACGACGTTCGCGAGCTCTTGCTGGGGATCGTGACGTCAGACGCCTTCCGCTATGCGCGAGGAGCCAAACAGTGACCCGCAAGTCGATTCAGACGCCACCGATCTGGCGCAAGAGCCCGCGACTCGGCCGCCGCGCGTTCCTGTCCGGGCTCGCGGCAAGTGGTGCGCTCGGGCCCTTCATTCCGCTCTTGAATGCGAGCGGCGCCGAGCCCGCGCCCGTGCGGCTCATCCTCTGGTACACGCCCCACGGCACGATTTACGATAACTGGAAGCCGTCCGGGGGTGAGACGGACTTCGCTCTGAGTCCGATTCTGAGCAAGCTTCAGCGCCACCGGGACAAGCTCGTGATCCTGGACGGCCTGAAGGTGAAGGCGGATGGCGTCGGCGCTCCACACACCAAAGGTTTACCTTTGCTCTGGACGGCCTCGCCTCTCATCGAAGACCGCACTTTCACGAGAGAGGACGGCTCCGGCGGCCGCTATCACGGCTGGAACAGCGCAGCGAGCGTCGATCAATTCATCCTGAGCAAGCTGGGCGCGCTCACTCCCTACCCCTCCCTCGAATTCGGCGTGCGCTCGGAAGGCAACCATCCGGGCAACCGCATGATCTACGCGGGGGCCGAAGCGCCGCTCGCCCCCGAGCAAGACCCCTGGCAAGCATTCAAGCGTTTGATCGGCGAAATCGGCAAGAGCGGCGAAGAAATCGAGCGCATGCGCGCCGAGCGCCGCAGCGTCCTCGATCTGGTGAGCTCGGAAATCTCCGACATTCAAAAACGCGTCGCCAGCGAGGACGGGAAAAAGATCGGCGCGCACCTGAACGCGGTACGCGAAATCGAAAGCCGCCTGAGCGTCACGCGCGCCGCGTGTGAAGGGCCGGCGCTCGGCGAGCCCGTGCCGCCAAACCTCGCAGACAACACGCCCGTGGTGTTCGATCGGATGATCGAGCTGATGACCGCGACGCTGGCCTGCGATCTGACGCGCGTCGCCAGCATGCAATTTCGCAAGGGTGAGAACGACGGCGGCTACACCTACGACTGGGTCGGGGTCACGTCACAAGAACACCACCAGCTGAGCCACTCGGCCGACGAGGACACCCGCGCTCGCGCAGCGCTCACGAAGATCTACACGTGGTACGCCGATCGCTTCGCCTATTTCCTCGACCTACTGGCGGCGATCCCCGAGGGAGACGGCAGCTTGCTGGACAACTCACTCGTCGTGTGGGGCAGTGAAATCGGCAAGGGCAACAGCCACTCGTTTTTGAAAGTTCCGTTCGTGCTCGCGGGCGGCGCGGCTGGACGCCTGAAAACGGGTCGCTATCTGCAATACGACGGCGTGGATCACAATCGCCTGCTCGTCTCGCTGTGCCAGCTCATGGGCGTCAACGTCGACACGTTCGGCAAAACAGACGCCGGCCGCGGCCCATTGCCCGGCCTGGTATAGAGCTGCGCGCGCGACGCCGGCTATTTCATGGTCTTGGCGTAGCCGACGCCGTTCGATTCTTCGACCATGGCGTTGTAGGCCTTGATGCTCTGCTCGGACGCACGGCGAAGGCGCTCGGCGCCGTCGGGCTGTTTGCGCGGCGTTTCGAGCTGCTTCAGTAGCTCGTCTGCCGCATCCCGGTACCACTCGGCTTTCTTGAGCAGCATCTCGTAGCCGCCCTGATAGAGGGCGTCCGAGTTCTTGCCCTGTTTCTCCTTGGCGACCAGGCTCGCCGCGTCTTGAAGCGTCTGCACGAAGGCCGCGAGCTTGGCGCGTAAAGCCGCGACGTCGGGCGCGGCCTGCGCGGTTTGCGCGTCCGTCTCTCGCACGAGCGCCTTGCCTTCGATCATCAGTTTGCGGTGGTGGTAGCGCAGCCGCTTGCCGTATTTCTTCTCCACGGAAGCGAGCTCGTCGGCGTCGCGCGCGTCCTGATACTTTTCGACGAACCCACGCACATCGTTGTCGGCCTGCGCGTATTTGGTCCAAGCGGTGACGAGCTTGGGATGAAGCTCCTGGCCCTTCTTGCAGTCGTCTTTCAGGTGTTGATTTTTGTAGTAGTAGTCCGCCGCTTCGTTTTGCGGCACGCGCAGCTCTTCCAGCGCTTCGACCATTTGCAATGCGGCAGCGTCCGCTTCGAGCTTCGGACGCTTCGCGAGCGCGGCACGGTACTTCTTGAAGCGCTCGGGCGCGCTGTCACCGAAGGAACCGGGACCGCGCAGACCACGCTCCTTGCAAGTCGGGCCGGTCTTCATGCTGCTGACCCATGCGGCGTAGTTTCGCCGCGTATCGAACACGTGGTTCGATTCGCCGTTGATGATCTGCACGTACGTGCCGATTTTGGCGTCCTTACCCGCCGGGGCCGTCGGTTTGGCGTGTGCCTGCGGCGCGGACAGCAGAGCCGCGGCCACGAGTGGGCCGAGCGCGGCGCCGAACCCGGTACGGGTCAGTCGATGCAGGATCATAGTGAAGGCTGAGTACGCATGCCGCTTCGCATTGGATCCCTGATTGGTCATGAATAGACACGATTGTTCCGGCGCCCGCCGACTCGCGTCCGGAGCGGCTTTCCTTTCTGCGTTGGATTGGCTAGAGCCGGTTAGCCATCACGCTCCGTTCCCGCCGTCCGTTTCTCGTCGCTGACGGTGCGCTCGCCTTTGCGCACCGCGGGGGTGCGGCGCTGTTCCCGGAGAACAAGCTCGCCGCCTTCGAGCAAGCTCTGTCGCTCGGCTGCCGCTACCTCGAGACCGACGTACACCTGACTCGCGACGGCGAGGTCGTGGTGCTGCACGACGCCCGACTCGAGCGAACCACCGACGGAGCGGGGCTCGTAGCCGAATACACGTTCAGTGAGCTTCGACGGCTGGATGCGGGCTTTCGCTTTGGACCCGCGGAAAGCTATCCGTGGAGAGGCCGCGGCCTGACCGTTCCGCGCTTCGAGGAGCTGCTGGAGCTATCGGAGCATGCGCGTCTGAACGTGGAGCTCAAGAGCCGTGACCCCCGGCTCTTGAAGCGCTTTTGGCAGCTGATCGAGGCACATGGCTTGCACGATCGAGTGCTGGTCGCCGCAGCGGCGGACTCGGTGGTACGGGATTTTCGTGCGCTCTCGGCAGGCAGCGTGGCGACGTCGGCGGGCACGCGAGAGGTCACGCTGTTTTGGGCGGCGTGTCGTGCCGGCATCTCAGCCTGGGTCCCAACCGACTACGACGCGCTACAAGTGCCCCGCTGCCACGGCCGACTCACCGTGGTGGATCGCGGTTTCGTCGCTGCGGCGCACGCGCGCGGTCTGCAGGTCCACGTCTGGACCGTGAACGATCCGGCAGAGA
>Ga0193706_1001501_pt1 | contig 10320 bp, 9 predicted proteins | sample U3c1metaG_FD_160130 | JGI IMG/M metagenome (GOLD analysis project Ga0193706, IMG submission 160130) | Soil microbial communities from a riparian zone of the East river system, Colorado, United States - U3c1 | ecosystem: Environmental > Terrestrial > Soil > Riparian zone | place: USA: East River... | reverse complement strand
CGACGGCTTCCCCACGCACCACCTGCGGGTCGTCGCGATGTGGCGCGACATGATGCTCGGCGAGCCGGCCGGGACCGACCTGATCCACCTCTCCGGCGACGAGTGGCAAGCGCACGTGCAGTACACCGAGGAGCTGCTCGCGAGACTGGAGCCCGGCGTGCGCGTGCTGCCGAGCACGCACGTCGTGCACGGCATGGTCTCCTCCGAGGTCGACGGCGAGCTGAGCAGCTCGAAGGGCACGGCACAGCTCGTCGACGGACTGCTCGACGAGCTGGCGGCGCGGCCGGAGGTGCAGGCGCTCGCGCGTGAGGACGTCACGCTGCTCGGCGTCGACGACCTCGTCGCGATGACGGTGCTCGGCTTCTGCCTCGACAAGCCGGCCCCCAAGGGCCTCGTGATGCCGCCCGTGGAGGGCTTCCTCGACCCTGAGCGCAACACCGGCTGGCGGATCGCGCTCGCCTGGGCGAAGGCGTGGGACCCGGCCAACGACGGCGCGCCCGACCCGGCTCCGGACGACGCCGACTACCGCCACATCGTGCTGCAGGCGCAGATCCACCGCCGCAACCTCGCGGTCGCGCTGGACGGGCTCGACCTGCTCAAGTACGTCCGCTACGCGGGGCACCTGAGCGAGTGGTACCTCGCGGGCACCTACGCGCCGCGCGTTGGCCGCGTGATGCGTGCGATCCTCCTCAGCGGCCTCGGCGCGCTCGGCCTCGTGCGCGTGCCCACCCCGACCCTGGCGACAACATCGCGATGACCGACGACACGATGCCGACCGACGAGAACGTCCTCAACGAGCTCGACACCTATGGGCCCGCCTACATGCGCATCGCCGAGCGGCTCGGCGGCTACGACACGACCGGGCAGGACGCCGCGGAGATGGTCGAGCTGCTCGGCCTTCAGCCGGGCACGACGATCGTCGACGCCGGCTGCGGCTTCGGCCGCTACTGCGCCGCGCTGCAGGGACTGGGGATGGCGACGACCGGGATCGACATCTCGCCGGCCGCGATCGCGGAGGCGCAGCGCCGCTGCCCCGGCCCGCGCTACCTCGTGCTCGACCTGACGCAACCGCTGCCAGCCGACCTCGGCCCGTTCGACGTGCTCGTGAACGTCTACTCGTCGTACGGCTACGGCGCGACGGAGGCGGAGGACCTGGCGATGCTGCGCGTCTTCCACGGGCTGCTGAAGCCGGGCGGCTGGATCGTGATGCAGCTCAGCGACCTGGAGCGCTCGCGCTACCGGCTGAGAACGGACGAGGGCGTCGTCGTGCGAGACACGAACGGCGTGACCGAGACGCTCGACGTCGACTTCTCGACCGGCAGACTGCACGTCAGATACGAGCTCGGCGACGACGTCGTCCACTCGCGCATCCGCATGTACGAGAGAGAGGACCTCGAGCGCATGTTCGCCGAGGTCGGCTTCACGGACATCAGGGGCTACGGCGACTTCACGGGCGCGCCGAAGCGGCCGGAGGACCGGCTCGTGCTGGTGGCGCGGGCATGAGCAGGGTCGCCGTCGTCGTCGACGCCTACTCGACTGGCGCGAGACTCGCGCCGCGCTTCAAGGCTGCCGGCATCGACGTCGTGCACGTGCAGTCGAACCCGAGCGAGTCGCCGTTCTACATCGAGCGGCTGCGGCGCGAGGACTTCGTCGAGAACGTCGTCCACGAGGGTGACCTGGAGGCGACCGCCGCGCGCGTGGCGGCGCACGACCCGGCGTTCGTCGTCGTCGGCTCCGAGCCCGGGGTGCTGCTGTCCGACGCGCTGTCCGAGCAGCTCGGGCTGCCGTCCAACGGCAGCGAGCTGAGCCGCGCGCGGCGCGACAAGCACGAGATGGCGAACGCGCTGCGCCGTGCGGGCCTGCGCGCGGTGCAGGAGCTGAAGTCGGGCGACGCCGAGGAGGCGGTCGCGTGGGCGGTCGAGCGCGACGACTGGCCGGTCGTCGTCAAGCCGCTCGACAGCGCCGGCACCGACGGGGTTTCGCTGTGCGAGACGCCCGACGCGATCCGCACCGCCTTCGCCGACGTGCTCGGCCGCCCAAACGCGCTGCAGGGCGCCAACGAGCAGCTGCTCGTGCAGGAGATGTTGAAAGGCACGCAGCTCTTCACCGACTCGATCTCGTGGGACGGCGTCCACCACGTCTCCGAGGTCTGGCGCGACACGAAGCGCCGGATCCAGGGCAACCTCGCGTACGACTTCGAGGAGCTGCTCGACGCGCGCGGCGAGCAGCAGGACCAGGTGATCCCGTACGTGCACGCCGTGCTCGACGCGCTGGGGATCAGATACGGCCCCGCGCACACCGAGGTGATGCTCACGAAGGACGGGCCCGTGCTCGTCGAGTGCGGCGCACGCCTGCACGGCTCGATCCGCGACGACGTGATCGACCGCTGCACGCCCTCGCACGTCACGGTGACGGTCGACGCCTACCTCGACCCGCCGTCGGTCGCGCGCCGCGCCGCGCACCCGTATGAGCTGAAGGCCGCCTCGCGCTGCGTGATGCTGATCTCCCACCAGGCAGGCTGCGTGGTGTCCGACGCCGGCATGCGGGAGGTCGAGGCGCTGCCCGCGTTCGCGGGCTCGATCGCGATGGCGGAGCCGGGCGACGAGATCACGCCCACGATCGACCTCTTCTCCTGCCCGGGGATGATCTACCTCGTCGACCCCGACCGCGACGTGCTCAAGCGCGACTACGAGCGCCTGCGCAAGCTGGAGGAGACGGTCGGGCTCTTCGAGGTCGAGAGCCCGACTGTCACCGCCTAGGTCCTCAGATTAGAGTCAGTCTGAGCTGGCCGCCAGTGCCGTCTTCGACCGACCCCCCGCCGCCGAAGCGGACGTAGTTGTACACATCGCACGCGCCCGACCCCGGGAGATCGATCGGATCTATCGTGCGGGTTTCGTCCAATCTCAGTTCAGTGATTACTCCGCCGGCGCCGATCGTGGCGATCAGTCGAATCGGCTCGGTGGAGGTGCTTCTCGCTAGACAGGTAAATCCCCCTCCAGTGCCGGTCACAAAGCTGGCTCCGATGAGTAAGAAGGCGACGCTCCCTATGGCAGGTAGGGTCCCGGTGAAGGACTCATACGTCATGTGCCACGGGAGGGATTCCGCTAGAACTGACAGCAGAGTTCTGCATCCCCCTATGGATCCGGCCGCTTCTGTGATAGAGCCGACTAGTCCCTGGGCTACTTTCTGCAGGACAGCTTCGTGGAATCTCCCCGCGGCCGACGCGGAGCACGCGAGTCCGAACACTTCATCGTTGAAGTACGTTATGAATGGGTCCCACTGCACGGCGAAATCCTGATCGTCGAGCGACAGTCTGGTTGCCGATGCGCTCGCCGACACGAGCATGAGCGCGGCGACGAAGGCCGCGATGGCGAGCTTGCTGGGCTTGGGCATGGTGCGGAGCTCCTGACGTGACGGCCCCGGCCGAGGCACGGGGCGTGGGACGGGGCCGCACCGACATACGATCGCCAAACCCCCTGTCTAGGCGATCTTGCGCAGCGGTCGGCGGCGGCCCGTGCAGCCCCTGCCAGAATGTCGGCCCCACCGAACCGATGACGCACCTGTGCCGCCAGGCTACACCGCGACGAGCGCGACGACGACCGGCCGCGCCGCGGTCGCCGGATCGCCGAGGGAACACGCGCCGGGCGCTAGAGGTACGCGATCGAGGTCGGCACGCCGCCCAGTTCGTCGCGGATCTTGCGCAGCGTGGGGGCGAGGACGCTGTCCTCGCGCCAGCCGTAGCGGTCGAGCACGTTCTGGACCGAGGAGGCCTGCTCGGCGGAGACGACGTCGCGCTCGAGCGTCGCGCACATCTTGTGCACGCCCTCGACGACCTTCGCGGTCTCCCACGCGATGACGCCCTCGGCGTCGACCTCGATGAAGCCGTTATCGGCGAGGTAGCTCAGCTCGACGCAGCCGGCGCCGGCGTCGCCCCAGTTCCACGGCCCGCGGCGCAGGTAGTGGAGCGCCTCGGCGAGGTAGACGGCGACCATGTCGTCGAGCGAGCAGCCGGCGAGGCCGAGCCACGTCGGCGTGAACGCCATCGCGCTGCCGAACGCGTCGGCGATCGCCTCTTGCAGCGAGTACCACGGCTCGTGGCCGACATCCTGCGGGCCGACCTTGCCGGCGCGCGGGGTCTGCACCGCGTGCGCGATGTCGTGCCCGCGCATCCAGGTGATCAGGACGTTGCGGACGTCGACGCCCTCGGCGGGCTTGTGGCCGCGCAGGAGCGCCTCGCCGAGCGGCTTCGAGATGTGCTCGTAGCGCAGCCCGTAGACGTTGCGGAAGAGGATCGTCTTGTTGAAGACCTCGCCGTAGCCGGCGCCCTCGTCCTCGGGCAGGAAGTAGGCGAAGTGCTTCGGGAACGCGTTCGACTCGCCGCCCATCGCGATCAGATCGGTGACCTGCATCGCGAACACGCCGCCGACGGTCACGTCGGGCGTGCCGGCGTGGCCGTTGGCCTCGTGCAGGACGGCCTCCGAGGACGCGTCGAGCCCGGCGATCAGCTCGTCGCCCTCCGCGTGCGCCGTGCAGGCGACGACCGAATGCAGCGGCGTGCGCGTCTTGTTGCGGAACGTGCACATCGGGCCGGCGATCACGGTCAGGTTCTGAGGTGTCGCGAGAGCCGCCTCGGCGTGCGCGATCTCCTGGTCGTGGCGCAGCTCCGCGAGCGCGGCGGCGCGGCGGCGCAACATCCCGACCTGTTCGGGCGAGACGGCGCCCGAGTCGGCGATCTCCTCCATCAGGCGCGCCGAGCCCTCGGCGAGCGCCCGTGCATGGTCCTCGTGGACGAACGAGCCGTCGAGCGCCTGCAGCGCCCGCAGTGCGTCGCCGAGCGCCGCGAGCTGGCGGAGCTGCGGGAGCAGCGCCTCGACGTCGCGCGGCATCTGCGGGTCGAGGTCGACGGAGGTCAGCGCGTGGATGTCGCGCTCGGGCCAGATGAGCGGCGCGGGCGTGAGGAGCGAGGCGGAGGCGCTGGAGGCGGTTGCGGACATGGCGTGTGATCTCCTGGTTTCGAAAGCTGACGAGCGGTCGATGCGGGCGCCGCCCGGCCGGGGCCTACGAGCCTCCGGACACGAGCACCGCGCCGCGCATCACGAGTGGGACGCGACGAACGTGCGTCTTCGCGACGCGGCGAACAGGCGTCTTCGCTCAGGAGATGCCGCCAAGCGGCTCTGGTTGTCAGCGGTGGCGATCACGGTCACACGAATACGACAGGACGCACATTTAACCGGATATGCGCGACTTCCCCCAAGTCGTCGTACGGACGCCTCCATGGTAGAGGAGCCTTTGCGGCGGGTGCAAGCGGTGCCCGATGCGCCGCTCATCGTCTCTGCCGGAGGTCGAGTGCATGCGCGCGTCGCATGTAGCGGTCGAACTGCGGGACGGTGAACGCGGCGAGTCCATGCGCGGGCGTGTACAGCAGGCCCTTCTCGATGAGGCGAGAGCGCGTGGGGCCGAGCTGCTCGGACGTGCGGCCCATCAGCCGCGCGACGTCCTTGGCCGCGTGCGGCTCCGGGCCGAGCTCGGCCTTACCGCAAACGGAAAAAGCCGGATAAGACTGAAAATATCGCCGCCTTCTGGCTCCGCGTCCGCGTGTCGACATAGCCTTGAAGACGTGCGCCTGATCGTCGCCCGCTGCGAGGTCCGCTACACGGGCCGACTCGACGCGCTCCTGCCGGAGGCGCTGCGGCTGATCATGGTCAAGTCGGACGGCTCGGTGATGGTGCACGCCGACACCGGCGGCTACAAGCCGCAGAACTGGATGACGCCGCCGACGGTGATCGAGGAGCAGGACGACCTGATCGTCGTGCGCAAGCATGCGAACGGCACCGAGGACCGGCTCGACATCCACATCGCCGAGGTGCTCTCCGACGTGACGCACGACATGGGGGAGGCGGCGGCGCTCGAGAAGGACGGCGTCGAGGCGCACCTGCAGGAGCTGCTGGCCGACCAGCCCCACTGGTGCGGCGAGGGCTTCCGGCTCGTGCGGCGCGAGTGGGCGACCGACATCGGCCCGGTCGACCTCATGTGCCGCGACGACGAGGACGACTGGATCGCCGTCGAGATCAAGCGCGTCGGCACGATCGACGCGGTCGAGCAGCTCACGCGCTACCTCGACCGCATCCGCCTCGACCCCGCGGTGGCCGACTGCCGCGGCGTGCTCGCCGCGCAGGCGATCAAGCCGCAGGCGCGCGTGCTCGCGGAGGCGCGCGGGATCGTCTGCGTCGAGGTCGAGCTCGCCGTCCTGCGGGGCGAGCGCGAGCCGGACCTGACGCTGTTCGTCTGACGCGCCGCTAGTACACGCGGCCGTAAGTTCTGCATGTCTGGCGGGCGCCTCGTCGCGCCTGACGCGACCGTCGGACTTGCACGTGCCACCGGCACGCGCTGCGTCCGCCGGTCACGTCAGCCACGACGATCCATCCCGCCATTCCACGCAGAACTTACGGCCGCGTGCACTAGCCTGCGGCGCATGTCCGACGCACCGCCCGTCCTGACCGACGAGCGTGACGGGGTCCTGCTCGTCACGCTCAACCGCCCTGACCAGCGCAACGCGATCGACGCGGCCGTTGCGCGCGGCATCGCGGACGCGCTTGACCGGCTCGACGCGGAGCCGGAGCTGCGCGTCGGCGTCCTCACCGGCGCCGGCAAGGGCTTCTGCGCCGGCATGGACCTGAAGGCGTTCGTCAGGGGTGAGAGACCTTCGACGCCCGAGCGCGGCTTCGCGGGGATCGTCGAGCGGCCGCCGGACAAGCCGCTGATCGCCGCGATCGAGGGCTTCGCCGTAGCCGGAGGGCTCGAGGTCGCGCTCGCGTGCGACCTGGTCGTCGCTGCGCGCGGGGCGAAGCTCGGCATCCCCGAGGTCAAGCGGGGCCTCGTCGCGGCGGCAGGCGCGCTGCTGCGCCTGCCGCGACGGATCCCGTACGCGATCGCGATGGAGCTCGCCCTCACGGGCGACCCGATCGACGCCGAGCGCGCCGCCGAGCTCGGGCTTGTGAACCGCCTTGCCGAGCCCGGCGAGGCGCTCGCCGTCGCGCTCGAGCTCGCACAGCGGATCGTCGCCAACGCACCGCTCGCGCTGGCCGCCTCGAAGCGCGTGCTCGTCGAGGCGCCGGGCTGGTCGGAGGGCGAGCGGTGGGCGCGGCAGGCGGAGATCGTCGGACCGGTGAGAGCGTCGGAGGACGCCCGCGAGGGTGCACGCGCGTTCGCCGAGAAGCGGTCCCCGGTCTGGCACGCGCGTTAGCACAGCACTCCGGATTCTGTCTACCCCCTAGCACACCCCTAGCGGATTAATGTACGGTCCAGTTCATTCGGGCACGCCGGATGAGGAGACCGGGCATGTCGGTGAAGCACGCGGTGCTGGGACTGGTGATCGAGCGCCCCGGCTACGGCTATGAGCTGGTCCAGCGCCTCGGGCAGCGGATCGAGGGCTGGCGCCCGTCCGAGACGGCGGTGTATCCGGCGCTCAGATCGCTGCGCACGGACGGCATGCTCCGCGCGTGGGTGCGGGCGCCGACCGACCTCGCGCCGCAGCGCGACCCGTTCTGGCTCAAGGTCGCCTTCGCGAGCGACGCGGACCTGCCCTGGCTGATCGAGCTCGCGCGCGAGCTCGAGGCCGCCTGCCTCGAGCGGCTGGCCGAGCTGGGCGACGCGGCGGGCACGGTGGACGACCTGGGCGGCGAGGACGTCGCGTGGCGCGAGATCGGCCAGGCGTGGCTGCGGCGCACCGAGGGAGCGCAGCTGGCGGTGCGGATCGAAGCCGTGCAGGAGATCCGTGCCGCGATGAAGCGGGCGATCCAGCGTCACGAACGGCAGCCCGGCGCTGTCCTGCGCAGGCCGCACGAGCCGGCCCCATGACGCTGCTCGCGTTCGAGCACGTCCGCAAGAGCTACTGGCGTGGCCGCCACGAGGTGGTCGTGCTCGACGACGTGTCGTTCGAGCTCGACTCCGCTGAGCTCGCCGCGGTGTTCGGGCGACGGGCGTCCGGCAAGACGACGCTGCTGCGCGTCGCGGCCGGGATCGAGGCTCCGGACGGCGGGCGAGTGCTGTTCGACGGACAGGACGCGCGCAGTCGCCGCACGCCGCGGCTTGCCGGGATCCACGAGCGGATCGGTTGGGTCGGCCGCCACAGGCCGTTCTCCTCGGGCCTGCGGATGCTGCACCATGTCGCCCTGCCGCTGCTCGGTCGAGTGGACGCCCGGGAGGCGGAGCGCCGCGCGACGCGCGCGCTGAAGCAGGTCGGCGCCGGCGACTTCGCCAACGCGCGCTGGCACGAGCTGTCCGACGCGGAGCGCATGCTCGTCACGATCGCGCATGCGATCGTCCGCGACCCGGCGCTGCTGCTTGCCGACGACCCGACCAGCGGGCTCGGCCTCGAAGAGCGCGAGACGGTGCTGGCGCTCCTGCGCTCGATCGCCGAGGAACGCGGGATGGCGGTCTTGACGACGGTGCCCGAGGTCCCCGACATGCTGCGCTCCCATCGCGTCATGTCGCTCGGCGACGGCGAGCTGATCCAGCCCGCGCCGCGCGCCCCGGGTGGGGTGATCGCGTTCCCACCTCGGCGGGAGAGGGCGTGACGCTCGCCATCCGCCGGCTCGTCAAGCACTTCCCGGCGGGCTCGGGAGAGCCGGTGCGGGCGGTGGACGACGTGTCGCTCTCGGTGCCCCCCGGCGAGCTCGTCGCGCTCTACGGTCCGAGCGGCTCCGGCAAGACGACGCTGCTGAAGCTGATCGCGGCGGTGATGGCGCCGGACAGCGGACAGGTGATCGTGGGCGGCCGCGACATCGTGCGGCTGTCCGACCGCGAGGCGTCGCGCTACCGATTGCGGGAGATCGGGCTCGTGCTGCAGACGTTCCACATGATCGCCGGACTCTCCGCGATCGACAACGCGTGCCTGAAGCTCGTCGGCACCGGGCTGCCCGCGCGTGAGGCGCAGCAGCGGATGACGCCCCTGCTCGGGCGGCTCGGGATCGACGAGCGCGCCGATCACCGCGTCAGCCAGCTGTCGATGGGGGAGCGGCAGCGGGTCGCGATCGCGAAGGCGCTCTCGACCAACCCGGGTCTGCTGCTCGCGGACGAGCCCACCGGCAACCTCGACTCGCGTCGCGGACGCGACGTGCTCACGCTGCTCACCGAGGTCTGCCGTGAACGCGGCACGGCCGTTCTGCTCGTCACGCACGACCCGCAGGCGGCGGCGTTCGCCGATCGCGTGCTGATGCTGTGCGACGGACGGCTCGTGGACTACGAGCCCGATGAGCGCATAGGGCTCCCGGTCGCGCACCAGCCGTGAGCCTCCGGAACCTGCTGTGGTTCTACCGTCGCCGCATCCGTGCGCGGCTCGTGCAGGAGCTGCTGGCGCTGATCGGCATAGCCGTCGGCGTCGCGCTGCTGTTCGCGGTGCAGGTGTCCAATCAGAGTCTGAGCGCGTCGATCGCCCAGCTCACGGAGGGCCTCGTCGGGGACGCCCAGCTGCAGCTCGTCGCCCGTGGTCCCGAGGGATTCGACGAGCGCCTGCTGGCGCAGGTGAAGCGGATCGACGGAGTGCGCGCGGCGGCGCCGATGCTGTACACGCCCGTGAACGCCGTCGGCCCGCGCGGCGAGCTCTCCCTGACGCTGCTCGCGGCTGACCCGAGCCTCGCCCACCTGGGCGGCGAGCTGCTGGGTGGCTACACCGCCGGCCGGCTCGCGACGTTGCGCGCGGCGGTGCTGCCGACGCCGGTCGCACGCGAGCTCGGCGTGCGGTTCGGTGAGACGCTGACGCTGGACGTGCGGGGGCGGGCAGTGCAGGTCCCGGTCGGCGCCACCGTCGGGCGGGGGGACGTGGGCCTGCTCGCCGACACGCCCGCGGCGGTCGTGCCGCTCGCCTACGGTCAGGCGATCGCGGGCTTGGAGGGTCGCGTCTCGCGCGTCGTGGTCCTCGCCGACCGACGGCAGGTCGCTGCGGTCGAGGCTTCGCTGCGCCGCCTCGCGCAGGGCCGCGTCGACGTGCGCTCGTCGGACTCCGACAGCCGGCTGTTCGCGCAGGCGGCGCTGCCGAACGACCAGTCGACCGCGCTGTTCGCCGGCATCGCGGCGCTCGTCGGCTTCCTGTTCGCGTTCAACGCGATGCTGCTGATGGCACGCGAGCGGCGTGGCGTGATCGCCGAGCTCCGCATCTCGGGGCACGGCTTCAGGACCGTGCTCCAGGTGCTGTTGCTCGACGCGATCGTGCTCGGCTTCGTCGCCTCGTGCGTCGGGCTGGCGCTGGGCGAGCTGCTCTCGCGCTTCGTCTTCCATCCCTCGCCCGGCTATCTCGCGATCGCGTTTCCGGTCGGCTCGGCG